>Ga0209958_1000425_pt1 | contig 82484 bp, 64 predicted proteins | sample ThiBio_inoc_plan_FD_183942 | JGI IMG/M metagenome (GOLD analysis project Ga0209958, IMG submission 183942) | Wastewater bioreactor microbial communities from Cape Town, South Africa - Thiocy_inoc_plan (SPAdes) | ecosystem: Engineered > Bioremediation > Thiocyanate > Unclassified | place: South...
AAAGAACATCCGCCGCTTCGTGCTGCCGCCTCGCAGATCCCACAGGCGGTATCCGCGTGAGGTTCGTATGACCAAGACCCAGTATCCCGTCAAAAAAATGCCGCTCAGACTTAACTGAGCGGCATTGCCCTGGATGGGGCCTTTTTGCTGGGGGAGGGCGCTCAGCCCGTGAGGCGCTGCAGCGCCTCGCGGTACTTGGCGGCGGTTTTTTCGATCACGTCCTGCGGCAGGCGCGGCGCGGGGGCCGTCTTGTTCCAGGGCTTGCCGCCCACCTTGGCCTGCTCCAGCCAGTCGCGCACGAATTGCTTGTCGTAGCTCGGCGGGTTGACGCCCTGGGCCAGGGCCTCGGCGTAGCCTTCCACGGGCCAGTAGCGCGAGCTGTCGGGGGTGAGCACCTCGTCCATCAGCACCAGCGTGCCGTCGGGCGCCAGGCCGAACTCGAACTTGGTGTCGGCGATGATCATGCCCTTGGCCAGGGCGATCGCCGCCGCCTCCTTGTAGATGGCGATGCTCAGGTCGCGGATCTTGGTCGCCAGCTCGGGGCCGATCATCTCCACCGTGCGCTCGAAGGTGATGTTCTCGTCGTGCTCGCCCGCCGCGGCCTTGGCCGCCGGGGTGTAGATGGGCTCGGGCAACTGGGCCGCGTTGGTCAGTCCCGGGGGCAGCGGCACGCCGCAGACCGACTGGCTCTCCTGGTATTCCTTCCAGCCGCTGCCGGCCAGGTAGCCGCGCACCACGGCCTCGACCGGGATGGGCTGCAGGCGCTGCACCAGCATGGAGCGGCCGCGCACCTGGGGGGCTTCCTCGGGGCTCACCACGCTCTCGGGCGCCTCGCCCGTGAGGTGGTTGGGGCAGATGTGGCCCAGCTTGTCGAACCAGAACAGCGCCATCTGCGTGAGCAGCTCGCCCTTGCCCGGAATGGGCTCGCCCATGATCACGTCGAAGGCCGAGAGGCGGTCGCTGGCCACCATGAGGATGCGGTCCTGGCCCACGGCGTAGTTGTCACGCACCTTGCCGCGCGCCAGCAGCGGCAGCGAGGTGAGGGCGGAGGTGTGCAGGGCAGCGGGGCGGGACGGGAGGTTCATGGGGGAAACGCGGTCGGGGGGGCGGGAAACCGGGGCTGCGGCGCAGCAGCCGGGCGGGGGCATTGTATGCGGCCCCGTGTGGCCTGCGCCGGGCGCCAGAGCCGGGCGCGTGGGAGGCCAATCCGCGCATTGTGCGCGCAAATCCGGGCTTTGGCACCCTGGGCCGGAAAACCCGCCGCGGCACCCCGGTATGGGATTGCTTTTGCCCCCCGGCGGGCGCATAGTGAATTCACGGTCGGTGCTTTCGGCGCGCGGCCGGGCCGCCTTCCCAACCGGGCGGCGGCGCTTATTTCAGAGTGCAACAGGAGCTTGTCTATGAATCTGACGATCAGTGGCCACCACCTCGAAGTCACCCCCGCTCTGCGCAATTACGTCACCACCAAGCTGGACCGCATCACGCGGCACTTCGACCAGGTGGTCGACGTGAAGGTCCTGCTCACCGTCGAGAAGCAAAAGGAGAAGGAGAAGCGCCAGCGCGCTGAATGCAATATCCGCGTCAAGGGCTCGGATCTGTTTGCCGAGAGCGCCCACGAAGACCTGTATGCTGCCGTCGATGAACTCGTGGACAAGATGGACCGGCAGGTCGTGCGTCACAAGGACCGCATCCAGAACCACTACTCCGACGTGCGTGGACTCAGCGCGTGAACCTGCGCTGCGTTCCTGGGACGGGCATGCAGGCCCGTCCCGCAGACCGACCGCCCTGCCGGGCGGTTTTTTTCTCCTGTATGCGAGCAAATGTGAGCGTTTGTTCCAAGCGGTGCATAATCGCGCCCTGACACAGCCATGAACCGCCTTGCCTCCATCCTGCCTGCCAACCAAGTGCTGGTGAGCGTCGAAGCCACCAGCAAGAAGCGCGCCTTCGAAGAGGCGGGGCTTTTGTTTGAAAGCCTGCATGGCCTCTCGCGTGCCCTGATCACCGACAGCCTGTTCGCGCGCGAGCGCCTGGGCTCCACCGGCCTGGGCCATGGCGTGGCCATACCGCACGGGCGCATCAAGGGGCTCAAGTCCCCCATGGCGGCCGTGTTCCAGTTGGCGCAGCCCATCGGCTTCGACGCCCCGGACGAGCAGCCCGTGGGCCTGCTGATCTTCCTGCTGGTGCCCGAGGCGGCCACGCAAAAGCACCTGGAAATCCTCTCCGAGATCGCCGAGCTGCTCAGCGACGGCCCGCTGCGCGAAAGAATCAAGGCCTGCAACGACGCGGTCGAGCTGCACCGCATGATCGCCGGGTGGCAGTCCACCCAGACGGTCTGAGCGGCGCCGCCCCCGCCGCCCGCCCGCTGTGAAACCCAACGTCGTCAGCGCCGACGCCCTGTTCGAGGAGTTTCGCGGCCTGCTCAAATGGCAGTGGGTCGCGGGCCTGGGGGCCTCGGAGCGGCGCTTCGACGAAGAGGCCGTGCGCTCGGCGCGCTCGGGCTCCGATCTGGTCGGCCACCTCAACTACATCCACCCCTACCGGGTGCAGATCATCGGCGAACGCGAAGTCGCCTACCTGACCAATGCCACGCGCGAGGACTGCAAGCGCCGCGTGGCGCGCATCGTCACGCTGGAGCCACCGGTGCTCGTGCTGGCCGACGGCCAGGCCGCCCCCGAGGAACTGCTGCAGATGTGCGAGCGCGCGCAGATTCCCATGTTCGCCACGCACGAGTCCTCGGCCTTCGTGATCGACGTGCTGCGCGCCTACCTGTCCAAGCATTTCGCCGACCGCACCACCATGCACGGCGTCTTCATGGACATCCTGGGCCTGGGCGTGCTCATCACCGGCGAATCCGGCCTGGGCAAGAGCGAGCTGGGCCTGGAGCTGATCTCGCGCGGCAACGGCCTGGTGGCCGACGATGCGGTGGACCTGTACCGCATCAACCAGAACACCATCGAGGGCAAATGCCCGGAGCTGCTGCAGAACCTGCTGGAGGTGCGCGGCATCGGTCTGCTGGACATCCGCGCCATCTTTGGCGAGACGGCCGTGCGGCGCAAGATGCGCCTCAAGCTCATCGTGCACCTGGTGCGCAAGGAAACCCTGGAGCGCGACTACGAGCGCCTGCCCTACGAGCCCCTGACGCAGGACGTGCTGGGCGTGCCGGTGCTCAAGGTCATCATCCAGGTGGTGGCGGGGCGCAACATTGCCGTGCTGGTCGAGGCCGCCGTGCGCAACACCATCCTGCAGTTGCGCGGCATCGACACCTACCAGGAATTCGTCGAGCGCCACCGGCGCGCCATGGAGCGTGGCGGCAGTGTCTGATATGCTATGATTTTTGTAGCTTCTGACGCTTGTTGGATAAGCGCTGGAGCCGGATTTTGATCCTGGACGACCCAGGGCTCACTTCTTGGCGCAGCTCGCGCACTGCCCGTACAGCGCCATGGCATGGTCCTGCACCACCCAGCCCTTGGCCTGGGCCACGGCCTGCTGGCGCTTCTCGATCTCGGGATCGAAGAACTCCTCGACCTTGCCGCAGGCCGTGCAGATGAAATGGTCGTGGTGCTGCCCCTCGTTGAGCTCGTAGACCGCCTTGCCGCTCTCGAAATTGCTGCGCGTGAGGATGCCGGCCTGCTCGAACTGCGTGAGCACGCGGTACACCGTGGCCAGGCCGATGTCCGAGCGCTCCTCGAGCAGCACGCGGAACACGTCCTCGGCCGTCATGTGGCGCTGCGTGCCCTTCTGAAAAATCTCCAGGATTTTCAGGCGCGGCAGCGTGGCCTTCAGGCCGCTGCTCTTGAGCTCGTCGATGTTGGACATGGCATGGGTTCGGGGTGAAGATGCGGTGGCATGGGCTGGCGGGGCCTGCCGCTACAATGGGCCGCATCATATCCTCAAGCGTTTTGTCCATGTCCGCCAAAGCTTATCGCAGGGTGCGCCTGGCGCCGGCCCTGCTGCTCCTTGCCAGCGTGAGCGCCTGCGGCAGTTTCGATGGTGCCACCGCGCGCATCGCCAGCGTCGTCACGCCCTACAAGGTGGACGTGGTGCAGGGCAACTTCGTCTCGCGCGAGCAGGTCGAGGCGCTGCAGCCGGGCATGGGGCGCCAGCAGGTGCGCGAGATCCTGGGCACGCCCCTGGTGAGCAGCCTGTTCCATGCCGACCGCTGGGAATACGTGTTCACGCTGCAGCGCCCGGGCCAGCCCGTGCAGTCGCGCAAGCTCACCGTGTTCTTCCGGGGCGAGGTGCTGGAGCGCCACGAGGGCGACGAGATGCCCTCCGAGAGCGAATTCGTCGCCTCGCTGGAGACGCGCAAGGGCCAGCGCAAGGTGCCGGTGCTCGAGGCGAGCGAAGAGCAGCTTGCCAAGTACCCTGCTGCGCCCAGCGATGCCGCAGCGCAGGAGCCCGGCGACGCGCCGGCCGCCCCTGCGGCGACGCCGTATCCGCCGCTCGAAGCGCGCACGCGCTGAGGGCGCCTGCGCGCGCCGCGCGGCCTGCGAACCGTTATTCAAGGACAGCCATGACCGGGACTTCCTCCCCCACCCCCTCCAATGCCCCCTGCCGCGTGGCCGTGGCGGGCGCTTCGGGCCGCATGGGCCGCATGCTCATCGAGGCCGTGCGCGCCAGCCCGGACTGCGTGCTCGCCGGTGCGCTGGACGTGCCGTCGAGCCCGGGCATAGGCTCGGACGCCACCGCCTTCCTCGGCGTGGCCAGCGGCGTGCCCATCACCGCCGACCTGGGCGTGGGGTTGCAGAACGCCGACGTGCTCATCGACTTCACGCGCCCCGAGGGCACGCTGGCCCACCTGGCGGTGTGCGCCGAGCGCGGCGTCAAGGCCGTCATAGGCACCACCGGCTTCAGCGAGGCGCAGAAGGCCGAGATCGCCGCCCATGCGCAGCGCACGGCCATCGTCATGGCGCCCAATATGAGTGTGGGCGTGAACGTCACGCTCAAGCTGCTGGAGATGGCGGCCCAGGCGCTGTCCACGGGCTACGACATCGAAATCATCGAGGCCCACCACCGCCACAAGGTGGACGCCCCCTCGGGCACCGCGCTCAAGATGGGCGAGGTCATCGCCGGCGCGCTGGGCCGCGACCTCAAGGACTGCGCCGTCTACGCGCGCGAAGGCGTGACCGGCGAGCGCGACCCGTCCTCCATCGGCTTTGCCACCATCCGCGGCGGCGACATCGTGGGCGACCACACCGTGCTGTTCGCCGGCACGGGCGAGCGCATCGAGATCACGCACAAATCGTCCAGCCGCGCCACCTACGCCCAGGGCAGCCTGCGCGCGGTGCGCTTCCTGCGCGGCCGGGCCGCCGGCATGTTCGACATGTTCGACGTGCTGGGCCTGCGCTGACACGCCGCCATGGACCTGCTGCACTGGTGGCGCCAGGGCGATGCCGTGACCCAGGGCACGGCGCTGCTGCTGCTGGCCATGTCCGTGGGCAGCTGGGTCGTCATCGTCTGGAAGACCTGGTTCCTGCACCGCGGCAGCCGCGACGTGGCGCGCAGCATGGCGGCCTTCTGGCAGGCCCCTGCGGTGGACGCGGCGCAGCGCACCCTGGCGGCCTTCGACCGCGAAACCCTGGTGCTGCCCCTGGTGGCCGCTGCCCATGCGGTGGCGCAGCGATCGCCCGCGGGCTCGCTGGCGCATGCGGCGAGCCGCAGCCAGCAGCTCACGCGCGGCCTGCGTGATGCGCTGCACGCCGTGCTGGCCCGCCTGCAGGCGGGCCAGGTGCTGCTGGCCACTGTGGGCTCCACGGCGCCCTTCGTCGGCCTGCTGGGCACGGTCTGGGGCATTTACCACGCGCTCACCGCGATCGCCGGCGCCGGCCAGATCAGCATCGAGCGCGTGGCCGGACCGGTGGGCGAGGCGCTCATCATGACCGCGGCGGGGCTGGCGGTCGCCATTCCGGCGGTGCTGGCGTACAACGCCTTTGGCCGCGTGGTCGGCCGCATCGAGGCCGATCTCGAGGGCTTTGCCCTGGACCTGCGCGAGCTCATGCTGCACCAGACGGGGGGAGGGGGCTGATGGCCTTCGGCCGCCTCGAACGCACGAGCGCGCCCGCGCCCATGAGCGACATCAACATGACGCCGCTGGTGGATGTGATGCTCGTGCTGGTGGTGATCTTCATCCTCACGGCGCCGCTGCTGGCCAGCAGCATCCGCCTGGAGCTGCCGCGCGCCGAAGGCACGGCGCCCGGCGCGGCGCCGCGCGCCATCACGCTGGTGCTCGACCGGCGCGGGCAGGTCTTCATCGACGACCAGGCCGTGCCCACGGCCGCCGCCCTGGCCGCACGCCTGGCCGAGGCGGCCGCGGACGGCGCCGACACCGAAGTGCAACTGCGCGCCGATGCCGCCGTGCCCTATGGGCGCGTGGTCGAGGTCATGGGCGCGGCGCATGCGGCGGGGCTGCAGCGCATCGGCTTCGTGGCCGAGCCGCCGCAGGCCGCAACTGCAAGCCATCAAAATTAGGAGCTGGTGGCGCTTGTCCTGAATGGGTTTCGGTTTCTTTTTGTCCTGAAACCAAGAATAAACAAGCGCTGGCAGCTATTGTTTTTGAACTGAATCCTGCCGCCATGCCGCACGGATGTCCTTGCCCGTGGGGCTCTGGTACAGGCCCAGGCCGAACTCGGGCAGGATGGCGATCAGGTGGTCGAAGATGTCGCCCTGGATGCGCTCGTACTCCACCCAGGCCGTGGTGGCGGTGAAGCAGTACAGCTCCAGCGGCACCCCCTCGCCCGTGGGCTCCAGCGCGCGCACGATCAGCAGCATGTCCGGGTGGATGCCGGGATGCGCGCGCACATAGGCGTCCACATACGCGCGGAAGGTGCCGATGTTGGTCAGGCGCCGCTGGTTGGCGGGCTCTACGGCGTACTCGCCCAGGCGCTCGCGCAGCGCGGCGTTGGTGTGCTGCACGTCCTGTTTCTTGCCCTCCAGATAGGGCTGAAGCAGGGCAATGCGCGTGAGGCGGTCGATCTCCTCAGCGGTGAGGAAACGCACCAGATTCGCATCCAGCCGCAGCATGCGCTTGATGCGCCGCCCGCCCGAGCTGAACATGCCGCGCCAGTTCTTGAAGCTCTCGCTCATCAGCCGCCAGGTCGGGATGGTGGTGATGGTCTTGTCCCAGTTCTGCACCTTCACGGTGTGCAGCGCAATGTCCACCACGAAACCGTCGGCACCCACCTGCGGCATCTCGATCCAGTCGCCCACGCGCAGCATGTCGTTGGAGGCAATCTGCACGCCCGCCGTGAAGGACAGGATGGTGTCCTTGAACACCAGCATCAGCACCGCCGACATGGCGCCCAGGCCCGAGAGCAGGATCAGCGGTGAGCGGTCCAGCAGCGCCCCGGTCATCACCACCGCGCCCACAATCATCAGCACCAGCTTGCCCAGTTGCACGTAGCTCTTGATGGAACGCGTGGCCGTGGGCACGCCATCGGGCGCCTGTTCGTGCTCCTGCTGCACCGCATCGAGCAGCGCCATGAGCGCGCGCATCAACTGCAGCGCCGTCACCGCCACCGCCACGTTGCGGATCACCACGGTGGCTGCAGGGTGCATGTGCGGCACGGCGGTAATGCCCACCTGCGCCACCACCGAGGGCACTACATGCGCCAGGCGACGCAGCACCCGGTCGTGCCAGACCACACGGGCCCAGCGCACGTCCATGCGCTCGCGGATGCGCGGCACGGTATGCAGCAGCACATACTGCGCCACGCCCTGCACGCACCATGCCAGCACCAGCAGGCAGGCCAGCCCGATGGCGGCCTGGATCGGGGGATCGAAGGAAGCAAACAGCGTGAAAAGACCCACGGTCAAGAAACTCCTGTGAATGGAAGCGCAGGGAACGGGCGCCTGGGGCGCGCGGTGCAATGGCCTGCCGGCGCACCGTGGGTGCGCCCTGCGGCAGTGGCGGCCCGCTGGCGTGGGGGCCGGGGCCATGACACGCCCTAGAATCGGGCGTAGCCCCATATTGTGACCGCTGCGCCGCTGCGCCGCCTTTATTGCCCAGGTTCCATGCAAGACAAATACCAACACACCGAGGTCGAGCGCGCCGCGCAGGCCCACTGGACGGCCAACGACGCCTACCGCGTGACCGAGGACGCCGGCAAGAAGAAGTTCTACGCCTGCTCCATGCTGCCCTACCCCAGCGGCAAGCTGCACATGGGCCATGTGCGCAACTACACCATCAACGACATGCTCACGCGCCAACTGCGCATGAGCGGCTACAACGTGCTCATGCCCATGGGCTGGGACGCCTTCGGCCTGCCGGCCGAGAACGCGGCGCTGAAGAACGGCGTGCCCCCGGCGAAGTGGACCTACGACAACATCGCCTACATGAAGAAGCAGATGCAGGCGATGGGGCTGGCCATCGACTGGAGCCGCGAGGTTGCCACCTGCGACCCCGACTACTACCACTGGAACCAGTGGCTGTTCCTCAAGATGCTGGAGAAGGGCATTGCCTACCGCAAGACCCAGGTGGTGAACTGGGACCCGGTGGACCAGACCGTGCTGGCCAACGAACAGGTGATCGACGGCAAGGGCTGGCGCACCGGCGCCGTGGTGGAAAAGCGCGAGATCCCCGGCTACTACCTGAAGATCTCCGACTACGCCCAGGAACTGCTGGACCATGTGCAGATCGGCAACGCCAAGGCCACGCTGACCGGCTGGCCCGACAAGGTGCGCCTGATGCAGGAGAACTGGATCGGCAAGAGCGAGGGCGTGCGCTTTGCCTTCACGCACGACATCCGGGGCGAGGATGGCGCGCTGATCCAGGACGGGCGCATGTACGTGTTCACCACGCGCGCCGACACCATCATGGGCGTGACCTTCTGCGCCGTGGCGCCCGAGCACCCGCTGGCCACGCACGCCGCGCGCGGCAATGCGCAGCTCGCCGCCTTCATCGAGGAATGCAAGAAGGGCGGCACCACCGAGGCCGAGCTGGCGCTCAAGGACAAGGAAGGCATGCGCACCGGCCTGTGCGTCACGCACCCGCTCACCGGCGAGCAGGTCGACGTGTGGGTGGGCAATTACGTGCTCATGTCCTACGGCGACGGCGCCGTGATGGGCGTGCCCGCGCACGACGAGCGCGACTTCGCCTTCGCGCTGAAGTACGGCATCGAGATCAAGCAGGTGGTGCTGGTCGATGGCGAGAGCTACGACTTCCACCACTGGCAGGACTGGTACGCCGACAAGCAGCGCGGCGTGACCATCAACTCCGACAGCTTCAGCGGCCTGTCCTACGGCGATGCCGTCAACGCCGTGGCCCACGCGCTGAGCGAGAAGGGCCTGGGCGCGAAGAAGACCACCTGGCGCCTGCGCGACTGGGGCATCTCGCGCCAGCGCTACTGGGGTACGCCCATCCCCATCATCCACTGCCCGGACTGCGGCGCCGTACCCGTGCCCGAGAAGGACCTGCCCGTGGTGCTGCCGCAGGACCTGGTGCCCGACGGCTCGGGCAATCCGCTGGTGAAAAGCGAGGCCTTCCACGCGGGCGTGACCTGCCCCTGCTGCGGCCAGGCTGCGCGCCGCGAGACCGACACCATGGACACCTTCGTGGACAGTTCGTGGTACTTCATGCGCTACTGCGACCCGAAGAACGGCGAGAAGATGGTGGCCGGCGGCGCCGACTACTGGATGCCGATGGATCAGTACATCGGCGGCATCGAGCACGCCATCCTGCACCTGCTGTACGCGCGCTTCTGGACCAAGGTCATGCGCGACCTGGGGCTGGTGAAGATCGACGAGCCCTTCACCAAGCTGCTCACGCAGGGCATGGTGCTCAACCACATCTATTCGCGCAAGGGCGAGAAGGGTGGCAAGGAATATTTCTGGCCGCACGACGTGGAGCATGTGCTGGACGAGGGCGGCAAGGTCATCGGCGCCCGGCTGAAGAACGCCGTGGGCGACCTGCCCGTGGGCACCGCCATCGACTACGAGGGCGTGGGCACCATGTCCAAGTCCAAGAACAACGGCGTGGATCCGCAGGAGCTGATCGAGAAATACGGCGCCGACACCGCGCGCCTGTACACCATGTTCACCGCGCCGCCCGAGGCCACGCTGGAGTGGAACGACGCGGCGGTGGAGGGCAGCTACCGCTTCCTGCGCCGCGTGTGGAACTTCGGCGTCAAGCTCGCTGCTATTGATAAAGTAGCTGCTGGCGCAAGCGTGGCGGGCGCTGCAAGCCTGAATGAGGTCAAATTCGGCAAGGAGGCCCAGGCCCTGCGCCTGGAGATCCACACCGTGCTCAAGCAGGTGGACTACGACTACCAGCGCATGCAGTACAACACCGTGGTCTCGGGCGCCATGAAGATGCTCAACGCCCTGGAGGACTTCAAGGCCTGGGACGGCGAGGGCGCCAGCGTGGCGCTGATCGAAGGCTTCGGCATCCTGCTGCGCGCGCTCTACCCGGCCACGCCGCACATCACGCACCAGCTCTGGAGCGAGCTGGGCTACGCCGCCCACCTGGGCGATCTGCTGGACGCTCCCTGGCCGCGGGTGGACCCCGCGGCGCTGGTGCAGGACGAGATCGAGCTGGTGCTGCAGGTCAACGGCAAGCTGCGCGGCGCCCTCCATGTGCCCGCCAGCGCCGACAAGGCCGCGATCGAGCGCCTGGCCGTGGCGAGCGAGGCCTTCCAGAAGTTCGCCGCAGGCGCCGCCCCCAAGAAGGTGGTGGTGGTGCCCGGGCGCCTGGTCAACGTGGTGATCTGAGCATGCAGCGGCGCACGCTTCTGGCCTTGGCTCCGGTCGCGGGGCTGGCCGCCTGCGGTTTCCACCTGCGCGGCGCGCCGGAGTTCGCCTTTGCGTCGCTCTATCTGGCCGCGCCCGCGGGCTCCGCGCTGGCGCGCGAGCTGCAGCGCACGCTGGAGTCCGCGGGGGCCCGCCTGCAGGTGCTGCGCGAGCCGGCGCCGCAGAACGCGGCGCAGGTGGTGCTCGACCTCCTGCAGGAAAAGCAGGAGCGCGCCGTGGTGGGCCTCACCTCGGCCGGCCAGGTGCGCGAGCTGCAACTGCGCCTGCGCGTGCAGATCCGCCTGCGCGGCGCGGATGGCGCCGAGTGGATGGCGCCCACGGAGATCGTGCAGACGCGCGACATCAGCTACAGCGAGACCATCGCCCTGGCCAAGGAGGCCGAGGAGGCGCTGCTCTACCGCAACATGCAGACCGACATCGTGCAGCAAATCGTGCGCCGGCTGGCCGCCGTGCGGCCGCCGCGCTGAGTCAGCGCCGCATCAGCGTGCTCTTGCCAAAGAGCGACTCCACCAGATCGACGGCCAGCAGGGCCGTCTTGTTGCGCACGTCCAGCGCGGGGTTGAGTTCGACGATGTCGAGCGAGGCCAGGCAGCCGCTGTCGGCGATCATCTCCATGCACAGCTGCGCCTCGCGGTAGGTCGGCCCGCCGGGCACGGTGGTGCCCACGCCGGGGGCGATGTCGGGGTCGAGGAAGTCCACGTCGAAGCTCACGTGCAGGTGGGTGTGCTCGTCCAGGCCGTCGAGCGCCTGCAGCATGGTCTGGCGCATGCCCACCTCGTCGATGAAGCGCATGTCGAACACCTCCAGCCCCTGTTCGTGCACGAAGCGCTTCTCGCCTGCGTCCACGCTGCGGATGCCGATCTGGTGGATCTGCTGCGGCCGCAGCGCAGGCGCGCCGCCGGGCATGCCGGCGAGCTGGGTGAGTGCCTCGGGCCCGAAGCCGCACAGGCAGGCCACGGGCATGCCGTGCACGTTGCCGCTGGGCGTGAGCGCGCTGGTGTTGAAGTCGGCGTGCGCATCGAGCCAGAGCACGCGCAGCTGGCGGCCGGTGTCCTGGCAATGGCGTGCCACGGCGCTGATGCTGCCCAGGCCCAGACTGTGGTCACCGCCGAGCAGGATGGGCAGGCGGCCCTGGCGCAGTTCGTTTTGTACGGCGTCGAACACGGCGCGGTTCCATTCCACCACCTGGGGCAGGTGGCGGTAGCCGTCCACGGGCGGCAGCCAGGGGTTGGCCGGGCCGGCGAGGTTGCCCCGGTCCGCCACCTGCAGGCCCCGGCCTTCGAGCGCCGCCTGCAGCCCGGCCACGCGCAGGGCCTCGGGGCCCATGGAGGCGCCGCGCGCCCCCGCGCCGATGTCGGTGGGGGCGCCGATCAGGCTGACGGCGAGGGCAGGGCGGCTGGTGGTGGTCATGCGGCTTGCGGCTCCGGTTGCAGGGCGGTGCGGGCCTGGGGCGCGGGGGTGTGCAGCAGGCCGAACAGGTCCTTGGGGTTGTCCATCTGCGGCACCAGGTCGATGGGTGTGCCCAGGTGCGGGTATTGTTGCAGCAGCGCGTGCAGCGTGCGCAGGGCGGAGAAGTCCTCCAGCGCGAAGCCCACGGAGTCGAACACCGTCACCTCCTGCGCCGTGCGGCGGCCCGGCGCCTGGCCGGTGAGGATGCGGTGGAACTCGGTCACGGCGAAGCCGACGGGCATCTGCTGGATCTCGCCCTCGATGCGCGACTGCGGCTCGAACTCCACCACCACGCGCGCGTCGGGGCGGCGCAGGATGTCGGCGTGCAGTTCGGTCTTGCCCGGGCAGTCGCCGCCCACGGCGTTGAGGTGCATGCCGGGTTCGATCATCTCCGGCAGCAGGATGGTGGCGTTGCGCTTGTCGGCCGTGGCCGTGGTCACGATGTCGCAGCCGCGCACGGCCTCTTGCACGTTGGCACAGCGCTCCACCACCAGGCCCGGCAGCGCCAGGCGCGCCAGATTGCGCTCCAGCTTGAGGCTGGCGCCGGGGTCGGTGTCGAACAGGCGCAGTGCGCGGATGCCCAGCAGGTGGTAGAAGGCCAGCGCCTGGAACTCGCTCTGCGCGCCGTTGCCGATCAGCGCCATGCGGCGGCTCTCCTGCCGGGCCAGGTGCCGAGCGGCCAGCACCGACATGGCGGCCGTGCGCAGCGCGGTGGTGAGCGTGAGCTCGGACACCAGCAGCGGGTAGCCCGTGCCCACATCGGCCAGCACGCCGAAGGCGGTGACCGTGAGCAGCCCCTCGGCCGTGTTCTTGGGGTGGCCGTTGACGTACTTGAAGCAGTACAGCCGCCCGTCGCTGGTGGGCATGAGTTCGATCACGCCCACGGGCGAATGGATGGCGTGCCGCGCCGACTTGTCGAACTGCTCCCAGCGGCGGTAGTCGCTGTCCATGGCGTCCACCAGTTGCTGCAGGAAGCGGGGAAAGCCCACCTGCCGCACCAGTTCGCGCACGCTGTTCACGCCGAGGTAATTCACCATGACCATCTCCTTGACTTGTGTTCTGGGAGGAATTCTCCGCAGAGGCGTGGCCAAAGAAAAGTGAGAAACCTGCGCAATTCATGCAGCGATCAATGCAAAGTGCAAGCAAAAAATGACAATATGCACAATGGCCGACCGCAAGCAGGCGCGGCGATACACTGCCGGGCATGCAAGTCGCCCTGGCCCAACTCTCTTCGCAACTGCAGCGCGGCCTTGCGCCGCTGTATGTGCTGCACGGCGACGAACCCCTGCTGCAGCAGGAGGCGGCCGACGCCATCCGCGCCGCGGCGCGCGCCCAGGGCTACACCGAGCGCAGCAGCTTCACCGTGGCGGGCGCGCATTTCGACTGGAGCGCAGTACTGGCGGCGGGCGGCAGCTTGAGCCTGTTTGCCGACCGGCAGATCATCGAAATCCGCATCCCCTCGGGCAAGCCCGGCAAGGACGGCAGCGTGGCGCTGCAGCAGGTGGCGGAAAGCGCACGCGGCAACGACAGCACGCTCACGATGGTGCAATTGCCGCGCCTGGACAAGGCCACCAAGACTGGCGCCTGGTTCACCGCGCTCGACGGCGCGGGCCTGTCCGTGCAGATCGACCCCATCGAGCGCGCCCAGCTCCCGCAGTGGATCGCCCAGCGCCTGGCCGCGCAGGGCCAGCGCGTGGCGGCGGGCGAGGAGGGGCAGCGCACGCTGCAGTTCTTCGCCGACCGCGTGGAGGGCAACCTGCTGGCCGCGCACCAGGAAATCCAGAAACTGGGCCTGCTGCACCCCGTGCGGCAAGGTGACGCAAGCGTCACGGGCGAGCTGTCGTGGGCCCAGGTCGAGGCCGCCGTGCTCAACGTGGCGCGCTACGACGTGTTCAAGCTCTCCGAGGCGGTGCTCGGCGGCCAGGTGCTGCGCGTGCAGCGCATGCTCGACGGCCTGGAGGCCGAGGGCGAGGCGCCCGTGCTGGTGCACTGGGCGCTGGCCGAGGACATCCGCGCCCTCAAGCGCGTGAAAGACGCCATGAACGCCGGCAAGCCCCTGCCCCTGGCGCTGCGCGAGAACCGCGTCTGGGGCGTGAAGGAACGGCTGTACGAGCGCATCCTGCCGCGCGCCAACGACGCACAGCTTGCGCGCCTGCTGCAGGCGGCGCACCAGGTGGACGGCATCGTCAAGGGCCTCAAGCTCCCCGACTGGCCCGCGCAGCCCTGGCAGGCGCTGCAGCGGCTGGCGCTGCAGCTCGCGCGCCTGGGCATGGCGGCGCGCTGAAGTCGCGCGCGATTGCAAGTCAAAAGTGCTTCTGGCGCCCGTGGAATCAGCGCCAGCAGCTATGGATTCAGGAGTTTTCAGGTGCCAGGCAGCACGCCGTGCGCCTTGTCCACCCAGGCCTGCAGGTGGTGGAGCAGTTCGGAGCGGCTGAAGGAGCAGCTCTCCTCGGTGAACAGCGCGCTGGCTTCCAGCCGGTCGAGCAGGCCCAGCAGCACCTCGCCATAGCGCGGCGGCAGGGCGGCGAGCAGGGCTTGTTGCGCGCGTGCCGCTTCGCCCAGGGCGGCGGCGCTGAGGTCGCCCCGGCCATGGGCCGCCAGGGCGGATTGCAGGGTGGCGAGCTGGGTGGCGGGGTGGTCGGTCATGGCGGGTCTCCTGGCTGGCGGCGATTACAGCGCAGCCCGGCGCCCGGTGCACAACTGCGGCAAAATCCCCCCATGAACGCGCTCAACGTGGCTGAAACCACGCACACCCTCGGTTTACAGGCAAAAACGGCCTCCGCGCTGATGGCCAAAGCGCCAGCAGCTATCAAAAACAAAGCGCTGCGGGCGCTGGCACGCCTGCTGCGCGAGCAGACCCCGGCGCTGCAGGTGGACAACGCGCACGACCTGGAGCGCGCCCGCGCCGCCGGCCTGGCCGAGCCCCTGGTGGACCGGCTCAAGCTGACCCCCCAGGTGCTGGAGACCTGCGCCCAGGGCTGCGAGCAGCTCGCCGCCATGCCCGATGTGATCGGCGAGATCAGCGGCCTGCAGCAGCAGCCCAGCGGCATCCGCGTGGGGCGCATGCGCGTGCCCATCGGCGTGTTCGGCATGATCTTCGAGAGCCGCCCGAACGTGACCATCGAGGCGGCCAGCCTCAGCATCAAGAGCGGCAACGCCTGCATCCTGCGCGGCGGCTCCGAGGCCATAGCCTCCAACAAGGCGCTGGCGCGGCTGGTGCAGCAGGCGCTGCAGGAAGCCGGCCTGCCGCGCGAGGCCGTGCAACTGGTGCAGACCACCGACCGCGCCGCCGTGGGCCACCTGATCGCCATGCCCGAGTTCGTGGACGTGATCATCCCGCGCGGCGGCAAGGGCCTGATCGAGCGCATCAGCCGCGAGGCCAAGGTGCCCGTCATCAAGCACCTGGACGGCAACTGCCACACCTATGTGGACGACCCCTGTGACCTGGAACTGGCGCTCAAGGTCACCGAGAACGCCAAGACGCAGAAGTACAGCCCCTGCAACGCCACCGAAAGCCTGCTGGTGGCGCGCGGCGTGGCGGGCGCCTTCCTGCCACGCATTGGCGCGGTGTTCGCGACCAAGGGCGTGGAAATGCGGGTGTGCGCCGAAAGCAGGGCGCTGCTAGCTACCGTTTCCGGAGCAAAACTGCAAGACGCCACGGAACAGGACTGGAGCGAGGAGTACCTCGCGCCCATCATCAGCGTCAAGGTGGTGGCGGGGCTGGACGAGGCCATCGCCCACATCAACCGCTATTCCAGCCACCACACCGAGGCCATACTCACCACGAACCATGTGCACGCCCAGCGCTTCCTGCGCGAGGTCGATTCGAGCAGCGTGATGGTCAACGCCAGCACACGCTTTGCCGACGGCTTCGAGTACGGCCTGGGTGCCGAGATCGGTATCAGCACCGACAAATTCCACGCGCGCGGCCCCGTGGGCATCGAGGGCCTGACCTCGCTCAAGTGGGTGGTGCTGGGCGAGGGCGAAGTGCGCGGCTGAGACGGCGCACGGTGCGGCGATGAAGATCATCATCCTCGGGGCGGGCCGCGTGGGCCAGAGCGTGGCCGACAGCCTGGTGTCGGAGAAGAACGACATCACCGTCATCGACACCGACGCCGCGCGCCTGCGCGAACTGGAGGCGCGCCTGGATCTGCGCGGCGTGGTCGGCAGCGGCACGGACCCCCGGGTGCTGGCCGAGGCCGGGGCGCGTGACACCGACCTGCTCATCGCCTGTGCCGCGCTGGACGAGACCAACCTCGTGTGCTGCAAGGTGGCGCAAATGCTGTTCAGCGTGCCCACGCGCATCGCGCGCGTGCGCGCCGAGGGCTACGAGGACGGCAGCGCCCTGCTCGACGCCAACGGCTTTGCGGTGGACCACATCCTCTGCCCCGAGGATTCGCTGGTGCGCTACATCGCCAAGCTGGTCGAATACCCCGAGGCCCTGCAGGTGCGCGAGTTCGCGGGCGGGCGCGCCTGCCTGGTGTCGGCGCGCGCGCGCGCCGGGGCGCCGGCCGTGGGCATGGAGATCCGCGAGCTGCGCGAGCGCATGCCCGACGTGGCGGTGCGCATCGTCGCCATCTACCGCCGCTTTCCCGACGAGCCCGACCGCTTCGTGCCCTGCGACGGCAGCACGCGCATCGAGCCCGGCGACGAGGTGTTCGCCCTGGCCGGGCGCGAGCGCATTGCCCAGGTGCTGGCCGCGCTGCACCGCCGCGAAGGCCAGCCCGGGCGCCCGGTGCGGCGCATCCTGATCGCGGGCGCCAGCCGCGTGGGCGAGCGCCTGGCGCGCCTGCTGGCGCAGGAGGGGGAGCGCTTCCACATCAAGATCGTCGAGGAAGACCCGCAGCGCTGCGTGGCCCTGGCCTCCGCCCTGCCCGAAGGCGTGCTGGTGCTGCAGGGCGAGACGTCCGACGAGGACCTGCTCGGCGAGGAGGGCATCGAGGAGGTGGACCTGTTCCTGGCGCTGACCGACGATGACGAGAACAACATCATGTCCTGCCTGCTGGCCAAGCGCCTGGGGGCGCGGCGTGTGCTGGCGCTCATCCACCGCCAGAGCTATGCCGACCTCATGCACGGCACGCAGATCGATATCGCCCTGTCGCCCGCCCAGGCCATGCTGGGCGAGTTGCTGGCCTTTGTGCGCCAGGGCGACGTGCAGGCCGTGCACAGCCTGCGCCGCGGCGTGGCCGAGGCGCTGGAGATCGTCGCGCGCGGCGACCGCAAGAGCTCGCGCGTCGTCGGCCGCCGCGTCGAGGAGCTGTCGCTGCCGCGCGCGGTGCACATGGGCCTGATCGTGCGCGGCCTGCCCGACCCGGACGCGCTCGCCGGCGAGGACGGGCAGGCGCCACCCGCGCAGCAGGCACAGGAGCCGCAGATCATCCTGCCGCGCAGCCACACGGTGATCGAGAGCAACGACCACGTGGTCTTCTTCCTGCCGAACAAGCGCCTGGTGCGCGACGTGGAAAAGCTCTTCCGCGTGAGCGCCACCTTCTTCTAGGCGCGCGCGCACCGGCCATGACGGACCTGCTTCCCGTTCTGCGCGTGCTGGGCATGCTGCTGTGCATGTTCTCTCTGGCCATGGGCCTGCCCTGGGCCGTGTCCTGGTTCCAGGGCGACGGCGTGTGGCAGGTGTATCCCGTATCCATGGGTGTGGCGCTGCTGCTGGGCCTGGCGCTGTGGTGGGGGCTGCGCCGCCACCGGCGCGAGCTGCAGCCGCGCCACGGCGTCATCCTGGTCACCCTGGTGTGGGTGCTGCTGCCGCTGTGCGCCACGCTGCCGCTGTGGCTGGCCATGCAGTCCATAGGCCGGCCGCTGTCGTTCACGCACGCCTACTTCGAGGCCGTCTCGGGCCTGACCACCACCGGCAGCACCGTGCTCAGCGGCCTCGACGCGCTGCCCGCCTCGGTCAACGTCTGGCGCACCTTCCTGCAGTGGATGGGTGGCATGGGCATCCTGATCCTGGCCGTGGCCGTGCTGCCGCTGCTCGGTGTGGGCGGCGCCCAGCTCTTCAAGGCCGAGGCCGCCGGCCCCATCAAGGACACCAAGCTCACCCCGCGCATGACCGAGACGGCCAAGGGCCTGTGGGGCGTGTACGCGGCGTTCTCCGTGCTGTGCGCGGCGGCCTTCTGGGCGGGCGGCATGCAGCCGCTGGACGCGCTCATGCACATGTTCACCACGGTGAGCCTGGGCGGGCTGTCGCCGCACGATGCGAGCTTTGCCTATTTCGACTCGCCGCTGCTCGAAGCCATCGCGGTGCTGTTCATGCTGGTGGCAAGTTGCAACTTCGCGCTGTACTTCGTGGCGCTGCGCAAGGGCCACTGGCAGGGCTTCTGGCGCGACCCCGAGATGCGCGCCACCATGGTGGCACTGGTGGGCGGCGGACTGGTGGTTGCCCTGCTGCTGTGGGCCAAGGGCGTGTACGGCCCGCAGCAGGCGCTGCGCCACGGCATGTTCCAGGTGGTTTCGGTGGCCACGACCACGGGCTTTGCCACCCAGGACTACCTGCAGTGGCCGGTGTTCGCCCCGGTGCTCATGCTGCTGCTGTCGGGCGTGGCCACGAGTGCGGGCTCCACGGGCGGCGGCATCAAGATGGTGCGCATGCTCATCCTCGTCAAGCAGGCGCGGCGCGAGCTCACGCGCCTGGTGCATCCGCGCGCCGTGCAGCCGGTGGTGCTGGGTGGCAGCGTGGTGGACAACCGCATGATCTTCTCGGTGCTGGCCTTCATGCTGGTCTATGGCGCCACCGTCATCGTGCTCAGCATGGTGCTGCTGCTCACCGACCTGGACCCGCTCACGGCGTTTTCCGCCGTGCTCGCCAGCGTGCACTGCACGGGCCCGGGGCTGGGCGCCATCGGGCCCAGCTCCAACTACGCCGTGCTCAGCGATTTCCAGCTCTGGGTGTGCACGCTGGGCATGCTGCTCGGGCGGCTGGAGATCCTGAGCTTCATGGCCCTGCTGTCCCCCGCATTCTGGCGGCGGTAAGGGACCCGCGCTGGCGCGGCTGCGCCGCTTCCCCGCGTCGCGCCGGTCTGGAGGAGGCGGGCGCGACGGCGTCCCTAAAATGCCGCATTGGCCTTCACCAGGGTTTTTATGGTTCCGCATCTCATCACGGCCCTCACGGGGCCCATCAACGAGCTTGAACAGCGCATCATCGACTCCATGCCGGCGACCGAGCGCTGGTTCCGCCTGGAGTGGATGGAGCACACACCGCCGTTCTACACCTCGGTGGACATCCGCAACGCCGGGTTCAAGCTCGCGCCCGTGGACACCAACCTCTTTCCCGGCGGCTGGAACCACCTGGCGCCCGAGGTGCTCCCCCTGGCGGTGCAGGCCGCCATGGCGGCCATAGAGAAGATCTGCCCCGAGGCGCGCAATCTGCTCATCGTGCCCGAGAACGACACGCGCAGCGTCTCCTACCTGGGCAACCTGGTGCAGTTGCAGCGCATCTTCAACATGGCGGGGCTGAACGTGCGCTTCGGCTCCATCAGCCCGGAGGTGAAGAAGAACACCGTCATCGAACTGCCCACGGGCGAGTCCATCACCCTGGAGCCCGTGGTGCGCACGCGCCGCCGGCTGGGGCTCAAGCATTTCGACCCCTGCACCATCCTGCTCAACAACGACCTCTCGGCCGGCGCCCCGGGCATTCTGGAGGACATCCACGAGCAGTACCTGCTGCCGCCGCTGCACGCGGGCTGGGCCGTGCGCCGCAAGAGCCACCACTTCCGCAGCTACGAGGAGGTGACCAAGCGCTTTGGCAAGCTGCTGGGCATAGACCCCTGGCTCATCCACCCGCTGTACGGGCATGGCAGCGGCATCGATGTGGCCACGGCCGCGGGCCTGGAGGAACTGCAGACCCTGGTCGATGCGCTGCTCGCCAGGGTGCGGCGCAAGTACAAGGAGTACGGCATCCACGAAAAGCCCTTTGCCGTGGTCAAGGCCGACAACGGCGACCATGGCATGGGCGTCTTCACCGTGCACGACGCCCGCGACCTGCCCGCCCTGGCACGGCGCCCGCGCCCCCGGGGCGCGGCGCGTGGCGCGCGTGCGGAGCAGGATGTCATCGTCCAGGAGGGGGTGCTCACCCAGGAGCGCGTGCACGAGGCCGTGGCCGAGCCGGTGGTCTACCTCATGGACCGCTATGTGGTCGGCGGCTTTTACCGCATCCATCCCGAGCGCGGCGTGGATGAGGACCTCAAGGGGCCGGGCGCGGGCTTCGTGCCCCTGGCGTTTGCCGCAGGCACGCAGTTCCCGCACCTGGGGGCCAAGCCCGGGGCCAGCGCGCCCAACCGCTTCTACATGTACGGCGTGATCGCCCGGCTGGCCATGCTGGCCGCCAGCTACGAGCTCGAAGCCACCAACCCGGAGGCCGAAACCTACGACTGACACACAGTTGTTGCACCGCAACAAACTGTGTCTTTTTTGTGCAGCCCATACCGCGGGTGATTCCCTCGGAGCGCGGGCAGGCGCAGAATCCGGGGCTTCAGGACCACCCGCCTCCCACGGCCAGGACCATGCTGGCTGCAGGGGGTACTGCAGTGAACCACGCAAAATCCTCCACGGCTGCCCTGACCTTGGCAGCCACGGGCGTCGTCTATGGCGACATCGGTACCAGCGTTCTCTATACGCTCAAAGAGGTCTTCGGCTCCGGCCATGTGCCCTTCACGCACGCCAATGTCTATGGCGTGCTGTCCATCGTCTTCTGGACGCTCACGAGCATCGTCTCCATCAAGTACGTCACGCTGGTGCTGCGCGCCGACAACCATGGCGAGGGCGGGCTGGTGGCCATGCTGGCGCTGGCCTCGCAGTCGGTCAAGGACAAGGCCCCTGCGCTGCGCCGCTGGATGCTGCTGATCGGCATCTTCGGCACCTGCCTGTTCTATGGCGACGGCGTCATCACCCCGGCCATCACGGTGCTCTCGGCCATGGAGGGGCTGGACGTGGTCTCGCCCGCCTTCCGCCGCGCCGTGATCCCGCTGACCCTGGCCATCCTGTTCGTGCTGTTCTGGGTGCAGAAGAAGGGCACCGCCGGCATAGGGCGGTTCTTCGGGCCCATCATGGTGCTGTGGTTTGCGGCCATTGCAGCGCTGGGCGTGTACCACATCGCGGGCCACCCGGAGATCCTCGGTGCGCTCAGCCCGCACCACGCGCTGCGCTTCATGCTGCGCCAGCCCGGCACCACCTTCATCATCCTGGGCGCCGTGGTGCTGTGCGTCACGGGCGGCGAGGCCCTGTACGCCGACATGGGGCATTTCGGGCGCGGGCCCATACGCCTCGCCTGGTTCTCCATCGTCATGCCGGCGCTCACACTCAATTATTTCGGGCAGGGGGCGTTGCTGCTCGAGCACCCCGCAGCGGTGAAGAACCCCTTCTTCATGATGGCCCCGGAGTGGATCACCCTGCCCCTGGTGGGGCTGGCCACCATCGCGGCCGTGATTGCCTCGCAGGCGCTGATTTCCGGGGCCTTCAGCGTCACCAAGCAGGTCATCCAGCTGGGCTACCTGCCGCGCCTGCAGATCCTGCACACCAGTACCCGGGACACGGGGCAGATCTACCTGCCCTTCGTCAACTGGAGCCTGTTCGTGATGATCGTGCTGGCCGTGGTGCTGTTTCGCTCCTCCAGCAACCTGGCGGCGGCCTATGGCATCGCGGTGACGCTGGACATGACCATCACCACCGTGCTCACCTTCTTCGTCATCCGCTACGGCTGGGGCTATCCGCTGGCGCTGTGCATCGCGGCCACGGGCTTTTTCTTCGTCATCGACATCGCCTTCTTCAGCTCCAACCTGCTCAAGCTCGTCGATGGCGGCTGGTTCCCGCTGCTCATCGGCGGTGGTGTGTTCCTGCTCATGACGACCTGGAAGGACGGGCGCGAGCAGCTCAACGAGACGCTGCGCGCGTTCTCCGTCGATCTGCAGGACTTTCTCGCCTCGGTGTTCGTGAGCCCGCCCGCGCGCGTGCCGGGCACGGCGGTGTTCCTGACGGCGCAGCCCGGCATCGTGCCCAGCGCGCTGCTGCACAACCTCAAGCACAACAAGGTGCTGCACGAGCAGAACCTGTTCGTCACCGTGCGCAACCACGAGCTGCCCTGGATCGGCATGGAGCAGCGGCTCGAAGTCGAACCCCTGGGCCACGATTGCTGGCAGGTGGCGGTGCACTACGGCTTCAAGAACGACCCCGACCTGCCCCGCGCCCTGGCCCTGCTTGCGGGCCGCGGCGTGGACCTCAACCCCATGACGACGAGCTACTTCCTCTCGCGCGACATCGTCACCCCGACCCCGGGGCCGGGCATGGCGCTGTGGCGTGAAAAGCTGTTTGCGCAGATGCACCACAGCGCGACGGCCGCGGCGGAGTTCCTCCACCTGCCGAGCAATGCCGTGGTCGAGCTGGGCTCGAAGATCGAAATCTAGGGATCCCTAGGGTGCCTCTGCACGAATCGTCGCGCCGTGTGCATCTGCGGACTCGGGCGGTCTGCGGCGTTGTCAATGCTCGCCATAGCTACGGCTATGGCTGCGCTTGACGCCTTGCATCCCATCCCTATCCGCAGCGCACACTGACCGCTCGATTCGTGCAGAGGCTCCCTAGGCTCCGGCCTTGAGCGCCAGTGCCGCTTCGTAGAGCTGGTTGCGCGGCACACCCGTGATGTCGGCGGCCAGGCGCACGGCGCTCTTGAGCGGCAGCTCCTGCAGCAGGCGCTGCAGCACGTCCAGGCCCTGCGCCTGGTCGGCGCTGGCGGCCACCGGGTGCAGCACCACGACGAACTCGCCGCGGCAGCGCAGCGGGTCTTGCTGCAGCCAGCCGGCGAGCGCGGCTGCGGGCAGGGTGGTAATTTGCTCGAACTGCTTGGTCAGCTCGCGCGCCAGGGTCACGGGGCGCTCGCCCAGGGCGGCCAGCGTGGCGGCCAGGGCGGCGATGCGGTGGGGGGCTTCGAGCAGCACGCAGCAGCGCGGCTCGGCCTGCAGGCGCTGCACGGCGGCGTCGCGTTCGCCGGCCTTGGTGGGCAAAAAGCCGGCAAACACAAAGCCGCTGTCGTCGGCGCCGCTGGCCGCCGCCCCGGCCACGCTCAGCGCCGCCGTGATGCTGCTGGCGCCGGGCAGGGGCACCACGCGCAGGCCTGCGGAGGCCACGGCCGCGGCCAGGCGTGCGCCTGGGTCGCTGATGCCCGGCGTGCCCGCATCGCTGACGTAGGCCACGCGCTGGCCCGCCTGCAGGCGCTCGAGCACGGTCTGCGCCGCCTGGGCTTCGTTGTGCTGGTGCAGGGCCAGCCAGTGCGCTGCGGGCTTGTCGATGCCGTAGGCGCGCAGCAGGGCCTGGCTGTGGCGCGTGTCCTCGCACGCCAGGGTATCGGCGAGCTGCAGCACGTGCAGGGCGCGCAGGGTGATGTCCGCGAGGTTACCGATGGGCGTAGCGACCACGTAGAGTGCGCCTTGCGGATAATGCTGCGCTGCCGCTGCCGCATGGGCAGCATCCAGGGCAAGGGCAAAAGAGGCGCTCAATGGGATTCCTTGGCAAGAACGACGCAGTCCAGGGCCGGCAGGCCAGCACGCGGGCCCAGGGCCAGGCCGCCGAAGACCGGGCGCTGGCCCACCTGCAGGGCGCAGGCCTGCGCCTGCTGGAGCGCAATTATCGGACACCGGGGCGCGGCGGCGGCGAGATCGACCTGGTCATGCGCGCGCCCGATGGCACGCTGGTGTTCGTCGAGGTGCGCAGCCGCGCCAGCCGTGCCTGGGGCGGCGCGGGCGCCAGCATCGGGGCGGCCAAGCAGCGGCGCATCGTCTTTGCGGCGCGGCACTTTTTGCTGCGCTACGGGTCGGAACCGGCCTGCCGCTTCGATGCCGTGCTGCTGGAGCCTGCCCTCACCTGGATCCAGGGAGCCTTCGATGCGGGCTGAACCCGCCCCCGGGGCGCACAGATTGCTACAAAATTGATAACACACAGGGTATATCATGCGACCCTGCGCAAGGACTCCCCATTGATGATCGAGCAACGCATCCAGCAGCAATTCATCGACAGCGCCGACCTCAAATACCAGGCCGCCGAGGCGCTGGCGCGGCCCATCGCGGCGGCCGTGCAGGCCCTGCTGGCCTGCGTGACCAGCGGCGGCAAGATTCTCGCGTGCGGCAGCGGCGCCTGTGCGCCGCTGGCACAGCAGTTCGTGGCCTGCTGCGTCGCCGGCTTCGAGCGCGAACGCCCGGAATTCGCCGCCGTGGCACTGGGCACCGACGCCGCGCTGTGGACAGCGGGCCAGGGCGGCGTGGCGCAGGCGCTGGCGCGCCAGGTCCGTGCCCTGGGGCAGACGGGGGACCTGCTGGTCGCCGTCACCGTGGACGGCCATGATGCGCCGGTGCTCGGTGCCGTACAGGCCGCGCACGAACGCGACATGTCGGTGGTGGCGCTGACGGGCCGCCAGGGCGGGGAACTTGCGGCGCTGCTGCGTGACACAGATGTGTGCCTGGCCGTGCCGCATGAGCGCGCCGCCCGGGTGCGCGAGGTCCATGCGCTGGTGCTGCACTGCCTGTGCGATGGCATGGACGCGCAATTGTTTGGTGAACAGGAGGATTTGTCATGACGTTACGATTCGATCGCGGCCTGTGTACCGTGCTCTCGGCGGCGGCCCTGTCGGCGGCCCTGGCCGGCTGCGCGCCGGTCGTGCTGGGCGGCGCTGCCGTGGGCAGCATGATGGCGCTGGACCGGCGCACCGTCGGCACGCAGGTGGAGGATGAGGGCATCGAGCTGCGCGCGGGCAACCGCATCCGTGGCGCCTATGGTGACAAGGTGCACGTCAACGTCACGAGCTACAACCGCCAGGTGCTGCTGACCGGCGAAGTGCCCAGCGCCGAGATCCGCGATGCGGTCGAGAAGAGCGTTGCCGGCGTCGAGAACGTGCGCAGCGTGGTCAACGAGCTGGCCGTGATGTCCCCCACCTCGCTGGGCCAGCGCTCGAACGACACCTACATCACCGGCAAGGTGCGCGCCAGCCTGGTCGATGCCCGGGACCTGTCGGCCAACAGCTTCAAGGTGGTGACCGAGCGCAATACCGTCTATCTCATGGGGCGTGTGTCGCAGCGCGAGGCAGGCCGTGCCACGGCCATTGCGCGCAACATCAGCGGGGTGAGCAAGGTGGTGCGCGTGTTCGAGTACCTGAGCGACGAAGACGCCGCCCGCATCCAGGCCGGCCAGGTCGTGCAGCCGGCCGATGCGCCAGCGAGCGGCGAGGCCGCACGCCCGGCGCAGTGACGGCAGAGCCCGGCGACCGCCTCAGCGCAGGCGCCGGATGAGGCTGGAGGTGTCCCAGCGCTGGCCGCCCATTTGCTGCACGTCGCCATAGAACTGGTCCACCAGCGCCGTCACCGGCAGGCGCGCGCCGTTGCGCTGGGCCTCGGCCAGCACCAGGCCCAGGTCCTTGCGCATCCAGTCCACGGCAAAGCCGAAGTCGAACTGGTCGGCCACCATGGTCTTGCCGCGGTTGTCCATTTGCCAGCTCTGCGCAGCGCCCTTGCCGATCACGTCCAGCACCAGGGGCATGTCCAGGCCGGCGCGCTGGCCAAAGGCGATGGCTTCCGCCAGGCCCTGTACCAGGCCCGCGATGCAGATCTGGTTGACCATCTTGGTGAGCTGGCCTGCGCCGCTGTCGCCCATGCGCGTGAAGGCGCGCGCAAACGCCATGCCCACCGGCCGCACGGTGTCGAAGGCGTCCTGGTCGCCGCCGCACATCACCGTGAGCAGGCCGTTTTGCGCGCCCGCCTGGCCGCCGGAGACCGGCGCATCGATGAAGCGCAGGCCCAGCGCGCGCGCTGCGCCATAGAGCTCGCGCGCCACCTCGGCCGAGGCGGTGGTGTGGTCCACGAAGATGCTGCCGGGGGCCATGCCGGCGAAGGCGCCGTCCGCGCCCAGGGTGACGGCGCGCAGGTCATCGTCGTTGCCCACGCAGCAGAAGACGATGTCGGCGCCCTGCGCGGCCTCGCGGGGCGTGGGGGCCTGGCGCGGCGCAGGGCTGGCCGCGTACTCGGCGCACCAGGCCTGGGCCTTGGCGGACGTGCGGTTGTAGACCGTGACGGCGTGCCCGGCCAGCGCCAGGTGCGCCGCCATGGGATAGCCCATGACCCCCAGGCCGATGAAGGCCAGCTTGCGCGGGGCGGTGGGTTCGTAGCTGCGGGGATTCGTGCTGGCCATGGTGGGGAATGCTCCTGAAGAGAAAAGAATGCCTGGCCCGCGCGGGGCGCAGGGGCCAGGCCGATGGTCCGGCGCCGCGGGGCGTCAGACGATGACGAAGTGCTCGGTGCCCGAGGCCAGGTCGGCGCTCTTGGCGCGCTGGCTGGAGAGCTTGATCTGCAGGCGCAGGTCGTTGAGCGAGTCGGCGTTGCGCAGCGCGTCTTCGTAGCTGATGACATTGGACTCGAACAGATCGAACAGCGACTGGTCGAAGGTCTGCATGCCCAGGTTGCGGCTCTTTTTCATGATCTCCTTGATCTCGGCCACTTCGCCCTTGAAGATGAGGTCGGCGATCAGGGGGGTGTTGAGCATGACTTCCACGGCAGCGGCGCGGCCCTTGCCGTCCTGCTTGGGGATCAGGCGCTGCGAGACCATGGCGCGCAGGTTCAGCGACAGATCCATGAGCAGTTGCGCGCGGCGCTCCTCGGGGAAGAAGTTGATCACGCGGTCCAGGGCCTGGTTGGCGCTGTTGGCGTGCAGCGTGGCCAGGCACAGGTGGCCGGTCTCGGCGAAGGCCACGGCGTGCTCCATGGTCTCGCGGTCGCGGATCTCGCCCATGAGGATCACGTCGGGCGCCTGGCGCAGAGTGTTCTTGAGCGCGGCCTCCCAGCTATCGGTATCCAGGCCCACCTCGCGCTGCGTGACCACGCAGTTCTTGTGCGGATGCACGAATTCGACCGGGTCTTCCACGGTGATGATGTGGCCGAAGGAGTTCTCATTGCGCCAGTCCACCATGGCGGCGAGCGAGGTGGACTTGCCCGAACCCGTGGCGCCGACCAGGATGCACAGGCCGCGCTTGGTCATGGCCACTTCCTTGAGCACCTGCGGCAGGCCCAGCCCGTCGATGGTGGGCAGCGCCAGCGGGATCACGCGCAGCACCATGCCCACGCGCCCCTGCTGCACGAAGGCGTTGACGCGAAAGCGGCCTATGCCCGAGGGCGAGATCGCAAAATTGCACTCCTTGGTGCGCTCGAACTCGGCGGCCTGCTTGTCGCTCATGATGGAGCGCGCCAGCGTCAAGGTGTGGTTGGGGGTCAGGGTCTGCGGTGAGACCTTGGTGATGGCGCCATCGACCTTGATGGCAGGGGGGAAGTCGGCGGTGATGAACAGGTCACTGCCGTTGCGGCTCACCAGCAGCTTCAGCAGGTCGTTGATGAACTTGCTCGCCTGATCGCGTTCCATCTTGTGTGTCCCTCTCGATTGGTGGGTGCCTGCCGCAGCCCTATTTCTGGTTTTCGCTCAGGCGTGCGCTCACGGCGCGCAGCCGCAGCGAGAGCTTGCGCGCCAGCAGGGCGATGAGGCTGGCGGCGAGCTGCGGGTCCTTGGTCATCATCTCGTCCATGGCGTCGGCGCTGAGCACGGCGATCTCGCAATCGGTCAGCGTGGTGCAGGCGGAGAAACGGATGCCGCTGTCGAGCAGGGACATCTCGCCCAGGATGTCGCCGGGGCGCGTCTCGGCCAGGCGCAACTGCTCGCCCCAGGGCTGCACGCGGTCCACGGCGATGGTGCCCGTGAGCAGCACGATCATGAAGTTGCCGTACTCGTCCTGGCGGATCACGTCGCGGTTGGGCGGCACCTGGGCAAACTCGAAGAAGTGCTCCATGCGCTTGATGGAGTCGGCCTCCAGCTGCGCCATGTACTTGTCCTTGGACCAGATCATCTGCAGCAGCTTGCCCCCCCGGCTCGCGGCCATGCGCTTGGCGCCGATCTCGACGGCCCGTGCATCCCAGGGCACGAGCATGGAGGCATCGACGCCCTGGGTGGCAAAGGCGGTGGAGAAGAAGACGGAATCGCCATGCTCCTGCTGCGCCTTGGGGTTGCGCGAGGACATGCGCAGGAGGGCCAGAATGCCTTTCATCGGATGCTCCAGTGGGGGCCTGCGGCCGGCCGGTATCGGTGGGTGGGGTGGGGCGTCAGCCGGGGAAGTTCTCGGGGATCTTGGCCTTGCTGCGCGCTTCGGCGGGGCTGATGATGTTGCGCCGCACCAGATCGGTGAGGTTCTGGTCCAGCGTCTGCATGCCCACGCTGTTGCTGGTCTGGATGGTGGAGTACATCTGCGCCACCTTGGCCTCGCGGATCAGGTTGCGGATGGCGCTGGTGCCCAGCATGATCTCGTGCGCGGCCACGCGGCCCGAGCCGTCCTTGAGCTTGCACAGCGTCTGCGAGATGACGGCCTGCAGCGACTCGGACAGCATGGCGCGCACCATTTCCTTTTCTTCGGCGGGGAACACGTCGATGATGCGGTCGATGGTCTTGGCCGCGCTGGAGGTGTGCAGCGTGCCGAACACCAGGTGGCCCGTCTCGGCCGCCGTCATGGCCAGGCGGATGGTCTCCAGGTCGCGCATTTCACCCACGAGGATGGCGTCCGGGTCCTCGCGCAGCGCCGAGCGCAGGGCGGCGGCGAACGACAGCGTCATCGGCCCCACTTCGCGCTGGTTGACCAGGCATTTCTTGGACTCGTGCACGAACTCGATCGGGTCCTCGATGGTGAGGATGTGGCCGTACTCGGTCTCGTTGAGGTGGTTGACCATGCCCGCCAGCGTGGTGGACTTGCCCGAACCCGTGGGCCCGGTCACCAGCACCAGGCCGCGCGGCTTGAGCGCCAGGTCGGCGAAGATCTTGGGGGCGTTGAGCTGCTCCAGCGTGAGGATCTTGCTCGGAATGGTACGGAACACGGCGGCGGCGCCGCGGTTCTGGTTGAAGGCGTTGACGCGAAAGCGCGCCAGGCCCTCGATCTCGAAGGAGAAATCGACCTCCAGGAACTCCTCGTAGGTCTTGCGCTGCGCGTCGCTCATGATGTCGTACACCATGCCGTGCACCGTCTTGTGGTCCAGGGCATCGACGTTGATGCGCCGCACGTCGCCGTGCACGCGGATCATCGGGGGCAGCCCTGCCGAAAGGTGCAGGTCGGACGCTTTGTTCTTGACGCTGAAGGCCAGCAGTTGGGTAATGTCCACGGTTCCCTCTGTCGTTTGGTACGCTCAATGATCATTATGACCACGATTGCCGACAAGCTTCAACAGGTGCAGCACCAAGTGGCGGCTGCCTGCGCGCGCGCCGGGCGCGATCCCGCCAGCGTCGCGCTGCTGGCCGTTTCCAAGACCTTCGGCCCCGAGGCCGTGTGCGAGGCGGCCCGCGCCGGGCAGCGCGCCTTCGGCGAAAACTACATCCAGGAGGCCGTGGAGAAGATGGCCGCCGTGCAGGCTCTGGGCGCGCCGGCCCTGCAGTGGCACTGCATAGGCCCGGTGCAGAGCAACAAGACGCGGCTCGTGGCCGAGCATTTCGACTGGATGCATACGGTGGATCGGCTCAGGATCGCCGAGCGCCTCTCGGCCCAGCGGCCGGCGCATCTTCCGCCGCTGCAGGTGTGCATCCAGGTGAACGTGGATGGCGGGCTGAACAAGTCGGGCGTGGCGCCCGAAGAGGCGCTGGCACTGGCCGGTGCCGTGGCGGCGCTGCCACAGTTGTGCCTGCGCGGCGTGATGAGCATTCCCGAACCGGCGCCGGACCACGCCAGCCAGCTCGCCCTGCACCAGCGCGCGCGCGCCGTGTTCGAGCAGATCCGCGCGTCGGGCCTGCGCGGGCTGGAGCGCTTCGATACCTTGTCCCTGGGCATGACGGCCGACCTCGACGCCGCCATCGCAGCGGGCAGCACCATGGTGCGCGTCGGCACGGGCATCTTCGGTGGCCGGGCGCGCCCCGCACCCTGACGCAGATTTGAGGCAAAAAAGGCCTCTGACGCCCATTTGAAAAGCGCTGCCAGCTATTTAATCAATAGCATTCAAGCGCTGAAGCGGCGCACGCAGTCCAGCGCCTGCGCCACATCCTGCGGTCCCACGTCCAGGTGCGTGACCCAGCGCAGGCGCGTCTGCCCGCCGTAGAGGCTGCCGGTCACGCGCACGCCGTGCTGGGCCAGCCAGGCCGTGAAGGCGGGCGCCACGTCGGCGTGCACATCGGTGAACAGGATGTTGGTGTGCGCCGAGGCCACGGCCAGGCGTCCTTGCAATACCGGGTGGCCGCGCCCGGCCTCTGCCAGGCCGGCGGCCAGTTGGCGCAGCAGGGCGTGGTCGTCGGCCAGGCGGCGCACATGGTGCTGCAGCGCATGCTGCCCGGCGGCGGCGAGCAGGCCGCACTGGCGCATGGCGCCGCCCAGGATCTTGCGCGTGCGCCTGGCCTGGCGGATGAAATCGGCGCGGCCCAGCAGCAGCGAGCCCACGGGTGCGCCCAGGCCCTTGCTGAGGCACAGCGACACGGTGTCGAAGTGCTGGCAGAGGGCGCGGGCCTCGTCGTACACATCGGTGCCGTTCGCCTCGGCGTTGGCCGTGGCGGCGTTGAACAGGCGCGCGCCGTCCAGGTGCAGGGCCAGGCCGCGCGCGCGCGCCAGTTGCGCCACCTCGGCGATGTAGGGCGTGGGCAGCACCTGGCCGCCCGTGGTGTTCTCCAGCACCACCAGGCGGGTGCGCGCGAAATGCGGGTCGTCGGGCTTGATGGCGGCGGCGATGTCGGCCAGGCGCAGCGTGCCGTCGCTCTGGGTTTCCACCGGCTGGGGCTGGATGGAGCCCAGCACCGCCATGCCGCCGGCCTCCCAGCGGTAGGTGTGCCAGCTCTGGCCCACGATGGCCTCGTCGCCGCGCTGGCAGTGGCCCATGAGGGCGATCAGGTTGGTCTGCGTGCCCGAGGGCGCGAACAATGCGGCCTCGAAGCCCAGCAGTTGCGCCGCGTGCTCCTGCAGGGCGTTGACGGAGGGGTCGTCGCCGAATACGTCGTCACCCAGCGGCGCGGCCTGCATGGCCGCGCGCATGGCGGGCGTGGGCTGGGTGACGGTGTCGCTGCGGAAATCGGGCATGGGTGGTTCTCTCGTGAAGAAGCCGCCCATGGTATCGGCCGGCGTGCCGGAGTGCAGGATCAGGGCCTTGCCATCTTGCAGTCCGTGCCCTGCGCCAGTTCGTTGCCGGTGTAGGCGGCGTCGGTGCGGAAGCCGTAGTTCGTGCCTTCCCAGCCCACTTTCACCGCCTTGCCGTCCACGGGGGCGATGGTGTTGACCACCTGGGGCAGCAGCAGTTGGTGGTCGTCGCCGCGCATGCGCACGGGGCCGACCACGGAGTCGAAGGTGAGGTCTTCCAGGGCGCGCGCGACCTTCACCGCATCGGTGGACTGGGCCTTGTTGATGGCGGCAGCGAGCATGCGCGGCGTCATCTCGATGCGCGGTGCCAGGAAGTCCTTGCCCGTCTTGGCCTTGTAGGCCTTGGCCAGCGCGTCCACCTTGGGCGTTTCGGCCTGGCCCGGGTGCCATTCGGCCACCCAGGTGAGCTGGCCCAGCTTGGCCTGCGATACCGCCAGCACCGTGCCGGGCACCGAGCCCGCGCTGTGGTTGAAGTAGCGCAGGTTGTAGCCTGCGTCGCCCGCCGCCTTGAGCAGCAGCACCATGTCCTGGCCCCAGTTGCCGGTGATGACCGAGTCGGCCTCGGTGCTCTTGATCTTGGCCACATAGGGCGCAAAGTCCTTCACGCGGCCGATGGGGTGCAGGGCCTCGCCGGTGAACTGGATGTCGGGCCGCGCCAGGCCCACCAGCTCGCGGCCGTAGTGCGCCCACTGCTTGCCGTGCGCGTAGTCCTGGTTCAGCAGGTAGACCTTCTTGATGCTGTCCTGCTTCTTGATGTAGTTGGCGATGGCCTTCATCTTCATGGCCGTGTTCGCCTCGAACTGGAAGTGCCAGAAGCTGCAGGCCTTGCCGGTCAGCTCGGGGTCGATGGAGGAGTGGTTCAGCACCAGGATCTCCTTGCCCGGGTTGCGCTGGTTGTGGCGTGCGGCCGCCTGCACCAGCGCCGTGACCACCGAGGAGCCCGAACCGCCCGTGACGATGGCGCGCGCGCCCTGGTCGATGGCGGCCTGCAGCGCGCTGAGGCTTTCCTGGGCGGAGAGCTTGCTGTCGAACTGCAGCAACTGCAGCTTGGTGCCCTTGAGCACGCCGCCCTTGGCGTTGATGTCCTCCACGGCAAACTGGGTGTGCGTGAGCATCAGCTCGCCCACGTTGGCGAACGGGCCCGAGAGCGGGTCGATGTAGGCGATCTTGAAGCTGTCCTGGGCCGATGCGGCGCCGGCGCACAGCAGGGCTGCGGCCGCCAGGGGGGTGAGCAAGGTTTTCATGGGTGGGTCTCCGTGGAGGATGGTGGAAGGGGGGTGGAGGAGCGTGCGGGGCGACGGCGCGCCGTGCGCAGGCCCAGCACGCGCCAGGCCAGTTGCGAGAGTTCGCGCACCACCTCGGCCGGCGACAGGCGCCCGTCAGGCCGGTACCAGTGGTAGAGAAAGCCCGGCAGGCTGCAGGCGGCCAGCGCGGTCAGGCGCGTTTCCTTGAAGTCGAGCATGCCGTCCGCGCGCGCCTCCTCCATCAGCGCGCACATGCGGTCGTAGAAATGGTTGGCGAGCTTTTTCTGCATGGCCAGGTATTCGGGCCGGAAGACCTGCGGCTCGCGGTAGGGGAAGAAGGCCGCCGGATGGTGCTCGATGGTGGCGCGGATCAGCCGCTCTATGCCCTCGGTGACCTGGACATGCGCGGGGCGGTGGTCGTCCTCGGGGAAGTCCATGGCCGTGAAGCAGGCCACGGAGGGGCGCCAGCACAGCGTCTCGAAGATTTCCTGCTTGTTGCGGAAGTAGTAGTAGACGTAGGGCTTGGTCACGCCGAGCTGCTGCACGATCTGCTCCATCGTCGTGTTGGCGTAGCCCTGCCGGTCGAACAGCACCTCGGCCGCCTGGAGGATGCGCTCGCGCTTTTCGTCCGTGCCCGCGGTGCTCGCCTTCTGGCGCCCGCGCGCCTGCACCGGCGGGGCGCCCAGCGCGGCGGGTGCAGTGCCTGGTGTACCTGGTGTCGCTTTGGTTATACCCATGGGTAGCATTGTTCTACCAATCGGTATATATTGGCAAGACGCTGGCCGGCCACCCATCTCATGGCAAACCCTGATGCGGTACCGAGAACCGGCGGTTTTTGACACTCTGGAGACACCCCATGGCCCCCAACGCCGCCCAGCTGCCCCTGCACGAACACCTGCGCCGCCACGCGCGCGCCACCCCCGACCGCACGGCCTACCTCTGGTACGGCCGCGCCATCACCTGGGCCGAGCTGGACGCCGCCAGCGACGCCTTCGCCGCGCGCCTGCAGGCCCTGGGCGTGCAAAAGGGCGAGCCCGTGGCGCTGTTCATGAACAACTGCCCGCAGTACCTCATGGCGCATTACGGCATCCAGAAGATCGGCGCCATCGTCTGCCCCTGCGGGCCGCTGAACAAGGAACACGAGCTGCAGTACCAGCTCGACGACCTGCAGGCGCGCGTGATCGTCGCTGCCGACGTGCTGCTGCCTGTGGTGGGGCAGGTGCGCGCGCAGACGGCGCTGCAGCATGTGTTCGTGGTGCGCTACGCCGAACTGCTGCCGGGCGGCGAACCCAGCATCACCGTGCCGGCCGAGCTGCTGGCCATGCGCGCCAGCGCGGCACCGGTGCCCGCGGGCTGCGAGGACTTCCTCGCCACCGTGCGCGCGGGCGGCCAGCCGGCGCCCGTGGAGCTGTCCATGGACGACGTGGCGCTCATGACCTACACCTCGGGCACCACCGGGCTGCCCAAGGGCGCCATGCTGAGCTACGAGAACGCGCGCTACAAGACGGCGGCCTCGGCCGACTGCAACGGCATGTCGCAGAGCGAGGTGCTGCTGGCCGTGGCGCCGCTGTACCACATCGCCGGCATGGTGATGGGCGTGAACCTGCCGGTCTACACCGGCGCCACCTGCGTGCTGCTCTATCGCTTCGACCCCCTGGGCGTGGCCCAGGCGCTGCAGCAGCACCGCATCACCTGGTGGTACAGCATTGCGCCGATGAACGGCGCGCTCATGCAGGTGCCCGGCGCGCGCGACATGGACTGGAGCGCGCTGCGCCGCAACCCGGTGACGAGTTTCGGCATCACCTTCACCGAGCAGTTGGCGCAGCAGTGGCGCCAGTTCGCGCCCAACTGCGTCTCGCACGAGGCGGCCTACGGCCTGAGCGAGACGCACACGGTGGACACCGCCATGCCGGTGGACGCCATCCGCTGGGGCACGCAGGGCAAGCCCGTGCCGGGCAACCAGATCCGCATCGTCGACCCCGACACCGGCGCGCCGCTGCCGGTTGGCACCGTGGGCGAGATCACCATCCAGGGCCCTGGCAACTTCAAGGGCTACTGGAACAAGCCCGAGGCCACGGCCAAGACGCTGCGGGACGGCTGGGTGTTCACGGGCGACATGGGCAAGATCGACCAGGACGGCTACCTCACCTTCATCGGCCGCTTCAAGGAAATGATCAAGGTCTCGGGCTACAGCGTATTCCCCGAAGAGGTCGAGACCATCCTTATCAAGCACCCCGCCGTGGCCCAGGCCGCAGTGATCGGCGTGCCCGACGCCGAGAAGGGCGAGGTGGTGCGCGCCTTCATCGTGAAGAAGCCAGGGCAGGAGGTCGAGGCCGCCGCGCTCGTCGCCTGGTGCCGCGAGAACATGGCGTCCTACAAGGCGCCGCGCGAGGTGCGCTTCATCGCCCAGCTCCCCGCCACGGGGGCGGGCAAGGTGCTGCGGCGCATGTTGAAGGATGAGTGACACCCCCCTGTGGCGCTGCGCGCCTTCCCCCCGCTCTCGCAGCGCTGCGCGCTGCAGGCAGGGGGACGCTCCCGGCGCACGCAAGCGAAGCGCCGCCTGGGCCGCTTGGCGGCCCTTGCGCGGCGGCCCTTGCGCGGCGGCCCTGGCCTGGGCAGCGCCTGCTTCATGCGCAGTGCCATGAACCAATGAGCTACAAGCGAAATCGGCTTCTAGCGCTTATGCATCAAGCGCTGGCAGCTATCAGAACAGAAGCAAAACCATGAACACGCCGGTCTTTTCCAAAGTCCTGATCGCCAACCGTGGCGAGGTGGCGCTGCGCATCGCGCGTGCCCTGCACGACCTGGGCATTCCCAGTGTCGCGGTGTACGCCGACGACGATGCCGGTGCGCCGCATGTGCAGGCGGCCACCGAGGCCGTTGCGCTCGGCGCCACGGGCCCGGCGGCCTACCTCGACGGTGCGCGGCTCATCGCCCTGGCGCGCGAGCGCGGCGTGGAAGCCGTGCACCCTGGCTACGGCTTCCTGAGCGAGCGCGCCGACTTCGCGACCGCCTGCGCCGATGCTGGCATGCGCTTCATCGGCCCCACGCCCGCGCAACTCGCGCTGTTCGGCGACAAGGCCCAGGCGCGCGCGCTGGCGGCGCGCTGCGGCGTGCCGCTGATGCCCGGCACACAGCACGAGGTCACGCTCGAAGAGGCCCAGGCCTTCTGGCGTGCGCAGCAGGCGGGCGGGCAGGGCGCAGGCATCGTCATCAAGGCCATTGGCGGCGGTGGCGGGCGCGGCATGCGCGCCGTGCAGTCGTCGGCCGAATTGCCCGCCGCCTATGAGACCTGCCGCCGCGAGGCGCAGGCCGCCTTCGGCGTGGCGGGCGTGTACGTCGAGCGCCTGATGGTGAACGCGCGCCACATCGAGGTGCAGGTGCTGGGCGACGGCGTGGACGTGGTCGCGCTGGGCGAGCGCGAATGCACGCTGCAGCGGCGCTTCCAGAAGCTGGTGGAGATCGCGCCCAGCCCGTCGCTGCCCGAGGCCTTGCGCCAACGCATCATCCAGGACGCCCTGGCCATGGCGCGCGAGGTGCGCTACGAGGGCCTGGGCACTTTCGAGTTCCTGGTGGACCTGGCGTCCAGCGACCTGCCCTACGTGTTCATCGAATGCAACCCGCGCCTGCAGGTCGAGCACACCATCACCGAGGAGGTGACGGGCGTGGACCTGGTGCAGGCGCAGATTGCATTGGCGGCCGGCCGCCACCTGCAGGGCCTGGGCCTGGACCCGGCACAGCCGCCGCGCGCGCAGGGCCATGCCATCCAGTGGCGCATCAATGCCGAAACGCTGGATGCCCAGGGCCAGGCCCAGCCGGGCAGCGGCACCATCGCGCGGCTGGCGCTGCCCACGGGGCCGGGCGTGCGCGTGGACACGCACGCAGTGGCGGGCCGGGCGCCCTCGCCGCACTACGATACGCTGCTGGCCAAGCTCATCGTCTCCACGCGCAGCGGCAGTTTTGCCGACGTGCTGCGCCGCTCGCAGCGCGCGCTGGCCGAGTGCCGCATCGACGGCCTGGCGACCAACGTCGCGCTGCTCCAGGCCCTGGCCCAGCGGCCCGAGATGCAGCAGCAGCAGGTGCATACGCGCTGGGTGGAGGAGGTGCTGCCCGCGCTGCTCGATGCTTCCAAAACCATAGCTGCTGGCGCTTTACAGATAAGCGCTGCAGGCCAAAATCATTCAAAACCAGAAGTGCCCTCCGAGGACGCCGACCCGCATGCCGTGCGCGCCCCCATGCCCGCGCGCCTGGTGCAGTACGCCGTGGCCGAGGGCGACGTGGTGGCGGCGGGCGCCGAGCTGGCCGTGCTCGAAGCCATGAAGATGGAGCATGTGCTGCTCGCGCCGCACGCGGGCCGCGTGCTGGACCTCGCCGCCGCGCCCGGTGCCTATGTGGCGCAGGGCCACAAGCTGCTGGCGCTCGAACCCGTGCACGATGGCGCGCTGGATACCGCCGGGCCGGAGGAGGCGCAGGACCCCGACCACATCCGCCCCGACCTGCAGCGCGTGATCGACCGCCACGCCTTCACGCTCGACGCGAACCGCCCGGCCGCCGTGGCCAAACGCCACGCCCAGGGCCAGCGCACGGCGCGCGAGAACATCGCCGACCTGTGCGACGCAGGCTCCTTCATCGAATACGGCCAGCTCGCCGTGGCCGCGCAGGCGCGCCGCCGCAGCATGGAGGACCTGATCGCCAACACCCCGGCCGATGGCATGGTGACGGGCATTGGCGCCGTCAACGGCGCGCAGTGCGGCGAAGAGAAAGCGCGCACCGTGGTCATGGCCTACGACGCCACCGTGCTCGCCGGCACCCAGGGCGCGCGCAACCACGCCAAGACCGACCGCATGCTGGGCATTGCGCTCGACCAGCAACTGCCCGTGGTGCTGTTCGCCGAGGGCGGCGGCGGGCGCCCGGGCGACACCGACATCCCCGTGGTCGCGGGCCTGCATGTGCACACCTTCGCCAGCCACGCCGCGCTCTCGGGCCAGGTGCCCGTGGTGGGCATTGCGGCGGGGCGCTGTTTTGCCGGCAACGCTGCGCTGCTGGGCTGCTGCGACGCCATCATCGCCACGCGCGGCAGCAACATCGGCATGGGTGGTCCGGCCATGATCGAGGGCGGCGGTCTGGGCGTGTTCAAACCCGAGCAGATCGGTCCCAGCCACGTGCAGCACGCCAACGGCGTGATCGACGTGCTGGTCGAGGACGAACGGGAAGCCGTGGCTGCCGCGCGCCACTACCTGTCGTTCTTCCAGGGGCGTTTCTCGCAATGGACCGCTCCCGATCAGCGCGCCTTGCGTACCGTGGTGCCCGAGAACCGCCTGCGCGTGTACGACACGCGCGCCGCCATGGCAGGCCTGGTGGACGAGGGCAGCCTGCTGATGCTGCGCGCGGGTTTTGGCGCCGGTATCCACACGGCTTTTGGGCGCATCGAGGGCCGCCCCGTGGGGCTGATCGCCAACAACCCGTTGCACCTGGGCGGCGCCATCGACGCGCCGGCCGCCGACAAGGCCGCGCGCTTCATGCAGTTGTGCAACGCGCACGGCCTGCCGCTGGTGAGCCTGGTGGACACGCCCGGTTTCATGGTAGGCCCCGAGGTCGAGCAGACGGCGCAGGTGCGCCATGTCAGCCGCCTGTTCGTCACCGCCGCGCACCTGCGCGTGCCGTTCTTCAGCGTGGTGCTGCGCAAGGGCTACGGCCTGGGCGCCATGGGCATGGCGGCCGGGGGCTTCCATGCGCCGGTGTTCACCATCGCCTGGCCCACGGGCGAGTTCGGCGCCATGGGGCTGGAGGGCGCGGTGCGCCTGGGCTTCCGCAAGGAGCTCGAAGCCCTGCCCGAGGGCGCCGAGCGCGACGCGCTGTTCCAGAAGCTCGTGGCCAAGTCCTACGCCAATGGCGAGGCCATGCACATGGCCGCCACGCTGGAGATCGACGCCGTCATCGACCCGGCGGACACGCGCGCCTGGCTGGCGCGCGGCCTGGCCTCGGCACGCGTGGGCACGCTCGGCCCGCGCTTCGTCGATACCTGGTGAGGGAAGGCCCACACGCCCGTGGGGTGGCGCCCGCACGGGCCGATAGGCCGTGCTAAGCTGAAATGCTTTGATGCCGCGCCGGGCCATCCGCCGGGCGCGGCCTTTCGCTTTCCCAAGAACGGAGTACCCCCATGCCCGGCCTTCTGCCCGACATCGATCCTGACGGCTTGCTCGAATTCTCGGTGGTCTATACCGACCGCGCGCTCAACCACATGTCCAAGCGCTTTACCGGCGTCATGCAGGACATCCTGGCCACGCTCAAGGAGGTCTACCACGCCCACACCGCCGTGCTGGTGCCGGGCAGCGGCACCTTCGGCATGGAGGCCGTGGCGCGCCAGTTCGCCAACAAGCAGAAGGTGCTGATCGTGCGCAACGGCTGGTTCAGCTTCCGCTGGAGCCAGATCTTCGACGCCGACACCGGCCTGGGCGGCGGCGCCGTGGTCTGCAAGGCCCGCAAGCAGGGCGAGGGCCCGCAGGCGCCTTGGGCACCGTGCCCGGCCGAGGAAGTGGCCGCCACCATCCGCGCCGAGCGGCCCAAGGTGGTGTTCGCGCCGCATGTGGAGACGGCCAGCGGCATCATCCTCTCCGACGACTACATCCGCACCGTGAGCGCCGCCGCGCATGAGGTGGGCGCGCTGTTCGTGCTCGACTGCATCGCCTCCGGCGCCATGTGGGTGGACATGCAGGCCACCGGCGTGGACGTGCTGATCTCTGCCCCGCAAAAGGGCTGGAGCGGCTCGCCCTGCTGCGCCATGGTGATGCTGTCCGAGCGCGCGCGCCAGGCCATCGAGGGCACGACGAGCAGCAGCTTCTCGTGCGATCTGAAGAAGTGGATGCAGATCGCCGAGGGCTACGAAAAAGGCCAGCACGCCTACCACACCACCATGCCCACCGACGCGTTGGTGCGTCTGCGCGACGTGATGCTGGAGACGCGGGAGTACGGCTTCGAGAAAGTGCGCCAGGAGCAGATCGAGCTCGGTGCCCAGGTGCGCGCGCTGCTGGAAAGCAAGGGCTTCCCCAGCGTGGCCGCCGAGGGCTGGAAAGCGCCCGGCGTGGTCGTCAGCTACACCACAGACCCCGGCATCCAGAACGCCAGCAAGTTCGCCGCCGTGGGCCTGCAGACCGCCTCGGGCGTGCCGCTGCAGTGCGACGAGGGGCCGGACTTCAAGAGCTTCCGCATCGGCCTGTTCGGCCTGGAGAAGTGGCACAACGTAGAGCGCACGGTGGGCCACTTGCGCTCGGCATTGGATCAGATCGCCTGATCACCGCCGGCCCATGGCCTTGCTCGCGCGCCAGTTCTCCACCCCCTTGGGCGAGATGCTGGCCGTGGCCTCGCCCCAGGGCCTGTGCCTGCTCGAATTCGTGGGCCAGGGCGGCGTGCAGCGCGAACTGGCCCAGGTCGAGGCCGCGCGCGGCGGCCCGGTGCAGCCGGGCGACAGCGCCGTGCTGGCGCAGACGGCGCACGAACTGGCGGAGTATTTTGCCGGGCAGCGCCAGCGCTTTGGCGTGCCGCTGGACCTGGTGGGCACACCCTTCCAGCTCAGCGCCTGGCAGGCCCTGCTCGCCATCCCCTATGGGCAGACGCGCAGCTACGCCGAACAGGCCCGCGCCATCGGCCGCCCCAGGGCCACGCGCGCCGTGGCGGCGGCCAATGGGCAGAACAAGGTCTCCATCATCGTGCCCTGCCACCGCGTGATCGGCAGCGACGGCAGCCTCACCGGCTTTGGCGGCGGCCTGCCGCGCAAGCGGGCGCTGCTGGCGCTGGAGTCGCCGCAGGGGCCTGGCTTGTTTTAGGGCGAAGAAGAGGGTGGTTATGGATGATTTGGCACCCACTGATCTCAAATCGGTATTGCACTCCAAGCGCGCCAACATCTATTACCTGGAGCACTGCCGCGTGCTCGTCAACGGCGGCCGGGTGGAATACGTGACCGATGCAGGCAAGCGCAGCCTGTACTGGAACATTCCCATCGCCAACACCACCAGCGTCCTGCTGGGAACGGGCACTTCCATTACCCAGGCAGCGATGCGCGAGCTGGCCAAGGCCGGCGTGCTGGTGGGCTTCTGCGGTGGTGGTGGCACGCCGCTGTTTGCCGCCAACGAGGTGGACGTGGAAATAGCCTGGCTGTCGCCGCAAAGCGAATACCGCCCCACCGAATACCTGCAGGCCTGGGTGAAGTTCTGGTTTGACGACGAACTGCGCCTGCTCGCTGCCAAACAGCTCCAGACATGGCGGCTGCAACGCCTGCAGACAGAATGGAGCGCACGTGCTTTGCGTGAGGCGGGCTTCGCCGTGGATTTGGCCCGCCTGCAGGCTTTGGTGCAGCAGTTCACGCCACGCATTGCCAACGCACCGGATGTGACCGCGCTGCTGACCGACGAGGCGCAACTGACCAAGGCATTGTTCAAGCTCGCCGTGGACGCCGTCGGCTATGGCGAATTCACCCGCGCCAAGCGTGGCACGGGCACCGACGCGGCCAACCGCTTCTTGGACCATGGCAACTACCTGGCCTATGGCCTGGGCGCTACCGCCACCTGGGTCTTGGGCCTGCCCCACGGGTTGGCCGTGCTGCATGGCAAGACGCGGCGCGGCGGCTTGGTGTTTGATGCGGCCGATCTGGTCAAGGATGCCGCCATCCTGCCGCAAGCTTTTCTGTCGGCCATGCGGGGCGACGACGAACAGCAGTTCCGCCGCCAGTGCATAGAGGCCCTCACGCGCAGCGAATCGCTCGATTTCATCATCGACACGCTCAAGCACATCGCCGTCACCACGGTGCAGCAGGCCAACGCTTCGGCTCCACCCCAGGAGCCCGGTGCATGAACGTACTGTTTGTAGCCCAGTGCACCAAGCGCGCACTGACAGAAACCCGCCGCATCCTCGATCAATTTGCCGAGCGGCGCGGCGAGCGCACCTGGCAAACCCCCATCACCCAGGCGGGGCTGGACACCGTGCGCAAGCTGCTGCGCCAGACCGCACGCAAAAACACTGCCGTGGCCTGCCACTGGATTCACGGGCGCGACCACAGCGAGCTGCTGTGGATAGTGGGCGATGCGAGCCAGTTCAACGACCAGGGCGCCGTGCCCACCAACACCACGGCCAGCAACGTGCTGCGCGCCGGTGACGAAAACGCCTGGCACCACCTGCCGCTGATGACCGCCCTGGCCGCGCTGGCGGCCCTGCTGCACGACCTGGGCAAAGCCACGCAGGCGTTTCAGGACAAACTCAAAAACCCCGGCCTGCGCGAGCGCAACCACTACCGGCACGAATGGGTGTCGGTGCGGTTGTTCCAGGCGTTTGTGGGGCAGGACGATGACCTCGGCTGGCTGCAACGGCTGGCCGCGTATGCCGACGCAGACACCGATGCGCAGGCGTTGGAGGCAACGTGGCTGGACCATGCAGGCGGGCGGCTGCTGCGCGATGGGCTGGATGAGCCCCAAGCCAAGCAGCATTTGCCATTCGCCCACTTGCCGCCGCTGGCCCAGGCGGTGGCCTGGCTGGTGTTCACCCACCACCGCCTGCCCTGCATGCCGGTGAAGCAGTCTCAAGGCGCGGATGCCGAAGACTTGGAGGATGCCCGGCATACCTACCGCCGCTTTGGCGCGCGCCCCAGCTTCATCAACACCAGCGACCTCGACGACGTGCTGCTACGCGTCAGCGCCGACTGGAACGAGCCACGCGAGCACGCAGAAACCTCCACGGTGCGTGCCCACTGGCATTTCCCGCATGGGCTGCCCGTCACTACCCCGACTTGGCGTAGACAGGCCGCCCGCTACGCACGCAAGCTGCTGGAACTGTCGCAAACCACCGGGCAAGGCACGGTGCTGCACGACCCGTTTGCCATGCACGTTGCGCGCCTGTGCCTCATGCTGGCAGACCACCATTACTCCAGCCTCACCGACGCCGCCGCCCGCGCCCCGTACCTCAGCAAAAGCTACCCGCTCTACGCCAACACCCGCAGCAATCACTATCAAAACGATAGCTTCTCGCGCTTGACAGATAAGCGCCAGAGCCCACTTTTCAATCAAACGCTGGACGAACACCTGCTGGGCGTGCAGGCTCACGCTACGCTGGTGGCACGGTCACTGCCCAGCCTCACGCGCAGCCTGCTCGCGCTCAAAAACCACAAGCCCCTCAAAAAACGCAGCGCCGACCCGCGCTTTGCCTGGCAAGACAAGGCGGCTGACCTGGCCACCAGCATGCGCGCTCGCGCAGCGCAGCAAGGCGCATTCATCGTCAACATGGCCTCCACCGGCTGCGGCAAGACGCTGGGCAACGCCCGCATCATGAATGCGCTGGCCGACCCGGCCACGGGCATGCGCTGCGCCTTCGCCATGGGCCTGCGCACGCTCACGCTGCAAACCGGGCGTGTGTTCCAGAACGACCTGCAACTGAATGACGAACAATTGGCCCTCCAGGTTGGGGGCGCAGCCAGCCGAGCACTGTTTGAATACTGGGAACAGCAGGCCGAAGCCACCGGCTCCGCATCCAGCCAGGCGCTGCTGGACGAAGCGGGCACCGTGCTCTACGAAGGCAACGACCGGCACCCGCTGCTCCTGCGCCTGACCGACGACGCCAAAGCCCGTGCGCTGATTGCCGCACCGCTGCTGGTGTGCACCGTGGACCACCTCACCCCCGCCACCGAAAGCCTGCGCGGCGGCCGCCAGATTGCGCCCATGCTGCGCCTGCTGACCAGCGACCTGGTGCTGGACGAACCCGACGACTTCGACATGGCCGACCTGCCCGCGCTCACGCGGCTGGTGCACTGGGCAGGCCTGCTGGGCAGCCGCGTGCTGCTGTCATCGGCCACGCTGCCGCCTGCATTGGTGGAAGGGCTGTTCCTGGCCTATTGCGCCGGGCGGGCCGTGTACCAGCGGCACCGCAGCGAGCGGCCCGGCGAGGGCGTCAATCTGTGTTGCCTGTGGATTGACGAGTTCCACCAGACCACACAGGACTGCGCGGACGGGCCAGCCTTCCGCGAGGCGCACAGCCAGTACGTGCGCAAGCGCGTCGCCAAGCTGCAGCAGGCCGAGGTGCGGCGCTTGGCGCAGATTGCGCCTTTGCCCGATACCTGGAGCAGCTTGGACGAAGCCGAGCGCCGAAAGGACTTTGCCCGCCTGGTGCTGGCGCAAGCGTGGCAGATGCACCAGCAGCCCCACAACCACAGCACCGACGCCAGCGGCAAGTGCGTGAGCTTGGGCCTCATCCGCATGGCCAACATCGCTCCGCTGTACGACGTGGCCCTGGCCATGCACGCGCCGGACGCCCTGCTGCCAGAGCTGCACGGCAAGGTCCGTATTCACCTGTGCGTGTACCACTCGCAGTTCCCCCTGCTGCTGCGCTCGGCCATCGAGCAGCAGCTGGACACCCTGCTCAACCGCCGTGGCGCCAAGGACGGCCACGACCCCGCGCTGCAACGCCCCGCCCTGCGCGCGCTGATCGACGCCCATCCCGAGCCCCACCACCTGTTCATCGTGCTGGGCAGCCCGGTGACCGAAGTGGGCCGCGACCACGACTACGACTGGGCCGTGGTCGAGCCCTCGTCCATGCGCTCGCTCATCCAACTGGCCGGGCGCGTGCGGCGGCACCGGCCTGGTGCGGTGGGCGGGGTCAACATGGTGGTGCTGGACAGCAACCTGCGCCACTACGAAAAACCCAACCAGCCGGCATACGAGAAGCCGGGGTTTGAGACAGCGCATGCGCCGTTCCAGCTCAAGTCCCACCATTTGCACGACCTGCTGGTGCGCGAGGTGGGCGAAGCCGCAGCCTGGGCGGTGGATGCCCAGCCACGCATTGCGCTGCCAGCGGACAAGCTGCTGCCCAGCCGCCGCTGGACAGACCTGGAGCACGCCCGCATGCACGACAGCCTGCTGCCTAAGCCGCAAGGCATCGCAATGCTCACCCATGCGGCCTGCCTGCACTGGCACGAGCTCCAGCCTGACACGCCTCGATCCCTGTGGCTTACGGGCCTGCTGCCGCAGTTCCAGCGCTTTCGCTACGACCCGCAGCAGCGCGACGACGTGGCCCTGCTGCCGGACGAGGAAGAAGAAACCCTGCGGCTGCACCGCGTGCAAGACGGGGAGCAGCGCTACGACAAGCTCTACGTGCCTATCCACCAAAGCCTGTGCCACCCGGTGCCTGCAGCGCAACTGGCATCACCCAGCGTATCGCCCTGGCCGCGGGTGGGTTTGATGGAGGAACTGGCTGCACTGGCGCAAGCGCAGGGCTTGTCGCTGGAGCAATGTGCGAAGCGCTATGCGATTGCCAGCCTGCCGCACGACGAGAACGGCTGGTGGTTTCACGAGACCTTGGGCTTCGCGGTCAAAAGATGAGGCGTTCAGGCCGCTTGCAATTCGAGGGGATGCACGGCCATTACGGCAGCTTGCAGGGTCTCATCAAGCTCTGCCACCCGCAAATCGTAGGCCGTCTGCAGGTTCAGCCACGACTGCGCATCGCCGCCAAAAAAACGACTCAGACGCAACGCGGTATCGGCAGTGATGCCGCGGCGCTCCAGCACGATGTCATTGATCCGCGAAGCCGGTACACGCAATTGCTTGGCCAGGGCGTTGGCGCTCATGTCCATAGGCTTGAGGTAATCCTCGCGCAGCACCTCTCCGGGATGAATGGGGCGCATACCGTTCTTGAACATTGCTATCTCCTTGCTCCAAACCATCACCACTACAAACGGCCGTTCACGTCGCCGACTGCCTCAGTGGTAGTCGACGATCTCCACATCACGGACACCTTCTTCCGTCCAAACAAAACACACGCGCCATTGGTCGTTGATGCGGATGCTGTGCTGGCCTTGGCGATCCCCGATCAACAGCTCCAGCCGGTTGCCTGGCGGGCTGCGCAAAAAATCCAGCGACTGCGCCGCGTCCAACTGCGCCAGCTTGCGTTCTGCCACGGACTGGATGTTGGCAAAACGCCGTGTCTTGCCGCTGGTGAACAGACGCTGGGTGTCCTGGCATTTGAAAGAGAGGATCGCCATGGATCAAGAGATTTTATATCGTTTACCGATATTCGGTAAGCTGCCTGCGCGGCAGTTGTGAAATCGTCGCGATGGAAAAGCCACGCATCGTTTTCTGAGCTGCTTGAATTCAGCAGAAAATCCACGTATCGTGGATACATACATTCTACGAGGAGGGAAGCCATGTGGAAAGAAGGAATCACCAATTTCATTTTCGAGCGCCTGAAAGCCAAGCTCGACAAGCTGGCAGACGACGATCCCAAACGAACGGAGTTTGTGGCGCAACACGAGCCATCGGCGTGGCTTGCCGATGCAGCACGGCGCGTCCAGCAAATCCAGGCCGTTACCCACTCCCTCAAACCCATCCACCCTGATGCGCGGGGCACCAACTTGTATGTGGAGCCCCGCACCCTACCCCCGTTGGCCGAGCTAGGCACCCATGCGCTGGGTGAGCGCTTTGTGGGCGACGTGGTGGGCAACGCGGCTGCGCTGGATGTGTACAAACTGCTCAAGCTGGAAGTGAACGGGCGCAGCCTGCTTGCCGCCCTGCTGGCACACGATGCTGACGCACTGGCTGTTCTGCATGCCGACCCGGCACAGGCCCAGGCGCTGCGCGATGCCTTCGTGTCGCTGACCCAGCCGCGTGCCGAAAGCCCCAGCAGCCACACATTGGCCAAGCAGCTCTATTGGCTGACGGGCCCCGACGCCTGCGACGATGTCGGCTACACCCTGCTGGCGCCGCTGTACGCTACATCGCTGGCGCATGCGGTGCATGCCCAGGTGCAGGAAGACCGTTTTGGCGAGGCCAACAAGGCCGCCCGCCAGGCGCGGCGCGAGCGCAAGATGCATGACGGTGTGTTCCATGACTACCCTGGCCTGGCCGTGCAGAACATGGGCGGTACCAAGCCGCAAAACATCAGCCAGCTCAACAGCGAGCGGCGGGGCATGAACTACCTGCTGTCGTCACTGCCACCGCAGTGGCAGGCCAGCGCGGTGCGGCTGCCGGTGCATGCCACTTCGGTGTTCGACCGGCTGTTCATCGCCCGCCCCGAGGTGCGCCGCGCCGTGCGGGCGCTGCGGGTATTTTTGGAATCCGACCCTGACGCCAACCTGGCCACCCGTGAGCGGCGCGAGGAATTGCTCGACGCGCTGGTGGATGAGCTAGTGTCGCTGGCTGCCGAATTGCAAACGATCCTGCCACCGGGCTGGAGCCGGGATGATGAGCGCTTTGCGGATCTGCATCGCAGCGAGCAACTGTGGCTGGACCCGTTGCGTGCCGAGCAACCCGATGAAGCCGACTTTGCCCGCGAGTGGCTGCAGATGGACTGGCCTGCCGCCGTGGGCCAGCGCTTTGCCAACTGGCTCAACCAACAACTGCGCGGCAAGTTGCCGGTGGGCGATGTGGAAGCGCGCGCATGGCAGAAGGAGTTGCTGACCGACGAGGACGGCTTTCAACAGCAACTGCGCGCACTGCGCCAGCGGCTGGACCAAACCGCCACGGAGGCCATGCCATGAAGCAACCCCAAGCTATTCTCGTCCTGCCCCACCTGCGCATTCAAAACGCCAACGCCATCGCCAGCCCGCTCACGCACGGCTTTCCGTCCATCACCGCCTTTACCGGCGCGATGTGGGCGCTGGAGCGCAAGCTGGCCCAGGCCGGTGTGCCGCTGCAACTGCACGGCGTGGGCGTGGTGTGCCACCACCATCAGGAGCAGGTCACACAGGGCTATGTGCGCAACTTCAACCTCACGCGCAACCCGGTAGACAAAGACGGCAGCACCGCCGCCATCGTGGAAGAAGGCCGCATGCACCTGCAAATCACGCTGGTGCTGGCCGTGTCAGAAAAGCGCGCTCCCAACACCCCTGCAGCGCTGGTGCAAGGCAACCAGGCACAGCTGGACGACTGGGCTGCGCAAGCGGGCCACATCCTAGCGGGCATGCGCGTAGCGGGGGGCAGCGTGCTGCCATCACGCGCGGTGCCAGGCAAGCGCGTGCGACCCTGGATGGCCGTCGTGCCCGAAGACCCAGTGGCGGCAGAGAGAGAGTTTCGCCAATGGCGGCGGCAGTGGCTGCCGGGCTTTGCCCTGGTGGGGCGTGATGACCTGCTGGCCGAGCGCCTGCAAGACCTGCGCACTATTCAACCCGACGCCACGCTGCTGGACGCCTGGCTGTATGCGGCCCGCTTTAACTACGAGCCTGTGGTGCCTGACGGCGGCGCTCCTGCACCCGACGGGCAAGTGCAATGGGCAGACCTACGGCGGCCCAAGGGCAGCGGCTGGGTGGTGCCCATCCCCGTAGGCTATGCCGCGCTGACGCCAACCCATACCCCTGGCACCGTGCGTAACGCACGCGATGCCACGGTGCCGCTGCGGTTTGTGGAGTCGGTCTATTTGCTAGGCGAATGGATCAGTCCGCACTGCCTGACCCATCTGAGCCAGTTGTTGTGGTATGCCGAAGCCGACGAGGCCAAAGGTTTGTACCGCTGCCGCAATAGCTACCAGCCCACAAAGGCAGGAGACGCTGGCACAGACGCCACCGAAACACCGGATGAATTAGACGACGAGGCCTATGAGTTCACCTGAGCAACGCGTACCCGTCTTTTCGCACTCAACAAACCCATTTTGAAAGATTGACACTATGACCGACAAACTCACCACTGCCTCCGTCCTGGCCTTTGAGCGCAAGCTGGACCCTTCTGACGCCGTGTTCCACGCAGGCCGTTGGGACGACCGTGCGCAGTCGCAAGCTTGGCAGCCTGTCACTGTTCGTGAAAAGTCGGTTCGCGGCACCATCAGCAACCGGCTCAAGGCCAAAGACCAAGACCCCGCTAAGCTGGATGCCGCCATCGAGAACCCCAACCTGCAGACCGTGGACGTAGCGGCCCTGCCCTCCGAGGCCGACACGCTCAAGGTGCAGTTCACGCTACGCGTGCTGGGCGGCGCAGGCACGCCATCGGCCTGCAACAGCGCGGCCTACCAGGCCAAGCTGCTGGCCACGGTGGAGGGTTATAAGCAGCAACACAACTTTGGCGAGCTGGCCCGGCGCTACGCGGCCAACCTGGCCAATGGCCGCTTCCTGTGGCGCAACCGCGTGGGGGCCGAACAGGTGGCCGTGACTGTGGAGCAGATGCAGGACGGCCAGGCTGCAAAAGCATGGTCTTTTGACGCCCTGGCGCTTAATACACGGGCGGTAGGTGCTATCAATAATGAAGCAAATGAACTGGAAGAACTGGGCCAAGTGATTGCCGCCGGGCTGGCCGGATCGCAGCATGTGCTGCTGCGGGTGACGGCCTTTGTGCGCCAAGGTGCGGGGCAAGAGGTGTTCCCATCGCAGGAGCTGATTCTGGACAAGGGCAGCGCAGGCAAGAGCAAGACGCTGTACCACGTGGACGGCGTGGCCGCCATCCACTCTCAGAAGATCGGCAACGGCATCCGCACCATCGACACCTGGTACGAAGGCGCCGACGAACTTGGCCCCATCGCCGTGGAGCCCTACGGCTCCGTCACCACCCAGGGCAAGGCCTACCGCCAGCCCAAGCAGAAGCTGGACTTCTACACCCTGCTGGACAACTGGCTGCTGAAAGACCAGGTGCCGCCCGTGGAGCAGCAGCACTTTGTGATGGCGGTGCTCATCCGTGGTGGTGTGTTTGGCGATGCAAGCTGATGCGCGAGGCGCCATGACCACGCACTACATCAACATCACCCTGCTGCCCGACCCGGAGTTCAGCCATACGCACCTGCTGGGCGCGCTGGTGGCCAAGCTGCACCGGGCGCTGGTGCAGGGGCAGACCACCGACATTGGTGTGAGCTACCCGCAGCACATTGGCCAGCCGCTGAACCAGCGCACCTTGGGTGCGGTGCTGCGCCTGCACGGAACATCCGATGCACTGCAGCGCCTGATGGGGCAGGACTGGCTCAAAGGCATGCGCGACCACACGCAAGTAGGCGAGCTGATGCCGACGCCTGCCAATGCACAGCACCGCACTGTGCGCCGCCGCCAGTTCAAGACCAATGTGGACCGCCTGCGCCGCCGCCGCATGCAGCGCAAAGGAGAAACCGCCGAACAGGCCGCGGCCGCTATCCCCGACACGGTGGAACGTCGCTCCGACCTGCCGTTTGTGCAACTGCGCAGCAGTAGCACGGCCCAGCTGTTTTGCCTGTGTGTGGAGCACGGGCCTATACAGCCGCAGCCAGTGGCGGGCACCTTCAACACCTACGGTTTGGGGCATGAAGCGACCGTGCCCTGGTTTTGACCCTTTTTCCCGAGGTCTGTGACGGGCCTTGGAAATCAAGTACTTACGGAACACCCTGAAAATTGGGGTGTTCTGACTTGGAGGGGAAATGTTCTTTAAAAATCAGGAAGTTATGTGGAATAGATTTCTGTTCACTGCCGCATAGGCAGCTCAGAAAAAAACGGATGATTGCCAGCGCATCCCGCAGCAGTTCACTGCCGCATAGGCAGCTCAGAAAAGCACCGCACCGGCGTTCTTGATGCCGGGCACGTTCACTGCCGCATAGGCAGCTCAGAAAAGGCAAAGCGGTCGTTTCTTGGGGGCACACTGGTTCACTGCCGCATAGGCAGCTCAGAAACTGAGTTCGTCTGCTCCTGAGCATCAGCAAGAGTTCACTGCCGCATAGGCAGCTCAGAAATTATGAGGCCGGAGGCTCTGGCCGAATCATTCGTTCACTGCCGCATAGGCAGCTCAGAAAGCACCGACATCGCCACGGCCATCGAAAACTACGTTCACTGCCGCATAGGCAGCTCAGAAAAAGTCTCGCGGATGACGCGGCCATCTACCTCGGTTCACTGCCGCATAGGCAGCTCAGAAAGGAGAAATCGAAGCGCCCGGCTTCTACGAAAAGTTCACTGCCGCATAGGCAGCTCAGAAATGGTGCGATGGCCGGGTGGGTCTGGTGTTCCCGGTTCACTGCCGCATAGGCAGCTCAGAAAGCCTACAGGCGTTCCGCCGGGCATGTAGTCGGGTTCACTGCCGCATAGGCAGCTCAGAAAGCTCTTGAGGGTGGTCTTGTAGTCCACCTTGAGTTCACTGCCGCATAGGCAGCTCAGAAAAGGCGATGAAAGACTCCCCCTCCTGCTGCCCCGTTCACTGCCGCATAGGCAGCTCAGAAAAAACGCCTGCGTGAAATCAATGACCGGGGTCGGTTCACTGCCGCATAGGCAGCTCAGAAATGGTCAAGCTGCGCGACTGCCACAGCCGCTTCGTTCACTGCCGCATAGGCAGCTCAGAAAACACACAGGAGAGAGGCATGCGCTGCCAACTTGTTCACTGCCGCATAGGCAGCTCAGAAAAGTCCAAAGCAGCAAGAAAGGCCGCCCAGCATGTTCACTGCCGCATAGGCAGCTCAGAAAACGCGCCTGGCGCCCGATGACCTGGTGGGCTAGTTCACTGCCGCATAGGCAGCTCAGAAATACACGCTGGCGGCGGCCGACAAGGGCGCGCTGTTCACTGCCGCATAGGCAGCTCAGAAAAGCTTGCGAATGCACTGATTCCCCCTCTCGACGTTCACTGCCGCATAGGCAGCTCAGAAAATTCGCCAGCGCGTCGCTGATGCGAATGAAGGGTTCACTGCCGCATAGGCAGCTCAGAAATACCAGCGCTGGCTGGGCAGGCGCTGAGAAACGTTCACTGCCGCATAGGCAGCTCAGAAAAAGAACACGTCGGACACCAGCCGAGGTATTGAGTTCACTGCCGCATAGGCAGCTCAGAAAGCCCATGTATTTGCCGCTCGGGTCGGCAAAGGGTTCACTGCCGCATAGGCAGCTCAGAAATGAACCGCCGTCCTGCCATTAACGACGGGCTGGTTCACTGCCGCATAGGCAGCTCAGAAAATCAAAACACCTGGATCACATCAACCGGATCAGTTCACTGCCGCATAGGCAGCTCAGAAAAGTAGGGCGACGACCAGGCAGAGGAGGGGTGCGTTCACTGCCGCATAGGCAGCTCAGAAACACAGGCAATGTCTTTGTCACCGACCAGGCGCGTTCACTGCCGCATAGGCAGCTCAGAAATGTGTCAGCGGGGATGCACACCGCGTCTGGGTGTTCACTGCCGCATAGGCAGCTCAGAAAACCGCCCGGGCCGCCGTTCGACCGGCACGCTGGTTCACTGCCGCATAGGCAGCTCAGAAATTGGCGCCCGCTTCGATCGCGTAGGTGCTGCAGTTCACTGCCGCATAGGCAGCTCAGAAAAGCAGGCCAGCCGCATCGCCAGCTTTCAGCAGGTTCACTGCCGCATAGGCAGCTCAGAAATGCGCAGCCGCGTCAAGTACCGCCTGCTCTGCGTTCACTGCCGCATAGGCAGCTCAGAAAAGTTGCGGCACTGGGCGGACAGCCTGGCAGCAGTTCACTGCCGCATAGGCAGCTCAGAAAGCACGACACCGCCCCCACACTGCGCGTGCTGCGTTCACTGCCGCATAGGCAGCTCAGAAATGCGCCGGGGGTCTCGCGCAGCTTGCGGTTGAGTTCACTGCCGCATAGGCAGCTCAGAAAACACTGCAGCGAGACCTGCAGGACGCACTGCGGTTCACTGCCGCATAGGCAGCTCAGAAACAACGGCCGCCTGCGCCACGCCAGCGGCGCGGGTTCACTGCCGCATAGGCAGCTCAGAAATACGACACCGCGCCCCTGACCTGGGCCCGCTTGTTCACTGCCGCATAGGCAGCTCAGAAATGGGTGGGGATCTTCACCTTCTGAACCTTCGGGTTCACTGCCGCATAGGCAGCTCAGAAAGCACCGCGCCGCGATGACGGGCCGCTGCCGCGGTTCACTGCCGCATAGGCAGCTCAGAAAATTGACCACCCCCGCAAAGGCGTTGATGCCGAGTTCACTGCCGCATAGGCAGCTCAGAAAACGCCGCCATTGGCTTCGATCATGCGTTGCAGGTTCACTGCCGCATAGGCAGCTCAGAAAACCGGCAGGCTGGGCGCCTGCGCCTCGATCACGTTCACTGCCGCATAGGCAGCTCAGAAATGGGTGCTACGAACACCCGGACGGCCACCAAGGTTCACTGCCGCATAGGCAGCTCAGAAATCACGCTGGTACTTGTCGTGGCCCAGCGTCGCGTTCACTGCCGCATAGGCAGCTCAGAAAATCGCGCAAAACGTCAACCACTGACCCGCACAGTTCACTGCCGCATAGGCAGCTCAGAAAAGCTACTGCGGCAGTGCTGGCCTTGGGTTGTTGTTCACTGCCGCATAGGCAGCTCAGAAAACCAGCACCCCGGCCACGGCGGCGATTGCGCGGTTCACTGCCGCATAGGCAGCTCAGAAAACCCAGCCAGCGCCCAAGCAGGAGCCCGCGAGGTTCACTGCCGCATAGGCAGCTCAGAAAATCGGCCCGCGCCCCGAGCCGCAAGGCAGCAAGTTCACTGCCGCATAGGCAGCTCAGAAAAATCCCTGCGCGCCAGTCACAGCATGAGCGACGTTCACTGCCGCATAGGCAGCTCAGAAAGCAGCCGAGCGCGAGGCGTGTGCTGTGCTTTTGTTCACTGCCGCATAGGCAGCTCAGAAAAACTCATCTGCCAGCCGCAGCGCCTCGGGTTGGTTCACTGCCGCATAGGCAGCTCAGAAAGGCCAAACTTCCACCGCGTCGGCTTCAAAGTCGTTCACTGCCGCATAGGCAGCTCAGAAATGTTGAAAACCTCAACCGCCTCAATGAAGCGGGTTCACTGCCGCATAGGCAGCTCAGAAAAATCCCTGCGCGCCAGTCACAGCATGAGCGACGTTCACTGCCGCATAGGCAGCTCAGAAAAGCAACTTCCTGGCCACCACCGCGACAACCGCGTTCACTGCCGCATAGGCAGCTCAGAAAACCCTGACCTGCGAAAGAAGATCCATTACCGTGTTCACTGCCGCATAGGCAGCTCAGAAAACGTTCAAGCCCATGTCACCTGAGCCCGCCTCGTTCACTGCCGCATAGGCAGCTCAGAAACTGAACAAGTTCCCGTTCGCGTCCGCCTGCAGGTTCACTGCCGCATAGGCAGCTCAGAAAGCCAAGGCGCTGGAGGCCCTGGGCCTGGACTTGTTCACTGCCGCATAGGCAGCTCAGAAAGCCGCCGTTTGCTTCGATCTTGGCCAGCGCTTGTTCACTGCCGCATAGGCAGCTCAGAAATGGCGCGAGCTGATTGGCTATGCCGGCCCCACGTTCACTGCCGCATAGGCAGCTCAGAAAAGGTAGCCGTACAGCGTGAGGGTGGGCTCGCCGTTCACTGCCGCATAGGCAGCTCAGAAAAAAGCCACTGCGATTCGCATCCGAGCTTATGAGTTCACTGCCGCATAGGCAGCTCAGAAATCCGTCGTCCCAGCCTTGCGGCCACGCTTCGTGTTCACTGCCGCATAGGCAGCTCAGAAATGGACTACGACGCGGGCTTCATCCCCGGCAAGGTTCACTGCCGCATAGGCAGCTCAGAAATTGAAAGCGTCATCCGGCCAGGCGACGATGGGGTTCACTGCCGCATAGGCAGCTCAGAAATGCACCTTGGTGGTGCGGTAGCGGGTCTCGGTGTTCACTGCCGCATAGGCAGCTCAGAAACACTCGGCGTAGGTGGCCGTGCCATCGGCGACGGTTCACTGCCGCATAGGCAGCTCAGAAATGCGGTCGGTCCAATGCTCGTCACCAGATCATGTTCACTGCCGCATAGGCAGCTCAGAAATGGTCGAAATGGCCAAGGCCAGCCTGCAGCGCGTTCACTGCCGCATAGGCAGCTCAGAAAGTGGAGGCCCACCCCGCATGAGCGCGAACCTGTGTTCACTGCCGCATAGGCAGCTCAGAAATACAGCCCGCAGCGCGCATGGTCCGACATCGTGTTCACTGCCGCATAGGCAGCTCAGAAATCGGTGTCAAGGTGGGCGGGCACTGGTTCCACGTTCACTGCCGCATAGGCAGCTCAGAAAGACGTGACCGGCTACAGCCAGCCCGTGCGCGTGTTCACTGCCGCATAGGCAGCTCAGAAAATCGTCGTCGAGAGTCTGGACGCACTGCAGGGGTTCACTGCCGCATAGGCAGCTCAGAAATTGGATCAAGTTGATCTTTAGGAGAAAGTTTTGTTCACTGCCGCATAGGCAGCTCAGAAAAACAGAGCCGACTGCTATTACAAGCGTCCCAAGTTCACTGCCGCATAGGCAGCTCAGAAACGAGGTGGTGGTGCTCTGCGTCACGGCCTCGGGTTCACTGCCGCATAGGCAGCTCAGAAAACACCCCCGGCCCGTGGATTTGGGACGGCAACGTTCACTGCCGCATAGGCAGCTCAGAAAACCGCTTCCCTTGCCGACCACCGGCACCTCTCGTTCACTGCCGCATAGGCAGCTCAGAAAACCGAATAACCCACAAGGACCACCATGCCACAGTTCACTGCCGCATAGGCAGCTCAGAAAGGTGCCGGGCAGCTTGCCATCGGTCACCATGGGTTCACTGCCGCATAGGCAGCTCAGAAAAAGCACGTCAGACAGCAGGCCCACCGGGGCGTGTTCACTGCCGCATAGGCAGCTCAGAAAAATGAGGCCAACGCTTTCGGCGAGCTCCATCGGTTCACTGCCGCATAGGCAGCTCAGAAAGTCACGCTGCGCTCGGTGTTCTGCGAAACAGGGTTCACTGCCGCATAGGCAGCTCAGAAAGAAACGCCCGAGGCCACCGTCAGCAACGGGCAGTTCACTGCCGCATAGGCAGCTCAGAAATTCGACGGCGGCGAGGTCACCACCGGCGGCACGTTCACTGCCGCATAGGCAGCTCAGAAATATTTTGATGGCAGGAAAGTGGCTCAGGCCGGGTTCACTGCCGCATAGGCAGCTCAGAAACAGGCGGAACTTGGCGCGAATCTGGCTGTTCGTGTTCACTGCCGCATAGGCAGCTCAGAAATCTCGGTCCACGCACAGCGTGGCAGCGCCGTCGTTCACTGCCGCATAGGCAGCTCAGAAAGAGGATCGATCGACCGCTGCGCCGTGCGAAAAGTTCACTGCCGCATAGGCAGCTCAGAAATCCGTGTCGTCAAAGTCTTGCGTGGGCTCTGCGTTCACTGCCGCATAGGCAGCTCAGAAATGATGCCGTTTTTGGCGTGGCAATTGGCCAAGGTTCACTGCCGCATAGGCAGCTCAGAAAAGGCGGGGCGCCCCATCACGCTGCAGGGCAGCGTTCACTGCCGCATAGGCAGCTCAGAAACAGGCGCTCGGCGTGAGCCGCAGCACATATGCGTTCACTGCCGCATAGGCAGCTCAGAAACGCACTTCCTGCAGGAACTCCACCTGCTGCTCGTTCACTGCCGCATAGGCAGCTCAGAAAACCTTGATGCGCCTCAGCTCCGAGTCGGTGATGTTCACTGCCGCATAGGCAGCTCAGAAACTCAAGCACGAAATCAAGACCTCTGCCGACGAGTTCACTGCCGCATAGGCAGCTCAGAAAAACACCTCGCGCGACATCGCCGCCGCCCTGGCGTTCACTGCCGCATAGGCAGCTCAGAAAGAGGCCGTGCGCGCCGATCTGCGCGAGCCCTACGTTCACTGCCGCATAGGCAGCTCAGAAAATGGCGTGTGGTGGTGGGCTATGCCCGCTACTGTTCACTGCCGCATAGGCAGCTCAGAAAAGCGCCACCTTGGCGGCGTTGATCTGCGTGACGTTCACTGCCGCATAGGCAGCTCAGAAAATCTCGATGGCACCGTAGGCGCCGCTGCTGGCGTTCACTGCCGCATAGGCAGCTCAGAAACGTCGAAGGTGCTGCTGTCTTCGTGGTCGCTCTGTTCACTGCCGCATAGGCAGCTCAGAAATGCGCGGTGGCGACTATCTGCACAACGCCATCGTTCACTGCCGCATAGGCAGCTCAGAAAAGCTACAAACCTGTCGGTTAGGGCGTCCATGGGTTCACTGCCGCATAGGCAGCTCAGAAACATCAACTGGCACTGTCCAACTGGCTGCGCGCGTTCACTGCCGCATAGGCAGCTCAGAAAAAGACGGATGGCACCTATCAGCAGTTCCTTGCGTTCACTGCCGCATAGGCAGCTCAGAAATTCTGCCTGAGCGAGTGGTGTCGCGGCAACCGGTTCACTGCCGCATAGGCAGCTCAGAAATTGACGAAGCCGGGATGCAGCTTGGCGAGCTTGTTCACTGCCGCATAGGCAGCTCAGAAAAGAACCGGACTGACTGCGGGCTGCACTTCGCCGTTCACTGCCGCATAGGCAGCTCAGAAAATAGAAGCCGTTCTGCTCGTTCTTCCAGATAGGTTCACTGCCGCATAGGCAGCTCAGAAAGGTTCCTGCTGCGCGGCTGGCCCGCGCTTTGCGTTCACTGCCGCATAGGCAGCTCAGAAAATCCGGGACGAGTACCGAGCGAAATTGAAGCAGTTCACTGCCGCATAGGCAGCTCAGAAATGGAGACCGGGAATCGCGCAGCAAGAAAGGCAGGTTCACTGCCGCATAGGCAGCTCAGAAAAACGCTGTCGCTGGCGAAGCAGTACGTGCGCAGTTCACTGCCGCATAGGCAGCTCAGAAAGCAGGATGGCCGCGTGCCCATCTTCCGCGCGGGTTCACTGCCGCATAGGCAGCTCAGAAAAGACGTACACGCCCGGCTTTTGCTGCCCGCCGGTTCACTGTCGCATAGGCAGCTCAGAAATGCACGCCGACAACGAGGCGCTCCAGCAGGGCGTTCACTGCCGCACAGGCAGCTCAGAAAGTCCTGCGCTGGTAGAAGCGGATTTCGTCCTCGTTCACTGCCGCATAGGCAGTTCAGAAAAGGGCGCCGCTGGGTGCTCGATCAGCTAACGTTCATTGGTGCGCAAGCGACTCAATCTCCCCGAATCTGGCTCAATGATCGGCTGGGCGTGATCGCCTCGGGGTCGATGAGGCAGTGCAGCAGCACGGGCAGGCGCGTGGCCTGGGCCTGCGCGCGCAGGCGGGTCAGCGCCGGGGCGAATTCCTCGGTGCGTTCCACGCGCGCGCCGTGGCCGCCGAAGGCTTGCGCATAGGCGGCGAAGTCCGGGTTCTGCAACGCCGTGCCGCTGACGCGGCGCGGGTACTCGCGCTCCTGGTGCATGCGGATGGTGCCGTACATGCCGTTGTCCAGCAGCACCACGATGATCGGCAGCCGGTACTGCACGGCCGTGGCGAACTCCTGGCCGTGCATGAGGAAGTCGCCGTCGCCCGCGAACACCACCACCGTGCGCTCGGGCCACAGGCGCTGCGCGCCCACACCGGCCGGCAGGCCGTAGCCCATGCTGCCACTGGTGGGCGCGAGCTGCGTGCCGAACTGGCGGAACGGCCAGAAGCGGTGCACCCAGGTGGCGAAGTTGCCTGCGCCGTTGCAGAAGACGGTGTCTTGCGGCAGCGCCGCGCGCAGGTGCTGCATCACCGCGCCCATCTGCAGGTCGCCGGGGATGCGGATCGGCGCCGGGTCGCTCCAGGCCTGGTAGGCGGCATGGGCTTCCTGCACGGCCTGCTGGCGTTCGGCACTGGGCGCTTGCGCGGTCTGCGTGGGCAGGGCGGCACAGAAGGCCGTGGGCGTGGCGTTGAGGGGAAGCTGCGCCTGGTACACGCGGCCCAGTTCATCCGGGTCGGGGTGCACATGCACCAGCGGGATTTGCGGCGTGGGGATGTCGAGCAGGGTGTAGCCCTGCGAGGGCACCTCGGACAGGCGCCCGCCCACGAGCAGCAGCAGGTCGGCCGCGCGGATGCGCGCGAGCAGGGCGGGGTTCACGCCCAGGCCCAGGTCGCCGGCATAGCAGGGGTGCTGGTGGTCGAACAGCATCTGGCGCCGGAACGAGCAGGCCACGGGCAGGGCGTGGGCGGCGGCGAAGTCCTGGAAGCGCGCCACGGCCTCGGCATCCCAGCGGCTGCCGCCGACGATGGCCATGGGGCGCTTGGCCTGGCGCAGCAGCTCCAGCACGCGCGCCATCTGCGCCGGTGCGGGCGCGGTCGCTATGGGCTGGAGCGCGCGCGCGTCGGAAACTTCGGCGCGCTCGACCAGCATGTCCTCGGGCAGCGCCACCACCACCGGGCCGGGGCGCCCGCTGCAGGCCACGCTGAAGGCGCGCGCCACGATCTCGGGCAGCCGGCGCGCGTCGTCCACCTCGGTGGCCCACTTGGCGAGCGGCCCGAAGGCGGCGCGGTAGTCCACTTCCTGGAAGGCCTCGCGCCCGCGCGCGCCGCGCTCGATCTGGCCGACGAACAGCACCAGGGGCGTGGAGTCCTGCATGGCGATGTGCACGCCCGCCGCCGCGTTGGTGGCGCCGGGGCCGCGCGTGACGAAGCACACGCCGGGCCGCCCGGTGAGCTTGCCGTGCGCCTCGGCCATCATGGCCGCGCCGCCCTCCTGGCGGCAGACGGTCAACTCGATGGGCGCGTCGTGCAGCGCGTCGAGCACGGCCAGGTAGCTCTCGCCGGGCACGCAGAAGATGTGCTGCACGCCGTGCAGCACGAGCTGGTCGACGAGGATCTGGCCGCCGGTGCGCGGCGCGGTGGGAGTGGTTTCAGATGACATTGCGTTCGAGCAGAGGGCGGTGGTCGAGAAGGCGCTGGAAGGCCAGAGGCTCCAGGTCCAGCGTTTGCCAGCGGTCGGTGAGGATGAGTTCGGCCAGGCCGCGCCCGATGGCCGGGCACTGCTGCAGGCCGTGGCCCGAGAAGCCGTTGGCGAAATACAGGTTGTCGCAGGCCGGGTGGCGGCCGACGATGGCGTTGTGGTCGAACGCATTCATCTCGTAGTAGCCCGCCCAGCTGCTGTGCAGGCGCAGCGCCTCGAAGGCTGGGATGCGTTCCGCCAGCGTGGGCCAGACATGGTCCTCGAAAGCCGCGTGTTCGGGTTCGAGCGGCAGGTCGTCGGGGTCCTGGTTCTCGGGTGGGCAGAAGCCGGCGATGAAGCCCGCGCCCTCGGGCCGCAGCCAGATGCCCGAGGTGTCGATCAGCAGCGGGCAGCGCGGCAGCGGCTCGGGGCAGGTGAAGTGGAACACCGTGCGCCGTTTTCCAAACACCGGCAGGTCAATGCCCAGCCACTGCGCCACCGGGCGCGCCCAGGCGCCTGCGGCGTTGACCACGGCGCAGCATTCCAGCCGCTGGGCATCCGCCAGGCGCAGCGCACGGATGTGCTGCACGCCGCCGCTGGTCTGCGTGTCCACGCCCACCGCCTCGGCCTGCACATAGCGCGCGCCCTGGGCCTGGGCCTTGCGCCGCAGGGCCTGCAGCAGGCTGTAGCCATCGAACCAGCCTTCGGCCGACAGGCCCAGCGAGCCCAGCGTGACGCCGTCGGTGGAGAGCCAGGGGAAGCGCTCGCGGAGCTGCTCGGGCGTGAGCAAGGCTACGTCGGCGCCCATGCCGTGCTGCACCGCATGGTTGTCGCGCAGCACGGCCTCGCCCGCCGGGCTGGCCAGGTACAGGTAACCCGCCTCCACCAGGCCGATGTCCGGACGGTTGTCCTCCACCTGCAAGAGCCTGCCGATGTCGCGCAGAAATTCAATGCCGAACTGCGAGATGGCAATGTTGATCGGGCTGGAGAACTGCTGCCGGATCGAGCTGGCCGACAGCGCCGACGAGGCGCGTGCGTAGCTGGGGTCGCGTTCAATCACAACGACGGGCTGCTGCGGCGCCATCTGCGTCAAGAAAAAGGCAATGGCGCTGCCAATGGCGCCGCCGCCGATGATGGCGATGGGCATCTGAGATCCTTGTTGTGTGGCTACGGTGCGCAGCCTTGAAAATCGCACGGCCCAGGCCAGTGGCCACCGCGCAAGGGCCGCCCCGCCGCGCTGGTGGCGTCCCCCTTCCCGCAGGGCGAAGCGCTGCGAGAGAAGGGGGAAGTGGCGCAGCCACTCAGGGGGTTGTGCTGCATCTACACGTCGAAGCGCACGCCTTGCGCGAGGGGAAGAGCGTCGCTGTAGTTGATGGTGTTGGTCGCGCGGCGCATGTAGCCCTTCCAGGCGTCGGAGCCCGATTCGCGGCCACCGCCGGTTTCCTTTTCGCCACCGAAGGCCCCGCCGATCTCGGCGCCCGAGGTGCCGATGTTCACGTTGGCAATGCCGCAGTCGCTGCCCGTGCTGGAGAGGAAGCGCTCGGCCTCGCGCAGGTCGGTGGTGAAGATGGCGGACGACAGGCCCTGGGGCACGCCGTTCTGCAAGGCGATAGCCTCGTCCAGGCTGGCGCAGGTGAGCACGTAGAGGATGGGCGCGAAGGTCTCGTGCTGCACCACGGCGCTTTGCGCGGGCATGCGCACCAGGGCCGGGCGGGCGTACCAGGCGTCCTCGCCCAGGGCCTGGCATTCGCGTTCGCCGCCCAGCACCGTACCGCCCTGTTCACGCGCCTGCGTCAGGGCGCTCTGCATTTGCTCGAACGATGCGCGGTCCACCAGCGGGCCGACGAGCACCCCGTCCTCCAGTGGGTCGCCCACGCGCACGCTGGCGTAGATCTTCTCCAGCCGTGCCAGTAGCGGCGCGGCCACGTCGCGGTGCACGATGAGGCGGCGCAGCGTGGTGCAGCGCTGGCCCGCCGTGCCCACGGCGGCGAAGGTGATGGCACGTGCGGCCAGTTCCAGGTCGGCGCTGGGCATGACCACCATCGCGTTGTTGCCGCCCAGCTCCAGAATGCTGCGGCCAAAGCGCTGCGCCACGTCCACCGCCACGGCGCGGCCCATGCGCGTGCTGCCGGTGGCGCTCACCACGGGCACGCGCGGCGAGCGTGCCAGCAGCTCGCCCATCTCGCGCCCTCCCAGCAGCAGCGTGGCCAGGCCGTCGGGGGCGGCCACGCCCTGCTCGGCGGCAAATTCATCCAGCGTCTGCTGCAGCAGGTGGTGGCAGGCGATGGCGCACAGCGGGGTCTTTTCCGACGGCTTCCAGGCCACGGCGTTGCCGCACACCAAGGCCAGAGCGGTGTTCCAGGCCCACACGGCCACCGGGAAGTTGAAGGCCGAGATCACACCCACCACGCCCATCGGGTGCCAGGTTTCCATCATGCGGTGGCCGGGGCGTTCGCTGGCAATCGTCAGGCCATGCAACTGGCGCGACAGACCCACGGCGAAGTCGCAGATGTCGATCATCTCCTGCACCTCGCCCAGCCCTTCGGAGCGCACCTTGCCGGCCTCCAGCGACACCAGCAGGCCCAAGGCCTCCTTGTGCTGGCGCAGCTTCTGGCCCAGGCGGCGCACCAGTTCGCCGCGCACCGGGGCGGGCACGGCGCGCCATTGCAGGAAGGAGGCGTGCGCGCCCTCGATGAGCGCCTGGGCCTGCGCGTGGGTGTGGCTGGCGAGCTGGGCGTACACGGCGCCGTCGCGCGGTGCGCGCACGCTCAGGCCCTGGCCTTGCCAGGGGGCCAGGTCCAGGCGCAGTTGCTGCAGGACGGAGTCGAAAAGAGCGGTCGAAGAGGCGTTCATAAATCCATGCCGAAAGGCGTCTACGGTGAGGCGGCCACGGCCCCTGTGCACAGCCGGCGCAGGGGCTATGGGTGGGCGATGCATGCCATGGTAATTGCGTTTTGCGCACCCAACAACTGCTATATCCTTCATGGTTGTTGAGTTTTTTGAATCTATCGGGCATGAGAAAAGACATCCCCAGCCTGGGTGTGCTCCAGGCGTTCGAGGCCTCGGCGCGCTTGCTGAGCTTCTCCCGTGCAGCCGAGGAGCTGGCGCTCACGCCCAGTGCCGTGAGCCGCCATGTGGCGGCCCTGGAGGACCGCCTGGGGGTGACGCTGTTCGTGCGTGCGCGCCGCCGCCTCCTGCTGACCGATACCGGGCGCAGCTATGCGGCGCGCATCCGTCTGCACCTGGAGCAGATCGAGCGCGACACGCAGGAAATCCGCGTGGGGCGCGAGGAAGGCTATGTGCTGAACCTGGCCGTGGTCTCCACGTTCTGCACGCAGTGGCTCATCCCGCGCCTGCCGCAGTTTGCCGCGCAGCACCCGCGCATCACGCTGAACCTGTCGGTGCGCTCGGAGGCCTTTGCCTTTGACGAAAGCGGCTTCGACGCGGCCCTGTACTACGGCGACCGGCTCTGGCCCGACACCCAGGGCCGCATGGTGGTGCCCGAGGGGCCTTGCGCCCCGGTGTGCAGCCCGGCCTATGCGCAGGCGCACCGCCTGCAGGACGAGTCTGCCTGGCTGCAGTGCCCGCACCTCACGCTGGGCTCGCGCCCCAACGCCTGGCGCGACTGGTATGCCGCGCGTGGCTGGCATTACACGCTGCACGCCTCGCGCGGGCCGCGCTATGAGCTGTTCTCCATGGTCATCGCCGCTGCCGCCGTGGGCCTGGGCGTGGGCCTGGTGCCGCTGCTGCTGGCGCAGGAGGCGCTGGACAGCGGCCGCCTGGTGCTTGCCCACCCGCAGCCGCTCGCCGGTGCCCAGGGCTACTGGTGCGTGCAGCCGCAGCACCGTCCCGGCACGGAGGCCCTGCAGGCGTTCCGGGAGTGGCTGCAGGACCAGGGGGCGTCATAGCCAGCGCATGGCCAGCGGAATCAGCAGTGCCGCCAGCACGGCCTGCAGCCCCAGCGCCAGGGCGGCCCAGGCGCCCGCGTCGGCGTGCACCTGCAGGGCGCGGGCGGCGCCGATGCCGTGTGCGGCCGTGCCCAGGGCGAAGCCGCGCGCCATCCAGCCGGTGGCGTCGCGGCCCACGCCCAGCAGGGCGAACAGGGTCTTGCCGCTGAGGGCGCCGATCAGTCCCGTCAGCACCGCAAACACGGCCGCCAGTGAAGGCACGCCCCCGATCTTGTCGGCAATGCCCATGGCCACGGGCGCGGTGACCGATTTGGGCACCAGCGACAGCACCACCTCCGCGGGCAAGCCTAGGGCCCAGGCCAGGCCGGCGGCGCTGCCCGCTGCGGCGGCGCCGCCGACCACGGCCGCCAGGGTAAAGCGCGCCCAGTGCGCGCGCAGCGCGGCGCGCCGCTCCCACAGGGGCCAGGCCAGTGCCACCACCGCCGGTCCGAGCAGAAAATGGATGAACTGCGCTCCGGCAAAGTAGGTGGGGTAGGCCGTGCCCGTGGCCCACAGGCCCGTGCCCAGCGCCAGAATGGACCACAGCACCGGGTTGGCCCAGGGCGCCTGGCCCATGCGCGTGTAGAACGCCAGGGCCAGCACGTACACCACCAGCGTGGCGTTGAGCCCGAACAGCGGCGTGGACGCCAGGTACACCCACAATTGCACGAAGTCAGTCATGCCATGCCTTCATCAGGCGGCGCAGCACCAGCGCCGTCACGGCCAGGCCGATCCAGGTGGAGACGGCGATCACCAGCAGCAGCCGCAGGCCGTGCTCAGCCAGCAGCCCGAGCTGCGTGACCACACCCACGCCCACGGGCACGAACAGCAGCGAGAGGTGGCCCAGCAGGAAGCTGGCGACGGCCTGCACCCGCTGCTGCACCGCAGGCCAGCGCAGCGCGCCCAGCAGCAGCACCATGCCGATCACCGGGCCGGGGTAGGGCAGGTGCAGCAGGCGTGCCAGGGCCTCGCCCGCCGACTGCAGCGTGAGCAGGATGGCCAGGCCCTGGAGCACCTGCATGGTGCGGGCTCAGGTTCGCGGCGCCAGGCCCGGCCCGCTGGCCAGGGCCTTCATCATGCCCATGTCCCCGCAGCGGTTGGGCGTGGGAATGACCTTGCCGGGGTTGAGCAGGCCCTGTGGGTCGAAGGCGCGCTTGAGGCCTTCCATCTGCTGCAGCTCCGCATCGGTGAACTGCACGCGCATGCTGGCGAGCTTTTCCACACCCACGCCGTGTTCGCCGGTGATGGCGCCGCCCATGGCCACGCTGGTGTTCATGATGTCGGCGCCAAAGGCCTCGGCGCGGCGCAGCTGGTCGGCGTCGTTCGCGTCGAACAGGATCAGGGGGTGCAGGTTGCCGTCGCCCGCGTGGAACACGTTGGCGCAGCGCAGGCCGTATTTCTTTTCCATGTCCTGGATGGCCAGCAGGATGTCGGCCAGGCGCTTGCGCGGGATGGTCGAGTCCATGCACATGTAGTCGGGGCTGATGCGGCCGCTGGCCGGAAAGGCGTTCTTGCGCCCGCTCCAGAAGCGCAGGCGTTCGTCTTCATCGCGGCTCACGGCAATGGCCGTGGCGCCGGCATCCTGCAGCACGGCGCTCATGCGCGCGATTTCCTCGTCCACTTCTTCGGGCGTGCCGTCGCTCTCGCACAGCAGGATGGCCTCGGCCGTGAGGTCGTAGCCGGCGTGCACGAAGTCCTCCACGGCGGCGGTCATGGGCTTGTCCATCATCTCCAGGCCGGCCGGGATGATGCCCGCCGCGATGACGGCGGCCACGGCGTCGCCCGCCTTGCGCACGCTGTCGAAGCTGGCCATGATGCAGCGCGCCAGCTGCGGCTTGGGTACCAGCCGGACGGTGGCCTCGATGGCCACGGCCAGCATGCCCTCGCTGCCGATCACGGCGGCCAGCAGGTCGTAGCCCGGAGTGTCCAGTGCCTCGCTGCCGAAGCTCACCTCTTCGCCCTCCGCCGTGAAGCCGCGCACGCGCAGCACGTTGTGTACCGTCAGCCCGTACTTCAGGCAGTGCACGCCGCCCGAGTTTTCGGCAATGTTGCCGCCGATGGTGCAGGCGATCTGGCTGCTGGGGTCGGGCGCGTAGTACAGGCCGTGGGGGGCTGCGGCCTCGCTGATGGCCAGGTTGCGCACGCCGCATTGCACGGTGGCCGTGCGGCTGACCGGATCGACAGCCAGGATGCGGTTGAACCGCGCGAGCGACAGCGTCACGCCCAGGGCGTGCGGCATGGCGCCGCCCGAGAGGCCTGTGCCCGCACCGCGCGCCACCACGGGCACGCCCAGGGCGTGGCAGGTGCGCAGCACGGCCTGCACCTGGGCTTCGGTCTGCGGCAGGCACACGGCCAACGGGCGCTGGCGGTAGGCCGTCAGGCCATCGCACTCATAGGGGGTGGTGTCTTCGCTGTGCCACAGCAGGGCGTCGGCGGGCAAGACCTGCTGCAGCGCCTGCACCACCTGGGCCTGGCGGGCGGCGCGCTCCTGTGGAGCGGCAAAAGGGGCTGGATCGGCGGCATTCATGCCGGCAACTGTAGGCCAATCGGCGCCCCTGCGCCATGAGGAATCTTGTACCAGGGCGTGAAATGCCCTGTTGCCAGTCTGTGCAAAAAATTGTCTTCGCCGTGGCCTTTTTCCCCCTGGCGCGTGCGCTACATTGGATTTGCTCGCGCCGTGCGAGTGCTTGAAAAGGAAACTGCCATGGCCAAGAAAAAAGGTAAGAAGAAAAAGTGAAACGGGCAAGTTTTCCCGACTTGCTGTTACACGACAAAAAAGCAGGCTGAGCCTGCTTTTTTGTTGCCTTTTGCAGGTGTTTTCATGGCTGAAACCGACGTCCAGACCGTCCCGTCCCGCAGTGCCCGCGACTTCCTGGCCTTTGTCCGGGGTCCCGCCCTGGGGGCCATGGTGCTGCTCGTGCTGCTGCAGGAGGCCGCCGGTGCGGTCGCCACTTGGTGGGTGATCACCATCGCCCGGGACATTGCGGACGGGCATCTGGCGCTGCGCACGCTGGCCGAGTTGGCAGCGATCCAGTCGGCCTCGTACCTGGCCGGGGCCGGGAGCTGGTTTTTCGTGGAACGCGCGGGATTTGCTGCCTATGCGCGCTATCTGCAGTGCTTCGTGCGCGCCAACCGCGGACGTACCGATCTCCTGAGCGACGCCCAGGCGCGCGAGAGCACGGAACCCTTTCTGACCGGCGAGGCCTTCCAGATCAGTTTCAGCCTGGTCTACGACATCCAGTACGACCTGCGGCTGTTTGCCAACGTGGTGTTCAATGCCGCCGTGTTCGGCTGGGCCATAGACGCGGCCTTGCCGCTGGCCTACGCCGCGGCCTTCGTGCTGCTGGTGCTGCTGCAATGGATGCTGCGCCGGCCCATGGCGCGCGCCTACCTGCACAACCAGGCCATGGCCAACCGCATGACGGCGCGCACCTACACGGCCTGGGACAACGTGGCCACGGGCAATGCCCACAACCTGCGCCTGTGGCAGCGCGACTTCCGCGAACGCTGGCGCCAGGCGCTGGGGGCGCAGATCCGCGCCATCATGCTGCGCGAAGGCTGGAGCGCCTTCAGCGGCGTGCTGGCGCTGGGGGTGGTGCTCTCGGCCACGGCCTGGATCGTCTGGGACGACCGGGGCAACGCGGCCTTGCTCATCGGCCTGGCCGCGACGCTGCCGCGCCAGCTGGAGATGACCATGGACCTGCACCAGCTCACCACCGGACTCAACGAACTGGTCGCGATCTGGTCGCGCATGCAGGGCGCCATGGCGCACATCGAGCCGGCGCCCAGCGTGCGCCCCCTGGAGCGCGTGCGCTATGCGCACGTCCAGATGGGCGAGGAAGGCGGTCCGCGCGCACCCTGCGACTCGTTTGCCCAGGTGCTGCAGTCCGTGTAGGCGCGTCCCACGGGCTGGGTGAGCGTGCGCGGGGGCAATGGGGCAGGCAAATCATCGCTGCTGGCCGGGCTCAAGGCCCATTGGGGGGGCGCGGCGTTCTACCTGCCCGCCCATGACCGTCTGCGCTTTCGCTTCAACGCTCAGCCGGCCCTGCCGGCCATGGACTGGGACGCTGACGCCACCGAAGACGACGCGCCCGAGGCCGAGGAGTTTTGCGCCCAGGAGGCGGCCGTGGAGCAGCGCGGCTACTCCAGTGGCGAGCGGCAGTTGCAGGTGCTCACGGAACTGGTCGAGCACACGCGCTGCCGCTACTACCTGCTCGACGAATGGGACGCCAACCTCGATGCAGGCAACCGGGAGCGCGCGCGCGCCCTGGTGGGCGCATTGGCCCAGCGCGCCCGCGTCATCGAAGTCTCACACATGATGCAGTGAGACGCGCCTGTGCCTCTCAGGCGCAGACCTGGCGCAGCCAGCCGGAAAAGGCGCTCACCTCCCAGCGGTCCATGGCGCCGGTGCGCCAGCACAGGTAGTGCGCATGCGGGCTGGGAATGGCCTGGCAGAACGGCGCGCTGGTGCCCAGGCGCACCAGCGTCCCCTGGTCCAGCCAGGCGGTGGCCAGCTTCAGGCGGACCAGCGCAATGCCCATGCCGGCGGCGGCGGCATCGCACATCAGGCCCACGTCGTTGAACTGGGAGCCTTCAGTGGGTTCGGGCCAATCGAGCGCGTGGGCGGCAAACCAGGTGCGCCAGGGCTCCAGCGGGCTGCGCAGCAGCGGCAGGGCTGCCAGGTCGGAGCTCGTCTCGAACGGCCCCTGCTCGCGCACAAAGGCCGGTGAGGCCAGGGGCAGCACCTCGTCCTTGAGCAGGCACAGGTGCTCCATGTCGGCGTAGCGTCCTGTGCCGAAGCGCACGGTCAGGTCCGCGTCCTCGGCCACCACATCGAGCAGTGGTATCGACACCTGCAGGGTGAGGTCGATCTCGGGGTAGGTGTCGGTGAACTGGCGCAGCCGGGGCAGCAGAATGGAGCGGGCGAAGGTGGGCGTGACGGCCACGCGCAGCTTGCGTTTGCCGGGGGCGGAGGCCGCTTGCGGGAACTTCTGCAGGTTGCCCAGGCCCTCGCGCACATGGGCCAGGTATTCGCTGCCTTCGGTGGTCAGGGAGAAATCCGCGCGGCCGAACAGCCGGGTGCCGATGGTCTGCTCCAGTTGCTTGATGCGGTGGCTGACGGCGCTCGGTGTCACGCACAGCTCGTCGGCGGCCAGCGTGACACTGCGCAGCCGGGCGAGGGCCTCGAAGGTCAGCAGGCACTGGATGGGCGGGATGCGCCGCACGTTCGCCGGGCTGGGGCTGTGCGTGGCCATGATGGGGCTAGCGGAAAACCACCGTGCGGTGGCCGTTGAGCAGCACGCGGTGCTCGCTGTGCCACTGGACGGCACGCGCCAGCACCAGGCTTTCGGTGTCACGGCCGCGCGCCGTCAGGTCTTCCACGGTGTCGGTGTGGTCGGCGCGTGCCACGTCCTGTTCGATGATGGGGCCTTCGTCGAGGTCGGCCGTCACGTAGTGCGCCGTGGCACCGATGAGCTTGACGCCCCGGTCGTGCGCCTGGTAGTACGGCTTGGCGCCCTTGAAGCTGGGCAGGAAGCTGTGGTGGATGTTGATCGCCCGGCCGGCGAGCTTGGTGCACAGCTCGTTCGAGAGCACCTGCATGTAGCGCGCCAGCACCACCAGGTCTGCGCCTTCCTGTTCGATGATCTCGTACTGGCGGCCCTCGGCCTGGGCCTTGGAGGCGGCCGTGACGGGGATGTGGTGGAAGGGCACGTTGTAGCCGGCGGCGAGCTGGTAGAAGTCGCGGTGGTTGCTGATGATGGCGCGGATGTCCAGCGGCAGCAAGCCCGACTTCCAGCGGAACAGCAGATCGTTGAGGCAGTGCCCCTCCTTGCTGACCATGATCACGGTCTTCATGGGTTCCGCCTGGGCGTGCAGACGCCAGTGCATCTGGTAGGGCTCGGCAAAGGCGGCAAGATGCGTGCGCAGCGTGGCCGCATCGTGCTGGCCGCAGGCGAACTGCACGCGCATGAAGAACAGGCCCGTGCCGTGGTCGTTGTACTGTGCGGCTTCTTCGATGTTGCCACCATGCTCCAGCAGAAAACCGGAGACGGCGTGCACCAGCCCGAGCCGGTCGGGGCAGGAGAGGGTCAGGATATAGGCGGGAGTACTCATAGGGATGGCATTTTCGCAGGCTCTCGTACACTCGCGCGCATGCAGCAGACCCCCACCCTGACGACGCGGCTGATGGCCACGGGCTGCGCATTCCTCGTCCTGGCCATGGTGTCCATCGGCCTGACGCTGTGGGTGACCTGGAAGCTCGAGGGCGGGGCGGCGGCGATCAACGAGGCCGGGCGCCTGCGCATGTACACCGTGCGCATGGCGCTGGCGCTCAAGACCGGCGACGCCGAGCGTCTGGAGGACCTGGCGCAGCGCTTCGACGCCAGCCTGGAGCTGCTGCGCGCGGGCACCTCCATGCGTCCGCTGTTCGTGCCCTGGAGCGAGGAGGCACGCCTGCGCTTTGACGACGTGGCCGGCGGATGGACCGTCCTGCAGGCCGCGTGGCAGGCGGCGCGCGAGGGCGATACGGCGCAGGTCGTGCCCCAGGCCGACGCCTTCGTGGCGCGCGTGGACCAGTTCGTCGATGCCATCGAGACCCAGATCGCGCGCTGGACGGCGGCGCTGCACGTGTTCCAGATCTTCATGCTGGGCATGGCCATCGTCGCTGCGGCCGTCTTCATGGCCATGAGCTTTCTGCTGGTGCTGGCGCCGGTGTCGCGCATGCAGCAGGCCTTGGCACGCCTGCGCCAGGGGGATCTGGGAACGCGCGTGCCCGTGGACTCGGAGGACGAATTCGGCCAGTTGGCCGAGGGCTTCAACCGCATGGCCGGCGCCCTGCAGACCTCGCACGAAGACCTGGAACGCAAGGTGCGCGAGAAGACGGCCAGCGTGGAAGTCAAGAACCAGCGGCTCTCGGCCCTGTACGACATCAGCGCCTTGGCAGCGGACGCCAGCTCCCTGGCTACGCTGGCGCAGGGCTTCGTGCAGCAGGTGCGCAAGGTGGCCGGAGCCGACGCCGCCGTGGTGCGCTGGTCGGACGAGGCGAACGAGCGCTACATGATTCTTGCCGCCGATGGCCTGCCCCAGGCGCTGGCGCAGGGCGAGCAATGCCTGAGCGCGGGCACCTGTCTCTGCGGGCCCGTGGGCGAGCAGCCGTACACGCGCGTGATTCCCATCGTCGCCCAGCAGGACATGCCGCTGCCCCATTGCCAGGAAGCCGGGTACCAGACCCTGGTGGCCATTCCCGTCATGGTGCAGCACCGGGTGCTGGGCGAGCTCAACCTGTTCTTCCGCTCCCGCATGGACATCGGCAGCGAGATGCGCGACCTGCTCGAAGCCATGGTGCGCCATCTGGCCAGCTCCATGGAGGGCTTGCGCGCCATCGCCCTGGAGCGCGAAGCCGCCGTCGCCCAGGAGCGCAGCCTGCTGGCGCGCGAGCTGCACGACTCCATTGCCCAGTCGCTGGCGTTCCTCAAGATCCAGACGCAGCTCCTGCGCGACGCCGTGGCCAAGGGCAACGAGGCCGCGCGCGACCGTAGCATGGCCGAGCTGGACGCGGGGGTGCGCGAGTGCTACGCCGATGTGCGCGAGCTGCTCGTGCATTTCCGCACGCGCGCCAACGAGGAGGACATCGAAGGTGCCCTGCGCTCCACGCTCTCCAAGTTCGAGCACCAGACGGGCATAGGTACCGAGCTCAGCCTGGCGGGGCACGGCCTGCCCCTGCCGCCCGACGTGCAGATCCAGATCCTGCACATGGTGCAGGAGGCGTTGTCCAATGTGCGCAAGCACGCGCAGGCCAGCCGCGTGCAGTTGCTGGTGCAGCGCCACCCCTGGTGCTTCGAGGTGCGCGACAACGGCGCGGGATTCGACCCCACCGCAGCGCCGTCGCCCGATTCGCTGCACGTGGGCCGGGGCATCATGCGCGAGCGCGCCGAGCGCATCGGTGCGGCAGTGCACTGGCAATCCGCCCCCGGGCAGGGCACCACCGTGCGGATCGAGCTGCCGGACCAGGCCCTGCAGGCCATGGACGCCGCCGCGCCAGGCACCGTATCGACCGAAACTCCGCCATGACCCTTCCTGCGCCCGTCATTTCCATTCTGGTGGTGGACGACCACACCCTGTTTCGCCGCGGCCTCATCGCCTTGCTGGAGCAGGACAGCGGCCTGCGCGTGGTCGGCGAAGCCGCGGACGCCGCGCAGGCCCTGCGGTTGGTGCCGGACTTGCAGCCCGACGTCATCCTGCTGGACAACCACTTGCCCGGCGTGCTGGGCATGGATGCGGTGAAGGACTTGCGCGCGCTCTCGCCGCGTTCGCGCGTGCTCATGCTCACCGTGAGCGAGGACGCGCAGGACCTGGCCGTGGCGCTGCGCAATGGTGCCCAGGGCTATCTGCTCAAGACCATAGACGGCGACCTCCTGGCGCAGGCCATACGCCGCGCCGCGCAGGGCGAGCCCGTCGTCAGCCAGGAGCTCATGGGCAAGCTGGTGGCGGCGTTCCAGGCCCTGGGCGGACCGCCGCCTGCGCCCCTGGCACCTTTGGCCGCAGCCGACACCGCGCCCGCCCCGGAGGGCAGCGCCTCGCCCCTCTCGCCGCGCGAAGAGGACGTGCTGCGCGAGATCGCACGCGGCGCGAGCAACAAGGAAATTGCGCGCACGCTGAACATCGCCGAGACCACGGTCAAGATCCACGTGCAGCACATCCTGCGCAAGCTGGGCCTTTCCTCGCGTGTGCAGGCGGCGGTGTACGCCTCGGACCGGCTGCGCTGATCCCTCCTCGCGCCAGCAGGCGCCCATAGTTCTTTGGGAGGATGGCGCGCTCTGCGCCCCTAGTTCCTTTGCCGCGTCCCGGCCCGTCGGCGGAAGGATGTGCAGAAGGCGCGCCCTGGACGACGATGCATCCACTCACCTTTGAGAGGAATCGTCTCCATGGCAAATGCTCCGCTGGCTGCGGGCGATAGCCCGCAAAAAATGCGCCAGGCCTGGTCGGTGCTGATCGTCAGCACCCTGTCCTTCACGGTCTGCTTCATGGTCTGGATGATGTTCGGCGTCATCGGCATCCCGATCAAGAAGATGCTGGACCTCAACGCCACCCAGTTCGGCCTGCTCATGTCCATGCCCGTGCTCACGGGCTCGCTGGTGCGCGTGCCGCTGGGCATCTGGACGGACCGCTACGGCGGGCGCATCGTCATGGCCAGCGTGATGGCCGCCACCGTGCCGGCCATCTGGCTCATGGCCTATGCCACGCAGTACTGGCATTTTCTCGTGATCGGCCTGTTCGTCGGCCTGGCCGGGGGCACGTTCTCCGTGGGCACGCCCTATGTCGCACGCTGGTTTCCGAAGAACCGCCAGGGCACGGCCATGGGGGTGTACGGCGCAGGCAACTCGGGCGCGGCGGTGAACAAGTTCGTCGCGCCGGTGCTGGTGGTGGCCTTCGGCTGGACCATGGTGCCCCAGGTCTACGCGGCCATCATGGCGGGCACGCTGGTGCTGTTCTGGCTGTTCAGCCACAGCGACCCGGCGCATCTGGTGTCCAGCAAGGTCAGGTTCGCCGACCAGATGCGGGCGCTCAAGGATCCCAAGGTGCTCAAGTACTGCCAGTACTACAGCATCGTGTTCGGCGGCTATGTGGCGCTGGCGCTGTGGATGGTGCAGTACTACGTGGGCGAGTACGGGCTGGACATCCGCGTCGCGGCGCTGCTGGCGGCCTGCTTCTCCCTGCCGGGCGGCGTGCTGCGCGCCATCGGCGGCGTGCTCTCGGACAAGTACGGCGCCCACAGCGTGACCTGGTGGGTGATGTGGGTGAGCTGGATCTGCCTGTTCCTGCTGTCCTACCCGCAGACCGATTTCACCATCCAGACCGTCAACGGCCCGACCAGCTTCCACATCGGCCTGAACGTCTACCTGTTCACCGCCATCATGGCCGTGCTGGGCGTGGCCTGGGCTTTCGGCAAGGCCAGCGTGTTCAAGTACATCAGCGACGAGTACCCGGACAACATCGGCACGATCAGCGGCATCGTGGGCCTGGCCGGCGGCCTGGGGGGCTTCGTGCTGCCCATCCTGTTCGGCGCGCTCATGGACCTGAGCGGCGTCCGCTCCAGCGCCTTCATGCTCATGTATGGCGTGGTCTGGGTCTCGCTCATCTGGATGTACTGGACCGAAGTCCGCCGCACCGAAGTCATGGGCGGCAACGCCCAGGGTGTGGCCCCGCAACATTGACCGAAAGCACACCATGACCCAAGCTTACGCAGGCGGCCGCACCATTGCCGACTGGCACCCCGAGGATGAAGCCTTCTGGGAGCAGACCGGCAGGCAGGTGGCCTACCGCAACCTCTGGCTGTCCATCCCGGCGCTTCTGTGCGGCTTCGCCGTCTGGGGCATGTGGGGCATCATCACCGTGCAGATGATGAACCTGGGGTTTCCCTTCACCCAGGCCGAGCTGTTCACGCTCACGGCGATCGCCGGGATCGCCGGCGCCACCATGCGCATCCCGGCCTCGTTCTTCGTGCGCCTGTCCGGCGGGCGCAACACCATCTTCCTGACCACGGCCATGCTGCTGGCGCCAGCCATCGGCACGGGCATCGTGCTGCAGCACAAGGACTGGCCGCTGTGGTCCTTCCAGCTCATGGCCCTGTGGTGCGGCGTGGGCGGCGGCAACTTTGCCTCCTCCATGTCCAACATCAGCACCTTCTTTCCCAAGCGGCTGCAGGGTACGGCGCTGGGCCTGAATGCGGGCCTGGGCAATTTCGGCGTCACGACCATGCAGATCGTGATCCCGCTGGTCATGACCGTGGGCCTGTTCGGCACCCTCGGCGGTGCGCCCGACATCCTGCAAAAGGACAGCGGCTGGATCTTCGGCAAGATCGCCGCGGGCACGCCGACCTGGATACAGAACGCGGGCTTCGCCTGGGCGCTGTCGCTGGTGCCGCTGTCCCTGCTCTGCTGGCTGGGCATGAACAACCTCCAGACCGTCTCGCCCGATACGGGCAGTCCGCTGGTGGCCTTTGCCAAGATCACCTGGCTGTACACGCTGGCCTTCATTCCCTCCATCCTGGGCCTGTACCTCTACCTGCCCCGGCCCACGGGGCTGGGCCTCATCAGCATGTGGGTGGCGATTCCGCTGGACATCTGCAGCGCCCTGCTCATCATGCGCCTGGCCGCCTTCGGCACCATGAAGGAGAACATCGCCCGCCAGTTCGCGATCTTCCGCAACAAGCACACCTGGTCGCTCACGGCGCTGTACATCGTGACCTTCGGTTCCTTCATCGGCTTTTCCATGGCCCTGCCGCTGGCGATGAAGGTCATTTTCGGTGTGGTCCACGTCCCGGATGCCAACGGCATCCTGCAGCACACGCAGAACAACCCGAACGCCCCCACGGTGCTCGCCTACGCCTGGATCGGTCCGTTCGTGGGGGCGGCGGTGCGCCCGGTGGGCGGCTGGATTTCCGACAAGATCGGCGGCTCCATCGTCACCCAGGCCATTTCGGCGGTGATGGTCGTGGCCTCGGTGGCCGTGGGCTACGTGATGCAGCAGGCCTACGCATCGGCCACGCCCGAGCGCTATTTCCCGGCCTTCCTGGGCCTGTTCATCGTGCTGTTCGCCGCCAGCGGCATAGGCAACGGCTCCACCTTCCGCACCATCGGCGTGATCTTCGACCGCACCCAGGCCGGCCCCGTGCTCGGCTGGACCTCGGCCGTGGCCGCCTACGGCGCATTCATCGCCCCCATCGTCATCGGCGACGAGATCAAGGCCGGCACGCCGCAACTGGCCATGTACGGCTTTGCCGCGTTCTATGGCTTCTGCCTGGTTCTGAACTGGTGGTTCTACCTGCGCCGGGGCTCGGAAATCAAGAACCCCTGAGCCCCGCGCCGCCACCCCCACCGCATCGCATCTGGAGAGACCTATGAGCCATTTTCTGGACCGCCTGAGCTACTTCAACCAGCCGCAGGAGCCGTTCTCGGGCGGACATGGCCGCACCACCGGCGAGGACCGCACCTGGGAGGATGCCTACCGCGACCGCTGGGCGCACGACAAGATCGTGCGCTCCACGCACGGCGTGAACTGCACGGGCTCGTGCTCGTGGAAGGTGTACGTCAAGGGCGGCATCGTCACCTGGGAAACCCAGCAGACCGACTACCCGCGCACGCGCCCCGATCTGCCCAACCACGAACCGCGCGGTTGTGCGCGCGGCGCCAGCTACAGCTGGTACCTGTACAGCGCCAACCGTGTGAAATACCCGATGGTGCGCGGCCGCCTGCTCAAGCACTGGCGCGCGGCACTGGCCGTGGCCAAGAGCCCGGTCGATGCCTGGGCCGCCATCGTGCAGAACGACGAGGCGCGCCGCGAATGGCAGAAGCAGCGCGGCCTGGGCGGCTTCGTGCGCAGCACCTGGGATGAGGTCAACCAGATGATCGCCGCGGCCAACGTCTACACCATCAAGCAGTACGGGCCCGACCGCATCATCGGCTTCTCGCCGATTCCGGCCATGTCCATGGTTTCCTACGCCGCCGGCTCGCGCTACCTGAGCCTGCTGGGCGGCGTGTGCATGAGCTTCTACGACTGGTACTGTGACCTGCCGCCGTCCAGCCCGCAGGTGTGGGGCGAGCAGACCGACGTGCCCGAGTCGGCCGACTGGTACAACTCCACCTTCCTCATCGCCTGGGGCTCCAACGTGCCCCAGACGCGCACCCCGGACGCGCACTTCTTCACCGAGGTGCGCTACAAGGGGGCCAAGACCGTGGCCGTCACGCCGGACTATTCCGAAGTGGCCAAGCTGGCCGACCTGTGGATGCACCCCAAGCAGGGCACGGACGCCGCCCTGGCCATGGCCATGGGGCACGTGATCCTCCAGGAGTTCTACTTCGACAAGCGCTCGGCCTACTTCGACGACTACGCGCGCCGCTACACCGACCTGCCGCTGCTCGTGGTGCTCAAGGAACAGCAGCTTGCGGATGGCCGCACCGCGATGGTGCCCGACCGCTACGTGCGCGCCAGCGACTTCCCCGGCCAGCTCGGCCAGGACAACAACCCCGACTGGAAGACCGTGGCCTACGACGCGCAGGGCAACGTGGCCCTGCCCCAGGGCTCCATCGGGTTCCGCTGGGGGGCCAAGGAGCGTGCCGACCTCGGCCGCTGGAACCTGGAGAGCAAGGACGCGCGCAGCGGCGCGCAAACCCGGCTCAAGCTCTCCGTGCTCGAAGACGGCGCCCAGGCGCATGAAGTGGCCCCCGTGGCATTTCCGTATTTCGGCGGTGTGGCCACGCCCCACTTCACGGCCAACACCCAGGCGCAGGGCGACGTGATGGTGAGCCCCGTGCCGGTCACGCGCCTGGCGCTGCAGGGCGAGGGGGTGTCCGGCGAGGTCATGGTGGCCACGGTGTTCGACCTGCTGGCCGCCAACTACGGCATCCAGCGCGGTCTGCCCGGAGAGAGCGGCGCGGCAGGCTATGACGCCGACCGCCCCTACACCCCCGCGTGGCAGGAGCGCATCACGGGCGTGCCGCGCGAGCAGGTCATCAGCATTGCGCGCCAGTTCGCCGACAACGCCGACAAGACCCGTGGCAAGAGCATGGTGATCATCGGCGCGGCCATGAACCACTGGTACCACTGCGACATGAACTACCGCGGCATCATCAACATGCTGATGCTGTGCGGCTGCATCGGCCAGAGCGGCGGCGGCTGGGCGCACTACGTGGGCCAGGAGAAGCTGCGCCCGCAAACCGGCTGGACGGCGCTGGCCTTCGCGCTGGACTGGATACGCCCGCCGCGCCAGCAGAACTCCACCAGCTTCTTCTACGCGCACACCGACCAGTGGCGCTACGAGAAGCTGGCGGTGGACGAGGTGCTTTCGCCCCTGGCCGACAAGAGCCGCTACAGCGGCTCCATGATCGACTTCAACATCCGTGCCGAGCGCATGGGCTGGCTGCCTTCGGCGCCCCAGCTGGAAACCAACCCCCTGCAGGTGGTCAAGGACGCGCAGGCGCGCGGCATGGATGCGCGCGACTACGTGGTGCAGTCGCTCAAGGACGGCTCGCTCAGGATGAGCTGCGAAGACCCCGACCACCCCGCCAACTGGCCGCGCAACATGTTCGTGTGGCGCTCCAACATCCTGGGCAGCTCGGGCAAGGGGCACGAGTACTTCCTCAAGCACCTGCTGGGCACCACGCACGGCGTGCAGGGCAAGGACCTGGGCCAGGACGACGCCAAGCCCGAGGAGGCGCGCTGGCACGCCCAGGCGCCCGAAGGCAAGCTGGACCTGCTGGTCACGCTGGACTTCCGCCTCTCCACCACCTGCCTGTATTCCGACATCGTGCTGCCCACGGCCACCTGGTACGAGAAGAACGACCTCAACACCAGCGACATGCACCCCTTCATCCACCCGCTGTCGGCCGCCGTCGATCCGGCCTGGCAGGCGCGCAGCGACTGGGAGATCTACAAGGGTTTTGCCAAGGCCTTCAGCGAGGTCTGCGTGGGCCACCTGGCCACGGAGAAGGAGGTGGTGCTCACCCCCATCATGCACGACACGGCGGCCGAGATCGCGCAGCCGTTCGAGGTGCGCGACTGGAAGAAGGGCGAGGTCGACCTCATTCCCGGCAAGACGGCGCCGCAGATCACTGTGGTGGAGCGCGACTACCCCAATCTGTATAAACGCTTCACGGCGCTGGGCCCGTTGATGGAAGCCGCGGGCAATGGCGGCAAGGGCATCGCCTGGGACACGCGCACCGAAGTGGCGCAGCTGGGCGACCTCAACGGCCGCGTGCGCGAGGAAGGGGCCACCCAGGGCCGGCCGCGCATCGTCAGCGACATCGATGCCACCGAGGTGGTGATGATGCTGGCGCCCGAGACCAACGGCCACGTCGCCTGCAAGGCCTGGGAGGCCCTGGGCAAGCAGACCGGGCGCGAGCACGTGCACCTGGCCCTGCACCGCGAGGACGAGAAGATCCGCTTCCGCGACATCCAGGCGCAGCCGCGCAAGATCATCAGCTCGCCCACCTGGTCCGGGCTGGAGAGCGAGAAGGTCAGCTACAACGCCGGCTACACCAACGTGCACGAGCTGATTCCCTGGCGCACCCTCACGGGGCGCCAGCAGTTCTACCAGGACCACCCCTGGATGCGCGACTTCGGCGAGGGCTTCGTGAGCTACCGCCCGCCCGTGCACCTCAAGACCCTGCACGAGGTCGAGGGCCAGAAGCCCAACGGCCACCCCGAGATCGCGCTCAACTTCATCACGCCGCACCAGAAGTGGGGCATCCACAGCACGTACAGCGACAACCTGATGATGCTCACGCTCAACCGCGGCGGGCCGGTGGTCTGGCTCAGCGAGGACGACGCCCAGCGCGGCGGCATCGTGGACAACGACTGGGTGGAGCTGTTCAACGCCAACGGCGCCATCGCGGCGCGCGCGGTGGTGAGCCAGCGCGTGAACCCCGGCATGGTGCTCATGTACCACGCGCAGGAAAAGATCATCAACACCCCGGGCTCGGAGATCACGGGCACGCGCGGCGGCATCCACAACTCCGTCACGCGCATCGTGCTCAAGCCCACGCACATGATCGGCGGCTACGCGCAGTACAGCTACGGCTTCAACTACTACGGAACCATCGGCACCAACCGCGACGAGTTCGTGCTGGTGCGCAAGATGCGGCGCGTGGACTGGATGGACGACGAGGCCGGCGCTGGCGCCGCGGCCCACGCCTGAGCGGCACCCCAAGGAGAACACGATGAAAATTCGCGCACAAATCGGCATGGTGCTGAACCTGGACAAGTGCATCGGCTGCCACACCTGTTCCGTCACCTGCAAGAACGTCTGGACCAGCCGCCCCGGCGTGGAATACGCCTGGTTCAACAACGTCGAAACCAAGCCCGGCATCGGCTACCCCAAGGAATGGGAGAACCAGGACCAATGGAACGGCGGCTGGACGCGCCTGGCCGACGGCTCCATCGTCCCGCGCCAGGGCGGCAAGTGGAAGCTGCTGATGCGCATCTTCGCCAACCCGAACCTGCCGCAGATCGACGACTACTACGAGCCCTTCACCTTCGACTACGACCACCTGCAGTCGGCGCCCGAGATGCGCGCCGCGCCCACCGCGCGCCCGCGCAGCCTGATCACCGGCCAGCGCATGGAGAAGATCGAGTGGGGCCCGAACTGGGAGGAAATCCTCGGCGGCGAGTTCGCCAAGCGCGCGAAGGACGTGAATTTCGAGCAGGTGCAGAAGGACATCTACGGCCAGTTCGAGAACACCTTCATGATGTACCTGCCGCGCCTGTGCGAGCACTGCCTGAACCCGGCCTGCGTGGCCTCCTGCCCCTCGGGCTCGATCTACAAGCGCGAGGAAGACGGCATCGTGCTCATCGACCAGGACAAGTGCCGCGGCTGGCGCATGTGCGTCTCGGGCTGCCCGTACAAGAAGATCTACTACAACTGGCAGACCGGCAAGGCCGAGAAGTGCATCTTCTGCTACCCGCGCATCGAGGCCGGCCAGCCCACCGTGTGCTCCGAGACCTGCGTGGGCCGCATCCGCTACCTGGGCGTGCTGCTGTATGACGCCGACCGCATCCAGGAGGCCGCCAGCGTGGAGCGCGACAAGGACCTGTACCAGGCGCAGCTCGACATCTTCCTCGACCCCCACGACCCCGAGGTGATCCGCCAGGCGCGCGCCGACGGCATTTCCGATGCCTGGCTGGAAGCTGCCCGCAACAGCCCCGTCTACAAGATGGCCGTGGACTGGAAGGTGGCCCTGCCGCTGCACCCCGAGTACCGCACGCTGCCCATGGTCTGGTACGTGCCGCCGCTGTCGCCCATCACCGCGGCGGCCAACGCCGGCCATGTGGGCGTGAACGGCGAAATTCCGGACGTCTCGCAGCTGCGCATCCCCGTGCAGTACCTGGCCAACCTGCTCACCGCCGGCGACACCGCCCCGGTGGTGCGCGCCCTGGAGCGCATGCTGGCCATGCGCGCCTACCAGCGCGGCGTGCATGTGGAGCAGCGCCAGAACCTGCACGTGCTGCAGCAGGTGGGCCTGAGCCTGCACGAGGCCGAGGACATGTACCAGATCATGGCCATCGCCAATTACGAAGACCGCTTCGTGATTCCGTCCTCGCACCGCGAATACGCGGAAAACGCCTTCGACCTGCGCGGCGGCTGCGGCTTCTCCTTCGGCAACGGCTGCTCGGACGGCAGCACCGACGTGAGCATTTTCGGCGGCAAGAAGCCGCGCACCATCCCGATCAAGGCCACAGTTTGAGAGGCGCGCCATGTTCACGACCCTACCCGACTCCCTGCGCCTGACGCTGCGCGCCCTGGCCCATCTGCTGGCCTACCCGGATGCGCGTGTGCGCGCGCTGCTGCCCCAACTGCCGGCGGCGCTGGCCGACGAGCAGGCGCTGCGCCCCGCGCGCCTGGCCGAGCTGCAGGCCCTGTGCCGCCACCTGGCACAGGGCGACCCCATGGAGGTGGAGGCGCGCTATGTGGACACCTTCGACCGCGGGCGCGCGACCGCGCTGCACCTGTTCGAGCATGTGCACGGCGATTCGCGCGACCGCGGCCCGGCGCTCGTCGACCTGGCGCAGACCTACGAACGCGCCGGCCTGCACCTGAGCGCCCAGGAGCTGCCGGACCACCTGCCCGTGGTGCTGGAGTTCGCCTCCACGCAGCCGGCCGCGGTGGCGCGCAGCTTCCTGGGCGAGATAGCCCACATCCTCAACGCGATCTTCAGTGCGCTGCTCGCGCGCGGCAATCCCTATGCCAGCGTGATCGCCGCCATCCTGGAGGTCGCGGGCCAGCAGGTGCAGGCCGTGCCCCTCACACCCGAGCCCGGCATCGACGAGTCCTGGGACGAGCCCGCGGCCTTCGAGGGCTGCAGCCAGCGCGGCCAGGCCAGACCGGACCAGCCGCAGCCCCTGCATTTCGTCCGCAACCCCCGTGCACCCCAAGGAGCCTCCGTATGACCGCCTGGCTTGACACCCTGCTGTTCGGCATCTACCCCTACATCTGCCTGGCCGTGTTCTTCCTCGGCAGCTGGATCCGCTTCGACCGTGACCAGTACACCTGGAAGAGCGACTCCTCGCAGCTACTGCGCGCGGGCAGCCTGCGCTGGGGCAACAACCTGTTCCACCTCGGCGTGCTCACGCTGTTCTTCGGCCACTTCGTGGGCATGCTGACCCCGCACGCGGTGTACGGGCACTTCATGAGCGCGGGCGCCAAGCAGCTCCTGGCCATGGCCGTGGGCGGCGTCGCCGGGGTGCTGGGCATCCTGGGCCTCACGCTGCTGCTGCACCGGCGCCTGGCGGACCCGCGCATCCGCGCCACGTCCAAGACCAGCGACATCGTGCTGCTGGTGCTGCTGTGGGTCCAGCTCGCGCTCGGGCTGGCGACCATCCCGCTGTCGGCCCAGCACCTGGACGGCTCCATGATGATGAAGCTCGCCGAGTGGGGCCAGCGCATCGTCACCTTCCGCCCCGGCGCCGTGGAACTGCTCGCCGACGCCGGCGGGATCTTCCGCCTGCACCTGTTCCTGGGCATGAGCGTGTTCCTGATCTTCCCGTTCACCCGCCTGGTGCACGTGTGGAGCGGCTTTGGCACCCTGGCCTATGTGCTGCGCCCCTACCAGCTCGTGCGCGCCCGGCGCCTGAACCTGCCCGCCGGCCAGCACCATCCTGGCCAGCGCCACACGCTATGAAATAAATAGCTGCTTGCGCTTGTTCCAAAAGATTTCCAGGTTCTTTTCATATTGAAAATCCATGAAAACAAGCGCTGACAGCTATCAAAACAGGAGAACTCCATGACCGTGATGGCCCCATCCCCCGTCGCCTGCATCAACGGCGTGGCGCTGCACGCCCACGGCGAGCGGCTGGCGCCCGAGGCGCTGCGCCAGCGCGCGTGCACCGAGCTGCTGCGCCAGCAGGCGCAGCGCGCGGGCCTGCTGGCGGCCGGCGACGCCCCCGGCGCCGACGGCACGACCAGCGCGGCCGCGGCCGCCGCCATCGAGCAATTGCTCGACCGCGAGCTGCAGGTGCCCGAGCCCTCGGAAGAGGCTTGCCGCCGCTACCACGCGGCCCACCCCGCACAGACCATGCAGGGCGAGCGCGCGCGCGCGCGCCATGTGCTCTTTGCCGTCACCCCGGGCGTGGACGTGCAGCGCCTGCGCCAGCGTGCCGAGGCCCTGCTGCGGGAGCTGCGCTGCGCCGACGATGGCGGCCAGGCCTTCCACGCCGCGGCGGCGCAATGGTCCAACTGCCCCAGCGGCAGCGCGGGCGGCGAGCTGGGCTGGCTCACGCGCGCCGACTGCGCGCCCGAGTTCGCCCGCGAGCTGTTTGGCGGGGCCGAGGTCGGCGTGCTCGCGCGCCTGGTGCACAGCCGCTTCGGGCTGCACGTGGTCGAGGTGCTGGAGCGCGAGGCGGGCGTGCAGCCGCCCCTGGCGCAGGTGCGCGGCGCCGTGGCCCTGCGGCTGCGCCAGCAGGCCTGGGCGAACGCCCTGCGCCAGTACCTGCAGGTGCTGGCGGGG
>Ga0209958_1000428_pt1 | contig 81941 bp, 73 predicted proteins | sample ThiBio_inoc_plan_FD_183942 | JGI IMG/M metagenome (GOLD analysis project Ga0209958, IMG submission 183942) | Wastewater bioreactor microbial communities from Cape Town, South Africa - Thiocy_inoc_plan (SPAdes) | ecosystem: Engineered > Bioremediation > Thiocyanate > Unclassified | place: South...
TGACGTCCGGGTCGGAGGAGGAGCCCAGCCTGGGATCTACGGCGTAGTTGTCCACATAGGTCCATTCCAGCTCGAATTTGGCCGGCATCAGGTCATTGATGGTGCTTTTGTTATTATAGTTCCAGCTGACGGGCAGGTAGTCGTTCTGCGCGGTACCCCGGGCCACTTTCATTTCCGCCCCGCCGATACCGTAAATGTTGACGGCATTGCTGGAATTGTCGCGACCTTTTTTATGATATACCTGCACGTCCATCGCCACCTGGAAGTAGAAGTTCAGGTTGTCGTAGGACCCGGAACGGTTAAAGTCCACCGGAACAGGAGGCTGCAGGGGATCGCTCACATCAAAGAGGGTATTGACCACCACTTCCACCTTATGGAAGCCGTAGTATTTTTTCAGCTGCTTATCCTGGTATTGCGCCAGCGAATCCGGCCGGTAGGCGATGGTCAGCGTATCATAGATCACCTGGCTGATGGTATTGGGCGCCTGGGGATTGCTGTAGCCGTTGACGGTATAGGCTATCTTGATAGCATAGGCCTGCTGGTGCACCGGCAGGTAGGCATGGTCTATACCCAGCTCCACGATGGTATGCAGGCTTTTGAACTTATAATATTGCGCCCAAGTGCTGCCCGGAACGATCATGTCGTTCCACTTATCATGATGCAGCAGGATCGTGGTATCGATATCAGTACCCGGATTGGTATTGATATACTTCATGACCGGCGCGGCCACCCGCTCGGATAGCAGGTTCTTACCGAACCGGAAGTTCTGGGCCAGGGACGCCTGGACCAGCAACAAGGTGCACCACCCCAGGGCTATAAGAAAACGGCTGCTGAAATTCAATGACTTCATACTTATAAGAGTTTACTACAATCCGGAAATAAGTTTATAATGCCTGTACTTCAGTACAGTATATGTATTGTTGGTATAAGTGAAATACGCACGGGTATCAAACACGCTGTCATCAAAATCGTACACATAGTCGCTCACCTTATAGGTATAGACAAACCGGTCCGACCGGCCGGCACTGCCCAGGGTCATATCCATCGACACCGGCAGCTTCCGCTGCTCATCGTAACGGAATTCCAGTTGCATCTTCATGTCATCCCTGATAGTGGTCATACCAAACTGGGTATGGCCGCTCTTATCCCTGGACAACTGCACGTGCTTCGTCTTCAGGAACAGCGAGTCGATCACCCTGTTGAAGTCATCGTCCCGGAACAAGCCCTTAATGGTATTGAACTGGCCATTGTATTTGTTCTCGTAGGCTTTCCTGTCAAAGATCTTGAACACTTTCGCGTTGTGGTCGATGTGCATGATATGCCTGGTGTTGATGATGACGATATTGGCCTTATCGGTGTAAGCCACCTGCTTCCGGTGCTTGTCCATATACATGGTCAGCTCCACCGCATCATAGCTGCCGTCGGGCATCACGCCGCTGAGGTGCACTTTGTAACCGTAGCGCTGCAGTCCTTTCAGCGACCGCATCGCCGTGTGGAAACGTTCTATGTCGGTCTGCCCTTTCATCTCCGTGGGCAGCAGGAACATGGCCGCCAGCAGCAGGGCCGGCCAGAGCATCCTTATTTTTAAAAGCGTCCGCATCATCAGTATTTTTTAGGGTTAGCGCTCCTGGATTCATTAATGGTCATAATACCTTTTTCCGTTTCTTTCTTGGTACGCAGCAGGTTGCCTTCATTATCGTATTCGTAAAACGTGGCGAAGTTATTCTCGTCCAGCGTGGCCATCAGCCTGCTGTTCCACATATTGTACACAAAGGATTTACCGCTGCCCTCATAAGGAATGATCCGTATATCGTCCACGTAGCAGTTCACGGGAAGGTACAGCGTATAGCTGCTACCGGAAGTGGTCACTACCGCCTCCGCCTGCTGCCAGGTATCTATAATGGTGGATTTGTTCGAAAAGCCGGAGGAAGGCGTATAGGCCGCCGCGTTGGCTCCGGGGCTTACCGGCCTGTACCAGTAGGAAATAAGGTATTTTTTGTCCTTGAACAAGCTCACCTTATTATAACGGCCTTCATATTCCTGTACATCGCCGGGTGCCAGGAGCGGGATGCTATAGGCGCCGCTGCCCTTCACGCGGAGGGCGTACCGGCCGGTATGTGCCGTACCTTTCACGATATCCAGCTCCGTATTGCTGAGCTGGTATTTACGGTAGCTGCTGTTGGACTGGCTCACCTGTCCCATATAGCCCGGGAATACCGAGTGATGATGATAGACAGGGTTGTTGTTCATGAAGAGCATATCATAGTCCTCAAAGCCGTCAAAGAGCACTTCGTTCTGCCTGGCATTGTTCACGATGCCCACCGGCAGGGTATTGTTATAGCCATATACAGCAGTGGCATATATATTCAGGGCATTCTTCTCCTCCGCCTCGAAGCCCCACGGGCTGCGTTTGGTCACTTCCCGTGCCACTACCCACCGGGGATCGGCAGATACATCGAAGTAGATATAGCTTTCCTGGCTGATATTGGCCGGCGTGATAATCCCTGAAATATTGTAAATATATACGGTAGGAGGAGAGAACCTGAAACATAAGACCGTTGTGTCCACTATGGCATTGTTATTAAAGCCGGTGTAGGCCCAGGGGAATTTGACCGGGAATATTCCCGCGTTCCGCAAACCGGAAGCAGTGTATTCCCTGTTGCGCATATAGGCGTATTCCTTATGCGGTGCATAGACAGGCCTGCTGCCGTTCACAAAAGGATTGAGCGTATCATAGTCCGAGGGATATTTCAGCGAGTCAAAGCGGTTCAGCACCGCTGCATTGGCATTGGTGTACTCCGTTACCTGGGCATTCAGCGCCTTGCTCAGCTCTGTTCTCAGGTTACCGCTGCCGTCAAAGGGCACATCCATACTGCTGTAGCCCATCACGACATCCTGAAGCTGGTTCTTATAGCCTGAACGGATATTGCGGATCGCTACATTCGTGATCGTACCGGATACCGGCCATCCGGACTGGTTGCGGAAGCGCGGCTGGATAACGGCATACAGCCCGTTGCTGCCGCTCAGGGTGATATTCACCGTAACCGTATCGCCCGGAACTGCGGTATTCAGATCACCACAGTCTGCAAAGCTCCGCATCAGGCTGTCATATTGGGTAGCCGCGCTGCTGCCCCGGAAACCCATCACCCAGGCAATGGTCTGGCGGGACTGGCCGCCGTAGGTATAGTCTACCAGCAGCTCGTCTCCTACCTTATAGTTGGACACCGTACTGTCCACGCGCAGCAGGGCCTGCTCGTTCACCACTTCCGCCTGGCTGAATTTTTCGGTGTAGCCGATATTCTGGAACGCCGGCTGCATACCCAGGTAGGCCATATAGGCAGGCACGCTCACGCTGTATTCCTGGTCATTGAACTCATTATTGACGGATGTGATGAGCGCCTGCCCGGTGAAGGGATCGAACGCTTCATTGCGCACCACGGTCAGCGCACCTTCATTATAGGATTCTACAGACGCCACAATGCCATATTGCTGTATCACCTTGGTAGCCACCAGGCTGCTGAAATTGTTATAGTAGTAGTTGGAGGTGTTGCCGCCCAGCGGGTAGCCCCAGTAGGTAGGTACCGGCCACGGTCCCACCAGGAAGACATTGGTATTGAAGACCTTGGTTTCCGACTGTGTTTCTTCCGTCTTCTCCCGGGCATCCAGTGTCAGGTCTATTTCCTGTCCCAGTACCTTCTCCCGCTTCACAAACCGGCCGGAAGGCGCATCGAATTCCAGCACCGGGATAGCGCCTCCCAGGTCGAAATAATGGTACAGCTGGTAGCTGATAAGTTCACTCTCTCCGGTACCCGGCTTCAGCACACGCTTCTCCGTTTTCCGGGGCTTGCCATGCATATCATTGAAGATGAGCTTGTAGCCCTGCGCTCCCTTGTACACCACTTTCTGTCCCGTCCACCCGTAGGTCTTTTCGTGACCCAGGTCGTCTATGCCCGTGGCCTCCACCCGGATGGGGAAGTCCCTGGCAGTATAGTATTCATTGATATCAATAGCCTGCGCGGACAGGGCCTTCTCCCTGTTGATGCTTTCCGTTACCACACGGCTGTAGCCTACTACCGGCGAAGGGTACAGGGATTCGCCCAGCGGCAGCTCCTGGTAGAGCCCCACCGGATCATTGGGCGGGAAGTTGGAGCCGCGCTGTGTGCGGTAATCGACAGGCATCTTAAGCGGGTTGTCATCACCGCCGTTTAAAGGCTCATAGCTGGCCACACCGCTGCTGATGGTACGGCCGTCCTCTTCCGTTACATACAGGTACCGTTTACCGTAGGTGGCGTTATTATTGCCAGCGGATGTCAGTTGCTGCCAGTTATCATCAAAGGTCAGCTCTTTCACACGGTGACCGCCGCCTTTCTTGCTGCGCGCCACGTTATTGAGCCGCAGGAATGAAGTCGCCAGGTTGACCCGCCGTGCTTTCTTCTCTTCCACCAGCCTGACCACCGGGTTCTTAAATGTATTCAGCAGCTCGCCGAAAGCGTATTTCAGGTCGCTGAGCGTACTGCCGCCACCACTGTAGAGGGTCTCGTTCAGGTAATAGCGTGCAAAGTTGATCGCCTTATAGGTAGCCGGGTGCAGCGTGACCCGCTTACCGCCTTTTTCAGTGGTAACCGATTTCACTTTGATATAGCCGTAGTCGGAAGTGGGATCATTGTTACAATAACCCACCTCGTCTATATCCGCATAGCCTTTGACGGTCTCAAAATCGCTGCGGGCGATAGCGATATCCAGGTTGAACAGCAGCAGGCCTTCATTACCGCCCAGGTAATTGTTACGAACCGACAGGCCGGGATGTTCCTTATCCTTGTTCCGGCGGAAGTAAAAGTACAGGTTGGGGTTGTGCTTATCTGCGTACAGGTCGGTGCCGGCAGTGAAGTTGACACTGCTACCCACACCTTCCAGAAAAAAGGCGTCCATTACTTTCTTATCCTGTATAAAGGCATAATCATCCGCTTCATATTTTACGTTGATCTGACCGCCGGACGGCAGCTTAATGGTGCTGAGATTCCAGGCAGCGGCATATTTGTCCTGGTTATCATCCCACTGGTCCACGAAAGGATAGAGATGGTTGGGACGCTGCGAGCTATTGGGCTTGTATCCGCCCCACCTGTTCTTGTTGGCGATATTGTAAGGATAGTTGGTGGCCGCATCATATTCAAAGGCATAAGGACTGAGCATCCCTTTATCCGATACGCCATATCTTACAAATATATTCTTTAATGTCAGCTTACCGCCCTGGGTGCTGTTGGGCACACCCTGGCACAGCTCGTAATTGTATTTGAAAATGATGGTCTTCACCGGTATGGCGGAACCGCCGTTCTGCAGGCGGTCCTGCTTGTTGAACAGCACAATGGAGTCCAGCTTGTACGAATGATCTTCCGTGGAGTCCACACCTTTGGCATCAGCTCTTTCCGAGGTATAGAATTCCGCTATCATGTTCCTGCTTTCTATGGAGTGCAGCATCCACTGCTCCCGCGTACCTTCGAGGTAAGTAGCCTTATCGTCCTTCTTATCGCTTTTGAAGCCGGGCGAATAGTGCGCCAGGTTCTCGCCGTACGGGGCTTTCCATTTATAGGCATCATTTTTCAGGCTGTAGTTAAAGCGGGTATAGGTGCCCAGGTCGTCATCCGTAGGTCCGTCGCCTTTGATATCCACATAATCCGTGGACAGCACGGAGGTGAGCAGGTACGAGTGCGCATAGGAAGGCGTGGTAGTCTTGCTGAAGTAGTTATCCCTGCCCTTGCCGTTGCTGACCGTATTATCACCCGATTGGAAAGTGGTGAGCCCGTCATTACCGGCAGATGCGCTTACCGCAAATACGTATTCATGCTGCACATTGTTCATAGCCGGGATGCCGTACACATACCGTCTGCCGTCGGTCTGGGTCTGAACTACCTCGCCTATCTGGTGCCCTCTCCTGCTGCCGGACAGCCTGCTGATATAGGACGGCGTGGTGCTCATACCGTCCCCGAAGCCGTTCACAGAGGTGTAATTGGGGATATCCTTCAGGCTGGCCACCCCGCTCACCGCCGCTTCGGTATTGGTAAAGAAGGTCATCAGGTTGCCCCGTGCCACCCGCTTCTTAGGCTGGGCCTGTGTTTTAACAGGCAGGGCCGCCGAGCTCCTGGCATCCGGTACCGTCTCATCCAGGATGCTGTTGGTGGCTGTCAGCTCACCTGCGGTCTTGAAGTAGTAAGGCTCATAGTTACTGCCCGCTTCTCTTTTGGTAAATTTCCTCAGGTAGTGCTTCCAGGGACCCGACTGCATATCGGTCTCGGTAACCGTTACATCCGTACCGATCTCGAACAGGTTGCCGCCGCCGCCTTCCGCGGATACTTCGTAAGATTCGCTGGAGCTGTTAAGCAAGGGATCGTACACGGTACCCAGGTCGTTCCTGAACGGGCGGAAAGAGCCGCCTGTGCCCTGGCCGGACACAGAGTACACGTCATAGGTCATGGTCGCCATGGGCAGGAACTTCATCGTTTCATTGAAGTTGCCGTCCTTATCCCTGGTAAAATCGTGGATGGATTTATCATCCGCGTTATGGGCGTACAGGTAACCATAACCTTTGGCGGTACCGTTCTTATCGTATTTCAGCTTGCTGTACATACCGTTGATACCGGCATGCCCGTAGACCCCGAAGAGCTCACCGCCGATCTTGATACGGCCCTTATACATGGTCATGGTGGAGCTGTTGGTGATCACCGGCACAAAGTTGTTCATCGCCACGGGTATGGTCCTGCTCCTGTTGTTGGCATAGGCGGTCCTTCCGCCATAGGTCATACGCCCGGAAACAGCCACATACCTGTCTTTAGCCGCCGTCCTGGAATTGTAGCCGCCACCCCAGGATGCCCCTATGGAGCCGGCCACATCGGAATTCACGAACTGGCTGGAGTTCATCCTCAGTCCCACATTATAATCTATATCAGCGCCGGTGGCAGAGCTGACCCCCATATTGACGCCGGCGGAAGCCATATTCATCACATTGATATTGGCCCCTACATTAAAGTCCACGCTGAAGCCCCTGTAGTTGCTGTGATTCACGCTGGTAGAGATATCCACGCTCAGGTCGAACAGCGGATCATCCACACCCAGCACTTCCGCTCCCAGCCCCAGGCCGCCACGGATGTTCTCTTCATCCTTGATGCTGAGCTGCTTGGTAATATCCTCGCCGTTCATATCATCCGGCACACCCCGTACCGCCCTTCCTACCGAGCCGGGGTTGATGTTCCAGCCAAGACCAACCCAGCTGGATTCCTGTTCCATATCTATGCCGCCATGGTACGAAATATTGACCGGGTAACCCTCCACATCCAGCAGGGGGATGTTATACACAAAGTCGCCTGTAAAGAGGTCTACCATATCGGTGGTGCCCACCGGCTCGAAGCTCATCACTTCCGGCTGTGTGGGACCCGAAGTCAGGGCAAAGCTGACACATGGCGCTCCCAGCTCTATCACTAAAGTTACCAATAGCACCCTGGCAATGCATTTGACGCTGCGTGAACCTAATATCATACGTAATTTTTTTGAGCGTTTAAGCTTGATTAATAGGATAATTTTATAATACCGTTCTTAAAGTTCCTGTCGTTGAACACCACCATACCATCACCCGCACAGGAGGGATCCATACCCTCCGTATCAAACCCTACATTGATCACATCAAAGCCGACCAGGTTATAGTTGTTCTCAAACCAGTAACCTACCGGGGCGATCTTCCTGCCGCAGGCTTCCAGGTGTATATCTTCCTGCGCATGGTTCAGGTAGTAGTCCAACAGCCCGGTATATTCCCCGTAAGCAGTATTATACCTTATAGGGGACTGGCCGCCTTCTCCCAGCAGCTTTATCCTGAGCCACAATACGCCTTTCCTGTCATACTCCTCGTTGCTGATACGGGCCGCTTCATAACGGATACCGTTCTGCGCAGAAAGGTGCGTCGCGGCCGTATCGCCGCTTTTGCAGGAAGCCAGCAGCAGGAGCGCCGAGAGGCTATTTCTTATTATAATCCTTATTGACATATTCTATAACTTTATCTGTGATATCATAGCCTTCATCATAGTACATCACACTCCCCATACCATTGGCGCCTACCAGCACTCTGATGCCATGCTCTTTGCCGTATTGCTTGATAAGCCTGTTCAGCTGCTGCCATACCGCTTCATTGATCCTGTCATTGGAAGCCATATGCACGCGTTCATATTCCATATCCAGCTCGCGCAGGTAATGGCGGTATTCATTTTCGGGCAGGGAGGTCTTCTGCAGGTCTATCAGCGCTCTTACAGAATCCAGCTCCCGCACCTTTCGTGTCAGCATCACGCTGTCGGCAGCTTCCATATCCATCTTCAGCCGGTAACCGTTGAAGAGCCGGATGATGTCCACCACCCTGACCGTCTTGTCCGTTCCGGCATATTGCCGGTAGCCCAGGTAAGCTATAAGCAGCAGGCTGAGTATATGCAGGTAGTTCCAGTAATTTCTTTTCATTGCAGTTTACAGATCGGGGTTATAGTAGGTAAATTCTATTCTTCTATCTTTAAAGTGCCTGCCTGATATCAGCAGGGTATATTTTTTCTTATGCTTCAGCGGCTGGTAGTTGTAAAAGTCTATAAGGAGCCTGTTGTCCCCGTACCTGACCTTGCCGTCCACCGGCACCTTTATCTTCAAAGGCTTCTGATCCTTATCCAGGAGCGCGAAGGTGAGCGAGTCCTCTGCCGATTGCTTCAGCTCATAGCTGAGCTTCAGCACCCCGGGCGCTATCACGTTGTAGGTACCCACATCTTTCATAATGTCCAGGTAGGCGCTGGCATATGCGACTGAATCCCTGGCGGTATCCGGCAGGATAATGAACTCCCAGGGCATCGCCGTTCCCATAAGATATCCTTTATAGTAGGCCTCCACATTCCAGACGTAGGGCTGGTTGTATTCCAGGGGTTTGGCGTACATAGGATATACCTGGAACATACCCGAAATATTTTTCTCATCATATTGCAGCCTGTTACGCCTGATGGCATCCTGCTTAGACTGGTTCTTATTTTTGGGCGCTACCATCAGCCTGTAGGTCAGCTCCGGGGCCAGCGGCGAGTTGACGATCCATCCCAGCTGCGGATGGAATTCCTTCAGCTCCGCGCCATCTTCCGGCTGCTGCAGCTCTATCATAAAAATATCCTCATTGCTGATGTAGACGCACTCCTCCTTTACAGGCTGCCATCCGGCCTGCTCCCCGTTACTTTTATAGGTTTCGATAGTTACGCAATATTCCATTTTTCCCAGCGGCAGCTTGCCATGGATATTGTACAGCTCCCGCAGCGCAGCTCCGGAGAACTGCAGTGTAATAGCAGGCGCCAGCTCCCGGACAAGGTTCACCCCACTGCTGAAGCGTACCTCTTTCTCATACCTGATATAGTCGGAGGAGTTATAAAACCGGAGCGATCCCTTCAGGCGGGCCCGGACAGGCGTGCTGCCCTGGTATATGACGGAGTAGTTCAGCAGGTCCGTTCTGGGCTGGCCCGGCATCACCGCGCTTTCCAGATGTACCAGGAATGCCTCCTGTGCCGTGGCGCCCCCGGCGCACAGCATACAAAGTATCAGAAGAGCAGCAAATACATTTCGCATAGTTTCATTTATTTTAATGTGAACTGAAAGGGTATAATGATACCGGACGTTATATGGTATATATCCTCCCACTGACCCGTTATATTGTAGCGCGTATAGGCACCATTGAGGTACAGGGTGCATCCCGTTTTCCTGTGTGTGGCGCTGATGCTGACCCTCCCGCCGTACCTGGTCATCGCGCCCCTGTTCCAGCCGCCGTTCCAGCCACCGCCGACAGCGACATGAGGGAACAACTGGTAGGTGGCCTGCAGCATAGCAAAAGTGCTGTTGTTCATCAGCAGTTGCATGGGATTGATGATATTGGAGGCAATAAATGACCTCCCGGCGTTCATGCTCGCGAATACCCTGTTATGCGCCACATTATAATGAAATGACCAGATGCTGCTGCTGTATTGCACAGTATCCAGCTCACTATAGCTGCGGTTATATTGCAGGCCGGCGCTCATTACGGTCTGCTTCCGCTTGTACTGGTAGTCCGCCTGCGCCAGGAAGACATTGCCCAGCAGGGTGTATGAGAAGTTGGACACCGTATCCTGCACCGTATTGAATGCCGTGAAAGGCTTATACGATATTTTTACCCGGGGGTAGCGCCTTGAGATGGTCTGCAGCTCAAACCCGTATTTCCGGTTGGTGCCGGTACCAAGCTCCCGCACATTCTGCAGCACATTATATTCCACATCGGCTTTGACGGCATTCCTGAACCAAAAGGTAGAGAGCTTCAGCTGGTACCTGCCCAGACCCCTGATATTGTAATAGAGGCTGCGGTTCCTGAAATCCTTACCGGTGTATTCATAGATACCGGACAAACGTATTTTCTCCTGCCATATCCTGGCCGCAGCCTGCATATTAAAGGCTGTCCTGCCGAAGATACCCGTTGCCGGGGCAGCACCGGAAGGCTTATGGTCGCTGTACGCATATTCCGAGCTGAGCTCCAGCACAGGCAGGTTCAGCCTGTACACCATAGTGTAGATATTATCTGCGGGCTGCTTCCCGGGGCCTTCGCCCGTACCCGCGTCTTTCTTACCGGCACTCCCGGCACTTCCTGCATAGTAATAGATAAGCCCCAGTTGCTGGTGCTTTAATTTCCTGGACAGTACCTGCACCGATCCCGCATTCAGCCTTTCTTTCTCCCCGGCAAAATCCACGAGGTCCATCCTGCCGAGCGATACTGCCACGTCCACATAGTCCAGGTCATAGCTCAGGCTGCCTCCGCGGGTCATCTGCCCGGGATTGGTATATTGTGACACCTGGTTGCTGAATCCTCCTATGTTAAAGCCGTTCAGTCGCTTCAGCCTGGACAGCATCTTATTATCCGGGAAGGTATGCTCCAGCACGGACATATAGTCCCGGCTTTCCATATTGCCTATATCTTCCTTACGGAAACGGGAGAATACCTCCACGCTGTCTATATATTTTTTCTTTTTCAGCTGTTCCGCCAGCAGGCCCGCCTTTTCGATTTTATGATCTATATCTTCCAGGCGCTGCGCGGCGTCCCTGTATTTATTCCTGAATGCATTATACTGCTCTGTATATTCCTGCGTTGATGTATCCGGCAAGCGGTGCTGTATCTTATCCAGGTATGCCTTTTCCAGCGTATCGGTCACGGTACGCTTTAAAGTGGCTATATAATCAGCCTTCTCCTTTTGTAACTGCCGCACCAGAGTTTTGTAGTAATCGCCGTACATCATATTATCGACAGTCGTAGCGGTATAAGCGGAACGGAAGTTCCTGTTGGCCTCCTCCATCTGGCGCAGGTAGGTTTCCTTATCAAAGCTGACATTGATATAGCTGGATTTTAAGGTACGGTATTTGTCCTGCCGGGTATAGTAGCCATCTACCGTCACGGGAATACCCATTACCGGCATATTCACCGCCCCCGCAACATCGTAATACTCATTCCTGAAATCCGAATATATCTCCTGCTGGTTACTATAGTTATATTGAACGTTCAGGTTCCCCCTGATGTCCTTATTTTCAGAAGCGCCGCTGTTGGTGCGCCTGGAGGCGGACAGCATACCTTCAAAGTTCTTTCCCGAAGAAGGGCCGGATACTGACGGAAGGGCGATCTCCGGCTTCCTGTCATCTCCTGACAGGCGGATAATACCGGCCAGCCGGTCTTCAAAGTAGATCCAGATATCCCTGTGCCCTCCCGCGCTTTGCACACGCCAGGTCTCTTTCCTTTTCCGGAAGAACTTACGGATCACCTGGTCGGGCTGTATAAACCGTTTACCTTTGGTCTGCTCCGCATAATATTTTTTGAATTGCAGGAATACGGGATGATCTTCTTTCATGAAGCTGTCCGTTATAAGCAACTGCCTGTCGCCGGCTTTTATTTCGTAACGGCTGTCCAGCCAATGCGTTTCCTGCATGTAGGTACCTACCGGAAGCATGCCGTAATGACTGATAAAGTTCCTGTATGTTTCCCGTATATTTTGCTTATCGGCCGGCAGCTTCAGCACGCCGGATATGGCTTTTGTTATATTGAAGGTATCCCTGTAGAGCGATTCCTGCTCCTGCGTATCATATAGGGCTATACTCAGGGTGAGATAGGTGTAGTCCTGCTGCGCGGGTGCATTGTAGCACTGGATAAGGTGATGCAGGTTATGTTGCGCCTTGCCGAACAGGTGATATGCAGCTACCGGCCCCGGCGGGATATTCCGGGACACGTCTCTCTCCTGCCCCTTGATATGGCAAGGCACCAGCAAAACGACCGTAAAATATAATAGCTTTGTACACATACCCCTATGTTACGGCACAAAATTAAATTAACTTTTTGATAAGTTAAAAAGTTTTAAATTATTTTTTTGTAATATTTTTAAATAAGTATATTAAAATAAGACAGCGTCTGCCGCAAAGAGGGGGGTAAATACCAGGGAGAGAAGACGGCAGGCCGGTACCGGACGATGAAGACAAATCTGGCTGCTTTTATTTCTGCACATTTTTATAAGTGCTTTGCGTCAAAGCGGATTTGGATATCCTTTCAGAGCTTTCCAGGGAGCTACAGTGCCCCTTATTGCCATATCCTTTTGAACAGGGAAACGGGGATATGATCCGGCGCTTTCAGCAGCCAATGATAGCAGGAAAACCAGATTACCTGCTTTTCAGGCGTTCGATTTCTTTCTTCAAGGTTTTCTTTTCTGATCCGGACCTGGTTAGCTTAACGGCCTGCCCGTAATGCCTGATAGCTTTTGCAATGTCCGTACCGGAATACAAATAACCTAACAACCCGTGGTAGTAGCTGCTGTCAATCAAATCCAGCTTTTCCGCTTCTTCAATGGCTTTTGCATTTCCATAAACCTTTGCAAAAGCAAAGAGCCTGTTCAATGCCGTTACTGGTGAATACTCAATCAAAATAAGCTGGTTGTAAAGCTGTAAGATGTGCAACCATTTGTCCTGGTCTGTCGGTGTGGTGTGCCAGTAAGCAATGGCCGCTTCGAGGTGATATTTTGAAACTTCATTCCCGTTACAGGCATTTACCAGGTAGAAATTCCCCTTTTCGATCAGCGTGTGGTCCCATAAGCTTCTGTCCTGCTCATCAAATAAAACGGCTTCACCTTTATCATTCGTTCTTGCTTCCAAGCGTGAGCTCTGAAAGCACATTAAGGCGAGCAGAGCATTGGTTCTCCCCTGGTTGGTCAACGGGTTTTCGGTCAATAAAAATGTGAGCCGTACAGCTTCTGAACATAGGTCTTTCCGGATTAGCCGGTTGTTCGTCCCGGAAAAATAACCTTCGTTAAATAATAAATATAAGGTCCTTAAAACGGTATCTAATCTTGATGTTATCTCTGCTTCGCCTAAGGTTGTAATCTGAAAATTATCGTTCCTGAGATTGGTTCTCGCTCTGTGCAGTCTTTTTTTAATGGTTTCCGATCTTGCCAGAAAGGCATTGGCTATTTCTTCAACACTAAAGCCGCAAAGTACCTGTAACGCCAGGCAGACCTGTGCCTCGTCTGAATTGGCAGGGTTACAAACGGCAAAGATCATTGCCAACTGGCTGTCTGGAATGATGCGGGTATCCAACTCAAAATCATTTTCGCCTGAAATATCCGTTATCAGCCCGGTTTTGATTTTCGTTTCAAAGACCGATAGGTTTTTAAAATAATCCCTGGCTTTGTTCTTCGCAACCGTATAAAGCCACGCTACCGGGTTTTCAGGCACGCCGTTAATTGCCCAATGCTCGGACGCCTTCAGAAAAGTATCGCTCGCAATATCTTCGGCGGTTTCAATATGCTTCAAACCAAAATGACGGCATAAAACAGCCGTCATCTTAGCATATTCCTGCCGGAATAAATGCGGTAACAGTTCGTTATGTGATGTTGTTTTGGACAATATTCAATATCTTATAATATTTCTTTTGAACTCCCGATAAAATTTAAAACCTCAATCTTGGGTTCGGAAGCAAGATTTTTATCCCGCTGTTCCTGGAAATGAAGAAAACTGGATGTGTTCAACAATATCTGCTGTATATCACTATTTGCGTATTGTGAAATATGAGTAAAGGTTTTATTGTCTTCGGATTGAAAAACAGAATACAAAAATTGTGTGTTGTCTAACCTTTTAAAATCTGTCAGAAACTTTCGTATCATTTCTTTATTCATATCTGCATACCCGTCATTGACAGCATATGTTACTTTAACTACAATCATTTTTTCAGTGGTTTGCTGTTAGGTATTAATCACGCTTTAAAATTTCACGTACTTCAATGCTCCCCCCAATTTTAAAAACAGGATTTGCTTTTGCAATTTCCACCGCTTCGTCAATGGTTTCCGTTCTTACAACAATATAACCGCTGATAAATTCCTTGATCTCGGTGTACGCTCCGTCTGTTACCATATTATCAGGCCTTACCGTTTTTGCACTGCCTGCAAACGGTAAAAGCGTATTGCCTTTATCCACTAATTTGTTTTGAGAGGCAATGCCTGCCAGCCAGTTCATTCTTTCCTGCATTTGTTCAGGCGTCGGCTTAAAGTCGGCAAGGTCTTTTAATCTGAAGATTAATGCGAATTCTTTCATCTTTTTAAAATTTTATTGTTCGCTCTCATGACGATCGGGATTGCGGAACAGGGACAAAGTTCGCGATTTTTTTTGTTGCACTCATTTTGCCCGGGGAGCAGAAGCGGCATTTTCCTGTAGCGTGCAGCGGGACAAAAGACATAGCAGATAGCCCGGTCTGCCTGTCTGTATTGACTTACGCGCCCGGAAAGCCCAACAGCATATATATTTTATATATTTAGGAATAAAAAGCTCACCTTTATAACTTAACAGCCGTCCTGACCGCTTTGCATTAGCGGGCATTCCAGACGCACCAATAAGCTATTAAAAACTTTTTCAAAAAAGATGGCAAAGATGAATCCGAAAGAGGTTACATTAAAAAACGGAAAGACTGTTTTGATAAGGCAAGCTGAAGTTGCTGACGCTCAGCGCCTGCTTGACTGTGTTAAAAAATATATCCCGCAAAGCGAATATATTCCCAAGCTGGAGCGGGAAATCGTCATAACGGTTGAGCAGGAACGAGAATGGATCAAGTCGTTTTTAATACATAATAATTCTTTACTGTTGGTGGCTGAATACGACAACCAGGTCATCGGCAATATAGACCTGACGGGCAATCGCAGGAAAGTGATGGAACATACTGCCGTAATCGGGATGGGAATGCTAAAAGAGTGGAGAAATTCCGGGCTTGGAACGGCCCTATTAGACACAGCTATTGAATGGGCCAGGCAAAATCCGGTCTTAGAGCTGATATGGCTGCAAGTATATACAGCAAATAAAGCAGCGCTGCACCTGTATCGGAAAATGGGGTTTGAAGAAAACGGCATTATGAAAAGCTTTTTCAAACACAACAACGATTATTTTGACAACTTAACAATGACGATGATCGTAAAATAAACAATACTGCTGATTGCAATGCCCGCAGCCGAAAAGCAGTTACGGGTATTCAAAATGGTAAAATCCGTACCCCTTCTGAAGGGTTGGCAGATGGTATAAATATCGTATAATTAAGACCGATGACAGCGAACAAAAGAAAAGGAGCCCGTACAACAAAGGATATCCCGGCAGAGATCTTACAGCAACTGAATTCAGGCCAGATTGAAACTGCGAACCTTGTGGAGTGGCTGGCCGTTGACCAAAGGCTTTTACTGGAGCATCTGCTCAAGCAACATGAACGAACCGCTTACCTCAAACCCATCCTGGCAAAAATAGATCAACTGAAAAAGCAGACCGTAAATACGATAAATGAAGCTATCGGGACAGGCCTCTTTGAGCAGGCTACACTGAATGATGATAAAGAATTGCCGGCGATCATTTCCCAACATAACGCCGACCTGGTTCGTTGCTGGGCAACTTATGCCATCGGAAAAAACGAGACCCTGGACATCGCAGCAACACTTCAGCAAATCCGGCCTTTTTCGGCAGACAAACATTTTGGCGTAAGGGAGATCTGCTGGATGGCCGTAAGACCTAAAATCGCTAAAGACCTGGCAACAGGCATCGGGATACTTTCCGGCTGGACAACAAGCCCTGATGAAAATATCCGTAGGTTTACAACAGAATCCACAAGGCCGCGGGGCGTCTGGTGCGGGCATATCGAAGCGCTGAAGCAGGAACCCGGCCTGGCATTGTCCATCTTAGAGCCTTTGAGGTCCGATAAAGCCAGATATGTGCAGGACAGCGTCGGTAACTGGCTGAATGACGCGAGTAAAACCCGGCCGGGATTTGTAAGCGAACTTTGCAAACGCTGGGCGGCTGAAAGCGACACGAAAGAAACGGAATATATTATTAAAAGAGCATTGCGAACGATTGCCAAATAGCAGCCGGCCATTAAGCGGTTGTGGCTGAACATTCCGTATTGCCATCAGGATGTGGTGATCCCTGTCATTCCGAACAGATGTTATACCGGCTCGCAGCTTAGCCATAGCATCCTGCTTACTTAAAATAATTCCCGAGCATTTGTTCGATTTGTTGCTGATGATGTAGCGGATGGTAAGACATCAGGTAGAACATTTCCCTTATCGTCAGCTTCCCAAGCAAAGGATGGGGCAATGTCAGCGTATCAAGCTCTTCTTCCGGGTACTTGTCCAACAAATCTTTTATACTGTCAATATTTTTCTGAATACCGGAAATAATTTCAGCTTTTTGATGGCTATGGACATCATTCCGGGGCACAAATTGTTCAGGCGCCTTTAAGCTGGTCTTTGAATAGTTCTCCAGGACGGTCTTATAATCCCAGGTTGCACGATTGATCGTCCCGAACTTTTCCAGGATGAACTCTTTTGAAGCCAGCACCCCTGGGAAAGGAGCTATGGTAAGCAAAAGATGCTCTAATTGCTGCCCCGCGGTCCATTTGTCAGGATAGCGATAGCTGAATTCCGCGTCATCCAGACCATCAATATATTGAACAGCCTGCTGATGATTCGCAATAAAAGCCGCGATTAATTCCTGTTTCGTCATAGCATTATTTTTCTACGAAGAACGGCAATCGTCCTTAACAAAACAATGAACTCCGGTTAATTAATTTGCCTCCGGATCCGGCTCAGCGCCTGTGGCGTTATCCCGATATAGGAAGCTAAATATTTAAGCGGGACGCGCTGTATAAAAAGAGGTTTGTTTTCTAAAAGGAACAGATACATTTCCTTCGGGGATGCTTTTAAGAGCCGGACCTCGCGAAGCGTTTTCTCCCGGAGCTGCTCTTCCAGGAATACTTTCTGGGTGGTGCTGCAAAGCCTGGATTCCAAAAAGAGCCTGCGTACTTCGCTCATCTCAACATACCACAAAACGCCGTTGCTGACAGGTTCATAGACAAATTGCCTGTCTGCTTCATTATCGGCTTTTGCCGTGAAAATATCTCCTTCAAAATAAAAGTCAACTGAGATGGTGGGCATTGCATCATCTTCGTTACCGGCAATGTATTTCCGTATCGTACCTTTCTGCAGGAAACAAAGGATATCTCTGGGCAATACGGTTTTCCTGGTGAAGTTCACAAGACTAAGCCTGTCCCATATCTCACCATAGTCATCTATCGGGTATTTCGAGAAAATATGTTTATCTATCGTGTTCAAAAAGCGCTTTTTGCTGACTGGCTTCACACCTATGAGCTAAATTACAAAAAATACCAATGCTGCCCGCACAGGCGGATACCGTGTAAAAGGTGCAAGGGATCAGCAGCCCCGCAATGGAAAAGATGGAAATGGTTATGGAAAATGATTACATTGAGTGACTATCTGCTTATAGACAACAACCTTTTATTAAGGATACCTTCCGCCGGGTAAGGTTCTCTCTGCGGGTCAGAGATCGCTTTTATTATAAAGGTTTAGGGTGTGGTCATTTCGAACGGATGTGAGGCATCTCTTATACTTGTAGCCTGTCTTGCGTATGCGCACTTTTGGTTTTGTTGATCATATAGACACAGTCAGCTTATTTTATTTCGTAAAGACGGTGGAGTGGAGCTCCCTGATAAAGCCTTATAGGGTTGTTGGGGAAGAACACCAACAACGGAGTGAAAAGGTTTAGGGCGTGGTCATTTCGAACGGAGGTGAGGCATCTCTTATACGGCTTAGTAGCATCCTGGGCATATAATGGCTTTGTTTCCTATATATAGATAGTCAGTTTACATTTTTTTATACCTGTCCTCGCTGCGTAACATTTGTTACAGTCCGGGCAGTCTCCGAAAAATATCTTTACATCTAATCACTAATAGCCTAAAGATATGCAAACTCATCATCAAATAGTAATTATCGGCGCCGGTACAGCAGGCATCATGGTAGCGGCACAGCTTATGAGAAAAAACAGCAATCTGGATATTGCCATCATTGACCCTTCTGAAAAGCATTACTATCAACCCGCCTGGACCTTGGTAGGCGCGGGAACGTATGATCTTCAAAAAACCATTCGTTCCACAGAAAGCCTTATTCCCGCTGGGGTCAAATGGATAAAAGACCCGGTAACGGGCTTACAGCCTGATGACAATACGGTCTCCACACAGCATTCCGGGACAATATCCTATGATTATCTTGTCGTTGCTCCCGGGCTGGTGAATGACCTCTCGCTGATAGAAGGTTTGCAGGAAGCTGTCGACCAAGGTGTGGTATGCAGCAATTATATAGACCCTGAATATACCTGGAAATGCCTGCAGGAATTTAAGGGAGGCACCGCTTTGTTTACCCAGCCGGCCACCCCTATCAAGTGCGGCGGCGCTCCGCAGAAGATCATGTACCTCGCTGCCGATTATCTGCGCAAACAGGGATTGGATAGCAGATCAAAAATAATCTTTGCCACGCCCGGAGCGGTTATTTTCGGGGTGAAACCAATTGCAGCGACGCTGACGCAGGTTTTAAACAGGTACCATATAGATTTCAAACCTGCACATACGCCTGTTAAGATCGATGCGGCTAACAGGATCGCATATTTCAGGAACAATATACAGGGAGTAGAAGGCACCGAAGCCATCCGCTTCGATCTTTTACACCTGGCGCCTCCTCAAACCGCTCCGAAGTTCGTGAAAGAGTCCATCCTGGTAAATGAGGCGGGATGGTTAGATGTGGACATCAACAGCTTACAGCACAAAAGATACGGCAATATTTTTGGTATCGGGGATGTGGCCGCCTTACCTACTGCCAAAACAGGCGCCGCCATCCGCAAGCAGGCTCCCGTGGTTGTAGACAATTTACTGAAGCTGATAAAAGGACTGGCCGCTGACAATAAAAGCTATGAAGGATATTCGTCCTGTCCCCTGGTTACCGGGTATGGTAAAATGGTACTGGCAGAATTTAATTACAAAAACGAATTCACACCGGACCCTAAAATGAAAATGATGCTGATTGCAGACAGCTCTAAAGAGCATTGGCGGTTATGGATCTTAAAAAAATATATTCTTCCTTATTTGTATTGGAACAAAATGATGAAAGGCGAGGATGTTTAATGCTGCAATGTAACTCTTGTAACAATTAAAGCGAAACGGATTGCAGAAGTTTGCACTCAATTTTAATTTTTAAAACAACAACAATCAACGAATGGAATGGATCTTAGACCCCTGGCCGTGGTATGTATCGGGCCCGCTGATCGCGCTCACTATGTTTATCCTGCTGTATGTAGGCAAAAACTTCGGAATGTCTTCCAACCTCAGGACCTTATGTACTATCTGCGGAGCAGACAAGACCTGCGATTTTTTCTGCTTTGACTGGAAAGCCCAGCGGTGGAATCTTCTGGTAATGGCGGGAGCCATCATCGGCGGATTTATAGCGGCAAATTATTTATCGGCAGATCAGGTACCGGACCTGAACCCTCACACCGTAAGCCAGCTACAAAGCTTAGGCTTTGAAAGTGCCGGCAAAAGCTATGTACCCACAGAATTATTTGGCAGTGAAGCCTTTTCCGATCCTGCCACCATTGGCTTGTTATTAGCCGGGGGGCTGCTGGTAGGCTTCGGCGCCCGCTATGCAGGCGGATGTACTTCCGGCCACGCTATCTCAGGCCTGAGCAATTTACAGTTACCTTCCCTTATAGCCACCATAGGCTTTTTTACCGGGGGACTTATCATGGTACATTTAATTTTCCCTTTGATCTTCTAACGCGATTATGAAACGTTTGATAAGTGTATGGCTATTGCTTTCGGTAGCCTTATCTGCAGCAGCGCAGCACAAAACACTATTCGAGTATATAAGAGAAGGCGAGGTCAGCGGTCATATCAGGAACTACTTTATGGCCACGGACAATCATAAGGGGCAGGACTATTATGCAGATGCCATCGGCGGGCTGCTGAGCTATGAGTCCAAGACCTATAAAGGTTTCCGGTTAGGCGTTTCCGGCATTTTCAGCTACCGTATGTTTTCCAATGACCTGAATAAAAAAGATGCGCTTACCGGGAAAAGCAATAAATGGGAACGGGAGTTGTTTGACGTCAATCACCAGGAGAATTATAACGACCTGGACAGGCTGGAAGAATTGTTCATAAAGTATCACTGGAAGCAGTCCTACATTACCTATGGCAAAATACCGGTGCCCTACACGCCCCTTATCAATAAAAGCGACGGCAGGATGAAGCCTTTTGCATTTCAGGGAGGATGGGCCCAGCACAAGCGGGACAGCACCACAATAGAAGGAGGCTGGCTACACAAGGTCTCTCCCCGTGCAATGACGGAATGGTTTGCTTCCAATGAACTGTTCGGGTTGACCGACAATGGCTTACAGCCCGATGGCAATAAAGCATCGTACCTGCATCATACACCCTCTTCAGGCATTGGAATTGTTCACGCAGGGCAGGCTTACAGGCACTGGAAAGCTGATGTCTGGAATGTTTACACCGACAAGCTCATCAATACGGCGTGGGCGCAACTGGAATATCACAATAAGCATTGGCGATCCGGGGTAATTTACGCTTACCAGACACCACACAGCTACCAGGAAAAGCTGGAATACAACAACCGGTATGTACAGCCCGGCGAGAACGGACAAGCACTGAGCGCTATGGTCCAATATGAAACAAATGGCTGGAAGCTCAAAACAGCCTATACACACGCTTTTGCATCAGGCCGCTTTCTGACACCCAGAGAGCTGGGACGGGACCAGTTTTACACCTCTATGCCCAGGAGCAGGCTGGATGGTCTGGGTAATGCAGACCTGTATGCAGTAGGCATTAATTACCATACCGGACATTTCGGGGTTGATGTTGACGGATTGACTTCAAACGGCATAATGGCGGGTAATGCCCGGTATAACAAATACAACCTGGATGACTTTTACCAGGTCAACATCAGAATGCATTACGGGTTTGACAGATTTATGGAAGGATTAAATATTGACCTCCTATGCGTCTGGAAAGTTAATAAGAATGATCATGGTACGGACCTGGCCTACCAGAAGAGCGATTTTAATCAGGTGAATTTAATAGTAAACTATAATTTTTAAAAAACAAATCATAAACAGGAAATAATAATGAAGAAAAACATCATTTATCTGGCAATAGGTATATTTTTCGGTATCGTCATGTATAAGTCAGAAGCGGCATCGTGGTTCAGGATATATGAAATGTTCAACTTCCAGTCCGTGCATATGTACGGGGTTATAGGCACAGCCCTGCTAACCGGGATACTGGTTGTTCAGTACATAAAGAGAAAACGGCTGAAAGATATCAATGGAAAAGAGATAAAGATCGCCGATAAGGAAAAAAGCATTGCAAGGTACCTGATCGGCGGCATCCTGTTCGGGCTGGGCTGGGCATTGGCAGGAGCCTGTCCGGGTCCGATGTTCGTATTGGCCGGGGCCGGCTATTTTCCAATACTTATTGTTATCTTAGGAGCGGTTTTAGGCACCTGGTTCTATGGGCTCCTGAAAGACAGATTACCTCACTAATCACAAATATAGCATTATGGAAGACCTGATACATGAAGCCTACGGTGGCATATTTGAGCCGGCGCTGCTGGATGAAATTTCCACCGTTGCCAAACTGGTACCTTTTAAGGAAGGTGACGTACTGATTGATATAGGCAAATACATCAAAACCATGCCCCTGCTCATCAGCGGCGCCATCAAGATCATGCGGGAAGATTTTGATACCGGGGAGCTGCTGCTGTACTTTATTGAAAAAGGAGATACCTGCTCTATGACACTGACCTGCTGTATGGGTGACAAGAAAAGCGAAATACGGGCAGTAGCCGAAAACAATGGCCTCGTGGCCATGATCCCTGTCGGTAAAATGGAAGAATGGATGGGCAAATACAAAAGCTGGCGGGCTTATGTGTTTGAAAGCTATAACAACCGCTTCAATGAATTGCTGAATGCGATCGACAATATCGCCTTCATGCATATGGACGAAAGGCTGCTGAATTATCTTTCGGAAACCAGCAAGGTCAACAGCAGCACTATTATCAATAAAACACACCAGGAAATAGCCAATGAGCTGAACAGCTCAAGGGTCGTTATATCGCGTTTGCTGAAAGCACTGGAGAACGAAGGCAAGATAAAGCTGAACCGGAATAATATAGAATTGTTACACCTGACAAGATAAGCATTTGAAAGCAGATATTCAACCCGGGCTAAAGGAGAACTGGCAGCAGTTTACCCTGCTCGTCCTCGTCAATATGATGGTAGGCGGCATGGTGGGCCTGGAAAGAACCGTTGTGCCATTGGTGGGAACGGAAGAATTTAAAATCCGGTCGGACATAGTCGTTTTTTCGTTCATCATTGCGTTTGGCGTAGTCAAAGCCTTTACCAACCTGATCTCAGGCGTATTGGCAGACCGGTACACCCGGAAAAAAGTATTGATCTGGGGATGGCTGGCGGGTTTGCCGGTTCCTTTTTTGCTGGCTTTCGCCCCTTCCTGGAACTGGATACTGTTTGCAAACGTCTTGCTCGGTGTCAGTCAGGGATTGGCCTGGTCAATGACCGTCAATATGAAGATTGACCTGGCAGGCAGGAAAAACAGGGGCCTCGCAATGGGACTGAACGAAGCTGCAGGTTACGGGGCAGTAGGATTGACGGCTTTACTGACAGGCTACCTGGCTTCACATTACGGCTTACGGCCACAACCTTTTTATATCGGCATAGCTTATACCGTTGCAGGTTTATTGCTTTCTGTTTTTGTGGTTCGGGATACCCGGAAATTTGCACAGATGGAAGCCGTACAAACACCGTCCGCCGAGATCGCTCATAAGCCGGACCTGTGGTGGGTATTCAAAGAAACCTCCTTCAAAAACAAAAACCTGTTTTCGATTTCACAGGCAGGATTGATTAACAACCTGAATGACGGGATGTCCTGGGGCGTATTCCCCTTGCTCTTTATGTCCATGGGGGTCAGGTTAGAAGGCGTTGGCTGGATCAAAGCCGTTTATCCCGTGGTTTGGGGCGTAGGGCAAATCGTTACGGGACCTTTAGCGGATAAGGTCGGAAGAAAGCCCCTGATCGTCTGGGGAATGTTCGTGCAGGTTTCAGGTCATATAGTGATCGGTTTTGAATGGTTTGAGCCCTTAACATCGGGGTTGACAGGCTCGGTGTTGTTAGGGATCGGAACAGCAATGGTTTACCCGGCGTTATTAGCAGCAGTAAGCGACACGGCTCATCCAGCCTGGCGGGCATCATCGTTAGGCGTTTACAGGTTCTGGCGGGATATGGGCTACGCTGTCGGAGCATTAATGGCCGGAATAGCCGGGAGCTTCCTCGGTCTGGAATGGGCAGTACATATTGCAGGCATTATCACGCTTATCTCGGGCATCATCGTATGGATAAAAATGAAAGAAACAACAACGCATTCTTAAATTACACCCTTTGACAAGGCAACCATTTACATTTTGATAAAATTTAAAATTAAGTGACTATCTGCTTACAGGCAACAACCTTTTATTACGGATACGTTTCGCTGAGCAGTGTCCCCATAAGGGAACTGAGGGTGTCGGTCATTCCGAACGGATGTGAGGAATCTCTTATAATAATTTGTAGCTTATAATGGCTTTGTTGCCTATATATAGATAGTCAGTAAATTATAAAATTATTTACAATGAAGAATATCCTTTCAGCCGTAACACTATTGTTATGCCTGACCTTTAGCGTCAACGCGCAGGAAAAACATACTACGGTTAACGAACAGGAAAAGCCCACCTGCCAGATGCACAAAAAAGGGCGCTCTAAAGGGAATAAAAAAGATAACTCCAAAGATGGGAAAGACGGTCATGCACAGCAAACAAAGAATTGTAAGCCAGGTAATAAAACCGGCTCCCAGGAACATAAAATGTGTTGTGATGAGCCCCAAGAAGCAGCGAAAAGATGTTGCTCTCCAAACAAACCTGGCAGCCAATCCTGATTTCTGAATTTATCCGCCGGCTGCAGGGCCCACGGATCTTAATTCATCTAAATCTATTCAGAATGATCAATTACAAATCTATTGCAATAGGCTTATTCAGCACATTGCTTTTCAATACCGGCTCAACCGCTCAGACCAGCACCGGTGAGGTAAAAGTGAGCGGAGCCATGAAGAATGTCATGCGTAAGGGAGAACTTTCCGGTACAATACATTTAGACACGATCCAGAACAAAAAGCACTTATACGGTTTAGGACCCGTGGAATATTTAAAAGGGGAAATCCTGATCCTGGATGGAAGATCCTATGTCTCCGCAGTAAAGCGGGACGGAAGCATCCAGGTAGCGGAAACATACGATGTAAAAGCTCCGTTTCTTGTGTACAGCAACACTGAAAACTGGAAAGCATATAAATTACCGGAACGAATCAAAACGGCCAAGCAACTGGAGGCCTACATTGACGAAATACGCAAAAACCACCAGCGCCCTTTTGCGTTTAAACTGGAAGGCACTTTTGCACAGGTAAATTTTCATATTCAAAACCTGCCTGACGGCGCTGTAGTCAAAGAGCCTAACGATGCACATAAAGGACAGGGAAAATATGAACGAACAAATGTTAGCGGGACAATCGTCGGATTTTTCTCAACCGAACATCAGAGCATCTTTACACATCACGACAGCTATATCCATATGCATTTCATCAACTCAGACCGAACCGAGATGGGACACATTGACGATCTCATTCTTGACGGTAAGTCAAAAGTAAAAATTTATATGCCGGGAAAATAAGTCGCCCGCGCCTGACAATTACGTCTGGCAAAAGAAGAGAGTTGATGCTAAGCTCAACGCCAGGAATGCTATACTGCCAATGCTTAGAGCATTGGCTTTTTTTCACTAATTTAGCCAACGGCTCACAGCATTGGCTACGTTCGCGCCAAACCCTGCCTGTCGGCTTCGGTTTTCCGTCCTTCGCCAAGCTGCCGAACCTTTCTGTGCAATTATATGAGAGCTTTACTATTTTTAATCACTATTCTGTTTTGCCTTGAAGCAATGGGACAATCTAACGCTGACAAGCTTAACAAACTTGTCGAACTGAACTATATAAAAAAAGCTGGGACAAAGGATCTATTTGAAAAGTTAGAATATGATGCCGGCCACAATTCTTATTCATATATTTTATTTCTAAATGAATATAAAAAAGAATTCAACCATTTTCCTTCTCCCTGGAACAATGTTTTCTGGGACAATTCTAAAATAACACCACAAGAGCAGACAGAATACAATAATAAGCTGGTTGAATATTTAGAAAAATTATTTTCCAATGAACTCATTTCAGAAAATCAGTATCGCAACCAAATAGTTCAAATTAATAACAAAAGATATTTTCATAAAATTCAGCTATTGGAAGACTTAGCCAGCCAGCAGAATTATGAGGAATGGATAAACCCGGAAAAAGTACTGCAATACGCTGAACAGCTTTTAAAGAACGGCCTTATTGCTGACACATCATACCAAAGCATAAGATCAGAGATTGAGACAGGCAGGTTTAAAGATCATTCGGACTTATATAAGTATCTTAAAAATGCAAAGTATTTTGACCTTGCTCAATATTCCGACAACCCTGAAATCTATTTAGAGCAAATTCACAAAGCAGTTGCCAGCATATTACCGGAACTTGAATTTTCCGATTTCAATTATGAAATTGTGACAGACAGTAATTGGAGCGATGAAGATTATGTTTCAAGAAATGTCATTGTAACTATAAAAGCGAACGGAAAGATCTACAAACAGAAAAGCTTCATAGCTTTAGACAACTTTATCGAAAAAGGTACATATTTGGGAAAAATTGACGACCAAGAATTTTATAAAATTTTCAATAAAATACTAGCCGACAATCAGTCTCCATTGCGCTTACATCGCTTTGGCAGTGGCTGGCCGGCATACGGAGACAATATTCCAAACCGGTATTTTGGAATTATTGCTTTATTGAAAAGCCAAGCTGATATGTTCAGATACGCAAACAGCTATATTGCAGTGAGCTATGAAAATTTTAAAAATCGCCTTACAACATCAACAACGGATAAGGCTATACAGGAATTTGAGAATTTAGGACTGTTTGCTCATTTATCAGAAGAACAAATATCACAGGCTAAGGAAAAAGTCAAAGAGCAAGACAATCAAAACCGGAACGATGTACTTGCTGCATTTCCGGAAGTCATTTATTATTTCGACACTGAACTAACAAACATTGATAATCCTTATGAAGAGCTTATCCGGGAGTATGGCATCATTACTCATGGGGACTTCCGGCCCGAAGATATATCCGATGATTTTAACATTGAAAAGGGGGAAATTGCAACGTTAACCTTCAAATTCAACAATAAGAACTATTCAAAACAGTTCAAAATTAAAGGAGATTGGATAGATTCGGATTTTTTTAAATTTACAAAATCAATTTCGGCTGAGAATAATTTAAAAGGGCAGTTTTATGAGCTTTACACAGACGGACAGGGCATAGGGATCATTTACCTTACGCCTAAACAATATGAATACATCCGGGCAAACAAATTGCTGATCTTTGGAGACGAATGGCAAACCGAAGAAGAATAACTGCAAATAACAATTACGTTCTACGCAAAAGCTTATGATCCCTTATAAATAAAGAAGGATTCCTTCAAAGCACAATATCTTTCTACAATCCGGAAACAACATTGAAAAGAGAGCATCCTGGTTACAGAGCGCTCTCTTTTATTTCCCCGACTTGAGATTTTCAGCCTTTCCTGCTGCCTTGCTGACTGATCCCCGGCCCGGAGGCTGAGCCATTGCAGCAGGTCTGCCACCTGATGTCTCGTCACAGATCAGAGAAGCGCATTATACATTCCACGTAAGCCCCGCTTATTACGCTTATAAAAACACAAAAGATTCCCCTGTAACTATTGTTACCATTTCCCGTAAATACCGGTGCTACTTTTGCTCTCTCAATAGCATTTCAAAAAGTTAACATAAAAAACTGGTTATGGAAATAACAATTATCATTGGTTATATATTAGCGATACTCGTAGGCACATCACTGGGCCTGATAGGTAGCGGCGGCTCTATCCTCACCGTTCCTATCTTAGTGTATGTAATGGGTGTGGACCCTGTCATTGCAACGGCATATTCATTGTTTATTGTTGGCGCTACCTCTTTGGTGGGCGGCATTCAAAATGCAATGCAGAAAAAAGTAGATTTCAAAACCGTACTGATATTCGGTATTCCTTCCATTGCGGCGGTGTATCTCACAAGAGCTTACCTGATGCCGCTGATCCCTGATACACTTTTCAGCATAGGCAGCTTTGAGTTTACCAAGCCCATAGCCTTAATGGTGCTTTTCGCCATCGTAATGATAGCCGCCTCTATCTCTATGATCAAACCCGGCAGGAAAAACAAAGAAGCATCCGGGGACGGCGAAATGAGATACAATTATCCAATGATCCTTCTGGAGGGTTCCCTGGTAGGAGTAGTAACAGGATTAGTCGGCGCAGGAGGTGGTTTCCTGATCATCCCGGCATTGGTATTGCTGGCGAAAATGCCGATGAAATTAGCAGTGGGAACCTCCCTGTTTATCATCGCAGCCAAATCGCTTTTGGGCTTTACAGGAGACCTGCAAGGAAGCGAGCATATAGACTGGGTATTGCTTTCCGTATTCACATTGCTTTCCATTGCAGGTATATTTATCGGTATTTTATTATCCAGGAAAATAGAAGGCAATAAGCTCAAGACCGCTTTTGGCTGGTTTGTACTGGTAATGGGCATTTATATTTTTATCAAAGAATTATTCCTGTAAATGATTGCTAAAACACATTCCGCGGGTGCCCGGGCCTTTGCTTTATTGCCCGGGCTGGCAGCTTTCGGTCTTGCCATGGCGCTGCCCGCATTGAACGCGCTGCTATCAGGCCTGATAGCAGGCGTACTTATCGGAAATGTGTTTCGGTTACCCGCTTCCTTCCGGTCGGCATCCGGGGCTACAGGAACCAGATTGCTGGAATACTCCGTTATCTTCCTTGCTTTTGGGGTGCAATATGAGCACCTCATGGGTCTGGGCTGGAAAAGCTTACTCATGGTAACGGTAATAGTGCTTGCTGTTATTCTGGCAAGCTACCGCCTGAGCAAGCGCCCGGTCAACTGGCTGATCGGTTTCGGGACAGCTATCTGCGGCTCTTCGGCTATAGCAGCAGTAGCCCCATCGGTAGCGAAGGACAAAAGTGACGCCGGCATTGCCATTGCGGTGGTTAATCTTTACGGAACGCTGGGTATGCTGGCATTGCCATTGGCATTCAAATACGTGGACGCCACGCCGGCCGTCCAAGCTATGTTTATAGGAGGTTCGCTGCACGCAGTAGGCAATGTAGCCGGAGCGGGCTATATGATGAGCAACGAAGTCGGCGAGCTGGCCGTAATGATCAAGCTCGCACGGGTCTCAATGCTGTCATTCGGGGTGATCCTGCTCAACTTATTAAGCAATAGTCATGGCAGCAAAAGCTGGTGGTCCTATTTAAAGCTACCCTGGTATATAACAGGATTTATACTTATCAGCGTTGTTGTCTCCTTTACGGATATCCCGGCAGGATGGCTGAAAAACATTGACTTCGCAGGCAAGCTGATATTGACTATCGCTATGACCAATATAGGGATACAGATCCGGTTCAGGGACCTGTGGCAGTCAGGTAAGAGCGGACTGCTGTTTGGATTGTCCGTATTTGCATTCCAACTGATGATTATCGGCCTGTTTGTTTTGTGGATGTGATGGCTCAAAGCTTGCAGGAAAAATTCCAAAAAAGATCACAAGTGTAATGGTTGTTACCAACCGGGGGAAATACAGGCAATACTTTTGTACAAGCAATTTTTAAAAACGTAAAAACAATTATTCGTTATGAGAGTAGAACAAATTTATACCGGATGTCTGGCACAAGGTGCCTATTATATCGAAAGCAATGGTGAGGCTGTAGTAATAGACCCACTGAGGGAGGTGCAGCCCTACATCAGCAAAGCGGAAAAAGACGGGGCGAAAATCAAGTATGTCCTGGAAACACACTTTCACGCAGACTTTGTAAGCGGGCACCTGGACTTAGCACAAAAAACCGGCGCGATCATCGTTTTCGGTCCGACAGCCAAACCCGGGTTCGATGCACACGTAGCAGCAGACGGTGAAGTATTAAAGGTGGGCGATGTAAGCATCAGGGTCATTCATACACCCGGTCATACTATGGAGAGCGCCTGCTTTCTTCTGACAGATAAGGACGGTAAGGACGTAGGATTATTTACGGGAGATACCCTGTTTATCGGGGATGTGGGCCGTCCGGACCTGGCGCAGAAAGTAGTGGCAGATCTGACCCAGGATAAATTAGCCGCGCATCTTTACGATTCCCTGCATAACAAGATCATACCTTTGGCTGATGACATTATTGTATATCCCGCGCACGGCGCCGGTTCGGCCTGTGGTAAAAATATGAGCAAGGAAACTACCGATACTTTGGGACATCAGAAAGCGACCAACTATGCCTTACAGCCTATGACGAAAGAAGAATTCGTAGAGAAGGTATTGGATGGATTGATGCCGCCTCCGGGCTATTTCCCCGCAAATGTGCTGATGAATATTAAAGGCTATGAAAGCATAGATAAGGTGCTGGATAAAGGTTTACAGGCTTTAACGCCGGAGGCTTTTGAAGCGGCAGCCAACGAAACAGACGCCCTGATCCTGGATACCAGGAACGCGCAAACTTTCGCCCAAGGCTTTATCCCGAATGCAATCAACATCGGTATTGATGGCAGCTTTGCTCCCTGGGTCGGCGCCCTGATCCCGGATATCAGGCAAGCTATTTTACTGGTAGCAAATGAAGGTACAGCGGAAGAAGTGGTAACAAGGCTGGCGCGTGTAGGATATGATAATGCTATCGGTTACCTGAAAGGCGGTATGCAGGCCTGGGCGGCTGCCGGCAAAGAAACAGATACTATTGAGTCCGTTTCTGCAGATGAGCTGGCGGATCGCTTGGCGCAAGACCCGGATTTGAACATCCTGGATGTCAGAAAGAAAAGCGAGCATTTTTCAGAGCACATCATCGGTTCAGAAAACATAGCACTGGATTATATCAATGAGCATATTGCCGAAGTAAGCAAGGACAAAACATACTACGTGCACTGTGCCGGTGGCTACCGCTCTATGATCTTCAACTCGATCTTAAGAGCCAGGGGCTACGATAACCTGATTGATGTGCAAGGTGGCTTTAAAGCCATCAAGGAATCCGGTAAATTCCAAGTAAGCGATTACGTTTGCCCTACAACAATGCTGTAAAGCATAGCCCGGTTTACAGAAAAGAGCCCCGGATAATTCATATCCGGGGTTCTTGTTTTCGGGGTTAAATAATTAAGTTACGATCTGCTTACAGCAAGCAAGCTTTTAGGACAGATACACTTTGCCAGGTATGAAACATCCCTTATAATAAGGGATAGATATCAGACCGGTAACGATTCCAAAAACCTATAATTCAAATCTATATGCACATTGGGTTTACATATTTTATGTGTAACATTAGTAGCAATACACCCCGCTTCAAAGACGGAACTTTGCTATAACAAATCAACCATTAAAACATTCAAGCAATGGAAAATCAAATAAATACTATGCCAAGAATCGGCGATATGGCACCGGATTTTGATGCCATAACCACAACGGGGCAGTTGAAATTTTCGGAATATAATAAGGGCAACTGGGTGATCCTGTTTTCTCACCCTGCAGATTTCACACCTGTCTGTACTACAGAAATGACGGGCTTCGCGCAAGAAAGCGATTTCTTTGAAAAACATCATACGAAGCTAATGGGACTGAGCATAGACAGTATCCACAGCCACATAGCCTGGGTAAATGCCGTAGATGAAAAAACCGGTGTATTATTCAACTTCCCGATCATCGCTGACCTGGATATGAAAGTAGCGAAGCTGTATGGGATGCTGCAGCCGGGAGAAAGTGAAACTGCCGCGGTCCGTGCCGTATTTATCATCGACCCCTCCGGTAAGATCCGCCTGATCATGTATTACCCGCTGAATGTAGGCAGGAATATGGACGAGATCAAACGCGCCTTATTAGCGCTGCAAACTTCAGATGAGCATAAAGTGGCTATGCCTCTTAACTGGCAGCCCGGAGATAAGGTGATCGTAGGAGCCCCTAAAACGCTGGAAGGCTTAAAAGAACGTAAGGCAGATACCAGCCTGGAACAGACAGACTGGTACCTGGCTAAAAAATCAATCTAATATTTTACAGCAATTGATAGCTGTGGCAATGCTTACAGCTATCAATTACAATACATACAACTATGCTATCCGTATTCAAAAAATTCTTCGGGACCACCGACGATACCCCTGTAAAAAATGCCATCGCCAACGGCGCATTCCTGGTAGATGTGCGTACACCGTCCGAATTTTCTGGAGGCAGCGCCAAAGGCGCGGTCAATATTCCTTTAGATAAGATACAGGCGCAATTGGCCAAATTCAAGGGCAGGAAAAATATCGTGGTCTTTTGCCGGAGCGGTAACCGCAGCAGCCAGGCCAAGCGTATCCTGGAACAGAACGGTATCCAGAACGTCATCAATGGTGGTACCTGGCAAAATGTTGCGAATCTTGTTATGTAATAAACCAATCAGAATGAGCAAGTATCATAAAGATTTCTGGAACGACCGGTACAGCCCGGAGGAGTTCGTGTATGGTGAAGTGCCTAATGAATACCTGAAAGATAAATTATCGGCCCTGTCACCCGGGACAATAGTATTACCGGCAGAAGGGGAAGGCCGGAATGCAGTATATGCCGCAAAAAATGGCTGGACAATATAAGCATTTGACCAGAGCGAAGCCGGTCAAAAGAAAGCAATGCTATTGGCTGAAAGGAACTCCGTAAGCATTGATTACCGGGTATCTGATATGGATACGATTGATTATCCCGGGCAATCTTTTGACGCGCTGGCTTTGATTTATGCGCATTTTCCTGCTGATGTACGCAGGGAGTACCATCAAAAGCTGAGCAGCTATCTTAAAAAAGGCGGTGCCCTTATTCTGGAAGCCTTTGCAAAAGAGCATACAAAAAATCAGCAGGTCAACCCCGATGCCGGGGGACCCCGCGACATTAATGCGCTTTATGACCTGGCAGAGACCCAGGCAGATTTTGAAGGCTATGAATATAAAGAGGCCTTAACAGCAGTTATTGAGCTGAGTGAAGGCAGTCATCACCTGGGCAAGGCGGATGTGATCAGGATTTTCGCGATAAAAAAATAAAGTGACTATCTGCTTACAGGTAACAACCTTTTTTACGGATACGCCTCGCTGAGCAGTGTCCTTTATGACGCTCGGATCCCCTTTAGCTTATAAAGGAACTGAGGGTACTGGTCATTCCGAACGGATGTGAGGAATCTCTTATACTTGTAGCCAATCTTGCGTATGTGCACTTTGGGTTTTGTTGATTATATAGACACAGTCAGTTTATTTTATTTCGTAAAGACGGCGGAATGGAGTCCCCTGATAAAGCCTTATAGGGTTGTTGGTGAAGAACACCAACAACGGAGTGGAATGAAATGAGATGTACTGTATCGTATGTAGTCATTCCGAACGGATGTGAGGAATCTCTTATACAGCTTAGTAGCATCCTAGACATATAATGGCTTTGTTTCCTACATATAGATAGTCAGTTATCAAGAAAAAATAATTACCGGGTTACTTTCACGAATACATAAAAGACACAACATATGAAAAGCAATATAGGAACTACCGATAAAATAGTGCGCATCGTTGCCGCGCTGCTGATCGGCGTTTTATACTTCTCCGGCATCATATCCGGTACCCTGGCCCTGGTGTCAGCAGGAGTGGCTGTCATCTTTCTCCTGACCGCATTCATCAGCTTCTGCCCGCTTTATATGCCATTCGGCATCAACACTTCTAAAAAGAAAAAGAAATGATACGGAGCATAGCAGCAGCAAATATCTAAGCTGTTAGGGAGCAACGTAATCCCGTTTTTTGAAACTTCAAATTTGTAATACAATGAAAAACTATTTGAGCAACTGGAATTTTATGCGCATTGTGCGCCTGGCATTGGGTATAATGATCATTGTACAAGGTATCCAGGTGCAGGAGTGGCTGTTCGTAGTCCTGGGAGGATTATTTTCCTTAATGCCTGTGCTGAACATAGGCTGTTGCAGCGCTTCGGGCTGCAGCACGCAAATCCCTAAGAACAATAAGAATGTCACGGAAGAAATAGCTTACGAGGAGGTAAAATAACAATCTTATGTGGCGAAGTATTGTATTCATACCGGCGGCAATGATATTGTTTTCCTGTACCGGTAATGTGGGGGCATCTTTTACCGCCAGGGAGAAAGAGCAGCTTTTAGCCTTAGGGGACAGCATTACTATGGAGGCACAAAACATCCTGTTACAGAATGTTTCGTCAGCCATTCAAAAAGGCGGAACAGCATATGCCGTTGGCTTTTGCAATACCCAGGCAATGCCCCTGACCCACGCTGTTGCAGCCATTCACCAGGTGACCATCCAAAGAGTGACCGATAAAAGCAGGAACCCGGCAAATGCGCTGCAGACGGCAACAGACAGCCTGGTCTGGGAACAGCTAAAAGCTGAACAGGAGCACCGGATTGTACGGGAAAAAGATGGCAGTATCTATTATTACAAACCTATCATACTGGCTATGCCGGCCTGTATGAAATGTCACGGCGGTAAGGATGACATACAGGAAAGCACGCTCAAAATCATTACCCGGAGATACCCGGAAGATAAGGCTACAGGATATAAGCCGGGAGATATAAGAGGTATGTGGAAAGTAAAAATAAAAGAATAATGAAATTTATAAAGAAAAATATGCTCACTGTCGCAGGTATTGCCCTGGGCGCAGTGGCAGGGTTGCTCTACTGGAAATTTGTAGGCTGCGAATCCGGCGCCTGCGCAATCACCTCCAAACCCGCCAACAGCACTGTCTATGGCGCAGTAATGGGCGGATTGCTGTTTTCTATGTTTAAGAAAAAGGAACCCTCCAGGTAATTACCGGGAAACCCCGTTCAGAGAAAAGCAGGATGCACCACATTCCCATACAGGATTACAGCAAGAGCGCTGAACCGGGAAACAGCGCATTAAAGCAATGCCTCACATCGCGCTCCGTTCACCGGGCTCAAACTATGCGCCCACCCACGGCCAGATAGTCCGTTCGCAGTGAGCTGCAAGCTCATCATTACCGGTTGTTCCGTCACCGGCGGAAAGCAACCTGTAATTAAAAATTACAATTTATAGATATAACCAATACGGTTATTGTTTATCCTTTTCCAATTCTTATCCCTAATGTAACATAAGTGGCAGTACAGGCCGCCTACAGGATGGAACTTTGCAATATCAATCAATTCCTAAACAATAAAAAAAATAATAGTTTATGTTTTTCCAGCACGTATATGACAAGAGTTTAGCGCAGGCAAGCTATTTTATCGGTTGCCAGGCAAAGGGCGAAGCCATTGTAATAGACCCGCAGCGGGATATTGATGTGTACCTGAATATTGCCAGACAAAACAATATGAAGATTACGCATATCACCGAAACGCACATTCACGCCGATTTTCTTTCCGGTTCCCGTGAGCTGGCCGCTGTTACCGGTGCTGCCTTATATCTTTCCGATGAAGGCGGTGAGGACTGGCAATACCAGTTTGCACATACCGGCTTAAAGCACGGAGATAAAATCACGGTGGGCAACCTTATCCTGGAAGTACTGCACACTCCCGGTCACACGCCCGAAAGCATCAGCTTCCTGCTGACAGATACACCCGCTACTGATAAGCCGGTAATGGTGTTTACCGGGGACTTTGTATTTGTAGGGGATATCGGCCGCCCGGACCTGCTGGAAAAAGCGGCCGGTCTTGTGGGTACACAGGAAAAAGGCGCTCAGCAGATGTATGCATCCATTCAGCGTTTTGCACAATTACCGGAGTATGTGCAGGTATGGCCGGCACACGGTGCGGGTTCGGCCTGTGGTAAGGCGCTGGGAGCAGTTCCAAGCTCTACGGTAGGATATGAGAAGATCAGGAACTGGGCTTTCCAGTACTCAGATGATGAGCCGGGATTTATCAACTACCTGCTCGAAGGGCAACCGGAACCTCCCAAGTATTTTGCTATGATGAAGCACCTGAATAAAGTGAACCGCCCGCTTCTGGTGGAAGTGCCTAAATATCCCAAACTTACGAAAGAGCAGTTTCTTGCCGCGGCGCAAAACGGGCTGAAAGTCATTGATGCCAGGAACAAAGCAGATTTCGCGCAGGCATTCATCCCGGGAAGCATCAACATACAGGGCAATAACAGCTTCTCTACCTGGGCAGGCTGGATATTGAATTACCAGGAGCAGTTCATAATCGTAGCGGACGACAACCAGATAGAGGATCTGACGCGTAAGCTGATGCGTATCGGGCTGGATAATGTGTATGGTTACATTCCGGATGTGCATAGCCTGGATATTCCATTGGAGCAGGCGGATGTGATAGGCTTGGATACCTTTAAAGGCTTTGTGGGCAAAGAAGATGTACAAATCGTGGATGTACGGGGTGTAAGCGAGTATAATGCCGGCCATATCCGGGGAGCGGAAAACATCTTTGTAGGTACGCTTCAGGACAACCTGGATAAGCTGGACAAAAACAGGCCGATTGTGATCCATTGCCAGGCCGGTGACCGTTCTGCCGTAGCTTACTCCTTATTGCGCAGGAATGGGTTTGACAAGCTGAAAAATTACTCCGGGGGCTATAAGGAATGGTCGGAATCCGGTAATGAAACTGTAAGGTAAATTAAAAAAATACAGAACGCTTACCGGGGACGGGATAGTGATATGCTACGCCCCGGTAAATTTTCCAAACAACATAAAAAATGAAGAACATATCCCAGGCCGAATGGCAGGAACTGACAGCTAACAATCCTGACGCCATCATCATTGATGTGCGCACAGAGGGGGAATTTGTAAGCGGCAAACTTGAAAATGCCATTAACATAGACATCTTTGAAACCGGGTCCTTTATTCATAAGATAGAGGCCATGGATAAATCGAAGGAGTACTTCCTCTATTGCAGAAGCGGACAGCGCAGCGCTAACGCCTGCCGCCTTTTGGAATCATCAGGCATCAGCAAGGTTTACAATCTTTCCGGGGGGATCATGTCCTGGACCGGGACGGTAGTGTAAGCGAAGTGCTTCAGTTGTCAATCATAATCATCAAATACAAATAAACATATGACATTTCAGGAAATCATCAACCAGGACAAGCCTGTGCTGGTTGACTTCTTTGCAGAATGGTGCGGTCCCTGCAAAATGCAGGCCCCCATCCTGCAGGATGTAAAACAAAAGGTAGGCGACATTGCCGATATTATTAAAGTGGATGTGGACAAATATCCCCAGGTGGCAGCGCAATACCAGGTGCAGGGTGTGCCTACGCTTATCCTTTTCAAAAACAGCAAAGCCATATGGCGTCAGTCGGGCGTAGCGCCTGCCGGGCTTTTGGAAAAATTAATCAATGAAAACAGGTAAAACAAGATGAAAAAACTATTGATAATCTTATTGCTGCCTTTGCTGGCGCTAAGCTGCACCGCGCAGCATCCCGGCATCCACCCGATTTCGGCAGCAGAGCTGCAGACAGCGCTAAATGAGAAGATACAGTTAGTCGATGTGAGAACAGCCGCTGAATTTAACGGCGGTCACCTGTATAATGCTTTGAATATTGATGTGAACAGCGCGGATTTTGATGCGAAAATTCAGCAACTGGACAAAACCAAACCTGTGTATATCTATTGCCAGAGTGGCAAACGCAGCAGCAATGCGGCGAAAAAAATGGAATCTTTAGGGTTCAGGACAATATATGACCTTAAAGGCGGGATCCTTTCCTGGAATAATAAATAAAGACAGGAACAACCATTTTGGTTCAGGATCGGCAAAGGCTTACAGAAGACAACAAGGGGACAAACTGATGACTTTTCATCGTTTGTCCCCTTTCGCAAAGAGCAGGTGTCCAAATCCGGGCCTTTTAAACGGTGACCTGGTTAAAATCCTGAAATCCCGGTAAGCCTTAAAGCAGGCTCAATATTTGCAGCAGCCAAAACGGATTTTCATTATCCTCCAACGAATTTTCATATTTTTCTATCAAATATTAATGCCCGCCTTAATATCATTATATTATGGCTTGTTATTTTATGATTAATAAATAAAACGGACCGCTTTCAAGGCAATTAATATTTTTCATATGGCTGCTTAGTTCGATATATTTGCAGTTCAACAAATTATTGCCACTGCGCTCTAAGTCTATTTATGTTCCGATATCAATTGAGAAAGGCTATTGCCTTATTTTTTATGCTAAGCTGCTGTTTTGGCAAGGCATCCGCCCAGGGAGCTCCCGATACAAATGCGATCAAAGCCAATATTAAAACTGTCTCGGACAGTATTACCATCAACCCCGCTTTTGCCAAAGACCTTGCAACCCGTACATTGAAGGCGTCACAACAGATCAATTACCCCTGGGGTATTTTTATGAATACGCTTGCATTAGGGTCCATAGCCTATAATGACGGGGAACGGGAACAGGCTATCAGGCTGCACGAAACAGCGTTGACCTATGGCCGGGCACATGGCTTCAGGCACAAAGAGTCAACGGTGCTGAGCAATCTTGCGAAAGATTACGGCGGTACAGGCAATACCCAGAAAGCAATTACCCTTTACCACGAAGCGGTAAAGGTAGCGCAGGAATTAAATGACAGCTTGCAGTTGGGAGGCGCATTACAAGGGCTGGGGCAGACATACAGCAGGATCGGCTATCCCGAAGAAGCCATTAAATATTGCAGCCAGGCGGCCGAGATATTCAAAAAAAAGAAAAAGTATTCTACATTAAGATGGTCGTATAATAATATTGCAGCCTCTTATATGGAACTCTCCAAATTTGACAGCGCCTATCGTTATGTATGGCTGACAAGGATGGCTTACGACAGCGCCACGGGAGGCGCTCCGCCGTCAGCGGAATTTTATATTAATATGGCTTTGGTTTCTGATTCTCTGTCAAGAAAGGACTCTGCCGCCTACTATTATAAAAAAGCGGTGGAAGTAGCCCTCCGTTCAGATGATCATACGGCACTGGCATCCGCCTATTCTTATCTCGCCACCAAAGAGGCCGCGGCCGGCAATACCGGCAAGGCCATACAGTATTATAAGGAAGTATTAGCGATTACTGAAAAATATCACAATCTTGAAGGCAACATCAGCACTTCCGGCAGCCTTGCCAGATTATATGCGCAAAACAAGGATTATTACAATGCTTATAACTATGCCTTAAAGGAGGCCGCATTCAGGGATGATTATATCAACCAGGAGAAAATAAATGCCGTTACCGCATTAAATGCAAAATTTGAAAAACAGCAACTGCAATATGAATTTGACAAGCAAACGGCTGCTACAGAACTGGCTAATCAGAAGAAAATCGCCAAAAGAAATATGCTGTTGTACGGTTTTATCGCACTCGCCCTGCTGTTGGGAGCTGTCATAATCTTCGTGGTCAAATATTTCAGGCAGAAAGCGATCATTACAGCTAACAGGAATGAGCAGCTAAAGCAACGGTTACTGCTTACGCAAATGAATCCCCATTTCATATTCAATTCGGTCGATAACATCCAGAGCCTGATCCAAAGCAATAAAGCCGAAGAAGCCATCAATTACCTGACAAAGTTCTCCAAGCTCACAAGACAAATCCTGGAAAACTCAAGGGAGAACTATATCAGCCTGGATGAAGAGCTCAATATGCTGGATAACTACCTGAATATTCAAAAGCTGCTGTACAATAATAATTTTACGCACCAGGTAACAGTAGAAGGAATAGATCCCGAAACGGTTCTGCTGCCGCCGATGCTCACCCAGCCTTTTATTGAAAATGCCATCAGGCACGGTTTAAAAAATAAAAATCAGGGCGGCATCATCCATGTCCGCTTTTACATGCAGGATGACCAGTTGTTCTTTGAGGTCACGGATAACGGGACCGGGCTTGTAGCCAAGGAAAAAGAAGAGGGACAACGATCTTTATCCACACAAATTACCAGAGAACGGCTGGAGAGCATTACTTCCAAAAAGGATATCCATATTTATACGCTGAACATCACAGGTGATAATAATACCGTACAGGGTGTAAAGACCTTCTTTGAAATTCCATACATTTATAATCTTTAAGAACATGCTCAGAGCAATCATTATAGATGACATTCATAATATCCGCCAGAAGAACATGGCGGTCATAAAACAGCATTGCCCCGATGTTGCCATTATTGCTGAAGCGGACAGTGTAGCATCCGGGGTGGCTGCTATCAGGAAATACCTGCCAGACCTTGTTTTCCTGGATGTTGAAATGAGCGACGGTACAGGCTTTGACCTGCTGCAGCAATTAAAGCCCATTGACTTTAAAGTAATATTCATAACGGCCTTCCAGGAGTTTGCCATCAAGGCTTTCCGCTTCAGCGCCATAGATTTCCTGTTGAAGCCCATAGATCCCGCCGACCTTATTGAAGCCGTTAAAAAAGCCCGGGAGACATTAAGCAAAGAAATGCTGGAGCTGCAGTTCAGTACGCTGTTTTCAAATATTGAACGCCCGAGGAACCTGCAAAAGATCATTCTGAAAACAGCGGAAAAGGTTTATTCTATTAATGTGCAGGATATTATCCGCTGCGAGTCCACAAAAAATTATACCACTTTTTATATGCTGAATGGCCAGAAGCTGCTTGTTTCCACTACCCTGAAAGAGTACGAAACCATGTTGCTGCCCCTGGGCTTTTTCCGTACACACCAGTCTCACCTCATCAATATGCTCTACTTTGACCATTATGTAAAAACAGATTCAGGAAGTATCATTATGAAGGATAAAACGGTCATTCCCCTGTCCGTCAGGAAAAAGGAAGAGTTCCTCAACGCCCTCAGCTCCCTGTAAGCATTACATACATTCCCGTACGGTCAACGAATTTTCAAAAAGCATTGACGAATGTTCATTTGCCTGAAATAATATAGCCGGGCAGACTATTTTGCAGCTTTAATTTATTTCAAATCAAAATTCAATTGACATGTATTCAAGATTAACAATGATCGGGGCCGGTGTACTTTCAATCATCTCTGCCTGGCTGCCATGGGTCACTTTACTGGGCGTTTCGGAAAATGGTTTCCTGGGAGAGTACAGGGGTAATCCCGGATTATTCTTTGTTGTAATAGGCGCTATAATCGCAATTATGGGACTGCTGAATAAGAAATGGAGCGCCATCATTGCCATTATTTTTTCCCTGCTCGTTTGTATGCTCGGCTTAAAATATTATAATGACGCTACCACCGGAGATGCCTTAACCGTAGGGGCTTCCGCGGGCTTTGGCGTGTATTGCATGATCATTGCAGGACTCGCCGGGACCATCGGCGGCATTATGCGCTTTTTTGTAAAGAAAAAAGCTGGACCAAAGTTACCGGACCAGTTCCTTGGGAAGCACCTTTCGGATGAAAGGTGGTAAGACCAGGCTGCTTATCTATTATACAATTAAAAGCTAATTACAATTATATGAAATCTATCCGTTTTGTGCTGCTGCTGGCACTGGGCTGCTACTGCAATTTTTCGCAGGCGCAGGATCCCCAGAAAATTGAAAAAGAAAAAGCCAAGCTGCAGCTCTTTGAAGAAGAAAAATTCAGCACTGAATTATCGAAGAAGTATACCGGGCAGGTGGTGTTTGCCAACGACGAATTGGTCCGTGATCTGCCGGAATCTAAATATATCACATCCTATACGCTTGGCGATAAATTGAGCATCAGGGCTTATTTCGCGAACTCCGTTGCCAATAGTATGCTGATCCAGTTAGTGGAAAGCGGTAAAAAAGCTAAAGAAGTAAATCAGAATATTAGCTGGTTCAGCACTAAAAGCAAGTACCTCATTCTAATGTACCTCGACGGGAATAAAATTACGAGCACAAGCTATGCTGAAGATTTCAGTGAAGAAAGCATGACAACATTCCTGTCCGTCAGGGCGGATCTGAATGATGGTACTGCAAAGAATTATTTTGGAGAATCATTGTATAAAGAGCTGTTGTCACGGCAGGAGCTGTTAACGCCCGGCAAGCACAAATTAAGGTTTGAATTCGTACCGATAAAAACCTGGAGCTACGGTTCGGACTTTGACTATAAGCCCATAGCCGTAGGAGAAATTGATATGATCGTCCCGAAAGAGATCAAATTGAATGACAATGATTGTTTTCCCCAAAAAGCCTTAGATGACCCCAAGCTTGAACAGGAAGCGCTCAATGCGGCTAAAAGCCTCTTTAAGGAAAATGCGCCCAATGCTATTAAGGCAATACTGCCTTTTAAGGATGTTTTCATCATCAGGAATGAATACGGCGTAATTATTAAAAAATCGTTTATGGCCGCAATAGCCTGTAAGAATGGTAAAGAAGTATGGTATGACTATTACATTTTTGACAAGATGTATGACGGCAGTAAATACCTGGATGCCGTAGTCAGCAGGGATATAACCTTAAATGGCTATACCACCCCTTCAGGAAAAAACGTGAATAAGGACTGTCTGAAATTTTTAAAATAACGGAACGCTTTTGCCCACCCGGATCAGACAGATGATATGTCTTCAATAGAATGAAGCTCACCAGAAGTAAAAAAACCAATTAATATATTTTCACCTCCACAAGATCAGAACATGAAGAAGATCATTTTACAGCTCACCATTATTGTCAGCCTGTTTGCCCAGGCCTGCAGCCAACCTTTAGAGGAAACCAGGCTTGAAAAGTATGATATCACGATCACTGCGCCTAAGCTCAAAAGCGCACCGGAATTTACAGACTTAAAAGTTTCCGAGACCGATACGGAGTTATCCAGTTATGATTTCTACATTGGTAACCGCGCCCGGGTGGATGTTAAAGAAATAACCGCATCCGTTTATCCTGCGGATACCAGCATGCTGAAAGAAGCGGTAACCGGAAGCGAAGATTTTGTAGAGCTGATAGAAACAAAGCAGCTCAGCAATGGCGCCTTCGGCATTATCTTTAAAATGAAAGGCTCCAGCGGCACTACGATCAAACATTATATATTCTACTTTAAAAAAGGCAACCGCTTCTTTAAAATGGAACCTGTGTTTAACAGCGAGCTGGGAGACCTGGATAAGCAGCTTGCTGCATTCGGGAGTATGAAATAATTTTTTCCGCTTACTGCCTATACCCCTCCGGTGCCGGAAACCGCCTGCAGGATGCAACGAGAAGGCAGGATATGAGGAATACGGCCCGGCAATTTCTTTACCGGGCGGGAGTTCCAAACGAAACTAATATTGGTAGCTGCAACCTCTGTACATAATGACGCTAAAGGATCTTTTTTACAGCATACCGAAGCCTTCAAAATATGAATGAGGGAGCAGGCTACTTATTTTCAATCACCCTTTATTAAAAAAATATGAAAAAAGTATTTACGGCAGCATTATCGGCTGTCATCTTTATCACATCCTGCAGCAGCACAGACAAGCCAGCAGGAGATGTAGCGACAGACAAGCAAACAAAAACAGCGGTAGCCAACCCGGGCAAAATGGATGCTTTCATGCTGATGCTTGACGGGACCGAAGGAAGCGCACAAAAAGCAGCCGACGCTTATTTTACCGACAGCCTGAAAAACAGCCTGGAAGAGTCAAACAGCCTCACTTTTGTCAATTACAATATGATGGACGCAAAGGTCGTGGCCGTAGATGGTCCATGCTGTACCATGGAAGCAAAAGCAGGGGTCACTACCCGCAGCTTCAAGCTTTGCTGGCAGGGAGATAAGGTAATAAGCGTTGAAGACCTGGGAATAAAGTAAGCAATAGCTACCGGGCCAGGTAAAACAAAGATCACCGGCAGGCGGCATAGTAATGCCGCCTGCCCATAACGGGCAACCATTTAAAATAATACAATGAAATATTTACTGAAAGCCATATTTACACTCATTGCCGCAGTCCTGGTTACAGCAGCCTCTGCACAAAATACCGGCGCATATTTAAAGTTTGACCTGAACGGAAGAACAATATCCTATAAGAACGGCGCCGTGAACAATTACAATAAGTTCGAACCGGGCGATGAAAACTCAAAATCGGGCAACAGGCATGTGCTCTATATATCTTATGAGGTAAAAGAGCCTTATAAGCTGGATATCATGATATACACACCACCGCACAGCATTCCCGTTGTGGGCAAGATACCTTATGTACCAATAGTGAACCCTCCGGGCGGCCCTTGTCCCGCAGCGCATTTATCGGTGACCAAGAATGTGGGAGATGAATACGAATTCTATGCTTCCGAGGCTGATAATGCCGGGCATTTTGAAATTACAAAAGTAGCTGCAGGCTGGGTAGAAGGGAAATTTGAAATAGACCTACCTAAAGAATACTCTGATAGCGGAGAGGTGCTTCACATTACCAACGGTTCCTTTCGCTTTAAGATAGAAAAGGAAATGAAGGATTAGTATCGGTTTAAAGCTAAAAACCGGGGAATGTACATTCCCCGGTTTTTTTCGCCCCGGCATTTCTAAAAAGACCGCAGATCAATTATCTGACCCATAAAAGTGTACCTGTCTTTTACACTACTCTCCAATTCGGGTACGAACGTGCCTGGAACAAAAATGTCCCGTCTGGAAGACAGGACATTTTTTCCTCAGCGGGGAAAATGTGTCAATGTTCGAACCAATTTAAGGACGACTTATTTGAAATTCAACACTTTAGGAATTGAGATTTAAGAATTAAATCCATGCCATTGTCGGTTGAATTCCGAAACAAACTAACCAATCTTTTTCCTCGTTATGTTTGGTGTTTTCCTTCTATCATTAATAGCGATCAACAGGACCTGGTAAATATACGAGTAATAAAAAAGTCGTCTCTTGTAATTTTTTAAATTATATATTTGCTAATTCACTTTGATATAAGTGCAGATAAATAAGCACTATATCTTATAATTGACAAAATATTACCGATGTTCACAACTAATTATGGAAGTTTTGACGGCACATCTTGGGAAAATATGTTCCAAGTGATTTTGAAGAGAAAGTACATGAAAGAAGGTTACCAGAGAGTAATGGCGTCACCTGGCGATTTTGGAATAGAAGGTTATACAAAAGATGGACAGACCTTCCAATGTTATTGTCCAGAGATGAATGAAGAGAATAAAAAATTGTATGAGAGACAGAGAAACAAAATCACAACAGATATAAATAAGCTATCGATAAACCAAAAAGAACTTTCTGATATATTAGGCGGGACAAAACTAAAGAGTTGGGTTCTTATTACACCAGCGATGGGTCATCATGACTTGTTAAGCCATTGCAATGACAAAAGAGATTTAGTAAAATCTTGGAACTTACCATTTATCGATAATGATTCATTTCAGGTTTTAGTGCATGAAGGAGATGATTATGCCCTCGAAATAGGAGAATACTTTAACCAAACGGGAAAAAAATTATCGATCTCACCTGACGCAGAAGAAACCAGCGCTGAAAAGCAAATCGAATGGCGGGATACCCAAATTGATTTAGTCAATAACGCACTAACAAAAAATGAGATAAGGGTCAAATCTCTCCAAAGGAAAATCGACCTGAAACATGGAACCAACTCGCTCACTAATGAAACGATAAAGCATTATCTTAATGGTGAATCAATTTTAAGGATTTGGCAGAGTACACAGCCAGATAATCATCAAAGATTTATTGAATTGCGTGCGAGTGTTGAGGATGAACTCAAAGAACGTTGTTTATTGACGGAAGTAGAACCAAATTTATTTGTAGATGAAATTAAAGGTTACATCAACGAGAGGATTAAGGCTGCGTTTCCACACTTAGATGAGTCAACGCTGGTACGACTAAAAAATTACTGCATATCATTTTGGATTATTTCGTGTCCTTTATATTTTGAAACTGCTTAAATGGATAACAAGATTATTAAAGGCGGTTTTAGGCAACGCAATGTGCCTTTGAGCCCAGACTATAGACCACTATATAAAATAGGCTTAATCACACTTATACTTCAATATGTTTGCAGAGGTAATAAGTCATCGCTAAACAAGCTTCATTTTTTTATCTGGGCAATGAAATCAGAAAAAAATATGGCTTTTATTCGCATGGTTTTTATGACTGAGGATCTAAGTAAAGTTGTGTCATGGGGAGTAGAGCCTGCTCTTAATAAGGCTTTGAACTATGCAATCGCAGAAGGAATAATTCTATTAGATAACAATAGATATACTCTAACATCCAAAGGGCAGCTCATAAATAAGCTTATTAGAGCAGACAAATCTTTGCTGGTTAGGGAAAAAATTTTCCTTAGCTACATAGGGAAACAAAAAGTAACGGAAGATTTTATAACCACTCTTACTGAAAGAATTTCAAATTAATGTTACAAATCGAAGCAATCAGAGCAGTCATTCATACAAACGATGGAGCGTTTGGCAGGACCATTATGCTCGGTAAAGGGTTGAATATAATAAGAGCAAATAACACCTCAGGGAAAAGTTCATTTTTCGGAGCTATTTTATATGGATTGGGATTTGAAGAACTACTAGGAGGCAGAAATGAGAAGGCCTTGCAATCTGTTTTCAAATCTGTAGTAAAAGAGATTGTTTCCGACGGCACCAATACGGAAAGTGAACATCGAGTTATCCAGTCTGAAATCTACCTTCAATTTAGTAATGGAAAAGATGTGGTAACCACTAGAAGATTTGCTCTCCACGAAAAAATAAAAGCTCAAGCTATCGAAGTCTTCTTTGGCCCGCTTATAACTTCGGCAAATGAAGAGCTTCGACGCCAGGGAATGTATCTGCATGATAAAGGCAGTGCTTCGAATGAAGATATCGGCTTTCACAGATTCCTAGAAGAGTTTTCAGGTGCAGTATTACCCGAAGTGGTTAATCAAGACGGAAGAAAAGTAAAGCTATATTTGCCGCTAATTGCAGCAGCACATTTTATAGAACAAAAGGCTGGCTGGTCTGATTTTTTTGCCAACCTGCCTTACTATGGTATTAGAGATGCTAATTCAAAAGTATTTGAATATATCCTTGACCTTGATGTATTTTCAAAAGCACTTAAAAGACAAGAAATACAAAACCATCTAAAACAAATTTCAGACAGATGGTCTGTTATTTTGAATAAAATTGAGATTTTATCTAAACGCGGGGGTGCTGAAGCTGTTGGCATTCCGTTGTCTCCCGAAATATTAACAAAAGAAAATAAGCCCTATCTCCGATTTTTAAGAGCAGACAAATCACTTCTACTTTCTGAACTAATCAATAGCATTAATAGAGATTTGCAGGAAGTAATGAGTCAAATAAATGTTCCATTAAGTCAAAATTTAGACAAAATTGAGGATGACCTCTCTACTGTTAAAGGACATATTGAACGTTACGAACTCTTATATGAGAATCTAGGATCGCAAGTAAGTCAGGATAGAGAAAGGCTAAGACAGTACCTAACACAGTTAAAAAATGTGGATGAAGATTTGCGAAAAAATAAGGATGCAGAAAAATTGCAAAAAATTGGCTTAGAAGCTAATTTGAGCATCGATAGAGGCATTTGCCCTACTTGTGGACAAGCAATTAATGACACACTCCTAAATGAGCACCTCCATATAAAACCTATGAGAATTGATGAAAATATTTCTTTCTTACAGGCACAACGCAAAATGATTGAAGCTTTCATTCAAAATCTACGGGAGCAAATTAGAGAAAAAGACATTAAAATCTCTTCTTTAGAAACATCAATTCAAAGAAATAGAAGTATAGCTAGATCATTGAAAAAGAGTCTTATCGCTGATGACCGATTACCTTCAGAGGAAATCATTGAAAGGAAACTAAACTTAGAAAAGGAGCAAAACTTTATATATAGGCTTCGTGAAGAGTTTGAACAATTAGTGTCAGAACTTTATAAAATTTCAACTGAGTACAATTCTGTTAGATCCTCTGGCGCTGCATTAGGAGGTGACTATCTTTCGTCAAACGACTTATCAAAAATAGAATCTTTTGAATCTTACTTTAAATCATTGTTGGAAAGGTTTGGCTTCACTTCTAAGCCAGTGAACACGATAAAAATTTCTCCGGAAAAATATCTTCCTGTATACGAGTTAAGTTTAAATAATGGGATAAAAAGACAAGTCGACATTCGTTTTGAATCGTCGGCAAGCGATTTCATAAGGGCCCAATGGGCCTACTATACTTCGTTAATGAAGATTTCTACCGAATATGCAGGTAACCATTTCCGACTATTAGTATTTGATGAACCTCAACAGCAATCAGCTGCAAACCAAAATTTCAAAGTATTCTTGAAAGAGTTGGAGAACTTTCAAAATGAACAGACAATTGTCTTTGCATCCTTTCAAAACTCTAACGACGATTTCAGAGAAGCTACCAATGGTCTTTTAAAAGCCCATATAATTGATTTAGCAAGTAATTCTGAACTCTTCATTACGAGAATTAATAGCTAGATGTTTATCATATAGTTTGATAGCACCTATTTGGAGGTGAACCACAAGAGATAAATATTTAGCAATTCTCTTGATTAATAATCAATTTTACTTAAATACTATGAACACTTTTATAGCCTTTTTTGATGTTATGAGGTTCAAAGAATTCATATACAATAATGATCCCCAAGAAACCAAGCGCTTATTTGATCATCTTCTTCGAGATTCTCAAATTGCACTTGCAAAGGAAAACTACGTTAATGGAAAGTCAGGAGGAGTTTATCCGGATTTAAGTTATCAAACTGTCAACTGTCTTCACGTGTCCGATAGTATTGTATTTTGGACCGATACTGATGGCGAAAATGACTTTAATGAATTAGTAGATGTCTGCTATAGGTTCTATTGGCTGAGTCTACAAGCAACGTTTCCTCTTAGAGGTTGCCTTACTTACGGAGAAGTAAACTTCACACCTACAAGTATTAAGAATAATAATAACAGAACTTTTTTCAATTACTCTTTATTTGGCAAGGGACGTGTCGAAGCGTATACGAAAGCAGATTCTATTGAATATGCAGGGTGTCTTCTTGATCAACAAGCCATTGCCAAAATAAGTGATGCATTAATTAATAAGCTCATAGGTGATCAAAAGATTTGTTTGTACAAAGTTCCATTTAAAAAGGGAAATAGTTATGAACATGTATTCAGACCAATAAAGGGCTTTCATAATGATGTTTCTTTTAGGAATAGTGATTTAGGAATCAAAAGGCTTTTTACATTCCATACGAAACAGGATATAGAAAAACTTCCTGAGTCAGTAAATCAAAAGCTCAATAACACTATTGACTTCCTTAACTATTTTAGGATGGCTAATAGTAATGAGAAGACTAGCTGACATTATAAAAGTAAAGAAGTAGCAAACGGGATTCGAACACTAAAGGCCTTATAATGAATGCAATAAGAAAATACCGTAAAATGGTTTAAACGACAAAACCCGCTACTAGAGCGGGTTTTATTCATTTCTGCGGACCGGACGGGACTCGAACCCGCGACCTCCGCCGTGACAGGGCGGCATTCTAACCAACTGAACTACCGATCCAAAGTATGGATGAAATCAGAAAAAAAATGTTCACCCTCAGGTAAACTATTTAATTTTTTTTGCGGACCGGACGGGACTCGAACCCGCGACCTCCGCCGTGACAGGGCGGCATTCTAACCAACTGAACTACCGATCCAAAAAAACTTCTGATTTACACCGGACAAGCAAGACGCTTGCTCCAAATGCGTTGCAAAAGTAAATACCAATATTTACATTGCCAAATTATTTTTCTGTTTTTTAAAAAATAAACGCATAGCCGATTACCGGCTTCCCCGGCCGGCAGGTTAAGCATATACCAAAGTTGAAAAGCGGATTTGTGAAGTTTTAAGTTTGCCGTAATTTTGAAAGACATGAGCTATATAAAATATTCCGTACTGGACCTGGTAACGGTCAGCAAAGGCGAATCCGTACAGCAGGCCATCGCCAGGAGCACAGATACCGCCATGCTTACAGACAAGCTGGGTTACGAGCGCTACTGGTTTTCCGAGCATCATAATATGCCCAATGTAGCCAGCGCCGCCACCTCCATACTGATAGGCCACATCGCACAGGCCACCCGGCACATCAGGGTAGGGTCCGGCGGCATTATGCTGCCCAACCATTCTACCCTGCTGATCGCAGAGCAGTTCGGAACCCTTGGTAGTATCTATCCCGGAAGAATAGACCTCGGGCTGGGCCGCGCACCGGGAACGGACAGCCTTACCGCTATGACGATCAGGAAGCAGTCCCTGCATCAGCCTTACGATTTCAGGCATCACATCCGGGAGCTGCAGCAGTATTTCAGCCCCGACAACCATACCGCGAAAGTGCGGGCGCTGCCGGGCGAAGGTGTGGATATCCCGCTGTATATCCTGGGCTCCAGCACTGACAGCGCTTACCTGGCGGCACAGATGGGACTGCCGTACGCGTTTGCAGCGCATTTTGCACCAACACATTTTGCAGAGGCACTGTATATTTATCATCATAATTTCCAGCCCTCGGCCGTATTGAAGGAACCCTATGCCATTGCCTGCATACAGGTGCTGATAGGTAAAGACAGCGCTCATGCCGAAGGGCTGGCGACCTCCGTTTACAGGAATTTCCTGAATATCGTTACCGACAACCGTACACCAATGGAAGCGCCCGTTACACCGGAAACCATGCGGCAGCTCTGGACACCCGAGCAGGAAGCGTATGTAAAGAATATGCTGCAATATGCCGTGATAGGCGATACGCAGACCGCTGCCGGGAAGCTGTATAATTTCCTGGAAGCCTATCCCGTACAGGAGCTGATGGCGCTCACCCAGACCTTTTACCAGGAAGACCGGCGCTATTCCTATATCCAGCTCCAGTCGATCATGAACAACTATAATGCACAGGCCCCTGCCTCCAACTGACATTCTTATACGATTATAACCGCATGAAGCTATTATTCCACGCCAACAGGTTTCCCTATCCTCCTTTCAGGGGCGATAAGCTCAAGATCTACAATCTTGCCAGGCAACTCTGTAAAAACCATGAGCTGCATTTACTGACCTTCCTGGAAGATGAGCAGGATAAGCAATATATAGATAAGCTCGGGGAGATCTTCACAGCTATCTACCTGGTTCCCCTTCCTAAATCAAAAGTGTATACGAACAGCCTCAGGACGCTTTTCAGCAATAAGCCCGTACAGGTGGGCTACTTTGAAAGCCAAGCCATGCAGGAGAAGATACAGCAGCTGGTCAGCGTCCAGCAGTACGATGCCGTGCATATACAGCATATCAGGCTGGCACAGTTCTGGATGTCTTATACCGGCCTGCCGCGCATCCTCGATCTGCCGGACGCGTTCTCCCTTTACTGGAAACGCAGGATAGACAATACATCAGGCTTCAGCAGGATGTTTGCAGCGATGGAGTATAAGCGCCTTAAAGCCTATGAGCAGCATATCAGCAGGTTCCCGCTGGCGCTGGTCTGTTCGCGGGAAGATAAGGAATACCTGGAGCAGGAGCAGGGTCTTGATAATATAGCACTGCTGCCCAACGGTGTGGATACCGCCACTTTCCATAATGATCCCGACAGCTATCCTGACAACCGGACGATCCTGTTCACCGGTAATATGGACTATGCGCCCAACGTGGACGGCGTCTGCTATTTTACAGAGGAGATCTTTCCGCTCATTAAGCAGCAGCTGCCGGATGCGCGTTTTATCATAGCCGGCCAGAGACCGGTGGATAAGGTAAAGGCCCTCGCCGGGAAGGATATCACCGTTACCGGCTTTATACCGAACCTCGCCGATATTTACAAGGAAGCTGCGCTGGTCGTATCTCCGCTGCGCTTTGGCGCAGGTACCCAGAACAAAGTGCTTGAGGCGATGAGCATGGGCATCGCCGTGGTCAGCATGGATGTCGGCTTCGGAGGACTGGATATCCGGCAGGGCCAGGGAGTCTTCCGCGCCACCTCCGCCCGGGAGTTCGCGGAGCAGTGCGTGCACCTGCTGCTGCATCCCGGAGAGCGCATTGCCTGCGGTAAGGCGGGACAGGAGGTCATCAGGGAACGGTACGCCTGGGAGCAGGTAGCAGCCCGGCTGGAAGGTTATTTTGAACAGGTGATCCGTCACGGCAAAGGATAAGCCACAGCATATATAAACGGTATCATAATAAGAGCAGCCACCTCGTGAGGTGGCTGCTCTTATTATGATACATTATTGCTAATCGGGTTGATCTCCTTCTAAAAACCTGTTGATGGTGCTAAACGTCATTACTTTTTTTTTTCACCATTATCCTCTATGGACAATCCGGAAATGCTGGAAGAATTGTTACTGTTACCTGATTCATTCAGATCGATATTCCTTCTCTGGTAGGCAGGAACATTCTCCACTTCGTTCATATCCGCATTCATATTAAAGCTCATTCTGCGTAACTGGGCAGCCCTGTCTTCCAGCGCCTTCTTCTGCTCTTCGAATCTTCTCTGCTCTTCCTGGTCTCTCTCAGACATCTGGTAACCACTGTAAGCAGGCTTGGAAGGCTCATTATTAACAGCAGGACCTGAAGGCTGCTGCTTTACGAACATATCCATTCCCGGCTGTTCCGGAACAGGAGGTTGGGCGGCCGGCGCAGCAGGTTCGATATTCAGCTCAAATACATTGTTGCTGCCTGCAGGAGGCGGGGTTGTTGTATTGTCTGTTCTGAACAGGTCGTTCTTCACCTCGCTGTCATTCACCACCGTTTCATTCAATACCAGCTTGGGAGCCATGACATCATCCGCCTTGGGTGCCACCGGCTTGGTCGTATTTCCCAGGTCAAGCGGGAAAACCACTTTCTCCGGGGCCGCTTCTTCTTTTTTCAATGGTTCGGGATTGATCTCATTATGCTGGAAGCCGGTAGCGATCACGGTTACCGCGATCTTATCGCCCAGGTTAGGATCGTGTCCCATACCCAGGATGATATCACAGTTATTGCCCGCTTCTTTCTGCACATATCCCTGTATGATCTCCAGCTCATCCAGCGTATGCTCGAATTCACCGGATGCGGAAGTGATATTCAGCAATATCCACTTAGCGCCTTTGATCTCGTTATCATTCAGCAGCGGGGAGCTCAATGCTTCTTCCACAGCCTGTATGGCCCTGTTCTCGCCGCTCACCTGCGCGCTACCCAGGATAGCGACGCCGCCGTTCTTCATGACCGTCTGCACGTCGTTGAAGTCAAGGTTTACGCTGCCGTTGCCTGTGATCAGGTCCGTAATGCACCTGGCCGCAGTGGAGAGCACGTTATCAGCTTTGGCAAAAGCCTGGGAGAACGGGAGGTCACCGTACTGCTGCCTTAATTTATCATTGGAGATAATAAGGATGGTATCTACATGCTTTTTCATTTCAGAGATGCCGGCATGTGCCTGTCTCATCCTCCTGGAACCCTCATAGGTAAAAGGAGTCGTAACGATCCCTACAGTGAGTATGCCCAGCGAACGGCATACGGACGCGATGATAGGAGCCGCACCTGTACCGGTACCGCCACCCATGCCTGCCGTCACGAAAGCCATCTTGGTATTGACTTCCAGGATGCGGGAGATCTCCTCAATGGATTCTTCACCCGCCTGCCTACCGACATCAGGATTCGCACCGGCTCCCAAACCCTGGGTAAGGTGGGGGCCCAACTGGATCTTATTGGGAACTGCACTTTGCTGTAACGCCTGGGAGTCGGTATTGCAGACAATGAAGTCCACATCATCAATGCCTAAATTATACATGTAATTTACAGCATTGCCACCGCCCCCTCCGACACCTATCACTTTGATAATAGATGACTGGTTTTTGGGGATTTCAAAATGTATCATAATTGTTGCTTTTTTGGGGCTCTAAAGTTGAATTTTAAAAGGTTTTTGTGCTATTTAAAGAGGGTCCTACAAAAATATAAAACGTTTATATATCCTGATTAAATAAGCTATGTTTTTTTATAATTTTTTATCGTTGCCGCCTTCAAAAAAATCCTTGAAAGAGTTCCTTAAATTGTCGAAGACCCTGTTGAACCTGTTAAGGATCGGATGCTCTTTTTTACTATCTTCTGAAGCGTCTTCCTCTTCTTCCATAAAGGAATCATCTTCCTGCTCTTCCGGCGCCTGCTGCATCGTTGTTTCCGCTGCCGGCCTTACCGCAGGTTTTACTTTTTTTACAGGTGCGGGCGCTTCCGTTTCCGGAGCGCTGATCGTTTCTTCCTCCATCAGCATATTCCCCCTTGTATGCGCAAAAGCCTTGCCTGCTTCATAATCCGCATAGCCTCTTAATATAAGGCCTATAGCTGTGGCATACATCGGGTGGCTCAGCTCTTCCGACTGCCCGCCCGCAAGATTGATATTAGGCTTACCGATACGCGCGTTCAGGCCCGTTTTCAGCTCCGTAAGCTGCATGATGTGCTGCAGCATACTGCCGCCTCCGGTAAGGATGATACCGCCATGCAGCCTGTGATGCAGGTTGTTCTGCTTCAGCTGGAACTGCACGAACTCTATGATCTCCGATACGCGGGCCTCAATGATAGCGGCCAGGTTCTGTACCTTGATCTCCTTGGCCGGTAATCCTCTTACGCCCGGTATGGTGATATAGGCATCGGGATTGGCCTCCGAAGGTATGACGGTACCGAAACGCACTTTCATAGCTTCGGCCTGGTTCTTCAGCACGCCCAGTCCTTTCTTGATGTCATCCGTTACATTGCAGCCGGCAAAAGGTATGACCGCCGTATGCATCAGGATACCGTCGTGGAATACGGCGATATCCGTAGTACCGCCGCCGATGTCCACAATGGCCACACCGGCCTCCAGGTCTTCATCTGTTATAACCGCCGCAGCAGAAGCAATAGGCTGCAGCACCAGGTCAACAGTATTCAGCTGGGCGCCTTCCACACAGCGCCTGATGTTACGGATCGCATTCACGTTACCCGTTACCACGTGGAAGTTGGCGCCGATCTTGACACCCGGCATACCTACCGGGTTGATGATGTTCGGTATATTGTCAATAGTATATTCCTGCGGAATGATATCGATGATCTGGTCACCGGCCGCCACACAGGTCTTGTGCTGGTCTTTGATGAGCAGCTCTATATCTTTATGCGTAATGATCACATCATCCTCGTTGGAAGAAGACAGGATACGGTCACCGCGCGTCTGCAGGCTTTTGATATGATGACCGGCAATGCCCACGTACACATCACTGATGTCCAGGTTAGGATTTTTCTGCATCAGGTCTTCCATAGCCAGCTCTATGGATTTCACACATTGCTGTATATTCAGTACAACACCGTGCTGTACGCCATTGGACACGGATTTGCCATATCCCAATATTTCTAGTTTCCCGAATTCATTCTTCCTGCCCGCGATGGCCACTACCTTGGTAGTACCAATATCCAAACCTACAATAACGGGTTGTTGCTTCTTACTCATATCACTGTTATTTAAAAAGTATTATACTGTATTTTATGTTTGCCCGGCAATAGATGCCGGTAGGTTAATGTTTATTATCTCTACTGTGCGCTTATAGGCGTTGCGGGCAATGTCTGCAGCAATTCCTTTTCATCCAGCACATCCGGCACCTTCACCACAGTATCCGTAGTACGGGGCGCCACCCATCCCAGCGAAGGGCGGGCTACCACCTGGTTGACAAAGCTCAGGTCCAGCTCCTCATATTTATCCCAGCCCAGCGTATTGCTCACCTGCCTGTAAAAGGCAAACAGGTTGGCAAACTTAGTATCCAGGTCGGTCGTATCGCCTATCATCACTTTCTGGTTGCCCAGCAGGGTAGCCATTATAAATTTCCTGCTGTCCGTCACACCTACCTGCACTACCTGCCTTGACCAGAAGGTATCGTTGTTAATGAACTTCGCTATGCCTATGATCCTGGATTGCAGATCGCCGCCCTTCTCCCTGCTCTTTTCCACGGGCACATCCGTAAAGACCACTGCCGGGTAAGAATAGCCCACCACTATCGGCATTACATTTCCCGTGCTGTCCAGGTAGTAGCTGTTGCCGGACCTGTCAAATATACGGGCCACCGGTATGCGCTGCCGGACGTCCACATTCAGGTAACGGCCGTTATCTATGTACAGCTCCGCTTTCTCTATCCAGGGATTGGTCATCACCACTGCTTCCAGCTGCTTCAGATCCGCTGTTTTGATAGACAGCTTTTCTATGTCAATGTTCTTCTCCTCCACAAACAGGCGTTCTATATCTTCCTTTTCCAGGAAAGAGTACACCTCATCATCATTCAGGTGTATCCTGAAGCCTTTCAATGGCGCATGGATATGATACTGATAGGTAAAATAGATCAGCACCCCTATCGTCACCGCTATCAAAGAGCCTATAATTATCCTGGTGTTTATCTTGCGCATGTCTTATATCTTCTTCAATAACTATTAATCTTCCGATGAAGGACCATATCTTTTTATGATCTCCTCCGCTATAGGCTGCACCAGCTTATCTATATCGCCCGCTCCGCAGGTAATAAAGAGATCCAGGGGCGCAGATGCCGCGTATTGCACCAGTCCTTCCTTCGTCACGATCGTCCTGTTAGGATTGCCCATCAGGTCTGCTATCATCCGGGAGGACACGCCTTCCATCGGCTGCTCGCGGGCCGGGTAGATATCCAGCAGCAGCACCTCATCCGCCAGGTCCAGGCTGCGTGCAAATCCCGCAGCAAAATCCTTTGTCCGGGAGTACAGGTGCGGCTGGAAAGCCACTACACATTTCCGCTTAGGGAACAGTGTTTTAGCACTTTTAATAAGCGATGCCAGCTCTTCCGGGTGATGCGCATAGTCATCAATATAAACAACCTGCTTATTTTTTACTACGTATTCAAAACGTCTTTTAACTCCTTTGAAGGTCCCCATAGCGCTTATCACGGCAGCATCGTCAATATCCAGGGATTTGGCTACCGCTATGGCTGCCACGGCATTTTCCACATTGTGCATACCGCCCACGTGCAGCCGCACGCCTTTCAGGAACCAGCCGTTGCCTTTTACATCGAAGACATAGCCGCCGTTACGCATCGTGATATTGGAAGCATATGCCGTGGCGCTGCTGTTCTGAGCACTATAGGTGAACCTGGAGGCACCTTTCAGCTCCAGGCCTTTCTTCAGGCCATGCTTATACCAGAGCATCCCATCCGGCTTGATATTCGCCGTGTATTGTATATAGGCCTCCTCTACTGCCGCTTCGGTCCCGTAAATATCCAAGTGATCCGGGTCCATAGCCGTCAGCACCGCAATATCGGGTCTCAACTTTAAAAAGCTCCGGTCATATTCATCAGCCTCTATCACAGCCACATTGGTATCGCTGCTCCAGTAATTGCTGTTATAGTTAACGGCAATGCCTCCCAGGAAGGCATTGCAGCCATACTGACTGTCTCTCAGGATATGTGCCACCATGGAAGTGACCGTTGTTTTCCCATGCGTACCGGCTATTGTTATAGAGAACATATCATTGGATATGATCTCCAGCACATCCGAACGTTTCAGGACAGGCTTACCCTGGGCCCTGAACCAGTTCAGCTCCGAATGATCCTGCGGGATGGCTGGCGTATATACCACCAGGTCCGCGTTCTTATCCGCCAGTGCAATATTATCCTCGAAATGAACGGCTATACCTTCACGCTCCAGGGCATCTGTAAGCGCCGTGGGCGTCTTATCGTAGCCCGACACTTTCCGTCCCGATTCATTGAAGTAACGGGCAAGCGCGCTCATCCCTATACCTCCTATACCGATGAAGTATACATTTTTTACGTTATTCAGGTCAATATTGTGCATATATCAAATTACTTTCTTTCTGATTGAATAATATTTCTGATCTGCGCGGCGATCCTTACATCCGCATCTTTTATAGCCAGGCCAAGCAGGTTGTCATGCATCTGCTGCAGTTGCTTTTCATCATGGATCAGTGCCTGTACCTTATCCTGCAGCAATTCTCTTACACGATCATCAGGTATCATCCAGGCCGCCTGCTTATCCACCAGCGCCTGCGCATTGCTGGTCTGGTGATCTTCGGCAGCAAAGGGGTACGGTATGAATATAGCAGGTCTGGCAACGATGCAGATCTCCGCTATAGCCAGTGCGCCGGCCCGGGAAATGATCATATCACATACCGCATACGCCTGATCCATTTCATAAATAAATTCCATAGCCTTCACGTGCTGCGGGTACTGTGCGGCAATCGCGGCGGCTTCACTGATAAATGTCTTACCGGTCTGCCATACCACCTGTATATCCTGCGCCACCAGCGCGGGAATGCACCCGGCCATAGCCTGGTTGATGCTCTTGGCACCCAGGCTCCCGCCTACTACCAGTATCGTTTTCCTGGCTGCATCCAGTCCGAAAGATCGTGCAGCGTCCTCACGGCTTACCTTAGATTGCGATATCGCTTTCCGTACCGGGTTGCCTGTCATCACGATCTTTTCTGCAGGAAAGAAGCGTTGCATATTGTCATAGGCTACGCAAACGGCCGCCGCTTTTTTTCCCAGTATCTTATTCGTCTTGCCGGCAAAGGAATTCTGCTCCTGTATCAGCGTCGGGATACCTTTTTTCTGCGCGGCGTTCAGCACCGGGAAGCTGGCAAAACCGCCGACCCCTACCACTGCATCAGGTTTGAATTCCCTGATGATATTCATCGCAGCCTTATTGCTTTTCCAGAGCTTGAACGGCAGGGACAGGTTCTTCAGCAGGTTACTCCTGTTAAAGCCTGCAATATCGAGGCCTATGATGCGGTAACCTTCCTTCGGCACCTTTTCCATTTCCATCTTGCCATTGGCCCCCACGAACAGGATATTAACAGCAGGGTCGGCCGCTTTCAGCGCATGGGCAATCGCCACCGCCGGGAATATATGTCCTCCTGTACCGCCTCCTGCTATAATAATGTTCATGACCTGATAATTTCTAATTCCTGTATCTGCTTTTCCACAGATGCCTTTGTTATTTTATCTTTTTCATTCTGTTCCATCTCTTCCACATACCTGCTGACGCTCAGGATAATGCCTATCGCAATACAGTTAAACCATATGGACGATCCTCCCATGCTCATCAGCGGCAAGGTCAGCCCCGTGACTGGAAGCAGGTTGACCGCGACTCCCATATTCACAAAAGCCTGGAAGACCATGGTCACGCTGAGGGCTATGACCAGGAAGGAACCGAATGCGTAAGGAATACGCCTGAATATCTGTATGCTTCTCCACAGCAGGGTAAGATAGATGAGCATCAGTCCTACCGCACCGATCACACCGTATTCCTCGATAAGCATGGCAAATATCATATCGGAATAAGGATGCGGCAGGTAATCCCTGGCCCAGCTGTTGCCCGGGCCTTTCCCTATGAAGCTGCCGTTGGCGATCGCTATCTTGGCCTGGTTCACCTGGAAGTTATCGTCAGCATCTCCTTTTCCCATATAGGTCTCTATCCGCTTTTCCCAGGTTTCCGCCCTGCCTATACCGGTAGCTTTGGAGAAGCCGTACAGGCCCGCTACCGCTATGATGCCTACCAGTCCCAGCAGGAGTATGTGCTTCATACTGACCCTGCCTATAAAGAACATGATACAGCACGTGAGCAATAACAATAATGCCGTTGATAAGTTGGCAACCCCGATCAGCAGCACGATCAGCAGCACCGGGCACAGAATGGGGATCACAAATCCTTTCCAGAGATCTTTGATATTGTCCTGGCGCAGGCTCAGCATTTTGGCCAGGTACATAAAGATGGCCAGCTTGGCCAGGTCTGAGGTCTGGAAGGAGATATTGATCACCGGGATGGTGAGCCAGCGGGCTCCGTCATTCAGTGTGGTACCTACACCCGATAAGGTCAGGATCAGCAAAGGAATACTTGCCAGGAACAAATAAGACGCCCATTTCTTGAACTTCACGTAATTGATCCTGTGAAATATAAAAATGATAACGAAGCCCAGCACATACTTGAATGCATGGCTCAGAAAGAAATGGTTCTCTCCCATTCCCTTACGCCAGGCTAAAGACCCGGTGGCACTGTAGATCACTACCGAGCTCCAGAAGAAGAGCAGCAGTACCACGGCCCAGATGCCCTTGTCACCTTTAATATATTTCCTTATTACTTCCATTGCACTTTATTTCTTTTTACTTTAAAGTTCCCTTACCGCGATCTTGAACTGCTCACCCCTGTCCTCGAAATTCTTGAACAGGTCAAAGCTGGCACAACCGGGAGAGAGCAGCACCACATCGCCTTCCCTGGCCAGGAAGTAAGCGGTCTTTACGGCATCTTTTGCCGAACGTGTGTCCACGATATCCGTAACCACATTATCAAAGGCCTGGTGTATAAGGTCGTTATTGATACCTAAACATACGATAGCCTTTACCTTCTCCTTTACCAGGTCCATGATCTCATTATAATCGTTCCCCTTATCCTGTCCTCCGAGTATCAATACCACATCCTTCGTCATGCTTTCCAGGGCATACCAGACAGAGTTGAGATTGGTGCCTTTACTGTCATTGATGAATTCCACTCCGCCCACTGTCGCAACATATTCCAGCCTGTGATCCAATCCGTTGAATGTTGAAAAACTTTCTCTTAAAAATTCATTCCTGATGCCTGCAGCCTTAGCTGATATACCCGCCGCCATAGTGTTGTAATAATTATGTTTGCCTTTGATCATCAAATCATTGATGGATTGCTGGAAGTTCTCATCGTTTACATTGATCTGAATGTTGTCGTTCTTAAAGAGTGCGCCGTTTTTCTGGTTAAATAGTTTCTCGTTCATCGTAATGGTCAATAATTGTGAATGTATTTTGGTTTCGGTTAGTTTCGCTTGTATAACAGGGTCATCCACATTGATCACTGCATAATCTGCAGCCTCCTGGTTTTTGAAAATGTTGAACTTGGCCTGTATGTATTCATCATAATTGTAATTATACCTGTCCAGGTGATCCGGTGTGATATTCAGCAGTACCGCTATATCCGGCCGGAAGGTTTCAATATCATCCAGTTGAAAGCTGCTCACTTCTATGATATACCAGTCTGCAGGCTGCAAAGCGACCCGCTTCGCAAAGCTGATACCGATATTGCCCACCAGCGCCGCATCCAGACCGGCTTTCACAAATACATTGTGCGTCAGGGTAGTCGTGGTGCTTTTACCATTACTGCCGGTGATGGCTACGATCTTACTGTTATTAATAAACCTGTAAGCCCATTCGATCTCACTGATGACCCTTATGCCCTTTTCCCTGATCTTTCTGACCACCGGCGCCTTTTCAGGTATGCCGGGACTTTTTACGACCAGTCCGGCCTGCAATATCTTCGCTTCATCATGCCCCTGCTCTTCAAAAGGTATCTCCCAGGACAACAGCTCCTTCTTATAGGTATCCTTTATATTGCCGTAATCGGAGACCCATACATCGTATCCCTGCTTTTTGGCCAGGATAGCAGCCCCGTTACCACTCTCGCCCGCACCCAATATAACAACCAGTTCCGCCATCCTTACTGAATTTTTAAAGTCACAACACTTAATACGGCCAGCACGATACCGATGATCCAGAAACGCGTCACGATCTTGCTTTCATGGTAACCCAGCTTCTGGTAATGATGGTGCAGCGGCGACATCAGGAAGATGCGGCGGCCCTCACCGTATTTCCGCTTCGTATATTTAAAGTAAGCCACCTGCAGCACCACCGACAGGTTCTCCACGAGGAAGATACCGCAGATAATGGGTATGAGCAGCTCCTTTCTTACTATGATAGCCAGCGAGGCGATGATACCGCCAAGCGCCAGGCTGCCCGTATCTCCCATGAATACCTGTGCAGGGTGGGCATTATACCACAGGAAACCGATACACGCGCCGACAAACGCGCCGACAAATATGGACAGCTCGCCCAGGTTGGGAATGTGCATGATATTAAGGTATTCCGCGAATATATAGTTACCGGACAGGTAGGCAAATATGCCGAACGTCAGCCCGCTGATGGCAGAGACACCTGTTGCCAGACCATCTATCCCGTCCGTAATATTGGCGCCGTTGGATACTGCCGTGATAATGAATATCACGAACAGGATATATAACGTTGGCGTCAGCCATTTCTCCGCTTGCTCTCCCGCAAATGAAGATATCTTGCTATAGCTCAGCTCATGATTCTTGGTGAACGGCACGGTAGTGACCGGGGCCTTTACCTGTACATAGGTATGTGACTGCCCCTTATCATCCAGCCGGGTATAAGGATCGGATACGATCTTTTCCGTGGCGCTGTACAGTATAGGCGTGTTCTCCTTGACCTCTCTCGTGATCACAATATCATTATGGTAATACATCGTATAGCCTATAATGATGCCCAGACCGATCTGTCCTATGATCTTGAACCTGCCCTGCAGGCCTTCCTTATTCTTTTTGAATACCTTGATGTAATCATCTATGAACCCTATCAGCCCCAGCCATACCGCGGAAAGCAGCATCATCAGGATATAGATATTTTTAAGGTTGGCAAAAAGCAATGTAGGGATCACCATGCCTGCAATGATCATGATACCGCCCATGGTAGGTGTGCCCCTCTTGGTCTTCTCGCCTTCAAGTCCCAGGTCACGGATCGTTTCTCCTATCTGCCTGCGCTGCAGCAGGAGGATCATCCGCTTACCGAATACCAGGGTGATGACCAGTGACAGTATAACGGCCATGGCAGCCCTGAAAGTGATGAAGTGAAACAACCCCGCACCTGTAAGTGTAAAATGCTCTCTTAAATAGCTGAATAAATGATACAACATACTTCGGTTATCTTTCTAATAATGTAAACATATGAATGAGCTGTTCCTTATCATCAAAATGATGCTTTACGCCGTTGATCTCCTGGTACGTCTCATGTCCTTTTCCTGCAAGCAGTATGATGCTTTCCGGCGATGCCATGCTTACCGCCACGCGTATGGCTTCCTGCCTGTCGGTAATCCTCAGGTACTTCCGTTTCATAGAGACAGGCACGCCCTGTTCCATATCATCCAGGATCACTTCCGGGTTTTCGCTTCTCGGGTTATCCGAGGTAAATATTACTTTAGTGCTATGCGTGACGGCCACCTCGGCCATTTCGGGCCTTTTGGAAGTGTCCCTGTCACCGCCGCAGCCTACTACCGTTATCACTTCCTTATCCTGGCTGAACTGCCGGATGGTGCTCAGCACGTTCAGCAACGCATCCGGCGTATGGGCATAGTCCACGATGCCCAGGATATGATCCGCAGCGGAACGTATGGTCTCAAACCTGCCCGCAGCGCCTTTTAGCTCACTTAATATTTCCAGTACCCGCCGCGCAGGCATACCCAGGTTCAGGGCTGCGCCGTACACGGCCAGGATATTATAGGCATTGAATAATCCGTTCAGCCTGAAGTGCACCTCCTGCTGACCGATCAGCATCAGTAAGCCGTCCAGCTCATTCTCCAGCACTTTGCCTTTGTAATCCGCAGGCACCCTCAGCGCATAGGTCTTACGGGCGGCCTTTGTATTCTGCAGCATCACCAGCCCTCTCTTATCATCCGCATTGACAATAGCAAAAGCCTCTTTTTTCAGGCCATCGAAAAAGGCTTTCTTGGCCTGGAGGTAAGCGTCAAATGTTTTATGATAATCCAGGTGGTCGTGCGTAAGGTTGGTAAATAAGGCACCGTCAAAATCCACGCCCGCTATGCGTTGCTGGGATACTGCGTGAGAGCTTACTTCCATAAAGACATACTCACATCCCGCTTCGTACATAGTATTCATAAGCTGCTGCAGCGATATCGCATCCGGCGTCGTATGCGTGGCAGGCACTACCTTATGGCCGATATAATTGGCAACCGTAGAGATCAGCCCGCAAGTATAGCCCAGCTTCTGAAACAGCTGGAACAGCAGGGTCGCTACTGTCGTCTTGCCATTCGTACCGGTCACACCTACGACTTTCATCTCCCTGGACGGGTGATCGTAAAAGACCGCAGCTATGCCACCCATTACAGCCGTCACATCCGGCACCTTAATATAACAAACGTCCGCAGCGATTACTTCCGGCAATGTATCACACACCACAGCCACTGCACCGGCCTCCACCGCCCTGGCAATAAATCCATGACCATCTGCATGAGCGCCGCGCACTGCGAAGAACAGTGTACCCTGACGCACCTTTCTTGAATCGAGCGCCAGGTCCTGCACCATATGCTGCCGGTCTCCCCTGGTCTCTGCATCCTGCAGATGTTGAATTAATGCTGCTACCGTTTTCAATGGTTATATGGTTTTTAACTTAAAGTAATAATGATCTGCTGCCCTTTCCTTATGCTCGTCTTTGGCGCTAACGACTGGCTGGTTACCCGTCCCATTCCCTGCACCTGCACGATCATACCTGCTCTTTCCAGCATATATACCGCGTCCTTAACGCCCATGCCCACCACATCGGGCACTTTACCTTTTTCCACTATCTGCTGCTCGGTATTGAATATATTCCCGTTCAGCCTGGCCGTTACGAAGCCCTCGGCATTGCTTACCCCTGCGGGAGCCTGCAGACCCAGGACACTGAACACCTGCCTCATATCATCGCTGTTGCCGCTTTTCACCACCAGCGACCTGTTCCTGCCATACTCCTGTACCGGCGGATTCCAGCCCCCGATATGCAGGGCATACAGCTTATCCGCGATCACCTTGAACACCGGGGCAGCTACCACAGCACCATAGTAGGCACCGTGAGGAACGGAACGTACAAGCACCATAACCGTATATTTGGGGTTATCTGCCGGGAAGTAGCCCACAAAAGAACCCTGCTTGACGCCGTCCTTATAGGATATCTGGCCGTCGGCCACCTGTGCCGTACCTGTCTTTCCCCCGGCTTTATATAATTGCGATTTGATCGATTTGGCCGTACCGTTTTCCACTACCGCTTCCAGGGCCTGGCGTAACTGACGGATGGTCTCCGGGCTGGCGATCCGCTCTGCCAGCACGGTAGGCGCTATCTTCTGCACCGGCTGCCCATACTCCCGGATCTCGCTCACCAGGTAGGGCTTTACCATTTTGCCGTTATTGGCCACGGCATTATATACCATCAGGGTATGCAGCGGCGATATCAGGCTCTCATAGCCATATGCTATCCAGGGCAGCGATGTCTTCTTGCCCCAGCTGGCCGATTTGGTGGTCTTGATACGGGGCGCATGCTCTCCCACCAGGTCGATACCGGTCTTTTTATCCAGCCGCAGGTCCTGCAGATGCCGGATAAATTTCATGGGATCATTAGCGTAATACTGGTCCACCAGCTTGGCAAACGCCACATTGGAGGATGCCGCAAAGGCTTTTTCTATGGAGATGACACCCATACCGGAGTGATCATCCCGGACACGCTGGGAGCCGAATTGCTTCACACCGCCTTCCACATTCACATTGTCAGAGATCTTTACATAGCCGTCCTCCAGCAGCGCCAGCAGGGACATCAGCTTAAAGGTAGAACCGGGCTCGGATAATTTGACTGCAAAATTTTCCACCTCGTCATATACGCCCCCGGCGCCTCTTTTCAGGTTGGCCATCGCCCGGATCTTGCCCGTTGCCGTTTCCATCACGATTGCCGTACCATAGGCGCAGCCATGCTTTTCCAGGCTTTCCTTCAACGCATGTTCCGTCACTTCCTGGATATTGATATCAATAGTGGACACTATATCCTTCCCGTTCTCGGGTTCCAGTATCATATCCTCGATAGGGATCCATACATTACCGGTGCTTCTTCTCAGCACCCTGCTCCCGTCATTGCCTTCCAGCACATTATTGTATGCCTCTTCCAGCCCTACATTGGAAGCATTTTCCCTCCACAGGCCGAGCGTCCTTTTAGCCAGCAGACCATAGGGATTATCCCTTTTGGAGTTGGCCTCCACTATAAAGCCGCCTTTATTCTTACGCTTGTTCAGGACGGGCAGCTCCCGTATAGCCTGGTATTCATAATATTTGGCATTCTTCGCGATCAGAAAATAACGGTCTTTCTTCTTATGCGCGGTCAGTATCCGGGTCTTATAATAATCCGCCGAATTCGCCTGCAGTATCTTAGCCAGTCCTGCCGCTATCTGGTTGATATGCTTACGGAGCGTATCTTCCGGCACCACCTTCAGGTCCCACCTCAGGTCAAAGCTCGGTGTGCTGGCTACTAGCAGGGTACCGTCTTCCGAATAAATATTGCCTCTTTCCGCGTCCAGCACCTCTTTCTTAATGTGGGTCTTCTGGGACATTTCCCGCAAGGCGTCTCCTTCTACGGTCTGGATGGCCACCACCTTCCAGACGATAGCCACAGCAAACAAGACTATCCCGGTAAACACCATGTACACCCGCAAGCTTATTTCCTGTTTCCTGTCCATATTATTTTTTACTTTTTAATTTCAAATGCCGGCTTATCCAGGGGCTTCAGGCCCAGTCGTTCCGATTTCTCGGTCATCATCTTTTCAGTGGTCAGGTTCATCAGCCTGGACTGCAGGTCCCTGTGCCGCCACCGTTCTTCCTTCAGCTCGCTCAGCCGCCGGTTATGCTCCTTAACGATAGCGATGGCCTTGTTGGAGTTGCTGATATAGACCACAATCAGCACGAACGCCAATACCAGGTAAGGAATATTCCTGGTAATACTGAATGGCGACAACCAGTCCACCAGCTTCGGTAAGCTCAATTTCCGTCCTTCGCGGGATGTATCCATAATCTTATTTCCTTTCAGCAATTCTTAAGCGCGCGCTGGACGAACGCGCATTTCTTTTTAATTCCGCTTCACCCGGCAGTATATCCTTCAATATCCTGAACGGGTTGCTGGCCTTATGCAGCCCGAAAGGATCTTCCGCTTCCCTGTTCTCCTCCAGCGTGCCGTTCTTCATAAAATGTTTCACGATCTTATCCTCCAGGGAATGGAAAGTGATCACCGCCAGCCTTCCGCCGGGCTTCAGGCAGCCGGGCGTCTGCTCCAGGAATTCTTTCAGCGCCACCAGCTCTTCATTCACCTCTATACGCAGCGCCTGGAACACCTGCGCCAGATATTTATGAGGCTTGCCCATAATACAGCCGTCTATCAGCGCTTTAAAATCATTAATGCTCTCCACGCGCCTGTTCCTGCGTCCTTCAACGATCACTTTTGCAAGTGTCCGGGAATTCCTGACCTCACCATTCTTTTCAAACATCCTGTGCAGCTCCTGCTCGGAATAGCCCGATATAATATCCGCTGCTGTCATTGTTCCCCTGTCATCCATACGCATGTCCAGCGGCGCGTCAAAACGGATGGAGAATCCCCTGTCCGCCGTATCAAACTGGTAAGAGCTCACTCCTATATCCGCCAGTATGCCGTCCACCCGGTCACAGCCGTAATAGGCCAGAAAATGCGCGAGATACCTGAAATTTTCCTTTACCAATATTACCCTCCTGTCATCCGGCGTATTGTGCCAGGCATCGCTGTCCTGGTCAAAGCAGATCAGCCGGCCTTTAGGACCCAGCCTGCTTAATATCAGCCGGGAGTGACCGGCACCGCCCATCGTACAGTCCACATATACACCATCAGGCTTTATATCCAAAGCCTCTACCGCCTCTTCCAGCAATACTGTTTCGTGATGATATTGTTGGTGCTCCATAATCTGCTATAATTCTATATCTCCCCCGAATATTTCCGATGCCAGGTCAGCCAGGTCGCCCATATTGGCGGCCAGGTAAGCGTCATAATTCGCCTTATCCCAGATCTCCATCTTGTCGATCTGTCCCAGTATCATCACATCTTTTTTCAGCTCCACTGCCGATATCATATGCTTAGGTAAGAGCAGCCTTCCCGCGCTATCCAGCTCCAGCCTTGCAGAGGTAGCCAGCATCAGCCTTTTGAACTTTTCCAGCTTGGGATTCAGCATACTGAGCTTGACCAGCTTGGCCTGGATCTTTTCCCACTCATTTTCAGTATACAATTCAATGCAGTTCTCAAATCCTTTGTAAGCGACAAAAGACAGGGAGTCCCCTTCCGGCAGCTGTTTTTTCAAACCGGCCGGGAAAGTAATGCGTCCTTTGGCATCCAGGGAAACGTCAAAATTGCCTATTAAACTTAACAAAGTGATATTTTGTGCATTTTACCACACAAAGAAACACATTTCTACACAAATCCACACATTTCAACACATAGAAAATATTATTAATTTTCCACAAAGAATGGGGATAACTCTTGCAAAATGTGGAAAACCCTAACAAAAGGTAGAAAACTATTAAATAAAGGTCAGTTTTCGGTTAGTAAGTCAGAAAGCTAAAGATAAGAGGTTTTGGCAAAAATCCTATATAAATTTTATGGCTCCATAAAAAATGCTGGGAATAAGTGCATTAAAATTTAAAATAAAAATATTATCACCCTTGCAGGCCGGAAATCCGCTTTACACATGCAACATATAGCTGTAATGTGAATTACTTATAATTTTTATCCGCCGGGTGTAGAACGGCTACCGTAATAACCGGCCATATAAGCCGTACAATTTCCTGTCTCAAAAAAGCTTAACTGGTTCCTCACATCCGTCCGGTATGACCGGCACGCTGCAGTATCTTTACAACAAACACGACCTTTGCCCCGCAGAGAAGACATTTCCCGGCCAATCGTAGCTGTAAAAGGGGTTGTTGCCTGTAAGCAGGCAGGCACTAAAGCTTATTTGATGATCCGCCAGCACCAGTGTATGTACTGGTTCCTGAAATCTTCGGGGATGGTCCTGGCTCTGATATCCTCTATGGAAGTGGCGTTCAGCCTTTCAAATTGCGGCTGGAAGGTGCGCAGGTTGTTTGAAAAGTAAATGATCCCTCCCGGTTCCATCACGCCCAGCAGCAATTGCAGCATATAGGCATGATCCCGCTGCGTGTCCCAGGTGCCTTTCAGCCTGGTGCTGTTGCTGAATACAGGCGGATCGACAAACACCAGGTCAAAGAGCGGTTCTGCCGGCAGGCTTTTTAAATATTGCATCGTGTCCATGACTATAAATTCATGGGCGCTTACATCCAGGTCGTTCAGCTCAAAATTCTCCCTGGCCCAGTTGATATAGGTATTGGAAAGATCGACCGTTGTAACTTTTTCGGCGCCACCGGCTGCGGCATATACGCTGAAAGCCCCGGTATAGGCAAATAGATTCAGCACCCGCATCTTTTTTGCTTCCTTCCCGAACTGCGCGCGCAACGGCCTGTGATCCAGGAACAAGCCGGTATCCAGGTAGTCTTTAAGGTTCACATAGAAACGCAGCCCGCCTTCGGTCACTATCATTTTCTCACTGGAGGAGTCTACCTTCTCATATTGCTCATTCCGGCGGTCCAGGCGTTTCCGCTGCTTCATAAAGATATGGTCCGGCGCCACCTGCAGGGCTTCGCTGATGGCGGTCACCGCCTCCTGTATCCACTGCTCATGCGCTGCTTCATCAGCAAATTTAAACCTGGAAGCATATTCCGCTACGTGAAGATAGTCGCCATACCTGTCCACACAAAAAGGGAATTCAGGGATATCATGGTCGAAGATCCGGTAACACATAATATCATTTCTTCTGGCCCATTTGCTGATATGACGGTCCACCTTCACCAGCCTGTTGTAAAATGCTTCCATGAGTAGTTACAATAGATAAAAAATAAAGCGCTATATGTTATAGCGCTTCCGTATAAGGTTGAAATGCTTCCCGGAGCGAATCGCTCGCAGCTACCAGGGGCAGCCTCAGGACATTCCGGATCAGGCCTTTTTCCGCCAGCACATGCTTTACACCTGTCGGGTTGCCTTCAGCAAATAACAGCCTGATAGCCGGCAGCAGCCGGTAGTGCAGCGGCTGCGCTGCTGCGATGTCATGCCGCAATGCGTGACGCACCATTGCCGTAAATGTTTCCGGATAGCAGTTGGCAGCTACGGAGATGACACCTTTCATACCTATTGCTACCTGCGGCAGCACCAGGTCATCATCACCGCTCAGCACGCTGAAGTGCGCGGGAGCGCCCTGCACCAGCTCCATACATTGCGCCATATTGCCGCTGGCCTCTTTGATCGCTACTATATTACTGCATTCCCGCGCCAGGCGCAGTGTCGTGGCCGGCAGCATATTGGTCACCGTTCTGCCGGGCACATTATAGAGGATCACCGGCTTGTCCGTGCTGGCCGCGATCGTTTTAAAATGCTGGTAAATACCTTCCTGCGAAGGCTTATTATAATAAGGCACCACGCTCAGTATGCCGTCCACCTCCGCCATAGGGTAGGCCGCAATGGTTTCTGTAACCTCCCTGGTATTATTACCGCCTATCCCCACGACAAGCGGCTTCCTTTTGTTATTTTTCTGAATGATGAATTTCAGCACTTCCAGCTTTTCTTCCGGGGTCATAGCAGGTGTTTCTGCAGTGGTTCCCAGCGCTACCAGGAAATCCACGCCTCCCCCGATCACATATTCGATAAGCTTTCCGAGGCTTTCATAGTCCACGGACAGGTCTTCCCTGAAAGGTGTTACCAATGCTACGCCTGTACCCTGAAAATTCATATGCATGTATAATTATGTAGTTTAGATTATGCTTCCGTTTCCTCGAAAAAGCCCATACTGGAGAATTTCTCTATTCTTTTTTCGATCCTCTGATCCGCGTCCGTTTGTTCCAGCTCCTTGATGGTATCCAGGATATACCGCTTGATGCTCAGCGCCATTTCTTCAGGCTTATAGTGCGCGCCGCCAACGGGCTCTTTCAGCACATCGTCCACCAGCCCGAAAGCGGACATATCTTCAGACGTCAGCTTCAGTTGCTCCGCGGCCTGCACTTTATAGTCCCAGCTCCGCCACAGGATGCTGGAGCAGTTTTCCGGGGAGATAACGGTGTACCAGGTATTTTCCAGCATCACCACCTTATCGCCCACGCCGATGCCCAATGCGCCGCCGGATGCACCTTCACCTATGATGATGCAGATCACCGGTACTCTCATGTTCACCATTTCATAAATATTGCGGGCAATGGCTTCACCCTGTCCTCTCTCCTCCGCTTCCAGGCCCGGATAAGCGCCCGGAGTGTCTATAAAGGTAACGATGGGACGGTTGAACTTTTCAGCCAGCTTCATCAGCCGCAGCGCTTTGCGGTAACCTTCCGGGTTGGCCATACCGAAATTGCGGATCTGGCGCTGCTTGGTATTGGTACCTTTCTGGTGACCGATGATCATCACCTGCTGCCCGTCTATATCTGCCAGGCCGCCCACGATAGCTTTATCATCCTTCACATTCCGGTCGCCGAACAGCTCCGTAAAGGTGCTGCATATCTTGCTGATATAATAATTGGTATAAGGGCGTTCGGGGTGACGGCTCAACTGGACCCGCTGCCAGGGTGTCAGATTTTTGTAGATCTCAGACCTTGTCTCTTCGATGGTTTGCTCCAGCTGCCTGACGGAGGCGGACATATCCATCTTGTTCTTGTCCGCGATGGATTGAAGCTTGTCCAGCTGGGACACCAGGTCTTCCAATGGCTTTTCAAAATCTAAAAACTGCATATATATAATATCTCTTATTGAATGAGTGGTAATAACGCCCCCGGTCCTTACAGACCCGGACGGCAACAGGGCAACAAAAATAGACAATATTTTGTTTTATGTGCAGGTTTAACCTATTATTCTGTTACAGGGCTTCCGGCCACAGGTGTCTCCTGTAAGCTGCTGCTGCAGTGCTCATCGCCGGTCCTGCCGGAACGTCCGCCCTGCCTTCTTTAGCTTGATTTTAACAGGCGGGCATAAGAAATGCAGCTACCTTGCCGCCTGTATGTTATCCCCGTACTTTAGGAGATAATCAGTAATTTCGCATATACAAAAATTGCATCAACAGAAAGGTATGTCAGAAAACATAGAAATATTGGGTGCCCGGGTGCACAACCTTAAGAATATAGATGTAAAGATCCCCAAGAATAAGCTGGTTGTCATTACAGGACTGAGCGGAAGCGGCAAGTCCTCCCTGGCATTTGACACTATCTTCGCGGAAGGGCAGCGCAGGTATATGGAAAGCTTTTCCGCCTATGCCCGCCAGTTCATGGGCGACCTGGAACGGCCGGATGTGGACCGTATCACCGGTCTTTCTCCCGTTATCGCGATAGAGCAAAAGACCACCAATAAAAATCCCCGCTCTACGGTAGGCACCATCACGGAGGTCTATGATTTTCTCAGGCTGCTGTTTGCCAGGGTCAGTACCGCCTATTCCTACCTTTCCGGCAACAGGATGGAGAAATATTCCGAAGAAGAGATCATCCGGCACATATACAGTCACCTGAACGGCGAGAAAATAGCGGTGCTGGCACCTGTTGTCAGGGGCCGGAAAGGACATTACCGGGAAGTATTCGAACAGTTCATGAAGCAGGGATACCTGCGCGCCAGGATAGACGGCGAGATACAGGAGCTGAAGCCGGGTATGCAGCTGGACCGCTATAAGATACACGATATAGAGCTGGTGATAGACCGCCTTACCGTCGATGAAGAAAGTAAGGTACGTCTTGGGCAAAGCATTCAGAAAGCATTGCAGATGGGCAAAGGGCTGCTGTTCATAGAGCATCATACGACCCACCAGCTTACACAGTACAGCAAGAACCTGATGGAGGCGGCCACTGGACTCTCCTATGAGGAGCCGAACCCCAATACCTTTTCCTTTAACTCTCCATATGGTGCCTGTCCGAGATGTAAAGGACTAGGTGTGGTGCATGCCATCAATATGGAAAGCGTGATACCTGACAGCAGCAGGAGCATCAGGGAGGGCGGCATCGCGCCCCTGGGAGAGGCCCGGGAGGCGCAAAGCTGGAAAATGACAGAGCGTTTCGCCAAGAAGCACAAGATATCCCTGACTACCCCGATAGGCAACCTGAAGGACAAAGAGCTGAACCTTATCCTTTACGGGCAGGAAACGGCAGGCATCACTTACCAGGAAAACAGCGAAGATTATAAATACCTTACTGATAGCTTTGAAGGCGTCCTGAACAGTATGTTGCGCTGGTTCAACGAAAGCCCGTCAGACCATATCAGGAACTGGGCGGAGCAATTCCTCCACCTGGATACCTGCCCGGAATGCGAGGGCAAAAGGCTAAAAAAGGAAAGCCTGTGCTTTAAGGTAGGCCCCTATAATATAGCCGACCTGTCACAGTTGTCATTGTCCGCCTTTTATGAGCAATTCAGCAATATAGATCAATACCTGGATGATAAGAAAAAGATCATAGCCAAGGATATTATCAAAGAGATCACGGAGCGGGTGCGCTTCCTGCTGGATGTCGGCCTGCACTACCTGACACTCAACAGGCCTACCAGGACTCTGAGCGGCGGAGAGAGCCAGCGCATACGGCTGGCCACGCAGATCGGCTCCAAGCTGACCGGCATCACCTATATCCTGGATGAGCCGAGCATAGGATTGCACCAGCGGGACAACCAGCGGCTGATCCATGCGCTGGAAGACCTCCGGAACGGCGGCAACAGCGTGCTCGTGGTAGAGCACGACAAGGATATTATGCTGGCAGCCGATCACCTGATAGATATAGGTCCCAAGGCCGGCATCCACGGGGGCCGCATCGTATCGCAGGGCACCCCGGAAGAAGTGCTGCGTTCCGATTCGCTGACATCACAGTACCTCACTGACAAGAAGTGCATTGAGCTGCCTGCCCAGCGCAGGAAAGGCAATGGCCATGAGCTGACGCTCCGGGGCGCTACCGGCAATAACCTCAAAAGCGTGGATATCTCCATTCCCCTGGGCACCTTCGTGGTTGTGACGGGCGTATCGGGCAGCGGCAAAAGCACCCTGATCACGGAAACACTGTACCCTATCCTGTCCCGGCACTGCTTTCCCGCATCCAAGATGCAGCCGATGCCCTATAAAAGCGTTGAAGGCCTGGAACACATCGACAAGGTGATAGAGATAGACCAGACGCCCATAGGCAGAACGCCGCGCAGCAATCCTGCCACCTACTGCGGTTTTTTCAACGACATCCGGCAATTGTTCGCCCAGGTGCCGGAAGCCAAGATAAGGGGCTATAATGCCGGAAGGTTCTCCTTTAACGTCAAGGGGGGCCGGTGTGAGGAATGCCAGGGCGGCGGTATGAGGGTCATCGAAATGAATTTCCTGCCGGACGTGTACGTCCCCTGCGAAAAATGCCAGGGCAAACGCTATAACAGGGAAACCCTGGAGATCCGGTATAAAGGCCGCTCCATCTCGGATGTGCTGGATATGACCGTAGCGGAGGCAGTGGAATATTTTATCAATGTACCGTCCCTGCACCGTAAGATCAAAACGCTGCTGGATGTGGGACTGGGATACATTACCCTGGGGCAGAGCGCCGTCACCCTGAGCGGCGGTGAGGCACAACGGGTGAAGCTGGCCACCGAGCTGGCCAAGAAGGACACGGGCAAGACCTTTTACATACTGGATGAGCCTACGACAGGTCTCCATTTTGAAGATATACAGGCACTGCTGAACGTGCTGAACAAGCTGGTCGGCAGGGGCAATACGGTCCTCGTGATAGAGCACAACCTTGATATGGTGAAAGTGGCCGACTATATCATTGATATCGGTCCCGAAGGAGGAGAAGGCGGCGGCACCCTGGTCGCACAGGGCACTCCGGAAAAGGTAGCCAAAAGCAGGAAAAGCATTACCGGCGTATTTCTCAAAAAAGAATTACAATAAGCAGCAGGGGAGTTACTTCGGTAATTCCCTTTTTCAACAGCACTTACCACGCATAGGACTACCCACTGAAAAATGAACCGCGGATTTGCCGGACAGCGCCTTAAATGTCCTATTTTTGGTACGATCACTTATTTAATACAACCATTATGTACTTCGGTATTCACAGAAATCAGAAAGCCAGCCTCATTTACCTGCTGCATCATGAAGATATGGTCACTTCCATAACGGATGATAAAAATGAGATCATCTTCGTACAGCAACAGCTCAAAAACGAAACTACCGCTATCCCTTTGTTCCGGAACGGCAGCCTGCACTTCATCGTCTATCTTAAAGAATTCGACGAAGTGCCCGATACGCTGGAGAATGTGAGAATAGAGGCCGGCAAGCTCCTTCCTGTGCTGAACAAATACCATATCAAGGAGATCATTATCAGGAACATGATAGAAGAGTCCGACGCCGCCTATCTTTTTGCAGAAGCGCTCACGCTCACCAATTACCAGTTCCTGCCTTACAAAAGCGGGAAAAACGCACGTCCCAACAGCCTGGACACCATCTATTTTTATAAGGATGAGATCACGGAAAAGTTGCTGACACAGCTGCAGATCACCACGCAGGCCGTTTACCATATCCGTAACCTGGTCAATGAGCCATTCAGTCACCAGACACCGCAACAGTTCTCGGAGCAGCTGCAGCAGATAGCCAGGGAAGGCCGCTTCAGGATCACCACGTGGGACCGAAAAAAGATAGAGCAGCATAAGATGGCCGGGCTGCTGGCAGTCAGCAGCGGCAGCCAGAACGACCCGGTATTCAATATACTGGAGCATAAGCCCACAAGGTATATCAACAAGCAGCCATTGGTGCTGGTCGGTAAAGGCGTCGTGTACGACACCGGCGGACTGAGCCTGAAGCCTACGCCCAACAGTATGGATCATATGAAGAGCGATATGGCCGGGGCCGCGCTCGTAGCGGGCATCCTGTATGTAGCCGGGATGCTCAACCTGCCCATACATATCATAGGGCTGATACCGGCGTGCGACAACCGGCCGGGAGAGAACGCCTACGCGCCGGGCGATATTATCACCTACGCGGACGGAACAACGGTAGAGGTGCTGAATACGGACGCGGAAGGCCGACTGATCCTGGCCGATGCACTGCTTCATGCCAAGAAATACAAGCCTGAGCTGGTCATAGATTTCGCCACGCTTACCGGGGCGGCCGCTGCCATATCGGGCGCAGAAGGCATGATCATGATGGGTAATGCACCCCAGGGCTATAAGGAGCTGCTGTACCAAAGCAGCATCAAGCATTACGAGCGGTTCATAGAGCTTCCTTTATGGAAAGAATACGGGGATATGATGAAATCCGAGATCGCCGATCTTAAGAACATCAGCGGTGGAACAGCAGGCGCTATCACAGCAGGTAAATTCCTGGAGCACTTTACGGATTTCCCCTGGCTGCACTTTGACATCGCAGGGGTGGCCTATACCACATCACCCAAACATTATAAGACCTTCGGAGGTACTGGCTTCGGGCTGAGAATGATGGCTGATTTCCTGCTGCATTATAAAAGCTTATAGCCGTATAAGTAAAATTTAATCCAATCGTTGTATATACAACGATTGGATTCCCTACTTTTGTAGCGTTAAATTTTTTTATCAGCATTTATATACAAAAGATGGAAATTATAGAAGCGCTCCAATGGAGATATGCCACTAAAAAAATGAACGGTATGCCCGTGGCAGCAGACAAAGTTGCAACTATTCTCGAAGCAGCACGTCTGGCCCCAACCTCATCGGGCCTGCAGCCTTTCCGGGTGATCGTGGTAACCGACCCGGAGCTGAAAGCCAAAATACAGCCCATAGCTTACGGCCAGAGCCAGATAACGGATGCTTCCCATTTGCTGATCTTTGCAGCCTGGGATAAATATACCGACGAACGGATTGACAGCGCTTTTGAGCTGATGAACGCCAAAAGAGGCTTACCGTCCGATACTACCGACGAGTATAAGAACGGCTTAAAGGCACATTTTGCCACCCTCACAGAAGAGCAGCAGGCTGCACATGCGGCCAAGCAATCCTACATCGCATTCTCCGCGGCCATTGTTGCGGCAGCTATGCAGGAGGTGGACAGCACCCCTATGGAAGGCTTTGACAACGCCGCGCTGGACAAGCTGCTGGAGCTGGATAAGGCCGGCCTCCGGTCTGCTACGATCCTCGCACTGGGCTACCGGGACGCAGCCAATGACTGGCTGGTGAACCTGGAGAAAGTAAGAACGGCCAAAGAAGATTTCATTATCGAAAGATAAGCACGGCCATATGCCGGAGAAACGTCCGCCGGGTGGAACACCCACGGATAGTTCCCCGGAACCCATTAAGCATCCAGGCCATAAACCTGTATGGCCATTACCCGATAACCCCATACGACGAAAGACGTATGGGGTTATTTTATGCCTGCCCTTCAGACAGGAGCCATGAATTACACTAACTTTGCGGGATGATTCCACATGCATTATACGACCAGTTAAAAAGAGCATTTGCTTCCTTTCACTGGCAGGACAAACGGATAATCGCGGCAGTGAGCGGTGGCGCGGACAGTATGGCCCTCTGCTATGTGCTGAAGCACCTGGATATACCATTTGTCATTGCGCATTGCAACTTCGGGCTGCGCGGAGCGGAGAGCCATGAAGATGAGCATTTTGTGGCCGCCTGGGCAGCGGAGCACCACATCCCCTTTTATGTAGAGCGGTTCGATACCCGGGGAGTCCTGGAAAAGGAAGGCGGCAACCTGCAGGATACCTGCCGCAGGCTGCGGTATGACTGGTTTGAAGCATTAAGACAGCAACTGGATTATCATTATATAGCCACTGCCCACCATAAGGACGATGTGGCGGAAACCGTGCTTATGAACCTGATGCGGGGCACCGGCATTGCCGGTATGCACGGCATCCTGCCGGTCCAGCAGCACATCATAAGGCCGCTGCTGAGCATGGACAAGGAACAACTGCTGGAGATACTCCGCGCGCATAGCTGCAGCTGGCGGGAAGACAGCAGCAATAAAAAGGATGATTATTTAAGGAACAAGATACGACACCACCTGCTGCCCGCCATGAAGGCTATCCTGCCACAGTCGGTAGACGGTATCTATAAGACCTCACAACGGCTCCGGGATATAGAGCAGGTTGCCCGTAAGGAGCTGGACAAAGCGCTTTCCGGGTTGCTGGAACCCAGGGGTAATGATCATTACATCAGCATTAACAAGCTGTACAGGCAGCCGGGCTATGCCACGCTGCTGTATGAAATAGTCAGAGGCTTCGGGTTCAGCGCATCGCAGATGACGGATATCATCATGCTCCCGGACGCCCATACAGGCAAAATGGTGGTCAGCGATACCTACAGGATCCTCAAGAACCGGGATTTCCTCATTATCACCCCGGTACAGACCCTTGCAAGCGACTGCATCATTATAGAAGATGCGGCCGGCCGGGAGTATCCTTACGCCAACGGCACGCTCCGGGTTTCCGGCGGCGATGCGCTTCCTGAAGAAGCAAAGGAACACCCTGGCCATATACGGACGGACGCGGACAGGTTGGAATGGCCCCTTATCCTGAGACCCTACCGGACCGGCGATTATTTCTACCCTATAGGCATGGGTATGAAAAAGAAAAAAATAAGCAAGCTGCTTAAGGACAGCAAGCTGCCGCAGCACGAAAAAGAAAAGGTATGGGTGGTGGAAAGCAATAAAAAGATAGTATGGGTGATAGGCCTGAGGATGGATGAAAGGTTCAGGGTCACAGCGGCCACACGGAACATCGCTGTGTTCAGCATTTTTTAAAGTGACTATCTGCTTACAGGCAACAAGCTTTTATTACAGATACGCCTCGCTGAACGGCGCTCTTTCGGCAGGTCAAAACCGCTTTTGCTATAAAGGAACTGAGGGTGCTGGTCATTCCGAACGGATGTGAGGAATCTCTTACAATAATGTATAACTGATAATGACTTTGTTGCCTATATATAGTCAGTTAAAACTATTACCAACAATCTGTTGTAAAAAAGTATCCGGATGTTTGTCCTTTGCAATATCTGGTTAGTCCTGGTCATAACCTTTCCGTCTATTCCAAACAATCCCTTTTTCAACGAAAAGTATTCAAAAGAATCAATTAAAGCATTATACCGGCAGCGCCCGTACCGGGCAAGGTTCGACACACATCACGCAAGGTTTGACATACATCACGTAAGGTTCGATATTCATAGTGTAAGGGTACTTTCAATGTAATATTTATCAGTAGTTTCACCCCACGGCCATACTATATAAAAAATAAAAAATGCGTATTTATACGTATTTTTTAATTAAAAATGTTTTATAAGTTTGCCACAGACTGTTATTAACAGGCAGTTAAGTTACAAATTGTGAGCAATTATAACCGAAATTTCACAAGTTAGTTGTAACCCTAAAAAATTATAACAAACACTCAAAACTTAAAATATTTTAATATATAAAAGTTTTTTGATGAATTATTTAAAAAACAAAAATTTAATCATGGGACATTCTCCAAAATTACAAACAGCAATTGACAAAAGTGCTGAAGCAAAACGTCTAATTGAAGAAGAAATTAGAAAAGCTCAAGAAGCTTTAGCGAATACAGAAGCTAAAGCAACAGATTACATTAATACTCACACAAAAGGTATTATTCAAGTTCTTGCCAGTAATAACAATGCTTATTCAAAATTCACAGATGATTACAGTTTGAAAGTTTTAGATGGCGTTATTGATGGAGTAAGTAAAACAGCTAAGGATCTGGTCACTAACAAAGACGATAAAGAAAAAATGGCTGAGGCTGCGATCGGAGATATTGCAGAAGTTGTAAAGTCAACTTTGGCACTATTTTCCACTAGTAGTAGCACAAATCAGACATCACAAATTGTTTTTAGCTATATTATTTCTGGTGATAATAATTTTGCCGTTTATTTTGCTTGTAATTCAATGAGTGTCGAAAATAAAAGTGCTTTTGGCGAGCAAAAAATGGTTGTCGTTTCTAATATGTATTTATTGGCATCTGTTAAGCCAAATCCAGATATTACAAAAGCAAAAATTATTCAAAATGATTTGGACACACTTTATGAATTAAATAAAAGTTTTAATGAAGCCTTGATAAATGTTAAAACTATTGAAGATTTAGAAAATTTGAAATTAGCTCAAATAAAAATTGATATGATAGTAGAGAAATTGAAAAAAGATTTGGAAAAAGAAGTAAAAAGAGAGCTTCTAGCACGTCTTGAAAAATAACGCTTTACATAATTAAAACACTACAATATTTCAGTTCAATATTCCAGCTAACTTTTAAATTAAAGTGACTAGTAAGTAATTGCCATAAAGGTCTACCTACAGCACCAGCAGAATTTGAAAACATCACCGGGTCAATACTTTCCTAACCTTACGTGCCAATAATTATAAAATATACATCATACGTATATACGTATTTTTCAGGTCGATTTACCAATAAGATCGAACTGTATGAACGGATGCTGAAGGAAAAAGATGAGATGATGGCAAGGTTGGAGAGTTGATAAAGAGAAAGTAACAGCACAGTCAATAATGTTGCTTAATATAAAAAGGACGTACCGCAGTAGCGGTACGTCCTTTTTTGTGTAGCTCTAAGCAATACCAAAGCGGCGAATATACTCATTTACACACATTATAAATTTCGTATAAATACGTATTTTATATTTTAAGAATATTTCATAGGTTTGTAGGGCTGATTGTAAACATTTATAAGCGTTTAAAGTTGCGCTTATTTGCGAGTTAGCGGTCAGGCAATGAACGACCCACGAAAACTAAAAACGATAAAACGAAAGAAATAAAATATGGCAGATTTACACGTAAGCAAAAAGACCGTTGGAAAATTATTCAGCGAAATGCAAAACAAAAAGTTCGTTATTCCAGACTATCAACGACCTTACAAATGGAACATTGAAAAATGTGAAACATTATGGAGCGATATTGAAAATTTTGCTCAAACAGACGCCAAAGTAGGTGCGGACTATTTTTAGGAACAATTGTTTCTTATGTCAATGACGACAAAAATCAAGAGATAATTGACGGACAACAGCGTATTACTTCATTTATGTTGTTGTTGCGTTCATTTTACAAGAAACTTGACGATATGGTAGAAGACGAAGATGTAATTGGTTTGAAAAACCAACTTGCACCTTGTATTTGGGACATAAATCCTATTTCACAAAAAGTTACGGACAAAACAAAAATTCATATTATTTCGGAGGTTGCAACAGAAGAAGATAACGAAACTTTCCACAAAATTTTAGAAACAGGAAACGTCAGTGAAAACGCACAAGACAATTACTCAAAAAACTATCGCTATTTCAAAGAAAAATGTGATGAATACGCTACGACTAATCCAATGCAATGGAAAGAACTTTGTGTAACTATTCTTCAAAAATGCATCATTCTTCCAATTGAGTGCGATGCACAAGACACAGCACTGACAATTTTTTCAACGCTTAACGACAGAGGTATGCCATTGGCTGACTCCGATATTTTCAAAGCACAAATTTATCGCAACTGCACGACAGAAGAAAAAAGAAAAGAATTCACGGAAACGTGGAAAGAACTGACACAAATATGTAAACAAGGTTACTTTTCCATTGACGATATTTTCCGTTATTATACTCACGTTCTGAGAGCAAGAAATAACGACAAATCTAAAGAAGTCGGATTACGTAAGTTTTACGCAGAAAACAAATATGACCGTTTGAAGAGCCAAAATTTAATGACTGAAATTATGGATTTGGCTTACTTCTGGCGTTTTCTAAATACAGAAATTGAACCTGAAAATGACTATACATATTCAATTTCAACAAAGGCAAAAATCAATTTACATTGTTTAAGTTGCTATCCAAACGAATTTTGGAAATATGCTACAAGCGTTTTCTTTTTAAAGCACAAAGACAGCGATACTTTTGAAACCGACTTTGAGAAAATGTTGCAAAAACTAATTGCGTTTTTGTTTGCTAAGTTTATAGAGCAACCGTCTGTAAACGCTATCAAAGATGACATTTACAACGCTTGTATTTCTCTAAACACAAGCCAAGAACACCAATACAAGTTCACCCTAAATGAAGATTTATTAAGCCAACAAATTGACGGGCATTCTTCTTCCCGAATTTCAAGGGCTTTGCTTTTGTTATATGCTTATCTAAACCCAAAACAAACTGACCTAATTCCAAGCACCTTTGACATTGAACATATTTTCCCTAAAAAATGGCAAGACACAAACTATAACGGTTGGTCTAGCGATGACGCAGCATTGTATTTAGACAGATTTGGTAACAAGACAGTTTTTGAGAAAAAACTAAACATACAAGCAGGCAATGGCTATTTTGGAGTGAAGAAACAAAAATATAGAGTTTCAAGTATTGCGACAGTTTTAGAACTTTCAAACTATCCAAAAAACGATTGGGTTCAAGAGGACATTGAAGAACGAGAAGCAAAATTTAAAACAACATTATTGGATTACTTTAGAACAAACTTGGCAAGTAACAACTGACAACTGCCCGAACCGCTAACATCGGTTTGGCGTAATGGCGGATGGCGGATGACGGATTTCTATTGAACATTTGTGCTAAATTGAACAATAGTAATCCTAATTAACAGCAGTGCTAAATGCCGCCACTACGCCAAGCCCCGAACCGTTATGAACAACCGGTTCGCAGACCAAGGAGCCTCACAGCATCTATACGGACGTGAACAGGGGTGTGTAAGCTTCCCTTTAAATCGTAGCATTTAAAAGTAGATAAAAATGCTAATTTTAAAGTTGAAGCAATGAAAAAATCGAAATTCACAGAGAGCCAGATTCTTGGCATTTTAAAGGAGCAGGAAACGG
>Ga0209958_1000429_pt1 | contig 81930 bp, 68 predicted proteins | sample ThiBio_inoc_plan_FD_183942 | JGI IMG/M metagenome (GOLD analysis project Ga0209958, IMG submission 183942) | Wastewater bioreactor microbial communities from Cape Town, South Africa - Thiocy_inoc_plan (SPAdes) | ecosystem: Engineered > Bioremediation > Thiocyanate > Unclassified | place: South...
GGCCTGCAGCTCGCGGTTCATGCGCGCGGTGTCGGCGTCCACGTCGTCGGTCGGAAAGCCTTCCCAGGCCGGCGTGATCTCGGCCACATAGCCCGTGGGCGTCATGCGCGTGTACATGCCCAGCACCTTGGCCCGGCCCAGGCGCGCGAAGCGCGACAGCGAGGGCACCGTGGCCGCGGGCACGCCGAAGTAGGGCACGAAGATGGACTCCTTGCGGCCGAAGTCCATGTCCGGCAGCAGGTACAGCAAGCCGCCCTTGCGCAGGTTGGCGATGATGGGCTTCACGCCATCGGCGCGGTTGAGCATGCGCACGTCGCCAAAGCGCTGGCGCCCCGCCATGAACCAGGCGTCCACCACCGGATCGGGATGCGTGGAGAAGATCGACGTGAACGGCCGCATGGTGTGCAGCGGCAGCGCCAGCCCGCCCGCGTCCATGCCGTAGAAGTGCGGTGCGAACAGGATGGTGGGCGCATCGCCCTCCAGCTCGTGCAGCGCGCCTTGCAGCTGTACGCGCGCGCTCACCACGGCCTGCGGCGCCGACCAGAGCCAGCTGCGGTCGAACCAGGCCTGGCAAAAGCGCACAAAGGTCTCGCGCGCCCAGGCACGGCGCTGCGCGGCACTGGCCTCGGGGTAGCACAGCTCCAGGTTGCGCAAGGCGACGCGGCGGCGCGGCACGGCCAGCACGTACAGCAGCCGGCCGAGCAGCCACCCGAGCCCACGCAGCACCGGCAGCGGCAGCACCGCCATGCGGCGCATGAGCCAGACCCCCAGGCGCGACATCATGGGCTGACCTCGCCGCGCGGCTGCTTGTAGCGCGCATAGCCCCACAGGTATTGCGCCGGGCAGGCGCGCACGATCTGCTCCATGGCCTGGTTGATCTGCAGCACGGCGGCATCCAGGGATTCAGACAGGGGCACCGGCAACTCCTCCAGATACAGCACGTAGCCCCGCCCGCAGGGCTCGCGCTCGCAACGCGCCAGCACCACCGCGGCGCCGGTCTGCTGCGCCAGCCGGGCAGCCAGCGTCATGGTGTAGGCATCGCGGCCAAAAAAAGGGGCCCACAGGCCCTGCCCCTGCGGCGGCACCTGGTCGGGCAGCAGCCCCACGGCTTCGCCCCGGCGCAGCGCCTTGAGCATCCGGCGCACCCCCGTCAGCTCGGTGGGCACGGCCTGCACGCCCGGACGGTTGCGCGCCGTGCGCATCACCCGCGCCAGCCAGGGCTGGCGCGCCGGCCGGTACAGGATGGTGATCGGGCCATGCGCGGCGGCCCAGCGCTGCGCCGCCGCCTGCACCGACAGCTCGAAGCAGCCGATGTGCGGCGTCAGGAAAACGATGCCCTTGCCCGCGGCCCAGGCGCGCTCCACGCATTCAGCGTTCTCGAAACGGCAGGCCGGCAGCTCGCCCAGCCACAGGCGCGGCAGTTCGGCCGCCATGCGCCCGGCGTGCCCCACGGCCGCGCGCACCTGCGCAAAGCCATAGCCCGCCCGGGCCGCGTTCTCGACGAACCGGCGCCGGTAGCTGGGCGAGAGCACGAAGACCAGCCACCCCATGGCCCAGCCCAGGCCATGGAGCAGCCACAAAGGCAGTACGGAGAGGAGGCGCAACAGCGTTGGCATTAGAATGGAAAGGTCGCTGAGTTAACTGAGCAACTTGCAGGGCGACGGTAAAAAACACTGCTAAAGCGTTCGCCAAAGCTCCAAAGGCCGAGGGCAACGCCCCAAATGCCAGAACACCGGAGTTTATTCACAAATGGCGAACGACTTTCTTTTCACTTCCGAATCCGTCTCCGAAGGCCATCCCGACAAGGTCGCAGACCAGATCTCGGACGCCATCCTCGACGCAATCTTTGAACAAGACCCGCGCTCGCGCGTGGCCGCCGAGACACTCACAAACACCGGCCTGGTGGTGCTGGCCGGCGAGATCACCACCAACGCCCACGTGGACTACATCCAGGTGGCGCGCGACACCATCAAGCGCATCGGCTACGACAACACCGACTACGGCATCGACTACAAGGGCTGCGCGGTCTTGGTGGCTTACGACAAGCAGAGCAACGACATCGCCCAGGGTGTGGACCACGCGAGCGATGACCACCTGAACACCGGGGCCGGCGACCAGGGCCTGATGTTCGGCTACGCCTGCGACGAAACGCCCGAGCTGATGCCCGCGCCGATCTACTACGCGCACCGCCTGGTCGAGCGCCAGGCGCAACTGCGCAAGGACGGCCGCCTGCCCTTCCTGCGCCCCGACGCCAAGAGCCAGGTCACGATGCGCTACGTGGATGGCAAGCCCCACAGCATCGACACCGTGGTGCTCTCCACCCAGCACAGCCCCGACCAGAGCGAAACGCCCACCAAGATGAAGACCAGCTTCACTGAAGCCATCATCGAGGAGATCATCAAGCCCGTTTGCCCGCCGGAGTGGCTGCAGGACACCAAGTACCTCATCAACCCCACGGGCCGCTTCGTCATCGGCGGCCCGCAGGGCGACTGCGGGCTGACGGGCCGCAAGATCATCGTGGACACCTACGGCGGCGCCTGCCCGCACGGCGGCGGCGCGTTCAGCGGCAAGGACCCGACGAAGGTGGACCGCAGCGCCGCCTACGCTGCACGCTACGTGGCCAAGAACATCGTGGCCGCCGGCCTGGCGCGCCAGTGCCAGATCCAGGTGGCCTACGCCATCGGCGTGGCGCGGCCGATGAACGTCACGGTCTACACCGAGGGCACGGGCGTGCTCCCCGACGAACAGCTCGCCCAGCTGGTGCTGGAGCACTTCGACCTGCGGCCCAAGGGCATCATCCAGATGCTCGACCTGCTGCGCCCGATCTACCAGAAGACTGCCGCCTACGGCCACTTCGGCCGCGAGGAGCCCGAGTTCACCTGGGAAAAGACGGACAAGGCCGCCGCACTGCGCGCAGCCGCAGGACTTTAAGAGGAAATCGGCTGCCAATGCGCTCCCAGAAAGCGCCAGCAGCTCCTTTTTCAATAGCAAACGGCGCGCGCCTATGTATGACACCGCCATCCTCATCGGCCGCTTCCAGCCGGTTCACGCCGGCCATGTCGCCCTGCTGCGCGAGGCGCTGGCGCGCGCGCACCGCGCCATCGCCATCGTCGGGTCAGCCCACCAGGCGCGCTCCGCCAAGAACCCATTCACCTGGGAAGAGCGCGCGGCGATGCTGCGCAACGCCCTGCCCGCGCAGGATGCCGCACGCCTGACCGTGCTGCCCGTGCGCGACTGCTACGACGAACCCGCCTGGGCCCAGGCCGTGCGTGAGGCCGTGGCGCACCACACCGCGCCACAGGCGCGCATCGGCCTCGTGGGCCACTTCAAGGATGCCAGCAGCGATTACCTGCACGCCTTTCCCGGCTGGGCATTGATCCGCATGGAGCGCCAAGGCAGCATCGACGCCACCGCGATCCGCGACGCCTATTTCAGTGCCACGCCCGAGAGCATCGCCGCGGCGCTCGCGCCCTTCGCGACCGACATTCCGCCAGCGACGCAAGCGCTGCTGACGCAGTTCGCCCGCCAGCCAGACTATCTGGCACTGAAAGAGGAATGGCAAATGCTGCGCGGCTACCGCGCCGCCTGGGCGGGCGCGCCCTACCCGCCAGTCTTCGTCACCGTGGATGCCGTTGTGCGCTGCCAGGACCATGTCCTGCTGATCCGCCGCGCCCACGCCCCGGGCAAAGGGCTGTGGGCCCTGCCTGGCGGATTCCTGGAGCCGCGCGACACACTCTGGCAATCGTGCCTGCGCGAACTGGCGGAAGAAACCCACTGCGCCCTGCCCGAGGCCACCTGGCGTGCCGCGTTGCAACAGGTCGCCGTATTCGACCACCCGGACCGCAGCCAGCGCGGGCGCACCATCACGCATGCGCATTACTTCGCGCTGCCCGATGCGTTACCCCGGCCCGCGGTGCAAGGTGGAGACGATGCGGCCCAGGCCACATGGCTCTCCCTGCGTGACGTGGCGGATCTGGAGGAATGCTTCTTTGAAGACCATTTCCACATCCTGAGGCATTTCACGTCACACTCCGCCGGTACCATCGCCCACTCCACACAGCCCCCCGCGGAACACCCCAACCACTGAATGCCAACGCTTACGATGAAGCAATTTTTCCAGGCGCGCTACGGGTTCGCCCTCTTCCTGGCCGTTGTGACACTGGGGATCTACCTTCCAGGTCTGCAAAACACCCTGCTCTTCGACGACAACCTGCTCAAGAATGGAACCATATTCTCGGGCTATGGCAGCCTGACCGAATTCAAGCAGCGCATGCTCTCGTACGGAAGCTTTGTCTGGCTCGAGGGGATTTTTGGCGAGGGCTGGTGGAAACAGCGTCTGTTCAACATCGCCATCCACCTGGCCAACATATTCACCATTCACGCCCTCATCAGCCGCATCCTCGCCCACGCGCAGTTTTCCGGGGAGACCACCGAGCTACCGCACTTCACGGCCTCGCGCAGCGCCGCCAGCCAAGTCGCACTGGTCATTTTCGCGCTCAATCCGGTGGCGGTTTATGCCGTGGCGTACCTGATCCAGCGCTCCATCCTGATGGCCACGCTCTTTTCCGTGGTGGCGTGCTGGGCCTTCGTTCGCTGGCTCGAATCCAGAAAACCCGGCTGGATCGCCCTGGCGGTGTGCGCATATATCGTTGCCATCCTCTCCAAGGAATACGCCCTGGCCACCCTCGTCTTGATGGTGCCGATCTATATCTTCATCCGCCGCCCCAATAAAAAGACGCTTGCCATTGCCACGGCCATCGCCCTGTCCATTTCCGGGATGGCTGCGGCCATGTTCTTTCACATTTACGGCCATCTGATCGGGAAGCCTTTCGACGGACAGTCGGTGGCCTTCGTCCAGCAACTGGAGAGCATTCACCCCGGGGTTTCCGACAGGATTTATCCGTTGAGCATTCTCAACGAAGCCGCGCTTTTCATTGCCTACGGCGTACGCTGGGTTCTGCCCTATGCGGGCTGGATGTCCGTCGATCTACGGCCAGCCTTTCCCTTGGGGTTTGCCTCGCCGTGGCACCTGGCCGGCGCCTTGCTGTATGTCGGCCTGGGCGTGGCGGCCCTTTGGGCGGTACTGCAGCGGCGGGACGTCTGGTCTGCCGTGGGCCTGTTCACCCTGTTTCCGGTGCTGTGGTACGTCACCGAATTTTCCACCGTATGGATTCAGGACCCTTTCGTGCTCTACCGCAGCTACCTTTGGGCTGTGGCGCTGCCGGGCCTGCTTGCCATTGTCCTGACCGGGCTCAAGCCACGTACCATTTACACCCTGGGCATCGTTCTGGGGCTGGCACTGGGCGCACTGGCCTTTGAAAGGGCTTGGTCGCTGAAAGACGAAGGCACAGCCTGGCAGGACGCAGCCGAGAAGGTAGACCTCGACGCGCCCGCGAATGCCGTGGGGCGCAGCCGTGCATTCAACAATCTCGGATCCTATTACCTGCGCCAACGTCTTTTCGACCAGGCGGAACGCAATTTCAAGACCGCCCTGTCGCTGAATGACCCGGGCGGCATGGGCGCCCTTGCCAATCTGAACATGGGTGCCACGCTGCAGCACAAAGGCCAGCACGTGGAGGCCCTGAAATTCCTCGCAGCCGCCCAAGCCATGGGCAACCGCAGTGCCGCGCTCTCGTACCATATCGGCGAATCCCAGCTTGCCCTTGGCCAAATCGCACCGGCATTCGCCAACCTGGGCAATGCACTGGCGCAGCTCGACGCGGATCCAATCAACCGCCACCTGGAACCAACGATCCGGCAGCGCCGCGCCGAGGCCGCGTTGGCAGCGCAGCAATTCAAGATCGCCATCGACGACTACCGCGACCTGCTGGCCCGTAGCCCGAATGACGCCCAGCTCAGCTTGAAGCTGGGCATCGCGCTGGGGCGCGCAGGCCAATCCGCCGAAGCCATGGAGCTTCTGAACAAGCTGATTGCGCAGTCCCCCTCGGCACTCGCTTTCTACGGGCGTGCCATGGTGCATTACAACCTGGGCGAGCGCAGCAGCGCCCTGGGTGACCTGGACCAAGCCATTGCGCTGGATCCACGCAATGCGCAGTACCGCGCCGTAAGAAACCAGCTGGCATCCCCTCCACCTGCACCCAAGCGCTGAAGCGCTTCGCATCCCATGCGCGTACTCCATGTGGGCAAATTCTTTCCCCCGCACCGTGGCGGCATGGAAGTCGTCCTGGCCGATCTCATCGCCGCACAGCAACACCAAGGCATCGAGGCCTACGCACTGGTACATGGCACACCCCAGCCGGACGACCCGCCCTGGCTGATGCGGGTGCCGGTGCAGTTCAACGTGACCTATGCCCCCATTGCACTGGGCTTCAGGCACGCACTGGGCCGTGCCATACGCAAGCTCCAGCCAGACGTCTTGCACTTGCACATGCCCAACAACTCCGCACTGTGGGTGCTGACCCTTGCGTCTGCACACAAGGTGCCCTGGGTCGTGCACTGGCATTCCGACGTGGTGGTTTCCAAGATCCGCTTCACCGTTGCACTGGCATACCGGCTTTACCGGCCATTCGAGCAAGCCCTTTTGCGGCGGTCTGCGCGCGTGATCGTTACATCCCCCCCTTATCTGCAAGTCAGTGAACCCTTGCGGGCCTGGCATGACCGCTGCACCGTCGTACCGCTGGGCCTGGGCAATGTGGAAGAGCCCTCAGCCAAGGCAGCCCCCGGCACGAACCATTGGCACGGCAGTGCATTACGGCTGCTGTCGATTGGCCGACTCACCTACTACAAAGGGTTTGAAACGCTCATCCAGGCAGTCGCCTCTCTGCCAAACGTGGAGCTCCTCATCATTGGCGAGGGCGAATTGCGCGATGCGCTGCAGGCCCTCATCAATGCCAGCCAGCCCGCTGGCCGCCCCTCCAATATCCGGCTCCTGGGAAATGTTGACGACGAGGAGAAACATGCACTGTTGGCGCATTGCGACGTTTTCTGCCTCGCATCCCGCGAGCGTACCGAGGCTTTCGGTGTTGCAATTCTCGAAGCGATGCAACACGCCAAGCCCTGCATCGTTTCAGACCTTGCGGGCTCTGGCATGCCCTGGGTCGTGCAGACCGCCGGCGCCGGCCTGCTCGCCCCCCCGGAAGACGTGACTGCATGGCAGGCCGCCATCGCCCAGATGCAAAACGACCCCACACTGCGCGCCCGCCTGGGACACGCCGGCCAGCAGGCCCTGCAGCAACACTTCTCCATGGCCGCCTGCGCACGGCGCATAGCGGACCAGTATGCACTGGCGCAGCCAGACCCCGCGCCCTCTTCCGCAAGCAAAGAGATTCTCATCGTCATTCCCGCGCGCAATGAGGCCGCCACCATCGGCGATGTGCTGCAAAGCCTGAGTGCAGCAGGCTGGCGCGACGTCCTGGTCGTCAACGACCAAAGCACCGATGACACTGGCGTCATTGCCAGGGCCACCGGTGCACGAGTGCTCACGCCCGTACTGCCTGTAGGGGCATGGGGCGGGATGCAAGCCGGCATACGCTATGCCCTGCGCCATGGCTACCAAGCCGTCATCACCATGGACGCTGACGGGCAACATGAGGTGGACGAGATTCCCACCTTGCTGAACGCCCGAGACCAAGCCGACCTGGTGATAGGCGCTTTTCCCGAACGCGCCAGCCAGTTGCGTCAATTGGCCTGGCACTGGTTCCGCCAGCTCGCCGGGTTTGACCTGCGTGACCTCACCTCGGGATTTCGCCTGTACAACCGCGGCGCGATGAGCGTTCTGGCCTCACGCGAAGCAACCCTGCTGGACTACCAGGATCTGGGCGCGCTGCTGCTGGTACGGCAAACAGGCCTGCGCCTGATGGAAGTTCCGGTCTCCATGAACCTGCGAAGCTCGGGAAAGTCACGCATCTTCAACTCCTGGCTCAGCGTGGCCCGGTACATGCTGGCAACCACACTGCTGTGCTTGGCGAGGTGGCGGGTGCAGCCTGCGCACGCCCCCCAGGCCCTCTTCAAAAAGCCTCTCTGAATTCGTTGCAATAGGTGAAAACCACATGAATTCTTCACAATTCTTCACCAACACTACGAGAAGTTTCATGCACTCACGCGCCCGATCAACCAAGCCACTGCCTGCCATGCTCTTCTCACCCCGCACAGCTATTGCTGCAGCCATCACGGGGCTGCTACTGCTCTCCGGTTGTGCCGCCCCTCCCAACACAGCCCTAAGGGGGCAAGCCCCAGGCCACAAGCCCATAGCACAAACGACGCGCGAATCCGCCACCACGCAGGGCGGCATGATGGGCTACATCGATCCCGAAACCGGCCAAATTACCGACACGCCACGCACAACGAAACAGGCACCGATTGAACTGTCGCCGGAGCTAGAAAACGCGATGAGCACTTCCAGCGAAGGTCTCGTGGAAGAAAAAAGTCCGCTGCCAGGCGGTGGGGACTATATTGAATTGAAGGGAAGATTTCAAAGTCCACTCATCGGAACTCAGGATAAAGACAAAAAAATAAACTTTATCCATCCCGTTCACGAAAGCAACCCATAAAGCCTGGAAGCGAAAATGGAAAACAATAGAAAAAGGGCCGTTTTTTCAATTTTTTCAAGCATATTCATGGCCGCCTCTATGGCCATGTATGCCTCGACCGTAGGCGCAACCACACTCGAAGTAACAAACCTCAACAATCCAGGTATCGGTTTCAATGAGAATACTGCAGCAGTACCTGTAGGAGGCAACACAGGGACAACGATTGGAGCGCAACGATTGATTGCATTCCAGCATGCCGCAAATATATGGGGGAGCTACCTATACAGCGCTACTCCTATCAGGATAGGCGCACAATTCACACCACTGACTTGCTCAGCCTACAGTGGAGTGCTAGGCAGCGCCGGCCCCACATCTGTTTATAAAGACTTCTCTGGCGCACCCTATCCATCAACCTACTATCCAGTAGCTTTAGCAAATGCACTTTATGGCGCCGATCTCAGGCAAGGAAGCGGCTACCACATCAATGCAAACTTCAGCAGCACTATTGGTACCCCCGGCTGTCTTGAGAACTCAGGCTGGTACTATGGACTGGATGGCGCAGCGCCGCAGGGGAAATTTGATCTTGTGAGCGTTGTCCTTCATGAACTTGCTCATGGCTTGGGATTCATATCGTTTGCTGATTTAAGCACCGGCCAAAAATTCAATGGCTTTAATGATACATATATGCGCAATCTAGAGAGGCATGGCGCATCCCCATCCGCATATACATCCATGACAGATGGACAACGCTCCGCCGCGAATGAGTCAGGCCCCGATTTGCATTGGATTGGAGCCAATGTAAAGTCTGCAACCTCCATCCTTTCCGAAGGAAAGAACGGAGACCATGCAATCATTTATGCGCCATCGCCCAAAGAAAGCGGCTCCTCCGTTTCTCACTGGGACAAATCAATGGCACCCAATCAGATGATGGAGCCCACCTATACCGGCCCCATTCATACACCCGGATTAGAACTAGCCCTTTTTAAAGACATTGGCTGGACGATCATTGGAAATTACACGCTGAATGTCTCGAAAAATGGCTCAGGCTCTATCTCAAGCAGCCCAAGTGGGATCAATTGCGGCAATACTTGCAGCAGTAGTTACACCAGCGGAACACAGGTAAGCCTCTACGCAACACCTGCATCCGGATATACTTTTAATGGCTGGTCAGGGAATTGCTCTGGAAATGGAGCATGCACAGTGACGATGGACAGCAACAAGTCCATTACTGCGAATTTCGCTGTAGACACTTCAAGAATCATTTCTATAGGGAAGATCGGAACAGGAGATGGAACAGTAACCCGGACCGGAGGTAGCCTGAATTGCGGCTCAATATGCTCAGAATCAATACCGCAAGGAGCGACAGTGACCCTCAACACCACCGCAGCAGTCGGTAGCAGTTTCGCTGGCTGGTCCGGTGGCACATGCTCAGGAACGGGTTCCTGTGCATTCACACTGAATTCCAATACTACGGTGAATGCAATTTTTAACGCTACCTCAGGCGGTGCCACAGAGATACCTTTAACAGTCACAGACATCCAAGGCAGTGCTGGATCCAGTTACTATTACTCCATCAATGTTCCAGCCAATGCAAAGAATTTAACCATTAAAATTGGAGGTGGCATCGGGGATGCGGATCTTTATGTCAAATACGCTCAAACACCGACAACTAGTTTCTATGATTGCCGGCCATATTTAATTGGAAACGACGAAAGTTGCTTATTTCCAACACCCTCTACTGGAACCTACTACATCATGTTGAGGGGATCTGAACCATTTAGCGGCGTGACTTTATCGGCAAGCTATCAGAGAAAAACAAACAATCTTACGCCAATCATAATGCTACTCCTTGATCAATAATACCAACACCAATCCCATCAACATGAATCACACCCCTTCAGCAAACAGCATTTTAACGAAAATAGAATTTTTGATCGAAAAAATTTATGCAAACGCATCCTGGTACAGTGAAAAATTGCAACCTCGCAAACACCCGGAACTCCATAACAAGACAAGAAGTAAAATCTCATCAATCTTTGAGCGCACGAAATAAATAAGCGCCTAGAGCGCGTTATAAATTCTTGCGCAACCTATTGATTTTATTGGAAAATTCCAGATTTCCCGCTGACGGAAAATAGTTCGCAAGTGCTTGTCAGGCAACGATTTCCTCCTGCGTTCATAACACGCTCCAATCTAGACCCATTCAAAGACGCCTTAGGCGATGCACCATTACATGATGCCGCCGCTACAGAATCACACCCTGAATTCTGGCCATGCTGCAGTTTTATGACAATTGAGAGAATCCGGATTTTATCATCACAGATACCGCCTGAGAATTCAATTCCCCAGGAATATTCTTCGCCCCTTATTAAAAACATTCATAGTCCAACCTCAAAGGAATAAAATGAAAAAAATCCTCATCACTCTTTTTTTGAGCTGTCAGGGATTTGGTGCTATGGCCGGGACATCTTCCGGCAAAGTGACAAGCATCATTATCAATGCTTCCAATTATCTCTTCTTTACTGCAGGCACCAAAACAGGTTCCCCTGCCTGCGGCAATAACAACCAGTGGGCAATCAATCTAGGGACAGCCAAAGGAAAATCCATCTACGTCATGCTACTAGCGGCACAAACGCAGGACAAAACTGTTTCGATATACGGAAATCAGACCTGCAATGAATGGGGAGACCGTGAAGACGTGTTGTACGGCATAAGCGAATAAATTATCCTTGCGTTGTGCTGTACTCGATCTCGGCTGGAGCCTTTCAAGCGCTTCGCAGCCACTTTCACAGAGCGATTACCAGGCGCTGTGTGCGGGATGATTGACGGGCGATCAAACGCCTACGTGGAGGCCATGAGCGGTTTTCTGCAACAAATCAGGACGGCCGCTCACAGCTTCAGAACCGTGTGCAACTTCATCGCCATCGCCTACCTTCAGATGGTCAAGCTGAACGGTATGCCAGCCCATCTCTATGCCCCAGCTGCCCCGATTGATTTGGACGTTACGCGACATGTGTGCTGAAGTTAAGTTCCACTCAAAACGGCATTGAACCGGCTCCGCTGGATGACCGGATTGGATATGCGCGACTTCGTCTCCGGCTTTCGCCTATACAGCCGTGCGGTCACCCGAATAGCGGCCTATGCCGAAGCCATGCTATTAGGCCATCAAGTTCTGCTGCTGGCAGGCCGCCGGGGGTTGCGCATTACCGAGGTGGCACTGTCATTACAGACACCCAAGACGGATCACTCGAAGATTTCTCAATCATGGGCCAATGCCATGCGAAATATACTCGCCCCTTCACTTCTGGGAATGGCCCACAAAAAGGGCAGCCACTGCAGCCCGGTGCAAAAAAACGATGACGCGCGCCAGCCTCGACGCAAGCGGATGCAAGCCGTTCGCTCAAGGCGAATTTGGTGCTGCAGATACGCTTTGGCGCTGTTCTCAAGTTGATGAAAACGGTGTAAGCTTGAAAATCTTCAGAGAGTAGTGACGGTAAAAAGCCGACAGGAGAACCCCATGCGCAAGCCCAAGACTTACATCTTCCTCTGCAGCCTTCTGCTCGCTGCCTCTGCTGCTCATGCCCAAGCGACACGAACTTGGGTGTCCGGGGTAGGCGACGATGCCAACCCTTGCAGCCGAACAGCACCCTGCAAGACCTTTGCAGGGGCGATTTCAAAAACAGCCATCTCCGGCACTATCAATGTGCTGGATCCAGGGGGTTTTGGTGCCGTGACCATCACTAAAAGCATCACCATCGACGGAGCCGGCGGGCAAGCAGGTGGCATCCTCTCTGCCGGTACCCATGGCATTATCGTTAATGCAGGAGCCACCGGCCATGTTGTCATTCGTAACCTTGTCATCGATGGAACAGGGACGGGCATCAATGGCATCCATGTCATAAGTGCAGGAGGTCTCATTCTGGACAACGTCAAAGTATCCAGAGTTACCGGACAATGTGTCAACTTTGCCCCCACACAAACGGGCGATAGCAACCTCTCCATACGTAAATTCCTTGGAGACCATTGCGCAGCTGGAGGTATCTGGATCGTTCCTGGGGCAACTACCCTGACCACCGCATCTATTTCGGATACCCGCATAGATCAGAGTCAGCGTGGCATTCGGACTGACGATGGCAGTGATGTCACCATCGTAAACACGATCGTAAGTTCCAATGGCAACGCAGGCTTTATTGCTAATGGAGTTACACGTCCTGCCAACATGAGCATCGAGAATTCCGTCTCTGACGGTAATGTACAAAGCGGAGTACGCGCCGTTGGCCCACAATCGTCGATACGTATATCTTCCAGCACTATTACCAACAATTCCGGTTTAGGTCTGGAGACGCTATCCGGAGGACAAATCCGGAGCTTTGGCAATAACAGGAATTTTGGCAACTATGGCGGCAATGGAGCACCCACCAGCACCATAAACCTTCAATAGATACACGATGCTGAGATAGCCCCCTGATTCCCTAGCCCCGTCCTATCGCTTATCTTTGAGATAGGAATAGGACCATGAATACGACTAGGCATACGGAATCGGTGGAAGTGATTTTGAAAGACCAGCGCCGCAGGCGTTGGTCCCTCCCCGAGAAAGCAGCGCTCGTACGGCGCACCTATGGGGAACCTCTCACAACCCCATGATTGACGGATCCGAATAGGCACGATTGGACGCCAGCCGTTTTGAATGCGCGATGAGGCCTTACGGCGGTCTGCACCTCGTGCATTGAGGGGCCTTGCAGCCCCGATGGCTCAGGCTTTCGCCGTTTGCAGGCGCACCTGTGCCTTGGTGGTCGCCGGTTTGAAGAACGCATCCACGCCTCGCTCAAGGAACGAGGCCAGGCGCTTCAAGTTGTAGCAGGCGGCCATCATCGTCATCGCCACCGTGGCCCGCGTCTGCCCGATCGTGCGCACGAACTTGCCGCCCATGTGCCGGATGCCTGCGAACACGTGCTCCACCTTGGCCCGCTGTCTTGCGATGCGCTGGTTGCGCCGCTTCTGGCACTCGCTCAGGGGCTGGCCCGGCTGGGCCCTGCGCTGCATCGCATCCACGAATCCCAGCACTTTCAGCATCTGGCGCCTTTGGCGGCTCGGGTAGGCCTTGTCCGCATGCACTGCCCGCCCGGTGTTGTGCATGTCCAGCACCTCGTCGAAGTGGTGTCCGTCGTGCTCGCTGGCCGTGCCCGTGGCAATGCGGCGGATGAAGCCGTGCTTGAGGTCCACGCTCACGCTGAGCTTGTAGCCGAAGTAGCTCTTGCCGTGCTTCTTCGTGTGCGTGGCATCCACATCCTTTTGCCTGCGCTCGGCCTCGCTCCAAGCGGGCGCTCTACCTTCGGCCAGGGCCTCGCGCTCCTGCCTGTCCAGCCGCTGGCGAGGTGCGGGCACCAGCGTGGCATCGATGGCCTGCCCACCGCGGGCGATGTAGCCGTGGCGGTGCAGTTGCGCATCCACCCCCTGGAGTAGCGCCGTCGCCCCATCCACCCCCAGGCGCTCGCCGAAGCGCCAGATCGTGTTGCGGTCCGGCACATGCATCGCATCCTGCAGCAAACAAAACCGCTGGTAGCTCGCCCGATCCAGCAACTGGTACTCCATCTGCTCATCGGACAGGTTGTACAGCCGCTTCAAGACCAGGATGCGCACCATCACCTCGGTGGGATAGGCCGGCCGGGCCACCCCGGCGGCCATCGCCACGCTCGATCAAGGCATCCACCAGCCTGGCCAGGGCTCCGAAGTCGATGTGCCGCGCGATCACCTGCAGCGGATCGCCCACCTCGTCCCTCTTGTGCTGGCGCGAGGCCTCGGCGAACAGGTCGAACTTCAGCGCGCTGCGGGGTGTGATCATGGCAAGGGGCGGGTCAGGCTTCTCGGGTCAGGAAGAGAGCGGATGGGTTTTGAGAGGTTCCCACAATGTATTGGAAAAATCAACCCTGGCTTTCATTTATTCCCCCTCATAATCAGAGCATCCCACCATTTCCCAGAAAGAAAACCAAATTTTCCGCAACAGTATTCGCATCCAATTTCCAATGACACCAATGACAATCCTATAAACACCGACCCTTCACCCAGATGCCACCCAATCGCTGTGGAGAATTTATCAGTTTAATGCCGCACCATTATTTACCCTCCTTGCCGGAACGCCGATGTAAATACCCGGATAGGAAATTGGAGAAACAACAACCGCACCAGCCCCAATAATTACATCATCCCCTACCGTAACCCGATCAATAATAACCGCACCTGCCCCAAGCATGGAAGACGCCCCAAGATGACTGCGCCCGGCAATGGTTGCATTGACAGAAACATGGGAATAATCTCCAACACTGGATTCATGCTCCACCACCGCACCTGTATTAATAATACAGAATTTACCAACCATCGCCATAGGGCCCACATGCGCCTGATGTCCTACAAAAGAGCCTGGCGAGATAATACACCCAACACCAATACTGGCCGACGGGGCAATCAACGAAACCGGAGATAACCCGGCATTCTCCAAAGCCAGACATTGCTGTTGTCGCATTCTTGCATCACCAGAGGCGGCAAATGCATCGCACCGTAAAACATCCAGTTCGTGCAACGAGCTTAGCACTGGATGCCCAAGGAAATTTTCACCGGGCTGTGCATCTTCATCAACAAATAACAGTTGCGTATAACCACAAGCCAAGGCCACGTCCGCCACGCTTCGAGCATGTCCACCAAAACCCATGATTAATAGTTTCTTTGGTGTCACACAACTGCATCCTTCAAATCAGGAGTGGAAATTTCCTCCAGAACACGAATGTGCTCGTTCACGACATCTGTCCAAGTGCGTTGCGACAACTGGGCATAGGTTTTACGCTGAGTAGCCAACAATTCCTCACGATGGCCAAGCGCCCATTCAATACGTTTGGCACAATCTCTCCAATCATAAGGATCAAAGAATGTCATCTCCTGTAGCACAGGATCTGTCAATACCTCCTCTGCCACAGGAATCCTGGACATCACTACAGGGGTTCCCACAGAAAGCGCTTCTGTGAACGTAAATGGGCACCCCCCTTCGCTTAGAGTAGGATTCACCGCCAAATCGGCAAGCTTGTAGCACGCAGCCAGTTCCGAAACACTGATTTCTCGCAAAAAAATCACATCCCGTTCAAGGCCACTGTTCCGCACAAAATCGCCCACCTCTGGCAAATGAATAGGATTCCCCGTCATAATTAATTTATATCCAATGAACCGCTTTCTCAGCAAAAAATCAAACGCACGGAGAAGTACAAGAATGTTCTTATTAGGTCGAAATTGACTGGCATAAAAAATAAATTTTAAACGATTATTTCTAAAATCCGAAGTATAAATAGCGTTTGTACTCCGCTGAAAGGCCTGCCTCAACCATACAGAACACATATGCTGCGAAGCTGCTTCCGAATCAGCAAACCCGCTTACACTGACATATTGATGCAAAGTATTTGGCGCATGCCGAATAACCGACACATCACCTTCTGCAATAGAATAACGATCAACCAGGGTTCCCCACTTGACATTTTCGCTATAAGTTACAAAACGCTCTCCATTGGCAATTGCATCCTCCACATTCTTGAAAACACTCAAAAAACGGTCACCATTCACGCGCGAGAATCCAACGGGGAAGTCAGAAAGCACAACATCAGGAACACACAGAAGCCGCGGTTTATTTATGCTTTGAAATTCCGGCCAGAAAGCTGTAGGGCAGTACCACGCCTGTACCTTACTTAATTCACCTATCTTCCGCAGCATGCGCTCTATTTCATGCCTTTGCATCTCATCAAAAAGCTGAACCACCCAATCCTGATTCTGCGGATAGGCAAGAAATTTGGTAATCGCCTGTTTTATTTGCGCGGAAGTACTCGAGAGAAGGCGAAGTGCCAAAGCTTGACTTAGCACTGAAATGTACCGAACACAATAGAAGACGCCAAGAACCAGCAGACTCACCACTGCGATGGGCAAAGCGATGAAAGACTGCAGGAAAAATTTAACAGCCGAAGCAAGATCATGAACTTGAACTGCGCGTCTCATTAGATGTTTCAAACAGGCAAGACTCAGCTCTTTCGCACTCCCAGCGAGCCTCACAACCCACTCGGCTCTCCGCCCCCCCCGACCCCGGTAGGTTTTAAGTGCCTCAAAAATCCGCAACGCAAACGGCTTCCCTTCCGGAGAAATAATGTCGAAAGCATGTAATGGGACTCGTTCGCTGCGAAACAACTCTATTAGCGCCTCTTTATTCCAACTCGGACAAACAATAGTGAAGCGAATATCTGGAATTTCCTCGCCCCCCTTGAGAAACATCGCCAAATACCGCCCCAACCCCTGGGAGCGCAAATCCACCAAGGGAGGAAATGCGAGAAAAATACCAAAGTGCTTCATATAATTTCGTGCAATTCCTGCCAATACGCTTGCGCATAATGATCTACACCATGCATACGCAATTCGGCTTCACCGGGAAGCATAGCCCGGCGCATGTTAGCTTCCTGCTCCATATCCTTGAGTTTCCTAGCCATGTCTCTTGGTGAAGCGGGATCCATCCAAAGCATATTCAATCCGAACTCAGCGTTCATTTCCCGCATTGCAGGGTAGTCACTGGAGAGCGCAGGCACGCCAGCAAACGCAGCCTCGACCACGCTGAAAGTTCCGTTATCGATACGTCCGGCATGCCACAAAAACTCCGCCTCAGCCAAGACCTTCTTATACTGGCAATCGGGCAATTCCCCCAACCATTTCACACGCCTACGCAGTACTGCGCAACGCTTAAATATCTCAGCCAAGGCCTGAAGATGTGGCAGTCGGCTATCCAAAATTCCTTTTGTGTTGACGCCTGTTATTTTGCAGTCCCACCGCCCATCCAGCTCTTCATAATATATTTCCAATGCTTGGACTGCATTCTTATGGTTTTTATGCGGTGCCGCATTGGTCGTCCAAAGAAAATAGTGACCACACGATTTTTTAACATCCAAAGAATCACGGAATACCGAGAATTCTGGAATTAGCATTGGGACCTTACGCAGCCGTCCAGGCTCCACTCCCGCATATTGAAGCGCATCCTGATGAGTAAATTCCGTAGTCACAAAAACTTTGTTTGCCGACCGCGCAGCAGCTAAAAAACTCTGCTCCTCATTACCGATAAAATGAGGGATATAGCGCTGCACATAATCATAAACCATTAGTGCAATCGGTTTTATGGGCAATACAGGATAAGCCAGCCTATCACTTACAATCAAACAAGCATCGCAATCCGCCAATTGCTGCACCCCATCATCAGGAATTATATAATTATCCGCAACTGGAATCCAATCCATGAACCCAGCATAATACATGGCGCGTCGAGCTTCAGGTTGAGACAATATTCTCCATTTGAAGGGGCGCCGCATAACCCCTTCTGGCAGATCCGAGAAATCCTCATCCTGGTAAAGTGCGGAGTCATCTAGATGCATGAGAACAATATCCGCGGCGTCCCCTGCTTGGCGGCTGCCAATATAAAGAGCCTTGACCAGTTCGAGTGCTCCCCTGAGAGAGCCTCCACGGTATTCCACGGGCAAGACAACCGCCACGCGTTTGCGTTTTTTTTGCCATTGAGAGCGGACAGCCTGTCCGGTACGCCAAGCTGCCAGTTCTGAATCAATACGTGCGAATCCATCACGCCAAGCTTGCTCGCAATTTTCCGGCTTCATGGATTCCAGGAGCACGGCTTGGCTTGATCGAATGCGGTCAATCAGCCGCCGATCATCCCCGAGAATTCGCTGGATCTTGTGACGTGCCTCTGACACTGTTTTGCAACGGCCAGGTAAGTCCGCTCCGCCCATACGATCCAACATGCCACCCGCCATGAAAACCAGGGGCATACCTGCACGAATTGCCTCGAACGGATGATAGTGAATGTGATTAGGCTCACTGGAATGATAGAACATCACACGACTTTGAGCCATATTGTACGCATGCTGCTCATTCGTTACATAACCCAGCACCTGAGGGTCATCGACCTTGATCGCCTGCGCCCCAGCTATGACATATTTAAACCCAGTGAAATTTCGGCAAAATTCATCATATATATTTTGATAATATATATTTGTACAAATATCCGGACACACAAAATAAATCTGCGGTTCGCCCCCTTGCCATACATCACGAAGAGATGCATCACTCAAACCAAGCGGCAGAAAAATTCGTCTCGCCTTTAAATAATCCGAATCCGAGTCAGCCAAATGCGAATAGGCCTCGCCAAAATAAAATCTTTTCCCGATTTTTTTTATATGGCGTGTATTATTAAAAATTCTTGCCACTCGCCCATATGAAGACTCCTTTTCCACACCATAGGCTCGCAGAATGACTGCCCCACCGAAATAGCGCGCCGCATTTTCCAGCAACTCTGGTCGGTGAAACATAAAAAAAACGACATCAAAATATTTATTCGCGATCCGCCATGCCTCTGCATCTGCTCCAAAATGCCACTCCGCTGCATTCAGAATTTGAAGATCAGCTACCGGAATATCAAGACTCTCGTCCTCGGAAAAATCCACACTAGCACTGCGAAATCCCACCTCGTCTGGATATTTCTTCGGCGTAAATATTTGGTTGATCCCGATTTTTTTGAGCATCGGCACTTCAAATTTTCTAGCCGAAGAATGGTTCAACAACCACATAACACGCAAATTCATCGCCATCATCCTCTTGAAAAACGAGCCGTTACTTTTCCTCCAATGCGCATAAATGGCAACTCCACATATCGATAACTTAGATATGCAAAAGGAATGGTTGCTATTGCCGCAACCATTCCATACATGAATCCCCCATAAATTTGCCCCAACCCAGCGAAATACGACTCAAGAGACATTGTCCACCAAACAAACCAAAGCACTGGAACGTTCCACAAATAATAACTATAACTAATCTTTCCGAAAAATTGAGATAGCGGAATCTCAAGAAATCTGTGGACTGTCGTCTGCACTTCTGACCAACGAATAAACCCGACGATAGCGGCAAGCAGCATGATTTGAGCAATAAAACCCATCAAGTCAGCTTCCGGAGGGGTAAAATGACGAACGATAAAGGCAAAAATGACAAGCACCAGAATTTGCCAACCCATCACCCGTGAAAATAGCACACGAGACTCAGGCATTGCAACCAACATGCCTGCGAGGAAGACAAACACGCTGCCACGCATATTCGGAAGAAAAAAAACAAGCTCCGGCCTTGATATTGCAACAATAGACAGAGAGAATAACAAAACAACTGCCACCACCGAGTATTTTCGATACAAAAAGAAAAACAACAAGATGAATGGCGTTGCAAGTGCCTCAATCTGTATACTGGTAGTAGGTCCAAGCACCTTAATTTCAATCAAGAAGGCATTTAAAATCGCATCTTTAAATTCAACCACAGGAAAGGACAGCCCCTCCCACCTCAAGACGGCAGAGGTTAGCCACACCGCCCCCATGCATACCATCATCGCAGGAAACAAGCGAAGAACACGGCGCACCAAGAAAAGTAGGATCCGCATGACGCTCAAATCACTCTTCAAGAGAGACTGACATAGAACTGCGCCGCTTAATACATAAAAGAGCATGACAGCAGCCGTGCCATTGAAAAACATCAAAATAATCTTTAGCAGCAGATCGTCAGCCCCTATTTGGTCTATCGCCGGGGACAATATCCGATCAATAGCCGTAGTGTCGATATGCAGTATCGCATGGAAAAAACACACCATTATGGCTGCATAACCTCGCAGGCCATCCAGTGCCTTTATATGAGCACGGCGATAGTCTCCCTGGCTATCCCCAGAGGGATTACTCATAAAACATCCTTCATCTCATTAACTTTCTTATACTCAATCAGCGCCTCATTGATAGATCCATCAAATACGATTTCTCCATGATGAAAAACGACCCCTCGAACGCATAGGCTCTTTAAGGCATTAAAATCGTGAGATGCCAGCACAAGTATTTCTGCTCTTTCGATCAGACTAGCAATCCGCTGGCGGGCCTTCGTCATAAAGTTAGCATCCCCCGCACCAATCACTTCATCAAGAAGCAGAATATCGCCACCTACTGCAGTTGATATAGCGAATGCCAGCCTGACCTGCATGCCTGCGGAATAGGTCTTGATGGGGTAGTCAATGAATTCACCCAGTCCGGCGAAATCAATGATCTCTGCCTCCTTGGAACGCATGAAGGTAGGCGATAGACCAAGCAGAAGCCCGCGGTAAAGGATGTTTTCGCGCCCGGTAGCATCTGGCTCAAAGCCCATACTCAGGTCGAACAGGGAGCGGATTTCCCCCTCTACCTGCACGTGGCCGCTGGATACGGGGTAAAGGCCTGCGACGGTTTTAAGAAACGTGCTCTTGCCAGCTCCGTTGTGCCCCAGAAGCCCTACGCGCTCACCGCCCTTGATTTCGAGCGTGATGTTCTTGAGCGCATGCACGTCCTGCACTGTGACGCGTGGGGCTCCCCTGTGGAAGGCCCTGGAAAGCAGGGTCTTCAGCGATCGCTCTTTGTAAGCAACGGAGGCGTAGTGTAGATTCACGGATTGCAGACGGATGATGGGCTGCTTCATAGGTAAAAGATCACCTTTCGTTCCGCCTCTCGGCCAACCATCCACGCCAGGAGAGCCATCACTACCGCACTCGCCAGAGTGAAGCTGTAATTTTCCAGCGTGGGCCATTGGCCATCAAGCAAGGGAGCACGGAATAACTGCAGCAAATGATAAATAGGGTTGTAGTCCACTAGTGCGTCCAACCCGCCCTGGCGAAACATCTTGACTTCAAAATAAACTGGGGAGATGAACCACAGCGCCTGCATAACAAGACCTGTAGCATGGGGAACATCTCGGAACCGCACACCCACATAAGCCAGCAATGTCGAAAGTGGCCAGAGGATTAGCCACAACATCGGGAAAACGGAGAGTGCAGCCAACCAATGCCAGCCGATATGCTGCGGCAACACGATAGCCGCCCAGCCGAACAGTGCCACACTGGCCAACAATAACACGATCAGGCTCGTTAATACGGTCCGCAACGTATATATGGCGAGAGGGTGTCTGTATTGCTTGATGTAAGCATCCGCCTGCACGAAGGATAGTGATCCCCCAGTGACACAAGCAATGATGCATTCCCAAACGATGATACCGGACAAGATATAAGGTGCATATGCATGAATATCTGTCTTGAACATCTTGCTGAATACGAGTGCCAGCAACAACGTCATTCCAAGAGGCTGGATAATGGACCAGAGTATCCCGAAGAACGATCTGCGCCACCGGGAACGAAGATCAGAGCGTGCCAAGTGGCTCCAGAAGTAGCGAGCACGCCATATCCCTTTGAAATACTCCATTACACGGCCATTTCCATTGGCCGGACGATGCCTCCGGTCCATCGAATCCCTAAATTCCGATCACAACGCTCCAAACCCAGCATTTTGGCAGTCAGTGAGACGACCTCCATGCGATCAATTGACAAAAGCGCATTGTCTTTGCTGGTGACAAGCTGCATTGTTCCTTGCAGCGGTAAGTTGGGGACATGAATATCAGGGAGAGAAGCCCATGCTTGGCCATCATGCTTCCAGATGGAAAGGATGCCATCCTTTCCATTTGATTGCAGCAACACAGCTGCCATATAGCAGTCACCACCCTCGCCACAGTATCCCAGGACAGCTGAAACATGAGCCCCTCCACAGTGTTCCAGTACATATGTGAATACCAATTCAGAGGCTTCCTTATTTTTTTTCACGAACAGGCACAGTTGATCCACAGAGACCTGTTTGGCACCATCATTCATGATGGAGGGCGAACCAAACACTGCCTTATAGTCATTCCACTCGCTCCGACTACGGGCGGCTGCATTGGCAGAGGAAAGGCGCGTATCCGAAATTTCCTGACGCATATCCTTTGCCAGCAAAGATGAAAGCCCGGCAAATGGATGCCCATGATGGGCATCGTCGCCCTGGTCCAGTACGCGAACTTCGTTGACCGCTCCATAGGGGCCCAAGCAAAGGTAATCGACAGCCTGCCAGTTGCTCCTGTCCAGAATCCATAACCCACTGAGCGAACTGCGACGCAGATCCCGGCCTGTTTTCTGGCTTTCACCAACAATGACAAAATCTCCCGAAACTGCCAGTCCGCGTGTATACATCGCTACGCCAGATTCCCATAGCGGAGACTCCTCATCCAGATCAATCACGCTACCACTCTCTGAGTGACAACTGATGCGCTGGCCTTCATTGGTAATTAGAATGTTATGCAACCCTGTTTTTTCTCCCAGCTTCTGAACAGATAGCAAACTTAGATCAGGATAAGAGAAAATCGCAAGCTTTGCCCCATGTGAATGGCCATGGGCAATGACGAACAGCTGATCCTTATGCAGGAAAACCGAATTCAGATGGTCTCCCGTGACTTGCGCCAGGGACAGGCGATCCCAGCGTGCCGTGCCAACCCCTTCCTCCTGAAACCTATTCGGTTTCAGGAAATCGAATACGCTGATGACATTTCGCCCTGTATTGGTGCAGATGACACGACCATCTGGGGCACAAAGTATTTGATGCGGTGCCGACAAAAAAGGGCGGCTGGAGATGTCCCCCATCGATAGCCAGCCTCGTTCCGATTGCGCATATCCGTTAATATCCACCAAATCCGCATTGTTCAATCCAGAATGCGAGAGCACAAGCTCCTTCTGGCCAGGAAACCAAGAGACTCCGTAATATTCCGGGCGCCCCTGCTCCAGGGGCTGAACCTGTCTGGATTGCAGATCAACCAGCAGGAGCCAACCCGTGGTCGCGACAATTACATATCTCATAGGGATGGTTCATCGAAAAAAGAGCGAATGGCACCAGCGATTTGCTCCACATCACCCTGACTCAACGCTGGGTAGCTCGGCAGGTTGATGCCACGGGCCCCTAAAGATTCGGCAATAGGAAAGGATTGGGCCACAGCGCAGTGCGGCATGGTATGGGCGGGATGAAATACGGGGCGTGTTTCAATCGTCGCTTTTTTCAGATGGTCGCGCAACGGCTGCCGCACCATCGGGTCATTGACGGCGACGGAGCACATCCAGAACGAGTGGACGGTATGGGGCAATTCGTCGTGCGTTTTCAACGGCAACCCATTCAGCGCCTCACGATACCATGCGGCAATCTGCCGTTTCTTTGCAATAATTTCATCGGCTTTTTCCAATTGGGCAAGACCGATGGCTGCACAGATGTTGGTCATGCGATAGTTGTATGCCACGGTATCGTGCCAGTATTCACGGCTCTGAGAAACACCCTGGTTCTTCAGATGAAAGGCTTTTTCGATCAACGCCTTTTCCTTCGCCACGACCATGCCGCCTTCGCCAGTCGTAATGGTTTTATTGCCGAAGAAGCTGAAAGTCGCAATGTCTCCGAAAGTACCCGCATGCTGCCCCTCGTAGCGGGAGCCAAAGGCTTCTGCGCAGTCCTCAACCAGGAACAGGCGGTGCTCCTCGCATATTGACACCAATGCCGCCATATCGCAGGGCAACCCATAAAGGTGAACAGCCATGACGGCCTTGGTGCGCGGTGTGATCTTGCGCCTTACATCCTGAGGGTCAATCTGCCACGACTGCTCCAGCGAATCAACGAACACAGGGGTAGCCCCCGTTTGGATGATGGTGTTGACCGAGGCAACGTAGGTTAGGGTGGGAACGATGACTTCATCGCCAGGGCCGATACCGAGGGCCTCCAGCGCCAAATGGATAGCGACCGTTCCATTGCTAACCGTGGTGGCGTGATTCGCGCCAATATATTCTGAAAAGCCACGTTCGAAGCGACCGATGAACTCACCTTTGGAAGAAATCCAAGTGGAATCCAGACATTGGTTGACGTATTCTTTTTCGCGACCCAAGAAGAGGGGCTGGTATACCGGAATCATGCAGCACCCTCATTCGTGATAGTTGAAGTATTTGAAGCCGTGCTGCTTCACCAGTTCGTCGCGCTGAGCCTCCCTCATGTCTTCGCGCATCATCTCGGCTACCAGTTCCTGAAAGGTGGTTTTCGGCACCCACCCAAGCTTCTCCTTCGCCTTGGTGGCATCACCCAGCAGGGTTTCTACCTCAGCAGGACGGAAGTAGCGGGGATCTACCGCAACGATACATTTACCAGATGCACTGTCGTAGCCCTTTTCCTCAGCATCCGTGCCTTCCCATCGGATTTGAATACCAATCTCCTTGGCTGCCAGTTCGACAAACTCACGCACGGAGTGCTGCTGCCCGGTAGCAATGACGAAGTCTTCCGGCGTGTCTTGTTGCAGCATGAGCCATTGCATTTCCACGTAGTCCCGGGCATGCCCCCAATCGCGCAAGGCATTCATGTTCCCAAGATACAGGCACTCTTGCAGCCCCAGCTTGATGCGAGCAAGTGCCCTGGTGATTTTCCGGGTCACGAAGGTTTCGCCACGGATCGGGGATTCATGGTTGAAAAGAATACCGTTGCACGCATAGATACCATAGGATTCGCGGTAATTAATGGTGATCCAATAGGCATACATCTTCGCCACGGCATAGGGGGACCGAGGGTAGAAAGGAGTGCTTTCCTTCTGAGGTATCTCCTGCACCAAGCCATACAATTCGGAGGTCGATGCTTGATAGAACTTTGCTGTTCTTTCAATGCCTGCAATGCGCATGGCCTCAAGAATACGCAAGGCACCCAGAGCATCCGAATTGGCGGTGTATTCTGGCTCTTCAAAAGAAACGGCCACATGGCTCTGTGCCGCCAGATTATAAATCTCATGCGGCCGCACCTGCTGAATGATGCGAATCAGACTGGATGAGTCGGTTAAATCCCCATAATGCAGCGTCAGGTCATAGCCCTTCTTGTGAGGGTCATGATACAAATGATCAATGCGATCCGTATTGAAAAGCGATGCACGACGCCGAATGCCATGCACCTGATAGCCTTTAGCCAACAGAAATTCAGCCAAATATGCCCCATCTTGCCCAGTGATACCTGTAATCAACGCGATTTTTTTGCTCATTTTCTGCATTTAGAATTGAAATTTATAGAAACATGGGAACCCAGCGCAGACGTCTAGGGGCCCGCGCGGTCCATTTCGCCGGTGCGGCCATAGGTGTCCTCGAAACGGACAATATCGTCTTCACCTAGGTAGCTGCCCGACTGCACCTCAATGATCTCCAGAGGTACCTTGCCAGGGTTGGCAAGACGATGGGTGTGGCCTAGCGGGATGAAGGTCGATTCATTCTCAGCGAGCAAGAATGTCTTTTCGCCGTTGGTTACTTCGGCCGTTCCCCTTACCACGGTCCAGTGCTCGGCCCGGTGGTGATGCATCTGCAGACTCAGCTTGGCGCCAGGCTTAACCACGATGCGTTTGACCTGAAAGCGCTCGCCACTGTCGATGCTGTCGTACCAGCCCCAGGGACGATGCACTTTGCGGTGGGTGAAGGCCAAGGGGCGCTGCTGAGCCTTCAGCTCGGCAACGATCTTCTTCACGTCTTGCGTCTTACGCTTGTCGGCCACCAAGATGGCATCCGGGGTTTCAACGACGACAAGGTTGTCCACGCCCACCGTGGCGACCAGGCAGGTCTCGGAAAACAGCAGGCTGTCGCGGGTGTCGATGGCCAGAGTCTGGCCGGTATGGGCGTTGCCCTGAGCGTCGTGCGGCAGCACGTCCCACAGGGCATCCCAGGCTCCCAGGTCGGACCAGCCAGCATCCAGCGGCACCACGCGGGCGGGGATGCCCAGCGCGCCGTTGCGCGGCAAGTGCTCCATGACGGCATAGTCGATCGAGTCCGGCGGACAGTTGGCAAACGTGTCGCCGTGGGGGCGGATGAAATCCATGTCCTGCGCGCACTTTGTAATGGCTTCCTGGCACACGCGCAGCATCCGCGGCTGCAGCGCGGCCATGGCTTTCAGCCATTGGCTGGACTGCACCATGAACAGGCCGCTGTTCCAAAGATAGTCGCCGCTCTCCACATAGGCCTGGGCAACTTCCAGGCTGGGCTTTTCGGCAAAGCTCTGGATGGCGAACGCATGGCCTCCTTCCACTGCCTGCGCCTTCTGGATGTAGCCGTACCCGGTTTCCGGCCGGTCGGCGACGATGCCGAAGGTCACCATGGCACCATCCCTGGCGAGTTGCCATGCCGTTTCCACGGCAGCGTGCAGTTGCGCGGCTTGCGTGATGACGTGATCCGCCGGCATGGCCAGCAGGATGGCTTGCGGGTCGGCCACCAAGGCCGCCAGGGTCAGCGCGGGGGCGGTGTTGCGTCCGCACGGCTCCAGGATCAACCGGGCGCCCTCCACACCCGCCTCCTGCAGTTGCTGCGCCGCGAGAAAGCGGTGTTCGTGGTTGCACACCACGATGGGGGCCTCCTTGGGCACATGCGATGCCACGCCGTCCAGGCGGCGCACCGTATCTTGCAGCATGGACACGCCATCGCCGCCGAGGGCCAGGAACTGCTTGGGGTAAGTTTCACGCGAAAGGGGCCACAGGCGTGTGCCAGAGCCTCCGCACAGAATGACAGGGAGCAATGAGGGATGGATCATGGATTCGGTGCGTCCGAAGTGTTGTTTGCCTGTTGTTCTATATCTGCCTCGAACATAGCCAGGCGCTGGTTCAGTCTGCGCACGTCACGCTCGATGCGCGTGTTGACCATGTCGGCATGCAACGCTTTGAGCAATAGCACCATACAGGCCAACAGCAGGAGCAGCGCTGGTGGATAGGCGACCCCCGTCCAAAGGGCCAGTCGGTCGATCAAGCCCGGCCATGCACCCAGCACGGCGGCGGCGGCGGCCACCGCAACCCAGAACAGGCCGTGCATGAGGTAGAGGTGATCGCGGCGTATCAGGTAAAGGATCAGCACTGCCAAGCTGACCCCCATCAAGGCCGTGGTTGCTTGCAAGGACGCCATGGGGCCTGTCCACTCTTTTTCGACATTGGGGGAGAAAGGAAAGTGCGCAAGCCGTGCACGAACGCGCACAAAAACTCGCATAGCACTGCAGGAGGGGTTTTGGGGGGCGATTCTATCTATCCCTGTTTATTGCCCCGATACAAAAACCCAATCAATACATCTTCCATCATTGCCGAACGCTGCATCAGCCCTTCGGCCAGCACCCCTTGAAGTGCCCACGATTGCCCTTATCATTAGCACTCGTTGGACCTGAGTGCTAACAAGCGCCATCCACTGATTCCCGGGCCGCCTCTTGGGCGGCCTTCATCCTCCCACTTGTTTGTCTATCTCAAGGAGATGCTATGAACCTGCGTCCTCTGCACGATCGCGTGATCGTCAAGCGCCTCGAAAACGAAACCAAGACTGCCTCGGGCATCGTCATCCCCGACAACGCCGCCGAGAAGCCCGACCAGGGCGAAGTGCTGGCCGTGGGCCCCGGCAAGAAGAACGACAAGGGCGAGCTGATCGCCATGGGCGTGAAGGTCGGCGACCGCGTGCTGTTCGGCAAGTACTCGGGCCAGACCGTCAAGGTCAACGGCGACGAGCTGCTGGTGATGAAGGAAGACGACCTGTTCGCGGTCGTCGAGAAGTAATTCACTCACATTTTCATAGCTCCTTGCGCTTGCCAGGCGGGCGCTGGAAGCTGATTTGATTCAAAAATTTTGTAGGAGCCAAACATGGCAGCAAAAGACGTAGTTTTCGGCGGCGAAGCCCGCGCACGCATGGTCGAAGGCGTGAACATCCTTGCCAACGCAGTGAAAGTGACCCTGGGCCCCAAGGGCCGCAACGTGGTGCTGGAGCGCTCGTTCGGCGCCCCCACGGTGACCAAGGACGGCGTGTCCGTGGCCAAGGAAATCGAACTCAAGGACAAGCTGCAGAACATGGGCGCCCAGCTCGTGAAGGAAGTGGCCTCCAAGACCAGCGACAACGCTGGTGACGGCACCACCACCGCTACCGTGCTGGCCCAGGCCATCGTGCGCGAAGGCTCCAAGTACGTGGCCGCCGGCCTGAACCCCATGGACCTCAAGCGCGGCATCGACAAGGCCGTGGCCGCCCTGGTGGAAGAGCTGAAGAAGGCTTCCAAGCCCACCACCACCTCCAAGGAAATCGCCCAGGTCGGTTCGATTTCCGCCAACTCCGACGAATCCATCGGCAAGATCATCGCTGACGCGATGGACAAGGTGGGCAAGGAAGGCGTGATCACCGTGGAAGACGGCAAGAGCCTGAACAACGAGCTCGACGTCGTGGAAGGCATGCAGTTCGACCGCGGCTACCTGTCGCCCTACTTCATCAACCAGCCCGAGAAGCAGGTTGCCCTGCTGGACAACCCCTTCGTGCTGCTGTTCGACAAGAAGATCAGCAACATCCGCGACCTGCTGCCCACGCTGGAAGCCGTGGCCAAGGCCGGCCGTCCGCTGCTGATCATTGCCGAGGAAGTCGAGGGCGAAGCCCTGGCGACCCTGGTGGTGAACACCATCCGCGGCATCCTGAAGGTCGTGGCCGTGAAGGCGCCTGGCTTCGGCGACCGCCGCAAGGCCATGCTGGAAGACATCGCCATCCTGACGGGCGGCAAGGTCATCGCCGAAGAAGTGGGCCTCTCCCTGGAGAAGGTCACGCTGGCCGACCTGGGCCAAGCCAAGCGCATCGAAGTGGGCAAGGAAAACACCACCATCATCGACGGCGCAGGCGCTGCCGCTGACATCGAAGCGCGCGTGAAGCAGATCCGCATCCAGATCGAGGAAGCCACCAGCGACTACGACCGCGAGAAGCTGCAAGAGCGCGTGGCCAAGCTGGCCGGCGGCGTGGCCGTGATCAAGGTCGGCGCCGCCACCGAAGTCGAGATGAAGGAAAAGAAGGCCCGCGTTGAAGACGCCCTGCACGCCACCCGCGCTGCGGTGGAAGAAGGCATCGTGGCCGGCGGCGGCGTGGCACTGCTGCGCGCCAAGCAGGCCGTAGGCACCATCAAGGGTGACAACGCCGACCAGGACGCCGGCGTCAAGCTGATCCTGAAGGCCATCGAAGCCCCGCTGCGCGAGATCGTCAACAACGCCGGCGGCGAAGCCAGCGTGGTGGTGAACGAAGTGCTGAACGGCAAGGGCAACTACGGCTTCAACGCCGCCAACGACACCTACGGCGACATGCTGGAGATGGGCATTCTGGACCCGACCAAGGTGACCCGCACCGCGCTGCAGAACGCCGCCTCCGTGGCATCGCTGCTGCTGACCACCGAATGCATGGTGGCCGAGGCACCGAAGGACGAAGCCGCAGCGCCCGCCATGCCCGACATGGGTGGCATGGGCGGCATGGGCATGTAATCCAGCCCACCCCGTGAAAAGCCCCGCAGGCCATGCGCCTGCGGGGCTTTTTTTCATTCCCTGGATAACCCGTTGCGCAAAGCTGGTGATGCGTGTTTACAACACTATCATTTCAATAGCTTCTAGCGCTTGCTGGATAAGGGCTAGAGGCTAATTTGAATCATAAAAATGGATTGCTTCTTGCCTCTTTCCTGGCAGGACCTGCGATGCAATAAATAAAATGAGAACAGTTTTTATTTGCAACACTCCATCGCAAGAAGCAACACGCATGCAATCCACCCTCCATCGCACCACCCGGCTCACCCCCATCGCCTTCGCCCTGCTCGCCTTCAGCGCCACCGTGGCGGCGCAGACCGCCACGCCGCCCAAGGCGGAGACCACCCTGGAGCAGGTCAACGTGCGCAGCAAGTACGAGCGCGAGGACCTGCCCCAGCGCGCCCCCGGCCACAAGGCCGCCTCGGGCGCGCGCCTGGGCATCCTGGGCGCCACGTCCATCATGGAAGCGCCGGTGCACGTCAACGCCTACACGCGCGAGCTGGCCGAGGACTGGTCGGCCCTCACGCTGCAGGACGTGCTGGAGAACGACTCCGCCATCGTCTTCACCACCAACAAGAACCACCTGCTGCAGAACTTCAACCTGCGCGGCCTGGACATGACGGCGATGGACATCGCCACCAACGGCCTGTACGGCATCGCTCCCGCCAACGCGGTGCCGGTGGAGATGTTCGAGCGTATCGAGGTGCTGCGCGGCCCGAACGTGCTGCTCTCGGGCATGCCGCCCCTGTCCAGCGTGGCCGGCACCGTGAACATGGTGACCAAGCGCGCGCTGGCCCAGCCCATCGCCGACCTGACGCTGACCTACGGCTCCAAGTCCTACTTCCAGGGCCATGCCGACGTGGGCAAGCGCTTCGGCGACGAAAAGCGCCTGGGCGTGCGCTTCAACGGCGTCTATGGCGACGGCGAGATGGGCGCCAAGGACGAGAGCCAAAAACGCCAAGTGGGCGCGCTGGCGCTGGACTACATCGGCGACCGCGCCCGCTTCTCGTTCGACCTGTACAACAGCGTCAACAAGATCGACGGCGGCAGCCCCGGCATGTTCAACTTCCTCGGCAACGCCTCGATTCCCGGCGTGGGCACCCTGCTGGCGCCGCCCAAGGGCGACACCAACATGTTCCGCGGCACCCACGGCGAGTACGACAACACGGGCGCGCTGGCCCGCGCCGAGTTCGACTTCACGCAGGACTGGCAGGGCTACCTGGCGCTGGGCGGCTCCCAGGCCGAGGGCAAGGGCCTGCTGTTCGGCACGCGCGCCTTCGTCACCGGCGCGGACGGCACCACGCGCGGCGCCATCTACAACGTGCACACCAAGTCGGAGCGCCGCACGGCCGAGGCCGGCGTGATCGGCAAGTTCGACACCGGCAGCGTGAAGCACCGCCTGCAGCTGTCGGCCAACATCCTCAAGCACAAGGAAGGCTCGTACAACACGGCCTGCAACTACTGCTACACCACCAACATGTACGACCCGGTGGTGCCGCCCTTCCCCGCCGCGCCCGTCTGGAAGGACTACACCACCGAGAACGACTACCGCTCGCTGGCCGTGGCCGACACCATGGGCTTCGCCGGCGAGAAGGTGCTGCTCACGGTGGGCGGACGCCACCAGACCGTGAAGATGCCGCTGTCGAACTACAGCGAAAGCCGCTTCTCGCCCATGCTGGCCGCCGTCGTACGCCCCTGGGGTGACGACCTCTCGCTGTTCGGCAACTACACCGAAGGGCTGGAGCCGGGCCAGATCGTAGGCGTGGGCTACACCAACACAGGCGTGGCCCTGCCACCGAAGCAGACCAAGCAGTTCGAACTCGGCGTGAAGCTGCAGACCGGCGCGCTGACGCACACCGTCAGCGCCTTCGAGATCAAACGCCCCTCGTTCATCAGCAACAACGCCGCCCCCCTTCCCACCCTGGTGGACGATGGCGAGCAGCGCCTGCGCGGCCTGGAGTGGAGCATGTACGGCCAGGTGGCGCAGACCGTGTCACTGCTGGGCGGTGTCACCCACATCCAGTCCGAGCAGCGCAACACCGGCAAGGACACCTTTGGCACGCCTGAATGGCGCGCACGCATCGGCGCCGACTGGCAAACGCCGGTGCAGGGCCTGAAGGTGGGTGGCCGCTTCATCTACACCGGCGCGCAGTGGGCCGACTCGGGCAACAAGCTGCGCGTGCCGTCGTGGAACCGGCTGGACCTGAACGCCAGCTACGCCACCCAGTTCGGTGCCACGCCCGTGCGCTTCAACGCCAGCGTGGAGAACGTGACCGACAAGAACTACTGGATCGGCCTGTTCGCCGACGGCTTCGTCATGCCCGGCGCACCGCGCACCTTCAAGCTGTCGGCCACCGTATCGTTCTGATACTGCGGCGCGACGCAGAAAGGCCGGTCATATGACCGGCCTTTTTGCTTTTATTTCGATAGCTGCTTGCGCTTCATTGGCGCGGCTTCAGGGCAGATTTGATGCCGACCCCAGACGTTGCAGCAAGCCCGCCGTGGAGGCATCCAGCCCCTGCGCGTCGCCCGACTGCATGCGCTGCAACAGGTCTTGCGCCAACTGCTTGCCCAGCTCCACGCCCCACTGGTCGAAGCTGTTGATGCCCCACAGGCTACCGGTGCTGAACACGCGGTGCTCCTGCAGCGCGATGAACGCCCCCAGCGCCGCGGGCGTCAGCGCCTCCAGCAGCACGAAAGTACTGGGCCGGTTGCCCGGAAAGTGGCGGTGGCCACATTCCGTTGCGCGCCCCTGCATCAGCGCCTGCGCCTGCGCCAGGGCATTGGCCAGCAGCAGCGCGTGGTGGCCCTCGAGCGGGTGCGCGCACTGGCGCACGGCGATGATCTCCAGCGGCAGCACGTCGGTGCCCTGGTGCAGCATCTGGAAGAAGGCATGCTGGCCGTTGCAGCCGGGTTCGCCCCACAGCACGGGCGAGGTAGCGATGGGCAAGGTACGGCCCTCCAGGTCCACGCGCTTGCCGTTGCTTTCCATCTCCAGCTGCTGCAGGTAGGCCGACAGACGCTGCAGCCCGGCGTGGTAGGGTGCGATGCAGCGGCTGGAAAAGCCGAGGAAATTGCGGTACCAGATGTCGAGCAGCGCCAGGCGCACCGGCAGGTTGGCATGCAGCGGCGCGGTACGGAAATGCTCGTCCATGGCATGCGCGCCGGCCAGCAGCTCCCGGAACCCCTGGGCGCCGATGGCCAGGGCGATCGGCAGCCCGATGGCCGACCACAGCGAATAGCGGCCGCCCACCCAGTCCCAGAAGCCGAAAGCCGTGGTCATGCCCCAGGCGTGCGCCACGTCGGCGCGGGCCGTCAGCGCAACGAAGTGGCGCGCCACGTCGCGCCCCCCCTGGGCGTGGAACCACGCCAGCGCCGAGCGGGCGTTGGTCATGGTCTCCAGCGTGGTGAAGGTCTTGGACGCCACCAGGAACAGCGTGCGCCCGGGCTGCAGTTCGCGCAGCACCGCGTGCAGTTCGTGGCCGTCGATATTGGAGACGAAATGGAAACGCTTGCCAGGAATGCCGAAGGCGTCGAGCGCCCGCACCGCCATCTGCGGCCCCAGGTCGGAGCCGCCGATGCCGATGTTCACGATATCGGTGATCGCCGCGTCCTCGCGCACCTGCTCGGCGTAGGCCAGCATGGCGTCCAGCGCGGCATGCACGTCCTGCAGCGCGGGGGCGATCTGGGGCGTGTCGCCCGGCAGGGCCAGCCCGGCCGGGCGGCGCAGCAAGGTATGCAGCGCGGCGCGGCCCTCGGTGGTGTTGACCGCCTGGCCGCCGAACATGGCATCGCGGCGCTGCGCCAGGCCGCTGGCCTGCGCCATGCCGAGCAACAGGGCCTCGGCCTGCCGGTCCCACAGGTTCTTCGACAGGTCGGCGAACACATGCGGCGCCTCCTGACTGAAGTGCGTGAAACGCTGGGCGTCGCGCGCAAACGCCCCGCGCAAGTCGAACTCCGCGCCCAAGGCAGCACGATGCGCCTGCAGTTGCGCCCACTGAGGCGTTTCATCACAGCGGGGATGCATGTCAGTTTTCCATGGCGCTGCGCGCCACCCGCATCGCGCGAAACCGACGCGGCCCAGGCGCGGGCAGCCGAGCAAGGGCCGCCCCGCAGCGAGGGCTGCGTCCCCCTGCCCGCATGGCGCAGCCATGCGAGAGCGGGGGGAAGCGGCGCAGCCGCTCAGGGGGGTATCGCTTCATCTCACCGCTTGCGCACCACCACGCTGCCGACGGAGTAGCCGGCGCCGAACGAGCAGATCACGCCGATGTCGCCCGCGGCCAGGTCGGCCCGGTGCTTGTGGAAGGCAATGATCGAGCCCGCCGAGGCGGTGTTGGCGAATTCGTCCAGGATCAGCGGCGCGCGCTCACGGTCGGCCTCGCCCACCAGCTTCTTGATGACGAACTGGTTCATGCCCTCGTTGGCCTGGTGCAGCCAGTAGCGGCGCACGGCGGCGGGCGCATGCCCCAGGTCGGCGAGGTGGCCCTCGATATGGGCCGCGGCGATCGGCACCACCTCCTTGAACACCTTGCGGCCCTCCTGGCGGAACGTCTTGTCGCGCGCCTGCGGGTCGCTGTCCTCGCTGCGGTTGAGAAAGCCGAAGTTGTTGCGGATGTTGTTGGAGAACTGCGTGGCCAGGCGCGTGCCCAGCACCTCCCATTGCACGGGGGCCGTGGCGGTGTCCGCGCGCTCGACCAGGATGGCCGTGCACACGTCGCCGAAGATGAAGTGGCAGTCGCGGTCGTTCCAGGCCTGGTGGCCCGAGGTGATCTCGGGGTTGACCACCAGCACGCACCGGGCGCTTCCCGTGCGCACCGCGTTCACGGCCTGCTCGATGGCGAAGGTGGCCGAGGAGCAGGCCACGTTCATGTCGAAGCCATAGCCGCCGGCACCCAGCGCCTGCTGGACCTCGATGGCCATGGCCGGGTAGGCGCGCTGCATGTTGGAGGCTGCGCACAGCACGGCGTCGATGTCGGCGCCGCGCTTGCCGGCCTGCTGCAGCGCCTGCTGCGCGGCGGCGACGGCCAGCTCGGCCATCATCGACAGCTGGTCGTCGGGCCGCTCCTGGTAGCGCGGATACATGCGCTGCGGATCGAGGATGCCCTCCTTCTCGAACACATAGCGCTGCTTGATGCCCGAAGCCTTCTCGATGAACTCCACGCTCGACGGCTGCAGCGGTGCGCGCGTACCCGCAGCGATGGCATCCGCATGGCGCGCGTTCTCCTGCGCCACATAGCGGTTGAAGGATTCGACCAGTTCGGCGTTGGTAATGGTGTACGGCGGTTGGTGCAAGCCCGTGCCGGTGATGACGACTGAATGCATGGCAATTTTCCGAGGCCCGCGGTGCGGGCGCGAGGCGCAAGTGTAACGACGGGCCGGTCAGGCTTGCTGGATGAGCTGCTCCAGCTTCACCGCATCGGCGGCGAAGGCGCGGATGCCCTCGGCCAGCTTCTCGGTCGCCATGGCGTCTTCGTTGAGCGCGTAGCGAAAGCCCGCTTCGTCGTATTGCACCGCCGGCAAATCCATGGTGCGAGCCGCCTCGGCGTCGAGCGCGCGCACCACCGGTGCGTCAGACTGCGCGAGTTGCGCCAGCAGGTCAGGCGCGATGGTCAGCAGGTCGCAGCCCGCCAGCGCCACGATCTGGCCCAGGTTGCGAAAACTCGCCCCCATGACCTCGGTGGCGATGCCGAAGCGCTTGTAGTGGTTAAAGATCCGGCGCACCGACTGCACGCCCGGATCGTTGGCACCGGCCATGGCCGCCTCGTCCCACTGGCTGCCCGCCTGCTTCTTGTACCAGTCGTAAATGCGCCCAACGAACGGCGAGATCAGCTGCACCCTGGCCTGGCCGCAGGCCACGGCCTGGGCGAAGGAGAACAGCAGCGTCAGGTTGGTGTGAATGCCCCGGCGCTCCAGCTGGCGCGCCGCCTCAATGCCTTCCCAGGTGGCGGCGATCTTGATGAGCACGCGGTCGATGTGAATGCCCTCGGCCTGGTACAGCTCAATGATGCGCTCGGCGCGCGCCACAGTGGCGCTGGTGTCGAAGCTCAGGCGCGCATCCACTTCGGTGGAAACGCGCCCCGGAATGAGCGACAGGATCTCGCAGCCAAAGCGCACCAGCAGCCGGTCGATGACCTCCTCCATGGGCGCGCCGCGGTACCGCTGTACGGTAGCCTGCAGCAACGGCGCGTACTCGCTTTTCTGCACTGCCTTGAGGATGAGCGAGGGGTTGGTAGTGGCATCACGCGGCTGGAACTGGGCCAGTTGCCGGAAGTCGCCCGTGTCGGCAACCACGGTGGTGAACTGCTTGAGTGCGTCGAGCTGGTGCATGCGGATTCCCTCGTTGGTCGATGCTGCGGCCCGCAGGCCAAACCTGCGAGTGTATGCCGCGCGGACGTTACAAGTGGTGAGGAAACCGCGTTACATTCACGCCATGCTCGACCGCATCACTGCCTCTTTGCCCTCCCTGGCCCCCGCCGAGCAGCGCGTGGCCAAGCTCGTGCTGCACGACGCGCGCGCCTTCGCACGCCTGCCGGTGCGCGAGCTGGCAGCACGTGCGCACGTGAGCAAGCCCACCGTGGTGCGCTTTTGCCGCAGCATGGGCTACGACGGCCTGGCCGACTTCAAGCTCAAGCTGGCCGGCAGCGTGAGCGAAGGCGTGCCCTTCATCCACCGCAGCGTGGACGCCGACGACAAGACCAGCGACGTGCTCGTCAAGGTGGTGGACAACGCCGTGGCCGCCTTCCTGCAGTACCGCAACGCCGCCAGCACCACCGCCGTGCAGCGCGCGGCCGAGGCCATTGCCGCCACCTGGCAGACCGGCCGGCGCATCGAGTTCTACGGTGCGGGCAACTCCGGCATCGTCGCGCAGGATGCGCAGCACAAATTCTTCCGCCTGGGTATCACCAGCATCTCGGCCAGCGACGGGCACATGCAGGTCATGAGCGCCACCCTGCTCGGGCCGGGCGACTGCGCCGTCATCATCAGCAACTCCGGGCGCACGCGCGACCTGATGGACGCGGCCGACATCGCGCGCAAGAACGGCGCCACGACCATCGCCATCACCGCCAGCGGCTCGCCGCTGGCCAGCGCCTGCGCCATCCACCTCGCCGCCGACCACCCCGAAGGCTACGACCGCTACAGCCCCATGGTGTCGCGCCTGCTGCACCTGCTGGTGATCGACGTGGTCGCCACCTGCGTGGCGCTGCGCATCGGCCCGCAACTGCAGCCGCTGCTGCAGCAGATGAAGGACAACCTGCACGCCAAGCGCTACGCCTGACGACGGATTCGTTCACAGGCTCTCACGCCGCTTGCCAGCAGCCAGGCGTGCCCCATGCCGAGGGCGCCCTGCCACCGCATGCACGCACCTCACCAGCAGCCCTGCAGCCAGCGCACCAAGCGCTACCAAATAAAGAGCTGCCAGCGCTTTCTGCGTATAGCCTGAAGGCCGTTTTACCTCATAACAGCCGATCAGGCCGGCAGCGCCAGGGCACGCCCGCGCACCGCTGCCTCGGTGGGCACGAGCACGAAGGCCGCCACCGCATGGCTCAGGCGCTCGGACTGTTCGCGCAGGCTTTGCGCGGCGGCGGCGCTTTCTTCCACCAGCGCGGCGTTTTGCTGGGTCATCTGGTCGAGCTGGCTGACGGAGGCGTTCACCTGTGCAATACCCGCCGACTGCTGGCCTGCCGCCGCCGCAATGCCCGCCACCTCATCCGTGACGCGCTGCACCGCGGAGACGATCTCGCGCATGGTGTCGCCCGCCTCGCGCACAAGGCGCGAGCCCTCTCCCACCCGCCGCGTGCTGTCGGCAATCAGGTCCTTGATCTCGCGCGCTGCCGCTGCGCTGCGCTGCGCCAGGCTGCGCACTTCACCCGCCACCACGGCGAAACCCCGCCCTTGTTCACCGGCGCGGGCTGCCTCCACGGCGGCGTTCAGGGCCAGGATGTTGGTCTGGAATGCGATGCTGTCGATCACCCCCGTGATGTCGGCAATGCGCCGTGCGCTACCGTCGATCGACTCCATGGTGTGCACCACCTGCTCCACCAGCGCGCCGCCGCGGCCGGCCACGGTGGCGGCCGAGCCGGCCAGGGCGCTGGCGGTGCGCGCCGCCTGGGCCGTATGCTCCACGGTGCCTGTCAACTCTTCCATCGACGCCGCCGTGGTCTGCAAGTGGCTGGCCGTCTGCTCGGTACGCTGCGAGAGGTCCTGGTTGCCAGTGGCAATCTCGGCGCTGGCCGTCGCCATGCTCTCGGCCGCCTCGCGGATGGTCAGGATGACGCGGGTCAGCGATTGCTGCATGCTGCCCAGGGCTTGAAGCAGGGCACTCGATTCATCGCGCGTCTCCTGCTGCGCATCGAAAACGACGGGGCTCAAGTCCCCGGCTGCCACCTGGCGCGCCACCCCCAGCGAGCGCCCCAGCGGACGCACGATGCCGCGCGCGATGGCCAGCGATGCCACCACGCCCAAGGCCAGGGTAAGCAGCCCCAGGGCCAGGATGCCCAGGCTGGTGCGGTTGTTGGCCTCGCGGATTGGCTCGGCCGCCTGGTCGAGCGCGTGGCGCTGCAGTTTGAGCAGGTCGTTGACGCGCTCCACGTACACCTTGGCTGCCGGCACGAAGGTGGCTTCAAGCAGGCGCGCAGATTCCTCTGCACGGCCTTCGCGCTTGAGGCGGATGACTTCGTCGCGCGCAGCGACATAGTTCGCGCGCAATGCGGTGATGTCACCGAACAGGCGCTTTTCCTCGTCGGTGACCATCAGGATCTCGACCTGCTTGTGGATGGCCGTGGTGCTCTCGGCAGACTCCTTCTGCTCGGCTGCGAAATACGTGGCGAGGCTGGGGTCGCTGCTCTTGGCAATGGCGGTGGTGCGGCGCACCGCCGTGTGGATGAAGCGGTACCAGTCGGAGATCAAGCGCTCCTTGGCCAGCGGCTTTTCGATGATGGCCTGCGCGCTTTGGCTAGATGCCTGCAGTTGCCAGATGCTCAGGGCGCTGTTGAGCAAGGCGAAAAACAGCAACAGGCCGAAACCCAGTGCCAGCCGGGTGCCTATGGAGAGTTTGTGCATAAGGAGAAGAGTGGGGCGGAAGTCCCATTCTAGGAAGGGGGGGGTCACCACCGCTCCGCTTCCCTGGCGCAGCTTGACGTGCATCAACGAAAAACCGCGTCAGCCCAGCGCACCCCGCAGGGTGCGGTCGCCGCCAAACTCAGGGCCGGCCGTAGGTCGCGGTGAAAGACGCCTTGGCCAGCGTGTGCGCGTTCACCATGAAGCCTGCCAGGGCTGCGGTGGCGTCGTCGGGAATGTCGAGCCGGGGCACCGACAGCGCGTGCACGGTGAAAACGTAGCGGTGCGGCTTGTCGCCCGGCGGCGGGCACACGCCACCCCAGGCGTGGACGCCGTAGTCGTTGCGGATCTGGCGTGCGCCAGCCGGCAGCCCCTGGCCGCCCTGCGCACCCGCGTGGGCCGCCAGTTGCGTGGTGCCTGCGGGCAGGTCAACCACGAACCAGTGCCACCAGCCCGAGCCGGTGGGCGCGTCCGGGTCGTACACGGTGACGGCGAAGCTCTTGGCCTCCAGCGGCGCCCCGCTCCACTGCAGCACGGGCGAGCGGTTCTGGCCGGAACAGCCAAAGCCGTCGAACTCGAACTGCTGCGGCACGGTGCCGCCACTTGGAATGTCGGGGCTGGAAAGGGTGAATGCGGTCATGCGTGCTCCTATGGGGTAGAAACTACGGGTAAGAAAAAATAAGTCAAAAACGGCTCTATCGCTTACCAGTCAAGCGCTAGCAGCTCCTTTTTACATAGCACATCAGAGCCGCCCCTCCTGTACCGCATGGCACGCCACGCGCGTGCCCGTGCCGGCATCGTGCAGCGCGGGTCGCTCGGCGCGGCAGCGCGCGTTGGCGTGCGGGCAGCGCGGGTTGAAGGCACAGCCTGGCGGTGGGTCGAGTGGGTTAGGCACTTCGCCCTGCACGGGCGTGCGTGCGCGGCCGGTGTCGTGCATCTTGGGGATGGCATCGAGCAGCATGCGCGTGTACGGGTGGCGCGGCTGGCTGAAAAGCGTGCGCTTGTCCGCCAGCTCCACCAGCCGGCCCAGGTACATCACGCCCACCTGGTCGCTCACGTGGCGCACCACGGCCAGGTTGTGGCTGATGAAAAGGTAGGTCAGCCCCTGTTTGCGCTGCAGGTCCTTCATGAGGTTGAGCACCTGCGCCTGCACCGAGACGTCGAGCGCGCTGGTGGGCTCGTCGCACACCAGGAACTCGGGCGCCGTGGCCAGCGCACGCGCGATGGAGATGCGCTGGCGCTGCCCGCCCGAGAACTGGTGCGGGTACTTCGCCATGTCCTGCGGCGACAGGCCAACGCATGTGAGCAGCTCGTCCACACGCGCCTCCAGCGCCGCCTTGCCGGTCACCAGGCCGTGCTCGCGCAGCGGCTCGCCGACGATGTCCGCCACGCGCCAGCGCGGGTTCAGACTGGCGTAGGGGTCCTGGAAGATCATCTGGATGCGGCGGCGCAGGGCGCGCGCCTCCTTGCCCTGGAAGGTGGCGTGCGCCTCCTTGCCCTGGAAGGTGGCGTGCGCGTCCTGCCCGTCGAAGGTGAAGCCGCCGCGCGTGGGTGCGTACAGGCCCACCAGCAGGCGCGCCACGGTGCTCTTGCCACAGCCGGATTCGCCCACCAGCGCCAGGGTCTGGCCGCGCGCGATCTCAAAGCCCACGCCGTCCACGGCGTGCAGCAGTGCGCGCGGCTTGCGCTCGATCACACGGTTGAGCCAGGGGGCCGAGACGTCGAAGGTCTTGGCCAGGTCGTGTGCACGTACAAGGGGGGACGCCACGGAGGGCACGAGGGGCTGCGCGGGTGTGCTCATGCGGTCACCCCGCTCGCCGGGTCGTGCAGCCAGCACGCGGCCTGGGTGGCGCCAGCGGCGATCAGTCCGGGGCGCTCGGTGCGGCAGCGCGCCTGGAAGCCGCGCGGGCAGCGCGGATTGAAGGCGCAGCCCTGGGGAATGGCGTCCAGGCGCGGCATGGCACCGTCGATCTGGTAGAGCGCGTCGCGCTCCGATTCCATGTCGGGAATGGCCGCCATCAGCCCCACGGTGTAGGGGTGCGCGGGGTGGTTGATGACGGCGTGCACCGGGCCGATTTCGGCGATGCGGCCGGCGTACATCACCGCCACGCGGTCGCAGGTCTCGGCGATCACGCCCATGTCGTGCGTGATGAGCATCACGGCCGCGCCGCGCGTCTTGCAGATGCTCTTGAGCAGCTGGATGATCTGCGCCTGGATGGACACGTCCAGCGCCGTGGTGGGTTCGTCGGCCACGATGAGCTGCGGCTCGGCCGCGAGCGCCAGCGCAATGACCACACGCTGGCGCATGCCGCCGCTGAACTGGTGCGGGTAGTGGCCAATGCGCTGCTCCGCCGCCGGAATGCCCGTGTCCTTGAGCAGCTGCACGGCGCGCTGGCGCGCCTCGGCGGCGCTCACCGGCAGGTGCGTCTGGATGGTCTCGACAAGCTGTTGGCCCACGGTGTAGAGCGGGTTCAGCGAGGTCAGCGGGTCCTGAAAAATGGCGCCGATGCGCCGCCCGCGAATGCGCCGCAGCTGCGCGTGCGACAGGTGGTCGATGCGCTCGCCCTCCAGCAGGATCTGCCCCGCGGCAATGCGCCCCGGCGGCTCCAGCAGGCCGATGATGGACGCACCGGTAAGCGACTTGCCCGCGCCCGATTCGCCCACCACGCCGAGGATCTCACCCGGCGCGATGGCAAAGGAAACACCGTCGAGCGCGCGCAGCACGCCACGCCGGGTGGGGAATTCGACAACGAGGTTCTGGACTTCGAGTAATGCCATGTCAGCGCAGCCGTGGATTGAGCGCATCGCGCAGCCAGTCGCCCAGCAGGTTCACTGACAGCGCGATCAGCACCAGCATGATGCCGGGGAAGACGGTGATCCACCACTCACCCGAGAACAGGTAATCGTTGCCCACGCGGATCAGCGTGCCCAGCGAGGGCGAGGTGGGTGGTGCGCCCACGCCGAGGAAGGACAGCGTGGCCTCGGTAATGATGGCCGTGGCCACCTGGATGGTGGCCAGCACCGTGACGGGGCCGGTGACGTTGGGCAGGATGTGGCGGAACATGATGCGCGCAGGCGGCACACCGGTCACGCGCGCGGCCTGCACGTACTCCTTGCCGCGCTCGACCATGGTGCTCGCGCGCACGGTGCGCGCGTACTGCACCCAGCCATTGCTGCCGGCGAACGCGATGGCCAGGATGAGCACGCCGAAGGCAATGCCCTCGGGAGCGTCCGGGTACAGCGCCCGCGCCACGCCCGCGATGAGCAGCGCCACCAGGATGGCCGGGAAAGACGAAACCACGTCGCACACGCGCATCACCAGGCCGTCCACCCAGCCCCCGGTGGCGCCCGCCAGCAAGCCCAGCGCCACGCCGATCACCAGCGAAAGCGCCACGCCTGCCAGGCCCACGATGAGCGAGATGCGCGTGCCGTAGATCAGCGCCGAGAGGATGTCGCGCCCCTGGTCGTCGGTGCCGAGCAGGTACTTGGCCGAGCCCTCGGGGCTCCAGGCGGGCGGCAAGCGCGCGTCCGAGAGTTCGAGCGTCGCCAGGTCAAACGGATTGTGCGGCGCCACCCATCCCGCGAACAGCGCACAAAACACGCACACGGCCGCGACGCAGGCCGCGCCGATGGCCAGGGGGGACGCGCGCAGGCTGTGGCCCACGTCACTGTCAAACCAGCGGTACAGGGTGTTTTTCATCCAGTGTTTCCAAAGGCATTCACACGCGCGCAAGAACTCCTGAAACGATAGCTGGTAGCGCTTACCAGTTGTGCGTTACAGGCACTTTTTAGCATCAAACCTCCACCATCGGCATGGCCTGCTCCACCAAGCCCGCATGCAACGCTGCACCCAGGGGCAGCACCTCGTCGTTGAAGTCGTAGCGGCTGTTGTGCAACGCGGCCCCGCCCACACCGTTGCCCTGGCCCAGGCGCAGGTAGGCGCCGGGCTTGCTTTGCAGCATGAAGGAAAAATCCTCGGCCCCCATGCTCGGCTCCAGGTCGCGCACCACGTTCTCGGCTCCCACGATGGACGCTGCCACGTCGCCCGCGAAGCGCGCATCGCTTTCGGTGTTGATGGTGGCGGGGTACATGCGCTCGTAGCGCACGACGGCGGTGACACCCAGCCCCAGCGCCACGGCGCTGCACAGCTCCTTGAGGCGGGCCTCCACCATGTCCTGCACGGCGGGATCGAAGCTGCGCACGGTGCCCACCAGCGTGGCGCTGCCGGGCTGCACGCTAAAGGCCCCCAGGTCGCCCGCCTGTACCGCGCACAGGCTGATGACAGCACTGTCAAGCGGGCGCACGTTGCGCGCCACGATGCTCTGCACCGCGGTGACGATGTGCGCCGCCGCCAGGATCACGTCCGTCGTCTGGTACGGATGCGCGCCATGGCCGCCGCGGCCGGTGACCTCGATGGTGATGCGGTCGGCAGCCGCCATCATGGCGCCGCCGTTCAGCCCCACGGTGCCGGACTTCATGGCAGGCCAGTTGTGCATGGCGTAGACCGACTGCACGGGGAAGCGCTCGAACAGCCCGTCCTCGATCATTGCGCGCGCGCCCGCGCAGCCCTCCTCGCCCGGCTGAAAGATCAGCACGGCCGTGCCGTCGAAATGGCGTGTGGCCGCCAGGTAGCGCGCCGCGCCCACCAGCATGGCCGTATGGCCGTCATGCCCGCAGCCGTGCATCAGGCCGCTCTTGCACGATTTCCAGGCGAAGTCGTTGTGCTCGGTCATGGGCAGTGCGTCCATGTCGGCACGCAGGCCAACCATGGAGCCGCTGGATTGCCCGCGCCCGCGCACCACCGCCACCACGCCGGTGCGGCCGATGCCCTCGTGGATCTCGTCGACGCCGCAGGCCTGCAGCGCCTCCTTGACGCGGGCGGCCGTGTAGTGCTCCTCGAAGCCCAGCTCCGGGTGGGCGTGCAGGTCGCGGCGCAGCGCGGCCAGCTCGGGATGAAACTGGGCGATCTGGGCGAACGCCCGCCCGCCCGCCTTGAAGCGCGGTGCCTGCATCTCAATGTCCTCCAGCCCGGCCGACGCGCAGGCGCGGATCGACCAGGAAATACAACAAATCCACCACCAGGTTGATCACGACGAAGATCAGCGCGATCAGACACAGGTAGGCCGCCATCACCGGAATGTCGGCGAAGGTCACGGCCTGGATGAACAGCAGCCCCATGCCGGGCCACTGGAACACCGTTTCGGTGATGATGGCGAAGGCGATCAGGCCGCCGAGCTGCAGCCCGGTGATGGTCATCACCGGCACCAGCGTGTTCTTGAGCGCATGGCCGAAGTAGATGGCCCGGTCGGCAAGCCCGCGCGCCCGCGCGAACTTGATGTAGTCGGTGCGCAGCACTTCCAGCATCTCGGCGCGCACCAGGCGCATGATCAGCGTCAGCTGGAAGATGGCCAGGGTGACGGCGGGCAGAACGAGGTGGTGCCACCCCTTGGCCGTCAGCAGGCCGGTGCTCCACCAGCCCAGTTGCACCACCTCGCCCCGCCCGAAGCTCGGGAACCAGCCCAGCGTGACCGAGAACACCAGGATCAGCAGGATGCCAATGAGGAACGTGGGCAGCGACACGCCGAGCAGCGACAGCGCCATGAACACCTGGCTGGTGAAGGTGCCGCGCCTGAGCGCCGCGTACACCCCCATCGGGATGCCCACCAGCAAGGCCAGCACGGCCGCCGCCAGCGCCAGTTCCAGCGTCGCCGGAAAGCGCTCGGCAATCAGGCGCGACACCTGCGCGCCCTGGCGCAGGCTGATGCCGAACTCGCCTTGCGCCGCGTTCCACAGGAAATGCCCGAACTGCACGACGAACGAACGGTCCAGCCCCAGGGCCGCGCGCAGCGCCGCCACCTGCTCCGGCGTCGCGTCCTGGCCCAGCAGGATCAGCACCGGATCGCCCACGAACTGGAACAGCAGGAAGGCCAGAAAGGCCACGGTGACCATCACGATCACCGCCTGGAGCAAACGGCGGAGGATGAAAGCGAGCATGGGAAGCGAGGCAATGCAACCGCTCCCATGCTAGCAGGCACTGCGCCCCTGGCGCGCTTCGTTCGACCGGAGAAAACACCCAGAAAAAAAGCCCCTGCGAGCAGGGGCTTTTCCGGAGGCAGGCCGCAAGGCCGCCCGGGGATCAGAAGCGGTGGCGCAGGCCGATGGTGAAGCCGGTGCGGCTGCGGGCCTTGCTGGCAGCGTCCAAGTACACGTTGTCGCCGCCGCTGAGGCGCGTGTTGTCGATACCAACGTAAGCATCGGTGCGCTTGCTGAAGGCATAGTCGGCCACGGCCACGACGAAATTAGCCTTGCCGTTGGATAGGCCGGTAGCCGAGCCGGACTGCTTGCCGTGGAAGTAGTGCAGGCCCACGTTGAGCTGCGGCGTGGCCTGGTAGCCCACGCCCAACTTGACCATCTGGCGCTTGTCGGCATCACCCGGAAAGAAGCCGCCGTTGGTCTGACCGGCCCAGAACACGCCCAGAATCGCACCATCCAATTGATTGCGAATCGTCTGAATGGGATTGGCACCTGCAGCCGTGAACTTGGCCTTGTTCAAGCCGTAGCCAGCCGTCAGATACCAGGGGCCGGTGCGATACGAACCACCCAGGGTCCACGCATCGACATCGGTGCCGCCGGGCAGCGTGCTACGCAGATAGCCGCCGCCGACAGCCAGACCGTTGCCAGGGGCGTAGCGCAGATAGCCGCCGACCGTCTTCCATGCGCCGCCATTGATGGTGCTCAGCGCCTTGGCACCAATCAAGGCCGGCAATTGGGCCGCGTTACCAGGGAAACCTGCCTCGATATCTTTGGTATCGTTGTTTTCATCAAACGAATACTGCAGCGAGCCGACCAGGCTGCGGTCCTTCGTGGCGAAGGTGTACTTCAGCATATTGCTGGTACGCGCACCCATGGCCATGCCAAGCTCGGGCTTGTAGGCTTCCATGTAGGGCGAATAGGGGAACGAGGCGTAGGTGCTGGTCACCACATCGAACAGCACGTTCCACTGGCGGCCAGCGGTCAAACGGCCATAGGGGGTTTGCAGGCCCACGTGAGCCAACTGGAAGAAAGGCGCGTTCGCGGCGGAATTTCCGGCATCGGCATCGAAACGGTTTTCCAGCACCACCAGCGCCGTATTGCCGCCGCCCAGGTCTTCCGTGACGTTGATGCCCCAGCGGCTTTGCGACATACCGCCGCCAATCATCTGGGTTTTGCTCTTCTGGTCCACGCCTTCGTTATTGGTGTGGCGCACAGCGGCATCCACGATGCCCCACAATTCCACCTTGCTGGTTTGGGCCATTGCCACACCGGCACTGCACAGGGCCAGGGCTGCCACAATAATGTTCTTCTGCATTAGATAAACTCCTCTAGGATTGATAACCGGTTTCAGAATTCGCAGCCATTCTAAAAATGAACCGCTCCGAACCATGCAATACCGTTAGATTCACCGCACTAAAAATTCCTCCCAAGGAGGCCCTGCGGCCAAATCGTGTTTTTTGACAGGGGGCGGGGAACCTTGATTGTTAAAAACCGACACAATCCGGGCAAGGGCTTATCGCATTCCTGCCACAGGGGTTAACCCCGAACGCAGTCACGCACGCGACAGATTCCCAAATAAAAAAACCGCTGCACGCGTGCAGCGGTTTGTGTTTCCAAGACAAGCTGGCTCACGCCAGCCTGGCATTAGAAGGAGTGGCTCACGCCCACTTGGAAGCCTTGCTGCTTGCCGCTGTCCTTCAGCACGCCAGCACCCAGCGACGGGATCACGGCATTGGTGCCGTTGTAGTCCTTGTTGTTCAGGTAAGCGTAGGTGCCGTACACAGAAGTGCGCTTGGACAGGCCGTACACATAACCCACGGCGAACTGGTCAGCCTTGAGCTTGGCAGCGCCAGCAGGGGTGTATTCATAGCGGTTGAACGCAGCGCGCACCAGGCCAGGGCCCACAGGAGCGGTCACAGCCAGCATGTAGCCCTTGGTCTTGTCGTCGCCGATGGCGCCGCGCTCACCCTTGGAATCGCGGTAGCCAGCCAGGATCTTGGCCACGCCCAGGTCATACGAACCGCCCAGGCTCCAAACGGAAATCTTGCCCGAGTTGGTAGCGGTGTCCTTGTTCAGACGCTCCAGACCCAGACCCAGGCTCAGAGGGCCGTTGTCGTACGTCAGGCCAGCGCCCAGGTATTGGCGATCGCTGTTAGCGCCAGCCACTTCGCCGAAGCCGTAGTTCACAGCAGCCTTGAAGCCGCTGAAGTTGGGCGACACATAGGTCACGGCGTTGCTCACGCGCTGGTTGGTGGTACGAGCCGTGTTGTAAGCGCCGGTATCGGTCACGCCACCGTCTGCCCACAGGCGGGACTGGGCGATACCCACGGAACCGAACACGTCGTAGCGGGCGGTAGCGTTGTAGGCAGCGGTCAGTTCGCGGCCCAGACGCACTTCACCGAAGCCGCCTTCCAGGCCCACGGTCGATTGACGCTTGAATGCCAGGCCATCACCAGCCTTGGCACCAGCGTAGCCGGAAGCACCGTCGCCGTTGTCCAGGTTCAGACCTGCTTCCAGACGGAAGTTGGCCTTCAGGCCACCGCCCAGGTCTTCCACGCCGCGGAAGCCGATGCGGCTGGTCAGGTTGTTGCCGGAGGTCACGCCGGACCAGTTCTTGTCACCATTGACGTAGGTCACGCCAGCATCGGCCACGCCGTACAGGGTCACGGAAGATTGGGCCATGGCGGCGCCAGAAGCGGCCAGCACGGCCAGGGCGAGCAGGGATTTTTTCATTGCAAGTACTCCAAGGTTTAACTAGAGGGCGCCGACGGCGTTGTGGGTGCGGCACTGACATGCCCCGCCGGTCCCGGGCCAACCTCCTGATGGGGAAGTTCCCCCCATTGCACCAGACGCCACCCTCTTTCGCAAAGGAAATCCCCTCACTGGTGCGTCCAAGGGCACATTTCGTTGTTGTGATGCAACATACCAGCCTCCCCCTGCACCAGGGGGTTTTCACCAGTATGACAACAAGGGCCTGCCGAAGCATTTTTACCCTTCATGTCGTTCGCCGGCCTTAGCCAGCCCTCAGACCTCGATCAGATCAAAGCCTGTGGTGATCTGCGCCGTTTTGCCCAGCATGATGCTGGCGGAGCAGTATTTCTCATGGCTCAGGGCGATGGCCCGCTCGACGGCGGTTGCCGGAATGCCCTTGCCCGTAACGGTGAAATGCATGTGTATTTTGGTGAATACCTTCGGCTCTGTATCGGCACGTTCCGATGTCAACTTGACACTGCAGCCCCGCACATCGTGGCGCCCACGGCGCAGGATCAGCACCACGTCGTACGCAGTGCACCCTCCGGTGCCAGCCAGCAGCGTCTCCATGGGGCGAGGAGCAAGATTCAGGCCACCCAGCTCCGGCTTGGCCGCATCGGGCGCTCCATCCATGGCCAAGACATGGCCACTGCCGGTTTCGGCGACAAAGCCCATGCCCGAGCGTGTGCCGCTCGCGCCGGTCCAGCTGACTGTGCATTCCATAAGAGGTCTTTCTCTGACTGAGCAATAAGGGAGCGTGATTGCAGCAAAAAAACAGCCCTTTGTGGGGATATGGTTTCCTAATGTTGCGATGCAACATCGTCGCGCTACAATGGCAGCCATGCGCAGCAAGGTCTGCGCGCCGTTTGTCTCCTCCACCTCCTCTAACGGTGGATTCAGCCCCTAGCCTCACGGCTCGGGGCTTTTTTTTGGCTTTCTTGGACGCTCCAGCGCCCGTCCTATGATGGTGCCCACCATGACCCAGCCTCTTTCACCGTTCGACTACCTGAAGAAAATCCTCACGGCGCGCGTGTACGACGTGGCCGTCGAGTCCGACCTGCAGCCGGCGCGCGCACTGAGCCGGCGCCTGCACAACAAGGTGCTGCTCAAACGCGAGGACCAGCAGCCGGTGTTCAGCTTCAAGCTGCGCGGCGCCTATAACAAGATGGCGCAGTTGACACCCGAGCAGTTGCAAAAGGGCGTGATCTGCGCCTCGGCCGGCAACCACGCACAGGGCGTGGCCATGAGCGCGCGCAAGCTCGGCGTGCGCGCCGTGATCGTGATGCCCACGACCACCCCGCAGGTCAAGATCGACGCCGTGCAGGCGCTGGGCGGCGAGGTGGTGCTGGCTGGCGAGAGCTTCACCGATGCCTACCAGCACTCGCTGAAGCTGCAACAGGAGCAGGGGCTCACTTTCGTGCATCCCTTTGACGATCCGGACGTGATCGCAGGCCAGGGCACCATTGCCATGGAGATACTGCGCCAGCTGCAAAGCCTGGGCAGCCAGCGGCTCGACGCGGTGTTCGTCGCCATCGGCGGTGGCGGGCTGATCAGCGGCGTGGCCAATTACATCAAGGCCGTGCGCCCCGAGATCAAGGTGATCGGCGTGCAGATGAGCGACTCCGACGCCATGGTCCAGTCCGTGCAGGCCGGCGCGCGCGTGACGCTGCAAGACGTAGGCCTGTTCTCCGACGGCACCGCCGTCAAGCTCGTGGGCGAAGAAACCTTCCGCATCGCCCAGGGGCTGGTGGACGACTACGTCACCGTCAACACCGACGCCGTGTGCGCCGCGATCAAGGACATCTTCGTGGACACGCGCAGCATCGTCGAGCCCGCAGGCGCGCTGGCCGTGGCTGCCATCAAGCAATACGTAGCGCAACACAAGACCAAGGGCGAGACCTACGCCGCCATCCTGTGCGGCGCCAACATGAACTTCGACCGCCTGCGCTTCGTCGCCGAGCGCGCCGAGGTGGGCGAGGAACGCGAGGCGCTGCTGGCCGTCACCATCCCCGAGGAGCGCGGCAGCTTCCGGCGCTTTTGCGAGCTCATCGGCCAGTTGCCCGGCGGCCCGCGCAACGTCACCGAGTTCAACTACCGCATCGGCGACAGCGCGCGCGCCCATGTGTTCGTGGGCATGACGACCCACGGCAAGGGCGAGTCGGAAAAGCTCGCCAAGACCTTCCAGCGCCAGGGCTTCGAGGCGCTGGACCTGACGCACGACGAACTGGCCAAGGAGCACCTGCGCCACCTCGTGGGCGGGCGCTCGCCGCTGGCGCAGGAGGAACGCCTGCTGCGCTTCGAGTTCCCCGAGCGCCCCGGCGCGCTGCTCAAGTTCCTGAGCCTGATGCAGCCGAGCTGGAACATCTCGCTGTTCCACTACCGCAACCAGGGCGCGGACTACGGCCGCATCCTCGTCGGCATCCAGGTGCCGCCCGAGGACTCGGCCGCATTCGACGCCTTCTTGGCCACCCTCGGCTACCCCTATGCCGAGGAAACGCAGAACCCGGCGTACCGCCTGTTTCTACAGACAAAATAGCCTTAATCCCTTGCTGGAAAAGCGCTAGCAGCTACTAAATCAAGAGCATGCAAGCCCTGCGCCACTACCTACTGGCCGTGCAGTTCTTCACGCGCATCCCCATCACCGGGCGGCTGGCCGACTGGGTGGGCTACAGCCCGGCCATGCTGCGCGCCAGCAGTGCGCACTTCCCCGGTGTCGGCTGGATTGCCGCTGCCGTGGCCACGGCCAGCTACGCCGCGCTGGCACTGCTGCTCGCGCCCAGCCCCTGGGCCAGCGCCGTGGCGGCCGTGGGCTGCACGGTGGCCACGGTGCTGCTCACCGGCGGCTTCCATGAGGACGGACTGGCCGACGTGGCCGACGGCCTGGGCGGCAGCGCCGACACCAAGCGCGCGCTCGACATCATGAAAGACTCGCGCATCGGCGCCTACGGCACGCTGGCGCTGGTGCTGGCGCTGCTGGCCAAGTGCGCACTGCTGGCGCTGCTGGGCACGCACAGCCTGGCGGCGGCGCTGACGGCGCTGGCGGCGGCGCACGTGCTCTCGCGCCTGTGGCCGCTGTTCATCGTGCGCAGCCTGCCGCACGTGGGCGACACCGCGCGCTCCAAGAGCAAGCCGCTGGCTGACCAGATCAGCGGCGCCGCGCTGGCGGCTGCATGTTTATGGTGTTTTCCGGCTCTATGCCTTATCCATCAAGCGCCAGCAGCTCTCTTTCTAGGAGCAGGCATGGCCGCCAGCCTGCTCGCCGCCTGGCGCATGCGGCGCCTGTTCGCGCGCCGCCTGGGCGGCTTCACCGGCGACTGCCTGGGCGCCACGCAGCAGGTGGGCGAAATCGCCTTCTACCTCGGCGCGGCCCTGGCGCTCGGATACCTGTGAAGCTCTGGCTGGCCCGCCACGCCACGCCCCTGGTGCCCGCAGGCACCTGCTACGGCCGCCTGAACGTGGCGGCCGATGCCGCCGCTACCACTGCCGCCGCCGAAGCCCTGGCCGCCGCGCTGCCTGCCGGCGTGCGCCTGCGCGCCTCACCGCTACAAAGATGCGAGCAGCTTGCGCAGTCCCTGCAAGGGCTGCGGCCCGATCTGGCCTGCACCACCGATGCGCGGCTGGCGGAGCTGGACTTCGGCGCCTGGGAGGGGCAGCGCTGGGACGCCATCGCCCCCGCCGCCTACGACGCATGGACGGCGGACTTCGCCCACTACCGCCCCGGCGGCGGTGAAAGCCTGGCCGTGCTGCTGCAGCGCGTGCAGGGCGCGCTGGCCGCTGCGCGCGGCAACGGGGGAGGCGAAGCCTGGATCACCCACGCAGGCGTGGCGCGCTGTGTGCACTGGCTGCTGCGCGCACCGGCGCACACCTGGCCCGCTGCCTCGGAATGGGACATGCCCGCGCCCGCCTTTGGTGCATGGCAGGTGTGGGATATCTAGGAATCTAGCGCTGCGCCGCCGTCCCGCCCGGCGGCACCGGCATGGACAAGACCTGCGTGCTCGGCCCGCCCAGCGCCGCGCCCAGGTGCGCTTCGCGCGCGCCCACGCTCTGCAGCACCAGGCCCGGCTCCACCTGCGCGCCCACGCGGTACGGCTTGGGCGGCTTGCCGTCCACGGCGATGAGCGCCGCGCCGCCGCCACTGCGGCGCCCGGCCACCACGCCCACCAGGGCGAAGCGGCTCGCGGGCACGGCCTCGGGCGCCGTGGCCGCCGCCACCGCCGTGGCGCTGAGCACACCCAACAGCACGCCCAGCGCCTGGGCGTCCGGCGCGGGCACGGCGGGAGGGGCCGCCGCCGCCGCGGGCGGCAAGGGCCGCTGCGTCAGGCGCAGGCCCCAGTAGACCAGGCTGGCCCCCGCCAGAACCCACAGCGCGAAAGTGGCCAGGCGCAGGCCCCAGGCGGCGCCGGACTGCGGGGAGGAAGGGAGCGAAGCGGTTGCCATAGCGCGCGATTATGATTGACCGGATACGCCGACCACCACACCCCCGACCCTGCCGTGACCCTCTCCCTCCGCCCCCCTGCCCGCATGACCGCTCACACGACGGCCCAACGCCTCCTGGCCACCGCCCGCACCGCGCCCACGCTGCGCGCGCGCCTCGCGGCGGGCTTTACCCTGATCGAGCTGATGGTGGTGCTGGTCATCATCGGCGTGCTGGCGGCGCTCATCGTGCCCAACGTGCTGGAGCGCACCGACGATGCCCGCATGACCGCCGCGCGCACCGACATCACCAACATCATGCAGGCGCTCAAGCTGTACCGCCTGGACAACCAGCGCTACCCCACGCCCGAGCAGGGCCTGCAGGCGCTGGTGGCCAAACCCACCAGCGGCCCCATTCCCGGCAACTGGAAGCCCTACCTGGAAAAGCTCCCCAACGACCCCTGGGGCCGCCCGTACCAGTACCTGAACCCAGGCATCAAGGGCGCCGTGGACGTGATGTCCTTCGGCGCGGATGGCCAGTCCGGCGGCGAAGGCAAGGACAGCGACATCGGCAGTTGGCAGTGACCGCGGCAGGAATACAAGCCAAATCGGCCTCCATCCCTTATCCAGCAAGCGCTGGCAGCTATCAAATTCGTACCAACTCACCGCGGACGATCCGGGGCTTCACGCTGCTGGAACTGCTCGTCGTGCTGAGCATCATCGCCCTGGCCACGGCCGGCGTCGGCTTGGCGCTGCGCGACGGCGGCACCCACCGCCTGGAGCGCGAGGGCGAGCGCCTGGCCGCGCTGCTCGAAGCCGCCCGCGCCCAGTCGCGCGCCAGCGGCGTGCCGGTACGCTGGCGCGTGCAGGCACAGGGCTTCCGCTTTGACGGACTGGCCCCGGGCCAACTGCCGCAGGACTGGCTCGACCCCGCCGCGCAGGCGCTGGGCACGCCGGTGCTGGTGCTGGGCCCCGAGCCCCTGATCGCCCCACAGCAGGTGGTGCTCACCCTGGCCGACCTGCCAGGGCGGCAACTGCGCGTGGCCACCGACGGGCTGCGCCCCTTCACCGCCGAGGCGCTGCAGTGACCGCGCGCCGCCCGCACGGCTTCACGCTCATCGAGGTCATGGTGGCCCTGGCCATCACCGCCATCGCCCTCATGGCCGGGCTGCAGGCCACGGGTGCCCTGACGCGCAACGCCACGCGCCAGAGCGACGTGCTGCTGGCCCAGCTGTGCGCCGACAACGCGCTGGCGCAACTGCGCCTGCTGCGCCAGATGCCGGCCATCGGCGACATGGACCAGACCTGCGAGCAGGCCGGGCAGGCGTTCGCGCTGCAGATCCACGTGCGCCCCACGCCGAATCCGCTGTTCCGCCGCGTCGATGCCCAGGTGTTCGCCGAAGGCTACCCGGTGCTGCGCATCTCCACCATCCAGGGACGCTGAATGACCCGCGCCCGTGGCTTCACGCTCATCGAGCTGCTCGTGGCGATTGCCGTGATGGCGCTGATCGCCCTCCTGAGCTGGCGCGGCCTCGACGGCATGGTGCGCGCCCAGGAGCAGACCCGCGCGCGCGCCGAGGCCCATCTGGTGCTGCAAACCACCCTGGCCCAGTGGGACGCCGACCTGGACGCCCTGCAGCCGCTGCTGCACACCACCCCCATCGACTGGGACGGCCAGGTGCTGCGCCTGACGCGCCGCGCCAGCCTCTGGCCCGACCCGGGCGCCCTCGTGGTGGCCTGGACGCGGCGCAACGTCGGCGGCACCGACCTGTGGCTGCGCTGGCAGTCGCCCCCGCTGCGCACCCTGGCGCAATGGCAGCAGGCCTGGCAGACCGCCGCCCAGTGGGCGCGCAACCCCGGCGACGCCGAGCGCCGCGGCGAAGTGGCGCTGCTGCCGCTGGCGCAATGGCGCCTGCTGTTCTACCGCGACGGCGCCTGGACCAACCCCCAGTCCAGCAGCGGCCAGAACCAGGCCGGCACGGCCAGCGACCCCGGCGCCGCGCTGCCCGAGGGCATCCGCCTCGAAATCACGCTGCCCCCCGGGCCCGGCCTGGCCGGCCCGCTGGCGCGCGACTGGTTCAACCCCGTGGTGCGGGACCGGCAGCCATGACCGCGCCCCGCCAACGCGGCGCCGCGCTGCTCGCGGCCATGCTCACCGTCACCCTGGTGGCGGCATTCGCCGCCGCCGCGCTGTGGCAGCAGTGGCGCGCCGTCGAGGTGGAAAGCGCCGAGCGCACGCGCGTGCAGTCGGGCTGGCTGCTGCTGGGCGCGCTCGACTGGTCGCGCCTCATCCTGGTGGAGGACGGGCGCGGCAGCAGCGCCGACCACCTGGCAGAACCCTGGGCCGTGCCGCTGGAGGAAGCGCGCCTGTCCACCTTCCTGGCCGCCGACAAGAACGTCGCCCAGTTCGACGACGCCAGCGTGGACACCACCAACGCCTTCCTCTCGGGCCAGATCACCGACATGCAGGCGCGCCTGAACCTGCGCAACCTGCTGGGCGACGACACCCAGGCCAAGGCGGCGCAGCGCCAGCTCGCCCGCCTGTTCGAGCGCCTGGGCCTGCCCGCGCAGGAGCTGAACCTGCTGGTGGACGGCCTGCGCCACGCCTACAAAGGCACCGGCAACGACGCCCCCCTGCTGCCGCCCACGCCCGACCAGCTCGGCTGGCTCGGCCTCTCGCCGCTCAGCGTCGCCCGGCTCGCGCCGCACGTCGCCCTGCTGCCCATGGCCACGCCGGTGAACGCCAACACCGCCAGCGCCGACGTGCTGTGGGCCGCCATCGAAGGGCTGGACCAGGCCGGCGCGCTGCGGCTGGTGCAGGCGCGCGAGTCGCGCTACTTCCGCACCGTGGAAGACGTCAAGCAGGCGCTGGGCGCCAACTGGGAGTTCCAGGACAGCAACGCCATCGGCACCAGCACCAGCTTTTTCGAGGTGCGCGGGCGCCTGCGCCTGGACGGCACCACCGTGGAAGAGCGCTCGCTCGTGCAGCGCCGCAACGGCCAGGTCTTCGTGCTGTGGCGCCAGCGCAGCGCCCTGCCGCCCGCCGTGCCCGGCAGCGTGCTGGGCCCGGCAAGGTAAAGGCGCGCCCCGAGACAAAGGCGCTCCCCTAGAATCGCCCGCACACCGCCCATGAGCACCCTCCTCCTGATCCTGCCCCCCGCACCGCCGGGGCCCCATACCTCCTTCGGCTACCTGGTCAGCCCCGATGGCCACCAGATCGAGCGCCAGGGCAACGCCGCGCCCGCGCTGCTGCCCACGCCCGGGCGCGCCGGCGAAACCGTGGCCGTGGTGCCCGTGCAGGCGCTGTCGTGGCAGCGCGTCACGCTGCCGCAGAACCTGCCCCTGGCAAACGCCCCGCGCCTGCGCGCCGTGCTCGAAGGCCTGCTCGAAGACCGCCTGCTCGACGACCCGGCGCAACTGCACTTCGCGCTGCAGCCCGGCGCCCGCGCGGGCGAAGCCGCCTGGGTCGCCGTATGCGACCGCGCCTGGCTGCAGCAGCACCTGCAGCTGCTGGAGGCGGCGGGCCGCCCGGTGGCGCGCGTGGTACCCGAATTCGCGCCGCTCGCAGGCGGCACGCCCACCTACTGCGCGCTGGGCACGCCCGACGCCGCCTGGCTGCTGGCCACCGGCCTCGGGGCCGGGCAGGGCGTGGCACTGCTGCCCCTGGCGGCCGCGCCCGCGCTGCTGGCGCCCACGGCGGCGGACGAAGAACCGCCCGCCGTGCTGGCCGACCCCGCCGTGGCGGCACTGGCCGAACAGACGCTGGGCCGCACCGTGGCCCTGGCCACGGCGGGCGAGCGCGCGCTGCGCGCCGCGCGCGGCGCCTGGGACCTGGCCCAGCTCGACCTGGCCAGCCGGGGACGCGCACGGCTGCTGCGCAAATCGGGCAGCCTGGCCGGCGCCTTGCTGCGCGCGCCGCAGTGGCGCGCCGCGCGCTGGGCCCTGGGCCTGCTGGCAGCCGCGCACCTGGTGGGGCTGAACGCCTGGGCCTGGCAGGAGCGCCAGTCGCTCGCGGCAAAGCAGGCCAGCGTGCGCGGCGTGCTCACGCAGACCTTCCCCCAGGTCAAGGTGGTGGCGGACGCCCCGGTGCAGATGGAACGCGAACTTGCCTTGTTGCGCCAGACGGCCGGCAGCCTCGGGCCCGGCGACCTGGAGCCCATGATGGCCGCCACCGGCCAGGCACTGCAGGCGGCCCTGCCGGGCGCGCGTCCGCAGGCGCTGGAATACGCCAACGGCACGCTGCGCCTGCGCGGCATCGACCCCGAGAGCGACGCCCTGGCCACGCTGCAGGAGCGCCTGGCCACGGCGGGCTACCGGGCGCAGCCCGATGACGGCGCCCTCGTGGTGCGCGTGGAGGACGGCCAATGAGTGCCGCAAAGCCCACCGATGCCCTGGCCCCGCTGCAGGCCCGCTGGAAAGCGCTGGCGCCGCGCGAGCAGAACCTGGTGCTGGCAGCCGGCGCACTGCTGGCCATCGCGCTGCTGTGGTGGCTGCTGCTGGCGCCCGCGCTGCAGACCTTGCGCGCCGCCCCGGCGCGCCACGCCGCGCTCGACGCCCAGCTGCAGCGCATGCAGGCGCTGCAGGCCGAGGCGCAGCAGTTGCACGATGCCCCGCCAGTGCGCGCCGCCGATGCGCGCCGCAGCCTGCAGAACACGCTGGCGCAGCAGCTTGGCGACACGGCCCAGATCCAGTTCACCGGCGACCGCGCCACCGTCACGCTCAAGGGCGCCAGCGCCTCGGTGCTGGCGCAGTGGCTGGCGCAGGCCCGCAGCAACGCCCACGCCGCGCCGCTCGAAGCCCGGCTGACGCAGAGCGCCGACGCCGCCCGCGCGGCGCCGGCGGCGGGCGAGGCGCGCTGGAATGGCACGCTGGTGCTGTCGCTGCCCACCCCCGCCGAAAAAGGCCGCGCCCCGTGACGGCACGCACCGCCCCCCGCCCGCGCCCGCAGGCGCCGCGCTCGCCGCGCGGCTGGGCGCTGGCCGGCGCGTTGCTGGGCGCGCTGGGCGCGCTCGTGGCCTTCGCCCCGGCACAGTGGCTGGCGCACGGCCTGGCGCGCGCCAGCGGCGGCCAGGTGCTGCTGGCGCAGGCGCGCGGCACGGTGTGGACCGGCTCGGCCCAGCTCGTGCTCACCGGCGGCGCGCAGAGCCAGGACCGCATCGCCCTGCCCGGGCGGCTGCAGTGGCGCCTGCGCCCCGCGGGCGCGGGCCTGGGGGTGGCGCTGCAGGCCGACTGCTGCACACGCGCGCCGCTGCACATCACCGTCGCCCCGCGCTGGGGCGGCGCCACGGTGGCCGTGGCCGACAGCCAGAGCCAATGGCCGGCCAGCGTGCTCACCGGCCTGGGCACGCCCTGGAACACCCTGCAGCCCCAAGGGCGCCTGGCCCTGCACACGCAGGCCCTGGCGCTGGAGTGGGCCGCCGGACGCCTGCAAATGACCGGGCAAGCGCAACTCGACATGCTGGCCATGTCCTCGCGCCTGTCCACGCTGCGCCCCATGGGCAGCTACCGCCTGCTGCTCGCGGGCGGCGCCGCGCCCACGCTCACGCTGCAAACCCTCGAAGGGCTGCTGCTGCTCAGCGGCAGCGGCCAGTGGGTGGGCCAGCGCCTGCGCTTCACGGGCGAGGCCAGCGCCGCGCCCGACCACGAGGCGCAGCTGTCCAACCTGCTCAACATCATCGGACGGCGCGCGGGACCGCGCTCCGTCATCTCCCTGGGTTGATCCACATGCTCTCCAAGACCCCGCGCATTCTCCGGCTTGCTCTGCATTCGATAGCTGCTGGCGTTTTGCTGGCAAGCGCTAGCGGCCAAATTCATGCAGAACCCTCGAAGAAGGCCAGGAAGGCCGCCGCGCCACCCATGGCCGCCGCCGAGCCGGTGACGCTGAATTTCGCCAATGCCGACATCGAGGCCGTGGCGCGCACCATGGCCACCATCACCGGGCGCAACGTGGTGGTGGATCCGCGCGTCAAGGGCCAGATCAACCTGGTGGCCGAGCGCCCCGTGCCGCCGGCCGTGGCGTTCGACCAGTTCCTGGCGGCGCTGCGCCTGCAGGGCTTCACCGTGGTCGAGGCGGCCGGGCTGTACAAGGTCGTGCCCGAGGCCGACGCCAAGCTGCAGGCCGGCAGCGTGGGCGTGTCGCAGGGCGGCACCGGCACCACGCTGCAGGGCGGGCAGATCGCCACGCAGATCTTCAAGCTCAACTTCGAGAACGCCAACAACCTGGTGCCGGTGCTGCGCCCGCTCATCAGCCCGAACAACACCATCAACGTCAACCCGGGCAACAATTCGCTCGTCATCACCGACTACGCCGACAACCTGCAGCGCATCGCGCGCATCGTCGCGGCCATGGACGTGGCCAACGCCACCGACGTGGAGATCATCCCGCTGCACCACGCCGTGGCCAGCGACCTGCTGCCGCTGCTCACGCGCCTGGTGGAAGGCGGCACGGCCACGGGCGGGGGCGCCGCCGCCGCACCGGGCCAGAGCGACACCTCGTTCAAGACCACGCTGCTGGCCGAGCCGCGCAGCAACGCCATCGTGGTGCGCGCCGCCAACCCGGCGCGCGTGGCGCAGATCCGCTCGCTGGTGGCCCGGCTCGACCAGCCCGCGGCGCCCGGCAGCAGCGCGGCCACGGGCAACATCCACGTGGTGTACCTGAAGAACGCCGATGCGGTGAAGCTGGCCGTCACGCTGCGCGCCGCCATGGGCGCCATGGGAGGGGCCAGCGCAGGGGGCGGCGGCGCCAGCAGCGCCAGCGGCCTGGCCTCGGCGCTGCCGGCCAGCACCTCCGCCAGCCAGGGGACGGGCCTGTCGAACAACGGCAGCGCGCTCGGCGGCGGCAGCTCGGCGGGGCTGGGCAGCGGCGCCTCGGTGACCAGCGCCAGCACCAGCAACCAGCCGTCCACGGGGGGCTTCATCCAGGCCGACCCGTCGACCAACTCGCTCATCATCACCGCGCCCGACCCGCTGTACCGCCAGCTGCGCGCCGTGATCGACAAGCTCGACGGCCGCCGCGCGCAGGTGCTGGTGGAGAGCATGATCGTCGAGGTCAAGTCGAACAAGCTGGCCCAGTTCGGCGTGCAGTGGCAGGGCGCGTTCGGCAGCAAGAACGACGGCGTGCTCGGCGCCATCGGCACCAACTCCGGCGTGGCCGGGGGCAACATCATCACCCTGACCGGCGCCCTGGCCGGCGTGGCCACCGGCACCGGAACCACTGCCACCAACCCGCTGAGCTCGATCGGCGGCGGCCTGAACATCGGGCTGGCGCCGCGCATCAACGGCCAGTACTACCTGGGCGCGCTGGCCAACTTCCTGCAGAACAGCGGCGAGGCCAACGTGCTCTCGACCCCGAACCTGCTGACCCTGGACAACGAGGAAGCGAAGATCCTGATCGGCAGCAACGTGCCGTTCCTGAGCGGGTCGTACGCCAACGCCACGAGCACCAGCGGCACGGTGAACCCGTTCAACACCGTCGAGCGCAAGGACGTGGGCCTGGTGCTCAAGGTGCGCCCGCAGATCAACGAGAACGGCACCGTCAAGCTCGCGGTGTACCAGGAGGTGTCGAAGATCGACGACTCCACGCGCAACGACCCCAACGGCGCGACCACCAGCAAGCGCTCCATCGAGTCGAACGTGCTGGTCGAGGACGGCGGCATCATCGTCATCGGCGGCCTGCTGGAAGACGACTACTCCCAGGGCGAGGACAAGGTGCCGGTGATGGGTGACATCCCCGTGTTCGGCAACCTGTTCCGCAGCGAGAACCGCAAGCGCACCAAGACCAACCTGATGGTGTTCCTGCGCCCCATCGTCGTACGCGACACGCACGTCAGCGACGCCCTCATGCTCGACCGCTACGAGGCCATCCGCGCGCTGCAGCAGAACACGCAGCCGGAAGACCGCGTGATGCTGCGCGGCGTCTCCGAAGCCCCGGTGCTGCCTGCCATGCGCGGCGACGCCGGCATGCCGCCCAGGATGCTGACCTCGCAGCCCCAGGCGGGCACCGCACCGGCGCCCGTGCCCGTGCCGACACCGGCAACCCCCTTCGATACGGCCCCGCACACGCCGCTGCCCCCGAACTGAGCCCCCGCCCATGCGCTACCCCCTGCCCTATGCCTTCGCGCGCGGCGCGCAACTGCTGCTGGAGGACGACGGCCAGCAGCTCCTGCTCTGGCACGGCACGCAGCCCGGCACCGAGTCGCTGCAGGCGCTGTCGGAAGTGCTGCGCAAGTACCCCGTGCGCCAGTTCCAGGCGCTGGACGCGCCCTCGCTGGCGCAGCGCATCAGCGCGGCCTACGCGCAAGGCGAGTCGAGCGCGGCCATGGTGGTGAGCGAGGTCGAGAGCGACGCCGACCTCTCGCGCATGATGCAGGAGCTGCCCGCCGTGGAGGATCTGCTGGAAACCGCCGACGACGCGCCCATCATCCGCATGCTCAACGCGCTGCTGACGCAGGCGGCGCGCGACGGCGCGAGCGACATCCACATCGAGCCCTACGAGCGGCATTCGAGCGTGCGCTTTCGCGTCGATGGCACGCTGCGCGAGGTGGTGCAGCCGAACCGCGCGCTGCACGCGGCGCTGATCTCGCGCCTGAAGATCATGGCCGACCTGGACATCGCCGAAAAGCGCCTGCCGCAGGACGGGCGCATCAGCCTGCGCCTGGGCACGCGCGCCATCGACGTGCGCGTCTCCACCCTGCCCAGCGCGCACGGCGAGCGCGCCGTGCTGCGCCTGCTGGACAAGAGCGAGAGCAAGCTCACGCTGGAATCGGTGGGCATGCAGGGCGAGACGCTGGCGCGCTTCGAGCAGTTGGTGGTGCAGCCGCACGGCATCATCCTGGTGACCGGCCCCACGGGCTCGGGCAAGACCACCACGCTGTACGCCGCGCTGCAGCGCATGGACGCGACGCAGGGCAACATCATGACGGTGGAGGACCCGATCGAGTACGAGCTGCCGGGCGTGGGGCAGACACAGGTGAACGCCAAGATCGACCTGACCTTCGCCAAGGCGCTGCGCGCCATCCTGCGCCAGGACCCGGACGTGATCATGATCGGCGAGATCCGCGACTTCGAGACCGCACAGATCGCCATCCAGGCGTCGCTCACCGGCCACCTGGTGCTGGCCACGCTGCACACCAACGACGCCACCAGCGCCATCACGCGCCTGACGGACATGGGCGTGGAGCCGTTCCTGCTGTCGTCGTCGCTGCTCGGGGTGTTGGCGCAGCGCCTGGTGCGCAAGTACTGCGGCCCGTGCCATGGCGCGGGCTGCGAACACTGCGGCCACACCGGCTACGCCGGGCGCACCGGGGTGTTCGAGCTGCTGGTGGTTCAGGATGCCATCCGCGCGCAGATCCACAACCAGGCGTCGGAAGCCGACATCCGCGCCCAGGCCATGGCGGGCGGCATGGCGCTGATGCGCCAGGACGCCGAGCGCCTGATCGCCGCCGGCATCACCAGCCGCGAGGAAGTGCTGCGCGTCACGCGCGACTGAGAGCCGCCGGACGGCGGCGGCTGGCCGCCAGGCCGCGCTTGAGCTCCTTGAGCAGCAGCAGCACCTGGCGCGAGGCGTGCTGGCAGCCCTTGAAGGCCTGCTCGGCCAGCTGCGCCTCGCCTGCCTCGGCGTGCAGCAGCATCATGGCTGCCTGCTGGTGGAAGTAGCGGTTGCGCCGCATCAGCATGTCGAAGGCGGGAAAATGCCCGAGCGCGGTGCGGCCGTTGCCATGCAGCCACTGGCCGAGTTCGGAGCAGTTGTCGTCGCGCACCACCTCGGGGCGCAGGCGCTCGTCGGGCACGCCCTGCAGCGCCTGGGACAGCCAGGGCAGCCAGCGCTCGTGGCTGGCGATGGCGGAGTCGATGTCGAACTCCGCCATGAGGCGCACCGCTTCCTCGTCCATCAGGACGAGCTCGCTGGCCTGGCTGTCGGGCAGCGAGGTCCAATCGTCCGCCACGGGCTGCCCATCGGGCCTGGGCTGGAACAGGCGGCTGAAAAATCCCATGCTTACCTCCATCGGCCGCGACACTGCCCCGCGGAGCTGCGGGCAAACGGGGCCTTCATGTGCTTCTTTTGTCGTTGCAGCGATTATCGGCAGGCGGCGCCCCCGCATCATTCACGCACGCTCGCTATGGTGTCAACAATCATTTCTCAGGGCCCTGCACGGACTTGCGCCCCCGCCCACAATGGCCGCATGACCACACCACGCCGCCCCCTTCTCTCCATGCTCGATCTGGTGGCCGTGCGCGAAGGCGGCAGCGTCGCCGACGCGCTCGCCACCGCCCTGGCCACCGCCCGCCACGCCGAGGCGCTCGGCTTCACGCGCTACTGGCTGGCGGAGCACCACAACATGCCCGGCATCGCCAGTTCCGCCACGGCGGTGCTGGTGGGGCACATCGCCGGCGGCACCTCCACCATCCGCGTCGGCTCGGGCGGCATCATGCTGCCCAACCACGCGCCGTTGGTCGTGGCCGAGGCCTTCGGCACGCTGGCCGCGCTGTATCCGGGTCGCATCGACCTGGGCCTGGGCCGCGCGCCCGGCACCGACGGGCCGACCATGCGCGCGCTGCGCCGCGACCGCGCCGAGACCGAGGAGGACTTTCCGCGCGACGTGGCCGAGCTGCAGCGCCTGCTGGGCCCGGCCCAGCCGGGCGCGCGCATCGTGGCCGTGCCCGGCGCGGGCACCAACGTGCCGATCTGGCTGCTGGGCTCCAGCCTGTTCTCGGCCCAGCTGGCCGCGCACATGGGGCTGCCCTATGCGTTCGCCTCGCACTTCGCGCCGCGCCTGCTGCACCAGGCGCTGGACCTCTACCGGCGCCTGTTCCAGCCTTCGGCGCGGCTGGCCCGGCCCTACGCCATCGTCGGCGTGCCCGTCATCGCGGCGCCCACCGACGAGGAGGCGCAGTTCCTCGCCAGCAGCACCTACCAGCGCGTGCTGGGCATCCTCACGGGCCAGCGCGGGCTGCTGCAGCCGCCGGTGGAGGACTACATGGCGCAGTTGCAGGCGCACGAGCGCGCCGCCATCACCGACTTCCTCGCTGCGGGCGTGGTCGGCGGCCCGGCCACGGTGCGCGCGGGCCTGCTGGCCCTGGCGGATGCCACGCAGGCCGACGAGTTCATGCTGGTGAGCGACGTGTTCGACCCGCAGCTGCGCCTGCGCTCGCTCGGCATCACGGCCCAGGCGCTGGCGTGAGAGCAGCTACCATGGCGGGTTGAACTTCCGCCGCCCCTACCCGCATGCCCGCGTTTTCGTTTGAAGCCCTGGACGCCCAGGGCCAGTCCCGCAAGGGCACCATCGAGGCCGACACCGCCCGCGCCGCCCGCAGCCTGCTGCGCGCCCAGGCGCTGGTGCCGCTGGCCGTGGAACCCGTGGCCGTCGCGCCTGCGGGCAGCGCCTCGGCGTGGGGCCAGCGCCTGTTCACGCGCCCGGTGTTCAATGCCACGGGCCTGGCGGTGTGGACGCGCCAGCTCGCCGGCCTGGTGGCTTCGGGCCTGCCGCTGGAGCGTGCGCTCACCGCGCTGGCCGACGAGGCCGAGGATGAGCGCCAGCACCACCTGGTGGCGGCCCTGCGCGCCGAGGTGAACGCGGGCTCCACCTTCGCGCGCGCACTGACGCAGCACCCGCGCGAGTTCTCTGATATCTATTGCGCCGTGATCGGCGCGGGCGAGGCCAGCGGCAGCCTGGGCCTGGTGCTGGAGCGCCTGGCCGACGACCTGGAGGAGCGCCAGCAGCTGCGCGCCAAGATCATCGGCGCGGCGCTGTACCCGGCCATCGTCACCGTGGTGGCGGTGGTCATCGTGCTGTTCCTGGTGGGCTACGTGGTGCCGCAGGTGGCCGGCGTGTTCGCGGGCACCAAGCGCGCCCTGCCCTTCCTCACCGTGGCCATGATGGCCGTGAGCGACACCGTGCGCCACTACGGCTGGCTGATGCTCATCGCTCTGGTATTGATAGCTGCTGGCGCAAGGGTGGCGCTGGCCCAGCCGCATTTGCGCCTGAAATTCGACGCCGCCTGGCTGCGCCTGCCGCTGGTCGGGCGCCTGGCGCGGGGCTACAACGCGGCGCGCTTCGCCGGCACGCTGGCGATGCTCGCGGGCGCCGGGGTGCCCATCCTCAAGGCGCTGCAGTCCGCCGCCGAGACGCTGAACAACCGCGCGCTGCGCGCCGACGCGCTTGATGCGCTGGTGCTGGTGCGCGAGGGCGCGCCGCTGGCCTCGGCACTGGCGCAAAAGAAGCGCTTTCCCGGCCTGGTCGCCATGTTCGCCCGGCTGGGCGAGCAGACGGGCCAGCTGCCGCTGATGCTGCAGCGCGCGGCCAACCAGCTCGGCGCCGAGGTGCAGCGCCGCGCCATGCAGCTGGCCACGCTGCTGGAGCCGCTGCTCATCGTCACCATGGGGCTGGTGGTCATGCTCATCGTGCTGGCGGTGCTGCTGCCCATCATCCAGTTGAACCAACTGGTGAAGTAAGCAGCGGGCCCGCGCCATGCACCAGCATGGCGCGGCGGGTGCCTGCACAAGCCTCCCGCGCCGCCCGCCATGCACGGGAAATGGACGCGGCGGCCTCCAGCAAGCCTTTCTGGCGCATTTTTTGCTTCCCTTTGGTGCATCGCCTGTGGGCACGCAATTTCGCACCAAACCAAGGCACGTTCAGCGGGAGCGCTCTTATGGAAGCACTGAAACAGGGCATGGATGCCCTGTTCATTTTGTTGGGGGCCGTCATGGTCCTGGCCATGCACGCGGGCTTTGCGTTCCTGGAGCTAGGCACCGTGCGGCGCAAGAACCAGGTCAACGCCCTGGTGAAGATCCTGGTCGATTTCTCGGTCTCCACCGTCGTGTACTTCACGGTGGGCTACGCCGTGGCCTATGGCACGGGCTTCTTCGTGGGCGCCGGGCAGCTGGCGGCGCACAACGGCTATGCGCTGGTCAAGTTCTTCTTCCTGCTGACCTTTGCCGCCGCCATTCCGGCGATCATCTCGGGCGGCATTGCCGAGCGGGCCAAGTTCTGGCCGCAGCTGGTGGCTACGGCGGTGATCGTTGGCTTCGTCTACCCGTTCTTCGAGGGCATCGCCTGGAACCAGCATTTCGGCGTGCAGGCCGGCATCCAGGCGCTGACGGGCGCGGAGTTCCACGACTTCGCGGGCAGCGTGGTGGTGCATGCCGTGGGCGGCTGGATCGCCCTGGGCGCCGTACTGCTGCTGGGCGCGCGCCGCAACCGCTACCGGCAGGGCGGCGCCATGTCGGCCCACCCGCCGTCCAGCATCCCCTTTCTGGCGCTGGGCGCCTGGATTCTCACCGTGGGCTGGTTCGGCTTCAACGTGATGAGCGCGCAGACGCTGGACAAGATCTCCGGCCTGGTGGCGGTGAATTCGCTGATGGCCATGGTGGGCGGCACGCTCGCCGCCCTGCTGCTGGGCAGGAACGACCCGGGCTTCGTGCACAACGGCCCGCTGGCCGGCCTGGTGGCCGTGTGCGCGGGCTCGGACCTGATGCACCCGCTGGGCGCCCTGGTGGTGGGCGGGGTGGCGGGCGCGATTTTCGTGGCCATGTTCACCCTGACGCAGAACAAGTGGAAGATCGACGACGTGCTGGGCGTGTGGCCGCTGCACGGCCTGTGCGGCGCCTGGGGCGGCGTGGCCGCCGGCATCTTCGGCGCCCAGGCCCTGGGCGGGCTGGGCGGGGTGAGCCTGGGCGCCCAGCTCATCGGCACCGCGATGGGCGTGCTCTGGGCCGCGGCGGGCGGGGCCGTGGTCTACGGCGCGCTCAAGGCCACCGTGGGGCTGCGCCTGAGCCAGGAGGAGGAATTCGACGGCGCCGACCTGTCGATCCACCGCATCAGCGCCACGCCGGAGCGCGAAGCCAACTGGTGAGCCGGGCGCGGGCGGCACGAACGCTATTTATTCAATAGCTGTTCACGCTTGCCAGCAAAGGGCTGGGAGCACTTTAGGCCCTCGATCCCTGCTACGGCCCGCCGGTGCGCTTGACCTTCGGGTCCGAGTAGGTCAGGGACTCTTCGCGGATTTCCTGCGCCATGCGCTCCTGCAGGCCGGCCTTGGTCACGTTGTCGGCCATGTCCACCGCCATGGTGCTGCCGCGCCACATGGAATGGATGACCTCCAGCAGTTGCTTGTACAGCGGCTCCTTCGGCGGCTCGGTCTCTTCCTCGTTCTTGGCGTCTTTCTTCTTCTCGGCCTCGGGGATGGTCCAGTCGCGGTTGGCGTTGTCGGCGTTGGACGGCTTGTCGGGCTCGCGCACGATGGCGCCCTCGCCCAGCCGGTCCATGGACTCGACCGGGTTGGGCGCGTTGATGGGACGCACGGGCACGGCACCCGAGGCGCCAGTGGAATACAAATCGGCGCCCTGAGGACGCCAGTAAGGCGATCGGTCTACGGGTGGCAATTGCATGGCAGTGGCCCTTGGTTAAGTGGGACGGCAGGGTGGCTTTTCACCCCTCTCGTAAACCATAACGGCAAAAAGAAGGGGAAATTTAGGCCTTTTTGCGCCATCGCAAACCAACCAAGGGTTAACCCTTATTTTCCACCGCAAACTTACAGGAAACGCTCCAGCAATTTGCGCGAATGCTTGTCCAGGGCCGTGACGTCGCGCACGCGGTACTGCACGCCGTCGGCGCTGGCGATGAGCAGGTGCGTGCGCCCCTGCAGGCGGCGGATGTCTTCCTCGGCCTTGAGCTGCAGGCGCGCGGGGCCGCGGTCGGTCTGCAGCTCCCAGGTGCTGGGCACAGAGAAGCTCGACACGCCATGGATCTTCTCGATCACCGGCACGAATTCGCGCACGGCCAGCTCTTCCTCGACCAGGGCACGGGCCTCGGCGGGCAACTGCGCCAGGCGCGGCACCCACAGCAGTTCGTGGCCGTCGCCGCCGACCAGCGACAGGCCTTCGTCCGGCGCGGCGATGGGGAAAGCGCGCACCGGCGTGACTTCTTCGGGCAGGGTACTGCCCTCCAGTACCAGCTCCAGGCGCCCGTGGGCATTGCGCTGCAAGGTGAATGGGGGTGGAGTATGCATGGCGGCCCTCACAGTTTGCCCGCCGGGTGGGCGGAATGGGACGGCGGCAGGATGCCGGCCGCCTGGGCGTCTTCCTCGGCGCGGCGGGCCTGGGCCTCGTACAGGCGCCAGTAGGCGCCCTGCTTTTCCATCAGTTCGTCGTGCGGGCCGACCTCGACGATCTCGCCCCGGTCCATGACCACCAGCCGGTCGGCCTTGCGCAGCGTGGACAGGCGGTGGGCGATGGCGATGGTGGTGCGGCCCTTGACCAGGTTGTCCAGCGCCTTCTGGATTTCCTTCTCCGTCTCGGTATCGACGGCGGAGGTGGCTTCGTCGAGGATCAGGATGCGCGGGTCGATGAGCAGCGCGCGCGCGATGCTGATGCGCTGGCGCTCGCCGCCCGACAGGCCCTGGCCGCGCTCGCCCACCAGGCTGTCGTAGCCGTGCGGCAGGCGCAGGATGAATTCGTGCGCGTGCGCGGCGCGCGCGGCGGCGACGATTTCCTCGCGCGTGGCCTCGGGCTTGCCGTAGGCGATGTTCTCGGCCACGGTGCCGAAGAACAGGAACGGCTCCTGCAGCACCAGGCCGATGTGGCGGCGGAAGTCGGCCACGGCCATGCGGCGGATGTCCACGCCGTCGACCAGGATGGCGCCATCGCTCACGTCGTAGAAGCGGCTGATGAGGTTGACCAGCGTGCTCTTGCCCGAGCCGCTGTGGCCCACCAGGCCGATCATCTCGCCGGGGCGGATCTGCAGCGACAGGTTGCGCACCACCGTGCGGCTGCCGTAGCGGAAGCCAATGTCGCGCATTTCGATGGCGCCCTGCACGCCATCGACCTTCACGGGATGGGCCGGGTCGGGCACGTTGCTCACGTGGTCCAGGATGTCGAAGATGCGCTTGGCCCCCGCCGCCGCCTTCTGCGTGACCGAGACGATGCGGCTCATCGAGTCGAGCCGCGTGTAGAAGCGCCCGATGTAGGCGATGAAGGCCGCCAGCACGCCGACGGTGATCTGGTTGTGCGCCACCAGCCAGATGCCGAAGCCCCAGACCACCAGCAGGCCGATCTCGGTCATCAGCGACACGGTGGGCGAGAACAGGCTCCAGGTCTTGTTCAGGCGGTCGTTCACCTCCAGGTTGTGCTGGTTGGCGGCGCGAAAGCGCTGCGCCTCGCGCTTTTCCTGGGCGAAGGCCTTGACCACGCGGATGCCGGGGATGGTGTCGGCGAGCACGTTGGTCACCTCGCTCCACACGCGGTCGATGCGCTCGAAGCCGGTGCGCAGACGGTCGCGCACGTTGTGGATCAGCCAGGCAATGAACGGCAGCGGCACCAGCGTGACCAGCGCCAGCCAGGGGTTGATGGAGAACAGGATCGCCGCCGTCATGCAGATCATGAGCACGTCGGTGATGAAATCGAGCGCGTTGAGCGAGAGAAAGACGTTGATGCGGTCGGTTTCGGAGCCGATGCGCGCCATCAGGTCGCCCGTGCGCTTGCTGCCGAAGTAGTCCAGCGACAGGCGCATCAGGTGCTCGTAGGTGGTGGTGCGCAGGTCGGCGCCGATGCGCTCGGACACCAGCGCCAGGATGTAGGTGCGCGCCCAGCCCAGCCCCCAGGCCAGCAGCGCCGCCAGCAGCAGCCCGCCGAGGTACATGGCCACCAGGGAGGCCGAGATCTGCTGGCCGCTCTGGTACGGGATGAGGATGTCGTCCATCAGCGGAATCGTCATGTACGGCGGCACCAGCGAGGCCGCCGTGGACGCCAGCGTGAGCGCGAAGCCCGCCGCGAGCTGCTTCTTGTACGGGCGCGCGAAGCGCCACAGGCGCAGCAGCACCCAGGTGGAGGTGGGCGGCTGCTGCGCGCGGGCGCAGGCCGGGCAGTCTTCGCTGTCGGGCGGCAGGGGGGCGTGGCAGACGGGGCAGGCGGGACACAGGGCCTCGTCCTCCGGCAGCACCAGCGCCGCGCTGGCGTTGCCCAGGCGCTCCAACTGCTGCTCGAAGCGCTGCACCAGCCGCAGCGCCTGGGCCTGCGCGCCCAGCGTGAAGCGCCACAGTTGCAGGCGCTGGCGGGCGTCGTGCAGCTCCAGCGTGCCGACGCCGCCATGGTCGAGCATGCGCAGCACCATGCCGGGGCGCAGCGGCCAGCTCTGCCATGCCGATTCCCCCGGGGCACGCGCCAGCAAACGCTCGGAAGTGAGGGCCACCAGGCCGCTGCCGAACCGCAGTGCGCCGCAGAGGTCAACCGCCAGGGCGGCCTGGACGTTCTCCTGGGTAGCGAGCTGGGCGCGCAATTCGGCGCCCAGCCCGGTTTCCGACAGCCCCTGAAAGACACCCGAGGCGTCCACTGAATGGTGATGTTGCATTGTGTTTGGTATTCGTGTGCGGCAGGCGGGCCTGCTCCCACCTTAACGCCGCAACCCGCCGCCGCGCTGACACGGCCGTGGTGCGGCCCGCTCGGGCGCGCCGGATTCATTCACACCTTCTGGCTGGGCGCACAATGAAACACCCGAGCCGACCTCTTCTTCAACCGCTTCAATCCATGGCGAAATTCAACGACATCCAACTGCTGCGCACCACCTACCTGCGCGGCCCCAGCGTCTGGACCTACCGTCCCATCCTCGAAGTCTGGCTGGACCTGGGCGAGCTGGAAGACTGGCCGTCGAACAAGCTCCCCGGCCTCAACGAGCGTCTCACGGCCTGGCTGCCCGCGCTGATCGAGCACCACTGCGGCGTGGGCGAGCGCGGCGGCTTCATCCAGCGCCTGGAGGGCGGCACCTGGATGGGCCATGTGCTGGAGCACGTCATCATCGAGCTGCTGAACCTCGCCGGCATGCCGGCCGAGTTCGGCCAGACGCGCGAGATCTCGCAGCGCGGCGTGTACCGCATGGTGTTCCGCTGCCCCGAGGAAGACGTGGCGCGCACCGCGCTGGCCTGGGGCCACCGGCTGCTGATGGCGGCCATCAACGACGAGCCGTTCGACCTCAAGCCCGCCATCCAGGCCATCAAGACCAGCATCAACGACCGATATCTGGGCCCCAGCACCGGCTGCATCGTCGATGCGGCGAGCGAGCGGCGCATTCCGCACATCCGCCTGAACGACGGCAACCTGGTGCAGCTGGGCTACGGCGCAGCGCAGCGCCGCATCTGGACGGCCGAGAGCGACCAGACCAGCGCCATCGCCGAGGGCATCGCGCAGGATAAGGACTTCACCAAGCGCCTGCTCGCCGCCTGCGGCGTGCCCGTGCCCGAGGGCCGCGTGGTGGCCCATGCCGAGGAAGCCTGGGAAGTGGCCCAGGACATCGGCAGCCCCGTCACCGTCAAGCCGTCCGACGGCAACCACGCACGCGGCGTGACGCTGGAGCTTACGGGCGAGACCGAAATCAAGGCTGCCTTCGCGCTGGCCGAGCCCGAGGGCGCGGAAGTCATCGTCGAGAAGTTCATCGACGGCGTGGAGCACCGCCTGCTGGTGGTGGGTGGCAAGGTGGTGGCCGCCACCAAGGGCGAGACGGTGAGCGTGCACGGCAACGGCAAAGCCACGCTGCGCGAACTGGTGGCCGTGCTGAACCAGGACCCGCGCCGCGGCCCCGAGCAGGAATACCCGCTGGACTGGATCAAGCTCGAATCCGGCGCCGTGAAGCTGGAGCTGAACCGCCAGCACGTTACGCCCGACAGCGTGATCCCGCAGGGCCAGAGCATCCTGCTGCAGCGCAACGGCAACATGGCCATCGACTGCACCGAGGACGTGCACCCCGACGTGGCCTACTACGCCCAGCTGGCGGCAAAGATCGTCGGGCTGGACATCGCCGGCATGGACATGATCCTCCAGGACGTGTCGCGGCCCATGAAGGAGCAGGGCGGCGCCATCCTCGAAGTCAACGCTGGCCCCGGCCTGCTGATGCACCTCAAGCCCACCAGCGGCACGCCGCGCCCGGTGGGCATGGCCATCGTGGACCACCTGTTCCCGCGCACCGAAGAAGGCACTGGCGCAGGCCGCATTCCGCTGGTGGGCATCGCCGGCACGCAGGGCAACGCCTTCATCGCGCGCCTGGTGGGCTGGCTGCTGCAGCTGTCGGGCAAGCTCACCGGCGTGGCCAGCAGCGAGGGCATGTTCCTCGCCAACCGCCAGACGCAGAAGACCGATACCGCCCATTGGGCCGGCGCGCACCGCCTGCTGACCAACCGCCTGGCCCAGGCCGCCGTGGTGCAGACCACGGCGCGCTCCATCCTCGAAGAGGGCCTGGCCTACGACCGCTGCCAGGTCGGCGTGGTCACCGACATGCGGGGCTGGGAACAGCTCGCCGACCACGACGTGCGCGAAGCCAAGCAGATGACGCGCGTGCTGCGCACCCAGATCGACGTGGTGCTCGACGAAGGCGCCGGCGTGCTCAATGCCGACGACGCCCAGGTGGCCGACCTGGCGCGCCTGTGCGACGGCGAGGTGCTGTTCTACAGCCTGGACGCCGGCAATCCGCTCGTGGCCGCGCACCGCGCCGAAAAGGACGGCCGCGCCGTGTTCGTGCGCGACGGCCAGGTGGTGCTGGCCACCGGCGCCAAGGAGCGCCTGCTCGGCCGCCTGGCCAGCCTGAGCCTGGCGGGCGGCGCGCAGCCCGACACGGCGGCGCTGCTCGCCGCCATCGCCACGGCATGGGCCATGAACATCACGCCCGACCTCATCGCCGCGGGCATCAAGACCTTCGAGTACTGATTCAAAAACCATAGCTGCCAGCGCTTGCCAGATAAGCGTTTGATGCCAATTTGGCTTGAAACCTGCTGAAAGAACACCCCATGCAGATCACCCGTATCCGCGCCCTGCGCGGCCCCAACATCTGGACCCGCAGCACCGCCGTCGAGGCCATCGTGCAATGCGACGCCGCCGAGCGCGACATCAGCCTGCTGCCCGGTTTCGAGGACCGCCTGCGCGCACGCTTCCCGCGCATCGGCGCGCTGCGCCCCGAGGGCGCGGGCCAGCCCGTGTCGCTGGCCAACGTGCTGGAGGCCGCCGCGCTGTCGCTGCAGGCCCTGGCCGGCTGCCCCGTCACCTTCAGCCGCAGCCACGCCACGGTGGAGGAAGGCACGTACCAGGTCGTCGTCGAGTACACCGAGGAGGCCGTGGGCCAGCAGGCCATGGAGCAGGCCGACAGGCTGGTGCAGGCCGCGCTGGCCGACGCCCCGTTCGACGCCGACGCCGTGATCGTCCAGCTGCGCGCGCTGGACGAGGATGAACGCATCGGCCCTTCCACCGGCGCCATCGTCGATGCGGCCGTGGCGCGCGGCATTCCGGTGCGGCGCCTGACCAGCGGCTCGCTGGTGCAGCTCGGCTGGGGGTCGAAGGCGCGCCGCATCCAGGCCGCCGAACTGGACACGACCAGCGCCGTGGCCGAGTCCATCGCGCAGGACAAGGACCTGACCAAGCGCCTGCTGCACGCCGCCGGCGTGCCCGTGCCGCTGGGCCGCCCCGTCACGGACGTGGAGGATGCGTGGAAGGTGGCCGAGGAAGTCGGCCTGCCCGTGGTCGTGAAGCCGCAGGACGGCAACCAGGGCAAGGGCGTGACGGTGAACATCACCACGCGCGCCCAGCTCGAAGCCGCCTACGCCACCGCGCAGGGCTACAGCGACGAGGTGATGGTCGAGCGCTTCCTGCCCGGACACGACTTCCGCCTGCTGGTGGTGGGCCACCAGCTCGTGGCTGCCGCACGGCGCGAGCCGCCGCAGGTGCTGGGCGACGGCGTGCACACTATTTCGCAGTTGGTGGACATCGTGAACCAGGACCCGCGCCGCGGCAGCGGCCACGGCACGGCGCTGACCAAGATCCGGCTCGACGACATCGCCATCGCGCGCATCGCCGCCGAGGGCCTCACGCCCGACTCCGTGCCGGCCCAGGGCCAGCGCGTGGTGCTGCGCAACAACGCCAACCTCTCCACCGGCGGCAGCGCCACCGACGTGACCGACGACGTGCACCCCGAGGTGGCGGCGCGCGCCATCGAGGCGGCGCAGACCATCGGCCTGCACATCTGCGGCGTGGACGTGATCTGCGAAAGCATCCTGCGCCCGCTGGAGGAGCAGAACGGCGGCATCGTCGAGGTGAACGCCGCGCCCGGCCTGCGCATGCACCTGGCGCCCTCGTTCGGCCGCCCGCGCAACGTGGGCGTGCCCATGGCCGATGCGCTGTTCCCGCCCGGCGAGAACGGCCGCGTGCCGCTGGTGGCCGTCACGGGCACCAACGGCAAGACCACCACCACGCGCCTGATCGCGCACCTGTTCACCGCGCACGGCTGGCGCACCGCCATGACCAACACCGACGGCGTGTACGTGAACGGCCGCCAGATCGACAGCGGCGACTGCTCGGGCCCGCGCAGCGCGCGCAACGCCCTGGCCCACCCCGAGACGGACGCCGCGGTGCTCGAATGCGCGCGCGGCGGCCTGCTGCGCGAAGGCCTGGGCTTCGACCGCTGCCAGGTGGCCGTGGTCACCAACGTGGGCGAGGGCGACCACCTGGGCCTGAACTTCATCACCACGGTGCACGACGTGGCCGTGCTCAAGCGCGTGATCGTGCAGAACGTGGCCAACGACGGCTACGCCGTGCTCAACGCCGCCGACCCGCACGTGGCCGCCATGGCCGGCGCCTGCCCCGGCAAGGTGATCTTCTTCGCGCTCGACCGCCACCATCCCGTGATGGCCACGCACCGTGCCCAGGGCCAGCGCGTGGTGTACGTGGACGGCGAGCACATCGTCGCCGCCGAGGACTCGTGGCGCGAGCAGATCGCGCTGCGCGACATCCCGCTCACGCGCGGCGGCACCATCGGCTTCCAGGTGGAGAATGCCATGGCGTCCATCGGCGCGGCCTGGGGCATCGGCCTGCCGTGGGACACCATCCGCCGCGGGCTGGCGGGCTTCGTGAACGACAGCGACAACGCGCCCGGCCGCTTCAACGTGATGGACTACCGCGGCGCCACGCTGATCGCCGACTACGGCCACAACCCCGACGCCATCCGCGCCCTGGTGCAGGCCGTGCAGGCCATGCCGGGGGCAAAGCGCAGCGTGGTCATCAGCGGCGCGGGCGACCGGCGCGACCAGGACATCACCGAGCAGACGCGCATCCTGGGCGAGGCCTTCGACGACGTGGTGCTCTACCAGGACGCCTGCCAGCGCGGCCGCGCCGACGGCGAGGTGCTGGCCCTGCTGCGGCGCGGCCTGGAGGGCGCGCCGCGCACGCGCTACGTGACCGAGGTCCACGGCGAGTTCCTGGCCATCGACCACGCGCTGGCGCGCCTCGCGCCCGGCGACCTGTGCCTGGTGCTGGTGGACCAGGTGGAAGAAGCGCTGGCCCACCTGGCGCGGCGCTGCGCGGAGGCCGCATGATGCGCCGCCCGCTCGCCGCCGCTGCGGCTACTGCCGCGCTGCTGCTGGCCGCCCACGGCGCACAGGCGGCCAGCGAGAAGATCGGCACCGTGGACACGGCCTTCCAGTGGATCGGCCGCGACCACGACATCATCGTCGAGGCCTATGACGACCCGGCCGTGCAGGGCGTGACCTGCTACGTCTCGCGCGCGCGCAAGGGCGGCATCAAGGGCACGCTCGGCCTGGCCGAGGACCGGGCCGAGGCCTCGATCGCCTGCCGCCAGGTCGGGCCGATCAGCTTTCCGAAGGCACCCGTCAAGCAGCAGGAGGAAGTGTTCAGCGAGCGCATGTCGCTGCTGTTCAAGCGCCTGCGCATCGTGCGCATGGTGGACGTGCAGCGCAACACGCTGGTCTACCTGACCTACTCGGACAAGCTCATCGACGGTTCGCCGCAGAACAGCATCACCGCCGTGCCGGTGGACCGGGGCACGCCGATTCCCGTGAAGAATTGACGAAAAATGGCGCTAGCGCTTATGCAGCAAGCGCTAGCAGCTACTAAAAACGAAGCGCTCAAGCCGTCTCCGCCAGGATCTGGCGCAGCGCCTGCTCGAACACCTCGGGCGGCTGGCCGCCCTGGATCAGGTGGCGCCCGTTGACGATGACCGACGGCACCGAGCGGATGCCGTTGGCCTGCCAGAACTGCGCCTGCGCCCGCACCTCCTCGGCATGGGCCCCGCTGTCCAGCACCTGCCGCGCCTGGGCGCCGTCCAGCCCCGCGTCCACCGCCAGGCGCACCAGCACCTCGTGGTCGGACGGGTTCAGCCCGTCGGTGAAATAGGCCTTGAACAGGGCCTGCTTCAGCGCTTTCTGCGCGCCCGGCGCCCCGCACGCACCCGCCCAGTGCAGCAGGCGGTGCGCGTCGAACGTGTTGTAGATGCGGTTGCGCGCGCTGCCGAAGACAAAACCCAGCGCCGCGCCCCGCGCCGCGATGGCGTCATGGGTCTGGCGCACCTGCTCCGGCGTCACCCCGTACTTTTCCTGCAGGTGCTCGCCAATGTCCTGGCCTGCGGCGCCCATCTGCGGATTCAGCTCGAAGGGCTGGAAACGCAGCGTCACCGCAGCCTCGGCGGGCAGGCGTGCCAGCGCCTGGTCCAGCGACTGCAGGCCAATCGCGCACCAGGGGCACGACACATCGGAGACGAAATCAATCGAGAGCGCAGAAGAAGTCATGGCAGCAGTCCACCCGGCAGGAAAAGCGCCATGGTAGCCCGGCGCACCCGCGGGCGGCGCGCAGGCAAAGCTTGCACACATACCCCTTGCGGGCACATGGGAGTCACATGCATGATCAGACAATAGTTGCCTAGTCAATTAAATTACGCGGCGTGAACGAAGACACTCCCACGTCCTGCGGCCCCTACACGCCCGGCACCTTCACGCCCGACCAGAGCGTAGGCTACCTGATGCGCCAGGTGCTGAACTCGATCCGCTCCCAGGTCGATATGCGCCTGACCTCTTGCGACATGACCTACGTGCAGTGGCTGCCGCTGTACAAGCTGATGCTGCAGGAAGGCGCGACCACGGCCAGCCTGTCGCGCGAGCTGGCCATCGACCCCGGCGCCATGACGCGCTCGGTGGACCGGCTGGTCGCCAAGGGCCTGGTGCAGCGCGAGCGCTCGCAGCAGGACCGCCGCGTCGTGCACCTGGTGCTGACCGCCGAGGGCCGCAGCGCGGCGCAGCGCGTGCCGGCCGTGCTGTCCGAGGTGCTCAACGCCCACCTGCAAGGCTTTTCCGACGCCGAATGGCGCCAACTGCTGCAGCTCCTGCAGCGCATGCAGGCCAACGGCGAGGCCCTGCGCCAAGCCCCCACCGACTGAGCCCAGAAACCATGTCCTCCTCCTCCACCGTCCGGGGCGCCCTGTGGCGCCCGCAGGCCGCGGCCCTGGCCGCAGCCCTCCTGCTTGCCGCCTGTGCCAGCCCCGGGCCCGATACCCGGCCGCTCGACGCCCTCACGCCCGCGCAGCTGGCGCTGGCCACGCAGGCCAGCCCCGAAGTTCAGCCACAGTGGTGGCGTTCCCTGGGAGACAGCCAGCTCGACGCGCTCGTGACCCAGGCCCTGCAAGGCAGCCCGAACCTGGCCGTGGCCCGCGCGCGCACCCAGCGCGCCCAGGCGCTGGCCCTGGCACTGCAGGCCGCCAACGGCCCGCAGGCCACCCTGGGGGCGGACGCCTCGCGCCAGCGCTACACCGCCAACGGGCTGGTGCCGCCGCCCGTGGCGGGCAACTGGTGGAACAGCGCCTCCGTGCAGGCGGGCCTGGCATGGTCGCCCGACTTCTTTGGCCAGCACGCGGCGGAAGAAGCCTCGGCCCTGGGCCAGGCCCATGCCGTGCAGGCCGATGCCGCGGCCGCCGAAACGCTGCTGGCGCTGCAAGTGGCCCGTGGCTACGTGGCGCTGGCCCGCACCCTGGCACAGCAGGACCTGGCCCGCCGCACCCTGGCGCAGCGCCAGGAGATCCGCGACATCACGCGCCAGCGCCTGGGCGCCGGCCTGGACAGCCGCGTGCAGGACACCCAGGCCGCAGCCGCCCTGCCCGACATGCGCGCGCAGATCGAAGCACTGCAGGAACAGGCGGTGCTCACCCGGCGCCAGCTGGCCGTGCTGGCCGGCCAGGCCCCCGATGCATTGAGCGCCCTGGCACCACGGCTGGCGGCGCTGGCCCTGCAAACCCCGCCGCAGGCCCTGGGCGCCGACCTGCTGGGCCGGCGCCCCGACGTGGTGGCGGCCCGCTGGCGCGTGGAGGCCGCCACGCAGGACATGGCCGTGGCGCGCACGCAGTTCTACCCCAACGTCAACCTCAGCGCCTTCATCGGCCTGAACGCGCTGGGCATGGACCAGCTGCTGCAGGCCAGCAGCCGCCAGATGGGCGTGAGCCCGGCACTGCGCCTGCCGCTGTTCGACGGCGGCCGCCTGCGCGCGCAGCTGGGCGGCAAGCGCGCCGACCTGGACGCGGCCATCGCCCAATACAACGCCACGGTGCTCGACGCGGTGAAGGAAGCGGGCGATGCCATCGCCTCCGGCCAATCGCTCGAACGCCAGCATGCCGAACAAGGCCAGGCGCTAGGCGGCGCGGAACAAGCCTACGCGCTGGCGCTGGAACGCTACCGCGCGGGCCTGGACAGCTACCTGGTGGTGCTCAACGCCGAATCCCAGGTGCTGGCCCAGCGCCGGCTGGCGGCGGACCTGCGCGCGCGCCAGTTCGACACCTACCTGGCCCTGATGAAAGCCCTGGGGGGCGGCTGGAACGACGCCGCCCTGCAACCGCATGCCCTTGCCGCCGAGTAACCCTGGATACCCACCACCATGAGCGATACGCCCAAGCACACCCCCGCCGCCACGCGCCGCCGTGGCCTTTCCGTGATCGCTGCCGCCGTGGCCGTCGCAGGCCTGGCCTGGGGCGGCTGGCACTGGATGCACGCGCGCCACTTCGAGACCACGGACAACGCCTACGTGGCCGGGAACGTGGTGCAGATCACCCCGCAGATCGGCGGCACGGTCGTGGCCATCGCCGCCGACGACACCGACTTCGTCAAGGCCGGACAGCCCCTGGTGCGCCTGGACACGGCGGACATGCAGGTAGCGCTCGAACAGGCCAGCGCCCAGCTGGCGCAGACCGTGCGCGAAGTCCGCACGCTGTTCGCCAACAACGCGGCGCTGAAAGCGCAAGTCAGCCTGCGCGAAGCCGACCTGGCGCGCCTGCAAGCCGACCTGGCGCGCGCGCAGGACGACGTGAACCGGCGCGCGCCGCTGGTAAGCACCGGTGCCGTGGGCAAGGAAGAGTTCCAGCACACCCAATCGCAACTGGCGGCGGCGCGCAGCGCCGGGGCGGCGGCCCAGGCCGCCGTGCAGGCCGCGCGCGAGCAACTGGCCGCCAGCCAGACGCAGACCGAAGGCACCACGGTGGAGGCGCACCCGAACGTCCTGCGGGCCGCTGCCAAGGTCCACGAGGCCTACCTGGCGCTGCAGCGGGCCACGCTGCTCGCGCCGCTCGACGGCCACGTGGCCAAGCGGGGCGTGCAGATCGGCCAGCGCATCGCGGCCGGCGCGCCGCTGATGACCCTGGTGGCCCTGGACCAGCTCTGGGTGGACGCCAACTTCAAGGAAAGCCAGTTGCAGCAACTGCGCATCGGGCAGAAAGCCGAGCTGCACGCCGACGTGTACGGCACCAAGGTGGCGTACCACGGCACCGTCGTCGGCCTGGGGGCCGGCACCGGGGCTGCCTTCGCGCTGCTGCCGGCGCAGAACGCCACGGGCAACTGGATCAAGGTGGTGCAGCGCGTGCCCGTGCGCATCACCCTGGACGCCCAGGAGCTGGCCAGCCACCCCCTGCGCGTGGGCCTGTCGATGGAGGCCACGGTGGACATCCGCGACCAGGAGGGCAAGAGCCTGTCGGACATCCCGCGCACCACGCCGGTCGCCGCCACGGCGGTGTTCGATGACCAGATGCGCGACGCCGACGCCTACGTGGCCAAGATCATCAGCGCCAACCTGGGCCGCAGGCAAATCGCCGCCGCCCCCACGGGCACCCACCAGCACTGAGCCCGCGCAGGGCGCCGCACACCATGTCTAATTCCACCACGGCCAGCCCGCACGCAGAGCCCACGCCACTGCATGGCGCACAGCTGCTGCTGGGCACCCTGTCGCTGTCGCTCGCCACGTTCATGAACGTGCTCGACTCCTCGATCGCCAACGTATCGCTGCCAGCGATCGCCGGAGACCTGGGCGTGAGCCCAAACCAGGGCACCTGGGTGATCACCAGTTTTGGCGTGGCCAACGCCATCTCGGTGCCGCTGACGGGGTGGCTGACCCAGCGCTTCGGCGCGGTACGCCTGTTCACCCTGAGCGTCCTGCTTTTCGTGCTGACCTCCTGGCTGTGCGGATTCGCCCCCTCGCTGGACATGCTGGTGTTCTTCCGGGTGCTTCAGGGCCTGGTGGCCGGGCCGATGATTCCCCTGTCGCAAACCCTGCTTCTCGCCAGCTACCCGCGGGCCAAGGCCGGCACGGCCCTGGCGCTCTGGGGGGTCACCACCCTGGTAGCCCCGGTGGTAGGGCCTCTTCTGGGCGGCTGGATCACGGACAACATCTCCTGGCCGTGGATCTTCTACATCAACGTGCCCGTGGGCCTGGTGGCGGCGCTGCTGACCTGGAGCATCTACCGCCACCGGGAGACACCCACGCGCAAGCTGCCTATCGACACCGTGGGGCTCACGCTGCTGGTGCTGTGGGTGGGTGCGCTGCAGCTCATGCTCGACAAGGGCAAGGAGCTGGACTGGTTCGCATCCGGTGAGATCATCGCTCTGGCCGTGGTGGCCGTGGTGGCCTTCGCGGTGTTCCTGGTATGGGAGCTGACCGAGGAGCATCCGGTGGTGGACTTGCGCCTCTTCAAGCGCCGCAACTTTGCCTTTGGCGCGCTGGCGCTGTCCGTTGCCTATGCGCTGTTCTTTGGCAACGTGGTGCTGATGCCCCTATGGCTGCAGCAATGGATGGGCTACACCGCAACATCCGCCGGCATGGCCCTCGCACCCGTGGGACTGTTCGCGATCCTGCTGACGCCGCTGGTCGGCCGCAAAGTGGGCCAGTGGGACCCGCGGCGCATGGCCACGGCCGCCTTCATCGTCTTTGCCCTGGTCCTGTGGCTGCGGTCGCAGTTCACGGTGCAGACGGATTTCATGCACGTACTGGTTCCCACGCTGATCCAAGGCGCGGCGATGGCGTTTTTCTTTATCCCGCTCACCACCATCACCCTCGCCGGGCTGACGCCGGACCGCATTCCAGCCGCAGCGGGCCTGAGCAACTTCACCCGGATCACGGCCGGCGCCATGGGAACCTCCATCGCCACCACCCTGTGGGACGACCGGGCCGCCATGCACCACGCGCACATGACCGAGCCGCTGGTGCAGGGACAGGGCCCCTTCGCCATGGCCCTCGACAGCCTGAGGGCTACCGGTCTGAGTGCGGAACAAGCGCTGGCGCAGATCAACCGGCTGATCGACCAGCAAGCGTACACGCGCGCGGTGGATGACATTTTTCTCGGCTCAGCCTACCTCTTCATCGCCCTGATCAGCCTGATCTGGCTGACGCAGCGGCCCCCGAAGCTCACGGGGGCAGCGCCAGCCGACACGGGAGGCGCTCACTGATCGCTGCCCGCCCTTTTGGTAATACCTGCTCAACCCCGGCACTGCCGGGGTTTTTTATGGGTGCGCATTCAGCTCGGACCAGCCAGTCCAGAGGATTTCAATGCCAATGCAAAAGAGAATGAACGCCACCAGACGCATCATGACCAGCGTGCCCACAGGCCCGAGGCGCCGCAGCAAGGTCGATGCATTGCGGTAAATCAGGTACACCACCGCCATCGTCAGCGTGGCTCCCAGCACCGCAACGACCGCGCCGAGCAGGTACAGGGCTGGCGTCTTTGGAAGCTTGGCGCCGAGTGCAATCGACGCGGCAATGGCGCCCGGCCCCGTGGTCAATGGAAAGGACAACGGGAAAAAGCTGCGGCGCACGATCTCCTCATCCGACAACGGCAAGGATTCACGCGCCACTGCGGCTGTCACATCGTCCTCGGCGTTGGTATTCAACATGCGCCAGCCGGTGGCAGCCACCAGCAAGCCACCTCCAATGCGGACGATCGGCAGCGAAATGCCAAAAAGCTCCAGAACGTAAGTGCCCACAAGCATCGAAACGATCAGGACGATCCAGCCATTGATGGCCACTTGCCATGCCAGGCGTTGGGTCACCAGCGGATTGCCCCCAGCCGTTGCCGTGAAGATCGGCGCCGTCCCCAATGGGTTGATGATGGGCAGCAACGTCAGTGGAACGATGATGAAAGCCTGAAAGAAATCGATCGCAACTTGCATACGGCCCTCTGGTTCGAGGAGAAATATTTTCCACCAAAACGAAAACCCCCCGTAGCTTGGTAGCTGCGGGGGGTTTCACAATATTAGCCTGACGATGACCTACTTTCACACGGGAATCCGCACTATCATCGGCGCGAAGTCGTTTCACTGTCCTGTTCGGGATGGGAAGGAGTGGTTCCAACTTGCTATGGTCATCAGGCTTAAACGGTTGCTTTCCTGGTTTTTGCCAGGAGAGCGAATTCATAGAGACGAATCATTCATTTGATTGCGTGCTTGGCATAACTGTCTGACGGTATGTCAAAGTTATAGGGTCAAGCCGCACGAGCAATTAGTACTGGTTAGCTTAACGCATTACTGCGCTTCCACACCCAGCCTATCAACGTCCTGGTCTAGAACGACTCTTCAGGGGGCTCAAGGCCCCGGCAGATCTCATCTTGAAACGAGTTTCCCGCTTAGATGCTTTCAGCGGTTATCTCTTCCACACTTAGCTACCCTGCGATGCCACTGGCGTGACAACAGGTACACCAGAGGTGTGTCCACTCCGGTCCTCTCGTACTAGGAGCAGGCTTTCTCAAATCTGCAGCGCCCACGGAAGATAGGGACAAAACTGTCTCACGACGTTTTAAACCCAGCTCACGTACCTCTTTAAATGGCGAACAGCCATACCCTTGGGACCGACTACAGCCCCAGGATGAGA
>Ga0209958_1000430_pt1 | contig 81728 bp, 66 predicted proteins | sample ThiBio_inoc_plan_FD_183942 | JGI IMG/M metagenome (GOLD analysis project Ga0209958, IMG submission 183942) | Wastewater bioreactor microbial communities from Cape Town, South Africa - Thiocy_inoc_plan (SPAdes) | ecosystem: Engineered > Bioremediation > Thiocyanate > Unclassified | place: South...
GCATTGTCCCGACAGCTTCACACACCACCGTTACCAGCGATGCATGTGTCGGTAGGTTACCGCTGACGAAACAGCGGGTCTGGTCATATTGCCAGACAATCACTTATGCGGCGTCTCGTCGCACCCATGCTTCCTCGATCAGGATGACTTTACGGATCCCTGTGAGCTTTCGCATCTTGGAAATGAAGACTTCCATGATGATAATGGTCACAATCGGAAATAGGATCGGGTGGTCTTTGATATTGTCCAGCTCAAAGACAATCAGCCGCTCTGATAACAGATCGATGTTCTGCTTTGCATTCAGCAGGTAGTCAAATTCACCGCCGCGGAAGTAGGGCCTGAGCACATAAAGGAAGTTGCTCATATCAAAGTCTTTCTCTTTGACTTGGTCTTTTTTGAGCACGTTGGTGTACTGGGTCTGCAAAAACTCATAAAAGCTATCAAAGCACGGAAAGATATCGCGGCTTGCCAGGTAGTCGTAGTATTGGGTCAGCGCCACAGAGAGGGCCACATACTCGGACCGTTTGAAAGTCTCATCATCCTTTTTCCAAAGCGCTAGCAGCAGCGTTTTGATGCTTTCCTTCTTTTCGGTGTCCAGCACATCGCCTTTTGCGATGTAAAACGGGTTGAACCGGATCGGATTGTTCTCCTGGTAGGTGAAGTAATAACCTGAGAGCATATCACAAAGGCCTTTATAGCTGTGGCCCACGTCTACCAGCACGATATGGGCACCGGACTCAAAGTAGCTTCTGACCATGTGGTTAGTAAAAAAGCTTTTTCCACTGCCGGAAGGGCCCAGGATAAACTTGTTGCGGTTGGTACAGATCCCTGTTCGGACCGGCTCATCAGAGATGTCCACCAGCACGGGTTTGCCCGTCAGCCGGTCACCGAGCCTGATTCCGAAGCTGCCCGGTGAGGACCGGTAGGGCCCTTCCAGGTTGAAAAAACAGGCGGCCTGTTCTGCGAACGTATCGAATGTATCATTGATGGGAAAGTCGGCTGCATTTCCCGGGATGCCCGCCCAGAAAATCTGGGGGGCGCCGGAGGTCTCCAGTTTCGCTGATGTATCCAGCTGGGCAAGTGCCGATGAGACCATGCTTTTAAGTTCTTTGACCGAGCCGTGGTCTTGCGTCCAGGCTAGCACGTTAAAGTGCGCTTTGACCGGAAGCCGTTGTTCGCGGATGGCTTCGTTTAAAAAATCGTTGGTGGCATCCAGTGCCAGGCTGTTTTCTCTTGCATAGATGGAAAGCGATTGGAGCCTTAGCCTTTTGCTTTCCAGCTTTTTAAGCGTTTTTTCGCTGGGGGAGGTAAACACGTATTGGTTATAGATATGATTGCAAGCCAGCAGCTGGCCTAAAAGGCTTGCAAATCCTACGCTAAACTTGGTTCTGTCTGTCGAGTAGCGCTCATAGGTGCTCGAGGCGCTACAAAAGCCGGGCAACTGGTCTGCATCCGCCAGCGTGTAAAGGCTGCAGAGCTTATCGGCAACTTGAATCCCTCTTTCAAAGCTGATATCGCCCAGCATGCTTTCCTGACAATTGGCTAAAAGAAAGGCATACTTTTCAATCAGGCCAGCTCTCCGCTGTTGGCTGAGCAGCTGATGGTCTTCCAGCTGAGTCAGAGAAGCAAAGCCGCTGTCTTCAAGGATTCGTTTAAACTGCCCTGCGCTGTCAAGAAAATCATCTAGCAGAGCCTTAGACAGGGTTTGGCTGGGCACGATCGAGCGGCGAAAGAGATTGCTGGTCAGTGAGCTGGATGATTTTCTTTCATCCGCTGATTTAGTGAGCATCACATAACACTCGTGAGAAAGGAACGGTCTTCCCTGAAAGAAGCTATCGCTGGATCTTGTCAAAAAGCTAGCGGATGAGCCGGGCGTGGCCATAAATTCTTCCCTGAGAAACCAATCCTGCTTGTGGAGCACCACCCCACAGGGGAGCACCTTAATGGCTTTTACCCAGCTTTGATGGAAGGCATCGTACTGCTGCTCAGAAAGGGTGAAGATCTCGGGCATCTGCGCCTTGAATACGATCGTTACATCACCCTGGCGCGAAAGGATCATATTATGCTCTACGTCTAGGATCGGAAGCAGCTCATCGAGTAGTTTTTCCATTGCTTGATGCGGTTTGACGGCCTTTTATGAATTGTTTTCTTGATCTGGCCTTGATTAAATCAGGGATTTTTCTTGCCGCTAGCGCCTTGGTTAAGCCGTGCTCGCCAAAGCTTGCGCTTAGTTGATAGACGATCGTCAGTAAGATGCAGGCCATAAAGACGGCGATCAAAAGGCATAGGTAGGTATTGACCCTGCACAGATATAAAACCGCGTACAGGATCATCACCGCGAACATGGCGCCTCCTGCATACCAGATGTATTGCCCTTTAAGCCCGCGAAAAACGATGCTTCGATTGATACCCTTGTTGATCAGATAGGTGATTCTTGCCATCTTTTCCGATAGAGTTTGATTGACTGCTTCTGAACATGTGCTGACAGGCCCGGCCATTTCGGCCAGAACCTCAGCGGAAAGGTCAGGCTTAAAGGGTGCCGGTATTAATTATACGTCTTCCCTTTAAGCCGCGCCTTGCTTTTTTAAAGTCCAAAGAATGATTGCAGCACGGTCGCTACTACGACCAGGAAAATGCAGCTTCCAAACCATGCAGCGGCAACCTTACCAGTATCCTGATCGCCAGCGTTCCATTTTTGGAAGACTTTGACTGCTCCCACCAGGCCGAGCACCGCGCCAATGGCATACATCAGATTAGTGCCGGGTTCAAAGTAGGAGCGGACCTGCGAATCGGCTTCCTGGATTCCTGCCGCCCCATCCTGTGCCAAGGCGATGCCCGCCGCTAGGCATGAGGCCAGCGTTAGGGATAGGGCATACCGTACCCTTGCATTGTGTTTACCTTTTTTCATACTCGCTTATCGGTTTTAGTTGAACATGCTTAGAAGTTACCGGCCGCAGAAGGGATGTCAGCCATCTACTGCATTTCCCATAGCTCAGCTTTGTCAGCCGGGTTTAGAAGCACCGCGCCAAATCTGGCGCATTCGGTGTCAATGTGCCGGTTGACTGCGTCCTGCAAGGGGGGAGCGGTTAAGGAGGGGTATTCTTTCAGGATCGTTTGCAGCAGCTGTATCAAATCCTGCTTGTTATATTTTTGTTGGCTGGCTTCTTCTATTTCCAAAGTCAGCTGATCATACAGATCCTGGTGCTCTGGCAGGGGCGGGTGGACAAAGGCCTTTGAGGGCTCGATGGCCGCCTTATCATCTGGTACATCAGGGCCGGGCGGCTGTCTGTCGGCGGCAGCAGTTGAAATACTCAACCGCCGCTTTGTTTTTGCGGCAGCAAACAGGCTGCTGATTTCAAGTCGATAAAACTTCCATCCGACAAACAGGTAGTAGATCGTCAAAGCACCTGTCAAGATTCCGGCGTAAATGGCCCAAGCGTTAGAGATAGTCATAGCAGCTTACTTTTACGTTTGAAATGATCCAGCCGAAATGCCGATCATTTTTGTTACGTAACAAAGTAAACACCCGTGCAAGGGTACAGAAAAGTACAAGATTAGTTGTACCTTTTTGTACCCTTGGCATCGCGACAAGTATCAAGTATAAGGAGTCAATAGGTGCTCAAACTTTTGGAATAAATAAGTTGGTTGCCCCCGATTTCGACCTTAGGGCGAAAAACAGTTGGGGAAGGCTGATTTATGAGAGCGAAATCATTGATAAGCAGTCGGGTAATCAAACAAGATGATCTCTCCGGGCTATATGTGATCAAACCCAATTCTTAAAATCAAACGCGGCAAGATGGTGCAAGCGTGAACGGACTATTTTAAGCAAAAGGCTTTGGGTGGCGCATCTTCTGAAAAAAAGGAACCGAACAAGTAAAAAGTGAGCCATAGAAACGGCTTTTATAACTCATTTTTGCGTTATATTTGAGTTATAGAATAGGGGATATAACTCATGAGATGGATTTGGGAACAAACTGATTGGCCGAGATTCCAATTTGACGTAGCGAGATTCAATGCCTTAGAGCGCGCCTTCCACAGAAATACGGGATTGATCATTGGATCGATGACAGCGGTATCTTCTCATGAAGTCGATGAGCTGCGAGTAGCTCTACTAAGTGGTGAAGCCTTAGATACCTCAAAAATTGAAGGTGAGATTCTCGATCGGGATTCTGTTCAGTCGTCTATCCGCAAACAGCTGGGTCTGCAAACTGATGGCAGAAGGGCTGGTCCAAAAGAAACCGGAGCTTCTCAAATGATGGTCGACTTATATCGGAGTTATGCAGAGCCACTCACAGAAGAACGTCTCTTTTCATGGCATCGGATGATCATGAATGGCAGGATTGATTTAGATGTTATCGGAGGCTACCGAAAGCATGCTGAACCGATGCAAATTGTATCAGGGCGGCTAGATATGCCAAAAGTTTTCTATGAGGCGCCTCCGTCTTCACGCATACCTAAGGAGATGAAACAATACATCGATTGGTTCAATCTCAGCATGGATAATGGAATGGCAACAATCATCCATGCAGGAATAGCACACTTGTACTTCGAGTTGGTTCACCCATTTGAAGACGGGAACGGTAGGATAGGTCGCGCTATCGCCGAAAAATCCCTGACTATCGGAGCAGGACAATCGCTGATCACCTCGTTGTCGACCATTATTGAGCGGGACAAAAAGGCATATTACCTAGCCTTGGAACGAGCAAACAGATCTTTGGATGTGACGGAATGGTTGATCTATTTTTCTGAGAAGATTCTTGAAGCACAGCTATATGTACAGAATTTGATTGCCTTTATAGTAAGCAAGGCGCGCTATTTTGAGAACTATGGCAGCCTGTTGAACGAACGCCAGCACAAAGTGGCACTGCGGTTATTCCGTGAGGGGCTCGATGGGTTTAAAGGTGGCCTGAGTGCAGAAAATTACATTCGTATTACCTCAACATCCAGAGCAACAGCCACCAGAGATCTTTCGGAAATGGTAGAATTGGGTGCTCTAAAAAAATCGGGCAAGTTGAGGCATACCCGATATTACCTGCCCATTGTTGAAAATCTAGATGTGTAAACACGCCTGGATCTCTAAACTTGGCAAAAGTAACAAACCGAGAAACAGCACCTGGACTCTTGGTTTACCATTCTGTCAGGTCTAATACTGCTTGCTAACCCCTGCGGTTTGCCTCTGAGATCATGGTTTGTTTGTGAACTAGAATCCGGCAGTTAGGATCGGCTGAGTTTGCCAGGCTTCAGTTAGCAAACCAGACTATTAGCGAGCTCGACATCGCATCAAATAGTGAGGCTTATCGCTTTGTTCAGACTATGAACGAGCCTAATGTTATTAATAAATACATTAATCAAAACGAGCCATGAATAGTAACTGGTCATTCAACTCATCCTTGAGAACAGCTCTGATGGAGAAATTTCGAGGCCTTCACACAAAGCCACGATCGTAGTAAGCGCTAGATTGACCTTTCCTTTTGCTATTCTTTGAACCTGCGCGTACTCCAGTCCGGAGCTCGCAGCCAACTTCCTTAGGCTTAAGTCTTTTTCTTTCGCAGCACCGAGCATGGCTTCGGCGAACCGTTGAAGTATTTGTTCCTTGTTTTCCATGCAAGGAAAGTGAATCCAATCAGAAAATTTTTTGACGTATGATCGTACGTCGAAAAGAAATAATATATATATTTGTATGGTTACATCCGGTAAGTCTGAACGTTGGCAACCATGTACCATGCGATACTTCACAAGAAATTTGAAGCATTCGCTTTGAGTCTCACATTAGAAAACTGGTAATTTTTGGAACGAGACGACAAGCAGAATAGCTCACGACCTAGGCGTGGGTTTTGCTTATTCGTTCCAGGGTATACCAGTGCCTCTAATGTCAATAAGTTGAGATCCACGCCGTTTTACGGCAGCTTACCTCCGTCTCAGCTTTGACTCTCAGTAACAATATTATGTTCACCGATTGACACCATTAAATTGTTACCGTTATGAAGGCTATCCAAATCTTCAGGCTTATCATCAGAAAGCCCCAGTGATTCCTCATTTGAGCCGCCGCCTTGTTCACCGGTCATTCTAAGCGATCGGGTGGGAGAGGTGCGCTTTCTTCACTTATCATTTATTCACTCCAAAATCTATTGCAATGAAACTCATTTATTGCTCTACAGGGAAAAAACTGTCCTATATCCTGTATCTGCTCCTTGCTTACTTTCTGATGATAATGTGGAGTCCGGCTCACGGGCAGGTCCCGCGCTCTTTGCAGGTCGGTGACCGGCTTCCGGGCGTTAGACTTTCCGGAGTAATGAATCACACGTCTTCTACTGTTTCATTATCGGATTTTCGGGGTAAAGTACTTATTCTGGACTTCTGGGCCAGCTGGTGTGGCCCATGCATCAAGATGATCCCTGTCTTGGATTCACTGCAGCGGCAGTTTGACGGAAAGGTGCAGATTTTCTCGGTCACCAAAGAAAGCGAGCAGCAGATCCGTTCCTTCTATTTGAAATACCTGCGCCGAAATCCCCAACGTATAACCGTCCCCGGTGTGGCAGCAGACACGGTGGTCTCCCGTTTGTTTGATTTCAATGCCGTGCCGCACTATGTGTGGGTGGATCCATCGGGAACAGTGCGGGCGATCACGGGCATGGAGGAACTGACGGAAGCGAATCTTTCCGCGATGATATCAGGCAAAGTGCCTTCAATGACGCAAAAGACAGACGAGCAGCGGATTCCTTACAGCGCTTTCTACCCGTTGATGCTTGACGGCAACGGGGGAGACGGATCGGGCATGCTTTATCATTCGCTGTTGTCGCGCTATACGCCCGGTCTTGGTTTTGGCCACTCGATCCTGCGTGATAGCACCTCGCATTTCCGGATCACCGTCAAGAACTGCGAACGCGCCTGGTTCTTTAAGATCGCTTACTCGAACGCTGGAATTCTGTTTAATGAGACAAACACGATCTTTCAAGTCCGTGACAAGGGTAGGCTGACCTCCTCGTTGGTGGGCGGACCTTATGAGCGGTGGCTGCAGGACGGAAACGGCTTTTGCTATGAGCTTGCCGTTCCGCTTGAAAAAGAAAAGCTTGCTTTTGAGCTGATGCAAAAAGATCTCAGGCTCTTTTTCCCTGAATACATCTCGGCCGTTGAAACACGCGATACGACCTGTCTGGCCTTGCGGCGGATTTCGACCAGTAGGGCGCTTGCCAGCACCGGTGGCAAAACGCTTCTTGATTTGGGACCCTATGAGTGGAAGGTTTCTAACGCGACTATCAAACAGATCATCAGGCGTCTGAACTACTTCCAACGGCTGGATAAAATTGTTATTGACCAGACAGGCTATCAGGGCAAATTTGATATGCTCCTAACGGCGGGCTATTCGGATCTGAAAGCGCTCAACGCAGAGCTGGGCAAATACGGCTTTGCTTTGGAGCCTGTCCAGGCCCCGATACAGGTACTCGTGATCCGCGACAATGATCAACCTTAACAGGCCAGGTTATGAAAAAATATATATTGATTTTTCTGCTCCTTCTGATAGGAGCGCGCCTTTCGGCGCAGTCAGCCTATCAAGCAAAAGGCACTGTCAGCGGAAGTGACGGCGCCCCTCTTGCCGGCGCATCGGTCGTAGTGAAAGGAACAAGCCAGGGTGTAATGACGGATTCGCTGGGGCATTTCCGGATCAGCGTGCCCTCTGACACTTCTGTTCTGGCCATTTCATTCATCGGCTATCTGACCAAAGAAGTGCGCGCGGATTCCAGGGAGGCAATAGATGTCAAGCTGGTTGAAAACGCCAGCCAGCTCACAGAGGTGATGGTCTCGATCGGCTATCAGCAACTGCCCAAAGAGCGTGCGACGGGCTCGTTTGCACAAATCGACCAGCAGCTTTACAACCGCAGCGTAGGGGCCGACATTGTCAGCAGACTGGCAGACGTAACGCCGGGTCTGATCTTTAATCGTGGGATTGTGAAGCCAGGTAGCCAAACCAACATATCGATCCGCGGTGAAAGTACGCTTTTTGCCAAGGCGGATCCGCTGATCGTGATTGATAACTTTCCTTACACGGGCGATATGAACGCAATCAATCCCAACGACATCGAAAGCGTGACGGTGCTCAAAGACGCTGCCGCAGCCTCGATATGGGGGGCGCAGTCAGCCAACGGCGTGATTGTAATCACCACCAAAAAGGCCGCTTATGATCAGCCGCTCAGGGTCAGTCTGAACAGCAACATCACCTTTTCGCAAAGGCCCGACCCGTATTATCTGCCTAAGATGTCAAGCTCTGAGGTGATCGATATGGAGCAGCTGCTATTTTCTCGCGGTTATTACCGGGCGGCTGAAACCAGCCCAAACAAACCGGCGCTAAGCCCAGTGGTTGAGCTTTTAATTGCAGCCCGTGACGGCCGGATCACCCAACAGGCCGCCGCCGACCAGATCGATGCGTTCCGAAAGCTGGATGTACGCGATCAGTACGCAAAGCATCTGTACCGAAGCAGCGTCAATCAGCAGTACGCTCTGGGCATGCAGGGTGGGGGCAAGACTTCCCGCTTTCTGCTCTCTGCCGGTTTTGATAAGAACTTGTCTGCTGCCAAGGGCGATGGCTTTGAGCGTATCACCTTGAATGCCAACCAAAGTGTGTCTGTTTTGAAAGGGAAGGCAGAGCTCACCACGGGCATTTACTACACCAACCAGGATGCGCTCGAAAACGCGGTAAACCCATCGATGTTTAACCAGACTTCCACAGCGGCTGTCTATCCGTATGCGACTTTTACCGACGCAGGCGGCGCTGCCTTGCCGCTCAACCACTATTACCGCAATAGTTTTTTGGATCAGGCCCATAGCCAAGGGCTGCTGGACTGGACCTTTGTGCCTTTGACCGAAATCGGTCTTGTCAATAATAGGAAGCGGCAGATCGATTACCGGATCAATTCCGGGCTTCGCTACACGATCCTTAACGGGCTGTCGGCCGAAGCGCTGCTGCAATACACGGCAAGCAGCAGTAAAAGCCGCCGGTTGCAAAGCCAGAACAGCTGGGCGGTTCGTGACCTGATCAACCGGTTTACCAGCGTCTCTGAGGGCAGTATCACCCGCGCAGTACCGCTAGGCGATATTTTAGACCAGTCGTTTTTGGATGTGTCCGGATACTTTGCTCGGGGCCAGCTCAACTATGACAGGCTGCTGGCCGGAAAGCATCAGCTGACTGCCATCGCAGGCGCAGAAGTCCGTGATCTGGCGACCAAAGGCAGCTCTTGGCGCGCCTATGGTTATGATGATCAGATCGGTAGTTTTCAACAGGTAGACTACCTGAGCAATTTCAAATCCTATGTCAACCCAGCGTCTGCCTCCAACCGGATCCCCCAATATGGTGGCATCACCGGAATGACTGACCGGTTTATTTCCTATTACGTCAATGCCGGCTACACCTTTGATGGCAAATACATCTTTTCGGCCAGCGGGCGAAGAGACATGTCCAACCTGTTTGGCGTAAATGCCAATCAAAAAGGGGTGCCGCTATATTCAGTCGGACTCGGATGGAATCTGCATCATGAGAAATTTTTTGCGCTCCGTTGGCTTCCTTACCTGAAACTTCGGGCTACCTACGGCTACAATGGCAATATCGACCGGACACTTGCCGCGCAGGTAACAGCCTCGTACAGCAGCGCGGCACAATCCTCGATCGGCCTTCCGTATGCGACTATTCGCAACCCGCCTAATCCGGACCTTCGCTGGGAACGCGTCAGGATGATAAACCTGGGACTGGATTTTAAGACGGCAGCAGGCCGCCTGTCGGGAAGTATTGAGTACTTTCAAAAGAAAGGCATCGATCTGATCGGCAACGCCCCACTGGCTCCGCAAACAGGCCTTACCAGCTTCCGCGGCAATACGGCGCACACCAGCGGGCATGGCTTGGATCTGATCATAAACAGTAAAAATCTGACGGGGAAACTTGGCTGGCAAACCCAATACATGCTCAGCTATGCGGCCATCAAAGTCACCAAGTATCTACCCAAATCTAGCAACCTGCGGGGTGACTACCTGAGCACCTCGCTCGGATTTCCCACCGAAGGAAGGTACTTCAACAGCATTTACAGCTTGCCATATGCCGGCCTTGATCCTGAAAACGGGGATCCGATGGGTATGCTTGATGGGCAGGTCAGCAAAAACTATGGCGCGCTTTTGTCGGTTTCTGACCTGAACGCTTTAATCTACCATGGCTCCTCGCGGCCCTTGGTGTTTGGCGGGCTGCGCAACACGCTCAGCTGGGGCGGCTGGACGCTGTCGGCCAATGTCAGCTACCGGCTTGGCTATTATGTGAGAATGCCGTCAGTGGTTTATTCCCAGGTGCTTAGCGGCGTGCAAGCGCATGGAGATTTTAGCAGGCGCTGGCAGAAGCCAGGCGATGAGCTTCATACGCACGTCCCCTCACTTCCGGCGGCCAGCAATAGCAACCGGGATCTGTTCTATACCGCCTCGGAGGCATTGGTAGAAAAAGGTGATCACATCCGTCTGCAAGATCTTCGATGCAGCTACTCGTGGAAATCTGCCCGGCAGCGTGCTGTGATAAACGATGTTGAGATTTTTGCCTACGCTGCAAACCTGGGTATCATCTGGAAAAAAAGCGGAACCGATCTAGACCCTGACTTCAGGGACAGTAACCCGCCGCTGCGCAGCATTTCATTTGGCGTCCGTGCTAATTTTTAATTCAACGAACCATGAACAGATATTTGATTTGGCCAGTGATGTCCGCCTTGCTGCTGATGAGTGCATGTCAGCAGGATTTTATGGATGCAAAGCCGGATAAGGCCCTGGTTGTTCCGACTACCATAGTGGACTATCAGGCCATTTTAGACAATTTTAATACAATGAATACCCCCGGACTCAACCTGATAGCGGGTGACGAGTTTGTCACCACCGATCAGATGTACCAGGCTTTGGAGCAAGTCGAGCGGCAGACATATTTGTGGGCAGACGATCTGTACGAAGGGGGTAGCTCCACCGACTGGGAATCTTGCTATAAAGCTGTTTTTACTGCAAACATTGTCTTGGAAGGGGCGGCAAAGCTGGCAGGGGAGGCCCCGAGCACAGAACTGGATAATCTTTTGGGATACGCCTATTTCTACCGCGCCAACGCCTTCTATGGCCTTGCCCAGCAGTTTGCACCGGCCTATGAGCCGCAAAATGCGCATGCCCAGATGGGAATCCCGTTAAAGCTTTCAGCCCAGGTGACAACGACCGAGCCGCGCGCTACCCTTCAGCAGACGTATCAGCAGATTCTATCTGATTTGGAGCAGTCCCAGAAGCTGATCACCTCCGAGTCGGTATGGAGAAATCGCCCTTCTCGCGCAGCTGCACTCGCTTTGAAGGCCAGGGTCTATCTGGCGATGGGGGCATATGATCTAGCCGAGCAGAACGCCTCGGCCAGCCTTGCCATCAACGGGCAACTGGTTGACTTTAACGAGCTAGATGCCAAGGCCAGCCTGACTTTCCCTGATTCTCCCAGGCAGGCAAACAAGGAAGTGATCTTCTACGGACGAATGAACTTTTATCTTTTCTTTTTTACGCCTTACTATCAGGTAGACCCGGTTTTGTATGCATCCTACGATTCGACAGATCTTCGGAAACAGTGTTATTACGATACCCTTGCCGATGGAGCGGTGTGGTACAAAGGAAGCTATGCGGGGAGTTTTGGGTTCTTTAGTGGACTGGCCAACGATGAGCTTTACTTGATCCGGGCAGAATGCCGGGCGCGGCAAGGAGATACGGCCCCTGCTCTGGCCGATCTGAACACGCTGCTCGAAAAGCGCTACAAAAAAGGAACATTCAAGCCAGTCCAGGCCAGTGAACCTTCCCAGGCGCTGCGGGTCATCATTGCTGAGCGGAGAAAAGAGCTTGTCGCCCGCGGTATCCGGTGGACAGATCTCAGGAGACTCAACAGGGAAAAAGAGTTTGAAACCCTTATCCGCCGCCGCATCGACGGTAAAAATTATGTGCTTGCACCGGGCAGTCTCAAATATACCTTTCCCATTCCAGAAAACGAGATTTCAGCCAGCGGTATCCAGCAAAATCCCAGGTGATAATACAGCTGACCCATGACACTATTGAAGCAAGGAAAGAATCGCAAACGAATCATGCAGCAAACCGTATCCGCTTTCAACTACGAGCCAGCGGCAGTGAAAGGTCTGGCCGAGATCCATGAGGCTATCGCCAAAGCAAGCTGGAAAGTATCCGGGTGTGGTCTTTCGCAAGGAGCGCTCTCCTGCGCGCTTTTTATCGACAAGTATGCCCGCTATCAGAAAATCGATCACGATGTTGAGCTTTCCAGGGAGCTTTTCGATCTGGGGTGCCGTAGCCTTGCGGTAGAAAGAAGTAGTTGGCTGGAATTGGCTGACCTGGCCCTGGTGTGCCACCGGTTTAGCCGCCGTCACATAGTGGAAGCTGATCCGGATTACTTCTTTGAGGACATTGACAAGATCGCCATTCAGGTTGTGCAGCACAATGGCCCGCTTACAGGTTTTAACAGCGCGCGCATGGGAGCGGCCCTGTATGCTATGAGGCGGCTGGCCGCGGGCGCCAGCGCTTTTAGTAAACCGGTCAGCTCGCTAACCTCTGCGATTACCTTGGACACCGCCACTAGCGGCCCGGATCAGGCGGGTCCAGCAAAAGCCAACCGGTGCAGCCTTGCCGTTGGCCATGCGGCGCCAGTTCTTTTTGCCGCGGCTGCCTGCGAGCTGGGCCTGCTTGACAAGCGGCTACCCATAACCGGGATCAACTGGCGGATAGAGCAGATACTCTCCTTGTTTGATCCGGCTGTACCATCAGAGTTCAACACGGGATGGCATCATGGCGATTTGGGCAAGGCCTATGCGGTGCTACGGGCAGGAATGGCGTTTGAAAACAAAGGTTGGATCGGGGCGGGGATGCATATTTTGATGTGCTGCGCCTATCAAGTGCTCAGTCAGGGCGTTCTCGGGCTGGATATTGCAGGGGGCGGAGCTGGGATGGCCCTGGTATTTCAAAAAGTGTACCGGATCACTGGTCAATATGTTTTCAAAGAAGCCGCTGGCAGAATTCATTGGCTGCTTGCGCGGACGGCTATCGCAGTCGATGAGGGCAATATTGACGCCGGATACAGCTTTAATCACGGCATATCTGGAATAGGGCTTGCCATTATCGCAGGGATGAATGAGCAGGACGAAGAACTCGATGAGCTTATGTGGCTGATCTAGATGTGAGACTAGCGCGTTGGCCGGCCGCGATACGACCGCAGGCTGCGCCTAAGGGGGTAGGCTGCGTATTTGGGCTATGGAAGTAAAAGTCAGAAAGCGGGGGTTCGCCGCGCATTTTGTATCAACGACTTTGATGTTTCAGGCATTGATTCTTGGGCAGGCTTAGCAGCAATGCAAAGGAAGGGCTCTGCCCTTCCTTTGTTAGTCCACCTCAGGGTACATACCCGTTAGTAACCTGGGTGGCAGCCTGCGCATTGTCATCTGCGTTGTGCTCATTGGGATCGTAGTTTTCAGGAAAATCGGCCTGACAAATCCCTGAGCTGCTCACGCAACCATCGACTTCGCCTTGCTCCCAGTTCTGACTGGATGCGCCCCCCGTCCGGGTCCATCTCTGAGCTTGTTTGCCTGGAAAGTTTGCGGCCAAGGCAAGGGTGCTACCTAGCAGCAGTGCCGCTAGGGGAAGCATACTGAACTTGTTTCTGGTTTTCATCGGTGTAAATTGTTAGTGATTTAAACATGTTTATGCTCGCAGCTAAGGCAGGCAGCTGCGTGGCCTGCCGGTCGGTTCTCCCTGGGAGACGCGACTGGTTAGATCAGATTTTGGAAAGCAAGCCTCCTTTCATTTGGTGGATGATGTATATACCTATCAGCGAGATAGCCAGAAAGAAAAGGTTAAATAGCAGATGGGAGCCAAAACCCATTTGCTGCAATACGCCTCCGCAGGAACACGGCGTTTTTTCAAAGACATTCAAGAGTACCAGGCCGATGTAGCCGGTAAAAATCAGCATCATCACAGCCGAAAGGTAAAGTCCGTAAACTCTTGTAGATGTACGTAGTAGCAGCGCAGTCGCTATCAGTTCTATGACAGGGATCAGAACGGCTAAGGGGCCGATTAACCCCGCCGGAAAAGGCTGCATGCGCAGCTGCGTGCGAAATACTTGCAGCGAAGCCAGTTTGGACAGCGCCGTGTAGCTATACAGGATAATGAGCAGGGCGGTGATGATGGTGAGCATGTTCTGTCTTTTCATCGGGCATGTTTCGATTGGCGATTGAATAGAGGCAAGCCTAGCGGCTTTGTTGAAAGCAAGTTGGCTTTTTACAATGAGCGCAGACTTCGGGAAAGTGAAGCGATGATTGAAATGTTTTCTTACCAGGCAGGGGCCTACACAAGCTATTTTTTTCTTATTTCGCTCAGCGTCTGCGGGGTTATCCCTAAAAAGCTGGCCGTATCCCGAAGGGGGAGCTTGTAGGCAAAGAAGTGGTGCTGGAATTCGGCATATGCTTGCCGCGCGGGCATCGCACATAGGTGCGCTTTAAGTTCTCCCAGGTTTCTGTCCAAAAGCAGGATCCGGGCCGCAAAGCGCGCAGTTTGCAGTTGTGTGAGTCCTAAGCGTAAGGCCGTTGCCTGGGTAAAAACCGAAAGCCTGGCGCATTCGAGCGCTTGCAGGTGATCCGCTGTGGCTATGTCATCCTGCTGAGCGTTTGTCAGCAGAATGATCTGTCGATCCCGCCAAAAGCGGGTAACCCTCTCTCGGCCATTTTCGTCATAGTAAAACCCTTTCACAGTACCGTTGTGGACGAAAAATGCCTGGGGCCGGTCAGTGTCTTTGCAAAGGATTTGCCCCTTGCGCAGCGTTCTGTTGACTGGCATCCTGTTGAGCAGTTCTGCCAAGGCCTCGTCCTTGTCATATGCGGCCAAAATCGCCTCGATCAGGTTGTGTTCGCTCATCTGGACCGCCTAGCGCATTTCGTGTTCCTTGATCCACTTGGCCACCGAGTCAAGTATTTTCAAAACGCGCTCTTTGTCGGAGGCTTCAAATTGGTAGGCCTTCGAACGCATGCTCTCCCAGGATATCTCCTGCTTGCGGGGCGTTGATAGATGGGGAGCAATGTGCTCAAATACGCTGTTAAGTGATTTAGCTTGGATGATTCTTAAAGAATCCAGGGCTCTGAGGATGAGCGCAATCTGATCGATCGATAGCACACAAAGAATTTTGCCCGGACCGGTCGAGCGGGTCTTCTCAGCGCGATTCGTCTCTGCAATACCCCATCTTAACCCTGCATCCAAATAGTCAAGTTCTGCATCAAGCCAGCGGCCAACCATAGTTTTCACGCTTGGCAAGGCAGGATCAAGCGCGTGCTCAGACTGTTGGTGCAGCTGCGTGAATCTTTTCCGTGCCCAAAGTAGCTGGTTGAGCTTTTCGGTAAGGCTGTGAAAGCCGTTGATGTGCGCTGAGAGTTGGCCGGTGTAATAATCGATAAAGGACCGGCAGTTGAAGTTCATAAAGATGAGCGTTTCAATGAGCGCGTCCAGAAGATGGCCCTCTTCTGCTGCCAGCCTTTCAAGGTGGCTAAGAAGTTCCTGGTGATAGAACACCTCCCGAAAACTTGGTTTGTATTTGCTTGGCTCAGCACTCAACCGGCTCAGCTGGTCACTGATTATCGCTGCAACCGGCGAGCCTGCTGCGACGCTCTGCAGCCATGGGCGCACCGAATCAAGCCGGTTGGCCAGTGTCTGTTTTAAGCCTGCAAGCCGCGATGATGGCACCTTACAGTCTAGGTCGATGTATTCCCCGAAACGGTGCTCGATGAAGTCAAGCAGCTCATAGATAGCCTCACGGGCGGTCTTGCTTAATGTATTTGCCTTTTCACCATAGCCTGGGTTTTGCCGTTCACCCTCAAAGGCGGTTTCCAATAGCAAAACCAGTGACTTCTGGTACTGGCTGACTATGCGCTGGATCTTGCGCCGACTGAAAGTCATGAAACCGGCCCGGGAAAGAAGTGTTTTGCTTTGATTTATTTCTTGGCGGATCTGGGTCTGAATGCTTTCCAGCTGGCCAGCATCTAGTGCGGCTATATTAGTTTTGGAAGGATTCAAAATTGTAGTGACCGCAAGATCAAGCCACTCGAAAGCATATTTGCCATCCATTCGCTTCGGCCGTTTAAAACTTTATATCATTTTCAAGACGGGCGGCTGCCCGGCGTGTACCGAAAGGAGAGTTTCTGCAAAGCTGCTTTTGGGAAAGAATCTAGTCAACTTAAGTAGACAAAATGCGAAAATCTGTATAGGAAGCCCTTGGGTGAGCCGACTGAGACCACGCATTAAAAGCTAATTAAAGAGCCAACCGGACCTTTCTGGTCACAGTTGGCTCACAAGGCGGATCTGCAATGCCTTTACCGGCGAATGCCGCAAGTAGTGCCGCTGGTCGTAATGGTGTCTGGACCGCCGTTTGGCTTTGGTGCGGCAGCACGCCGGGCAAGGTTTGCAATCACGCGCCTTTTTAGCTGGATTGGTTCATTGTTTTTTTGATTTTGCATCGGGCTTCAATTTAGGGCTGCATTTATGCAGTGCCCAAATCACGCCGCTTTTAGCTTGAAGGCAAAGATTAATAGATCAGTCGCTGAGATAAAGTATACCGATCAGCCGATTAACGGGAATTGCAGGTACACCAAAAAGCTCAGGGGCCTCTCAGTTATTTTCAGCTGATGTCTTCCAGGGAAATAGGCTTCCAGCCTCCTTCGTAAGTTAACAAGCCCCAGTCCGCTTCTGCTTGTCTTTTCTTGTTCGCTTGGCGTGCTTGACGGTTTTGTGTTGAATACCTGCAATGTTATGCTACCGTCGTAGATCTGACATGTGATCTTTACGTAGGACGGCTCATCGGTGGCATGAACCCCATGTTTGAGCGCGTTCTCGACCAGGGTCGTAATAAGAAGCGTGGGTACGCTCCCGCTGGTGGTCGTTTGTCCTTCCACCTCAAAGACGATTTGGCTCCGGCGGCTGGTGCGCATCGCTTCTAAGGCGAGATACTTTGAAATAAATTCAAGTTCTGTTTGAATCAGAACGAATTCGCTACGGGCCTGATAAAGGGTAAATCCGATCAGATCTGCCGCTTGAACCAGATACTCCGAACCCTTGGCTGAATAGGTGCCCACCTCAACGCTGGCCGCATTAATCACATTGAACACGAAATGTGAATCTAGCTGCGCCCGAAGCGCTGTAAGCTCTTCTTGCAGCTTTTGCTTTTGAAGTTCCGAGTTTTTAAGATCAGCCATTGCGCCGAGCCTAATCCACTTGAGCCCGAAGGGAAGTGCAAGAAGCTGCATGTCCATTAAATCGTAGACGAATACGTAGTAGTCAGCTTTCTTTACGGGTATCCAGCTTCTAAGATAATAGCTGCCGATGGGTTTGAAATTTCTGGGAAGGTTTTCAAGGCCAAATTGGTTTTCGTAGAAGTGATAAAGCGGCTTTGTGACAAGGTGCATGGCTGCTAGGCATACAGCAAAGCCGAGCAAAGGACTGTACCACGAATAAGACAGCTGGCCAATCAAAGACAAACACATCAGGGTCAAATAATATATCGGTATAAATCTGGCGTAATAAAGCAGGTATGCCAGTCTGGTGTCGTAGCTGTATATCCTTTCGGGAAAGATGGGTAAAAAAAATACCATATGATAGCAGATAAAGGCAGTCCAGAAGGCCAGATGGCCAGCTACGCGCATGGGCGAGCTGGCCGGCAACAATAGTTGCCTGTAAATACTGTTGGCACTACTTGTTTTCATAGCCGCCTCTTTCGGTTTAATAACTTCTCGATCACGCTTTCCTTGTTTTTGCTGGCCGGGATGGTAAAATTTACGCCGTCAGGCATTTTGAGCGTGTTGCCTTCGATGACCCGAATCGCTGAACGGTTTACAATATACGATCGGTGTATTCTTACAAATTCTGATGCGGGAAGCTTGCGCTCAATAGAGCCGATATTGCCCTTCACAACAATTACGCCCATTGAGCTGTGTACTTTCACATAGTCCTTTAATCCCTGGACGGCGTAAATTTCGTGCAGTTTAAAATGGTGGTGTTTCTTGCCAGAATAGATCCATATGGAGTCGTCCTCAAAGGGTAGCTGTGCTGCGGCTTGATCGTGATCGCTGTCGTCATCGGCTATGTAGACGGCTGAACCTTGAAGTTGAACAGCCTTTGCCATAAGCAGTTCTTTGGCCTTGGTGACTGCGCTGTTGAAGCGGCTCATGCTGAATGGTTTGAGCAGAAATGCGATTGCGTCATGCTCATAGCCCTCCAATGCATACTCGCGGAATGCGGTCGTCAAGATAACCTGTGGTTTTGGGGAGTCAATCTTGCCGAGAAGCTCCAGGCCGCTGATGCCAGGCATCTTCACGTCAAGAAACAACAGGTCCGGCCTTTTTGCCCTTATCATTTCAATAGCCTGGGCGCTGCTGTAAGACTGGCCGGTAATTTTAAGCCAGGGAACTGATGCGATCAGCCGTTGCAAGGCGGCGTGAGAAGCCTGCTCATCGTCGATGATGAAACATGTAACCACAAAAGAAGAATTGGTGTCCATTTCGTTGAGTAGTTAAAGTGGATTCATACCGAATGGGCAAGAAGGGCTAACAAGTTCAATTAAATAGTCTATCGGTTACAAATTACGAATAAGTGAGCCAAAATCAAAAGCCTAAAGAAGGATTTTGTTATGATATTCAAAAGATTACCTGAAATGTCCAATAGTTTTTGTCGAGCGGTATTGTTTGCTTAAAAAATACAGCAGAATCATCTCCTGTTTCCGGTGTGCGCTTTCTAAAATCCGGTTGATAAACATATGCACGTAGCTTGCTATTTCGGGTAATGAAAGGCTGGCGGTGAGCAGCTCCCTGATTTTTTCAGAGCGGATTTTGAAATGATCCGATACTTTGATGCACAATTCGGACGGGTTTGCAAGCGCCTGGTCAATAACGGGCCGAGTCTGCCTGTATTTGCGGTCAAGCTGGCGGGTAAATGTTTTGTCCTGAGACAATTCCTGCATGAATTGAAGATAGGCGTTGCTGGCGAATGTCAGCTTTTGGTCTATGCTCATCTGAAAATCATCCAGTAAAGCATCGATTCCGATCAGTGCGGCCTGTAACCGTGCGGTGTCTTGGGCTTGGTGCTGCAATTCCGAAATGATTTCGATGCATGCAAGGCTATCGTAGTAAAAGATTGATTCTACACTTTCATATCCCAGGCTTGCATACCGTTCTAGCTCGCGCTCGTATGTGGCCGTCTGAATCTGCTCGATTCGGCTGCTATCAATCTGGCCTGTCAATGCCAGGTGTAGCCTTCCGAGCGCGATCTGCCAGTCTTCTTTCTTTGTGAGCATTACGCGCAGCCGGATATGGGAGCTGGGTTCAAAATAGCGTAGGAAATACCATTTGCGAATCATCCCCTGTTCTGTGAGCGTCTTGCAAGCCGGAGCGATGCGGTTAAGCAGTATCGTGTCCAGTAAGGCGCACTCGGCATATATTTGAAGATAAAGCCATTGGCTTCCCAAATGAAATAGTCGGGTATCAGCAAGGTCCGGTAAGAGTAGGGGACTGGCTTCTTGGCTGACCTTAACGATAGGCTTGAAAGCCAAGACTAGCTCGTGGGCAAATCCTCCCATCAAATCAGCGTTAATCGAGCCGCTCACATCTGGTAAGTACTGTTGGATTTGGCTGATGCTTTGTTTTTGAAGCTGGATAGCAAAGAGCTCCATAGAAAAACGGTTTTCACTATCAAAAAGCAGCAAATTATCCCCATGGCCAGCCTGGAAGTATCGGGGTATTTGAAGCTGCTGCTTTAAAGCGCTCCATTTTACCTGACAGCCAATGGCATTCAGAATGCGCTCTCGCAACACTGCGCAAACCGTCCATTTTGCAGGCGTTAAGATCAGATGCCGGTAGCTAATCATAGGAAGGAAAGAAAAATCTTCCAAGTGTTCCCAATCCCAACGCAGCAGCTCAATATCCTGATTGGCAACCTGGGAAAGAAACCGGTAGACCGGCAGCCCTTGATGGTAGTTGTGTGCGGATGTGTTGTGAACAATAATTTGTTTGCCCAACCGGATGCTGGTCAATACAAATTTGCCTTCCTTGGAGAGTGAAACCAAAATGTCATTGATACTGATTTGATTTGCTTCTTTCAAGGTGGAATGCGCCAGATAGGGGATTTCGTATGGCCAAAGCCGGGGCCTGGCCAAAACGGCGGCTGCCCTGTCGTTTGGAATATGAGCGATTTCAGCATGAATGGCCTTCGCGTTTTCGCTAGCGATGAAATGGGCGGCACTCGTTAAGTAAGCAGTCAGTGCAGGGTCGTCTTGGGCGCACCTTGCCATTAGTTCCAGTCCCGACTGCCCGCCGGAAGCTTTTAGATAAAAAGCGAAGTGGCCGGCGTCCAACTCCTGCTGATTAGAGGCAATTAGTTCACCCAACCAGTATGTACCATGTTCACAAGGCGCCTCTTTGGAAATCTCCCTAAGATCGTAATCGTTGATTTCAATACGGTCTGTCCCGCTACGAAGCGCTCGATCGAGTAGCTGTTGTTTGAGTTTGCCAGCTGGGCTAGCCCCTGGCAACTGTTGGGTTTCGGTGAAGGTAAATTCGAGCTGTTCCAGTAGTGATGGCGTCATCGAGCCTTGTATGCTGATCTGGGCATACTGGGTTCCCATCGGACTATCCATCAGCTCAGTGAGTGGCACTTGGCGCTGGCCGTGCACTGTTTTAAAGTTATTTTTGAGCTCATCAAAATAGGACGGATGTAGGCTATTTCTCCTAAGTAAGCCTTTGATGGCAGAGAATTCTTTTGCCAGCCGCTCTACTGCCTTTTTTTGCAGCGAAAAGCTAGCGGCTTTCATGGTGAGCTGTGCGCGGAAAAATGAAGCGCTGATGCTGTTAGGAACAAGGGCTGAAATTTGCCGGGCGGCACGGTCCAGTTCGGATGCGGATGTATGGGGTGAAAGATCATTGAGCATAGACCAGAGCTGTTTGATAGCTGTTGATCGGTACTGATGTTGATCTAAGTATGCCTTCAAGCGGTCCTGAAAGTCGGGACCTGTGATATTGTAGTTAAGCTCACTAACCAGAATGCCTGCGTCAACTGCCTCCTCAATGAACATAACAGCCTCACCCAGGCCGATTGAGCAAGCCATTAATTCCGTCAGCTCGACCTTCGATTTCCACTGTTTGGATGCCTGGATTAATAGACTTAGGTGAGCAGAATAGGTAACTTCTATCAGGTTTTCTACTGCGTGCGCTCCCGCTGACGCGCGCTCGATGTAGCGGTAACCATTCCTTGAAGGGTATAAGCTGCTATTAACCCTGTAAAGAGTGTGCCGATCTCCATTGATTTGCTCCTGCAAATAGCGAGCTATGTGACTGAGGACCTCAGGCTGAAAGCGGATGCTCTTGGTGATGTTGCTTGCCTTCACGGAAGTCAGGTTTGTTTGACCTGAAAGCTTACCTGCCCCGGTCGCAGAGAAAAGGCCGAATGGGGTTGCTCTGGTGGTGATTCTGATTAAATATTTGTAGAGTGAGAACAGTATTTTGCGGCGCGTATTTTCCGGTGAATGAAATGAATACTGCGTGAGAGCTGCGTGAAGGGAGGGCGAGGCGATGTATATAGCATCACTAAAATCTGACTGCCGGAATAGCGCAAGCAGCAAAGTTTCCCACTTGTCAAAATCCGCACCGCTTTGAAGATGCAGCTGCAAAAGTGCTGAGATCGGCGTAGCTGCGCGTCTGATCAAAAAGAACTCGTAAGGCTCATTGTTCATTAGAAAGGCTTGTGCTTGGTGAATCAGCGAAGTACACCATTATAGGGCTTTGGTAGTAATTTAGTATACTATTTTATAGAATTTGTAGACCTTGGGCCAATTCAAGCCAAAGATGCCCTGACTTAAAATAATGCAAGTCTTTTGAATTCAGGACGGCCACTCGGGGTGAAAACTGCATGGTTGACGAAATTGCGTAATATTCATCGCCAACCCGAATGGCGCCTAGATCGCTAAAACCACCTGGTAAAAAGGGGTTTCCGTATGTACCGTCTCCCTGATCGCCTATACCCTGTCAAGCGTAAAATGCGTAAAAAATGAAAAAATTGCCGCTCGTGTAGGAAAGACATTGGAAATCAGATAGACAGGAGTATCTTTACAACGTAAATCAGGGGAAGCTCTTTTCCCATTTACGACATACATCCGAATGTTGCGACTCAGCAACAAGACGAGCTAAATCCACCGAGCCAGACGGGCTGGGGGATTTCACGTCTAAACTTGTATGTCGATGATTACCAAAACAATCTCTGCTTCTGAAATCGCAAAACTTAGAAAAGTTTGCAAACGTCTTGGCATGTTTAAAGCTGTATGCCAATTACTTTACGTTAGTTTCCGGATTGGAAAGGAAGTTGCTGAATTCCTCGGATGGATTTAAGATTTGTCTGTACAATCGTAACAGGTTGTGATACAGTGGGGTTATCGGCTTTTGACTGTTATGCCGATGCTCCGCCTGTTTCTCATATGTTCCCAGGCTCTGTTTGCCTAAACGGTCATTCTTTGTCTACATGCCGTGTGGTCGGCGTCACAGCACCGATTACCTGTGAATTAGCTTTCAAACGCATACGGCATTTATGGAGAGGATACGCCCCGGCTTAGACACTACGGGCAGGCCGGAAGTAAATCTCACCCTGGTAGTGTTCAGTGAAGTCCTGTCCAGTTATAAACTTCCACCCGCCGAGCACAGAAAAAAGCCCGGACCCGCAGGTGTCGTAGACACGGATGCACTATCTGCGGATAGGATGGGCGGTAAATGAAATTTATTTACTTTCCTCAGATTTTTGAGGCAAAAATCACGAACCAAAAAGTGCCATAGCAGCTCAGAAATGGCAGTTAGGTTAATTTTTTTACAATGCCGGGTATCATTTGTTTGTAAATATATTTACTGCGTAATTTTTACAGTGTAATCGTTAAGGTGTAAAAGAAAAACGCCTGACCGACATATGGGATCAAGGGTAATCGATCAGGGCCACTGCTGTATGATCTCTACCAACTTTCCTAGGGCTTGTAGAGAAACATAGATAAAGCCAGAAATTTCCGTAGCGACACCGATGATTCGCTCAATGGGTAGCTTTGAACCAACTGGCTCGGGGCTACCTTTTTTCATGCGATGTTGCATGGATCAAATATATCCGTTCTCAATATATTCCGCAATTACAATTTTAATTACAGTTTTTTTGGTAAGTCCTGTAACTATATAATAATCAAACTGTTGACATTTTATTTACATGGCCTAAGCCCGATAAAATTTTTTCTTACAAGGATGAGATTTTAGATTCTGTTGCTAAAAACCTGTAATTTTATTTCACATTTTTAGTTCAAAACTTCATCAACATAACATGAAAAAGTACTCACTGACGGCGCATGCGCTGCACAGTCGGTTACAGCTCGTCCATAATAAACTGGATGCTGAACCCAAGATGGATCCCTCCCAGGTGGTCATCCGAAATCTGAAAATATTTGAGAAGGCTGGCCAGTCGGTCGCAATGCATCACAATCAGCTGGCCACCAGAACCGAGTATCTCGAAGCTGCTGAATTGTTCCTTATGACAGTCGAAGGCTATGACGCCAAGCAGCCAACTAAGAAGGAAGAACTATATGTGGTTCTGGTACGGCTAATCGGGCATGAATGGTACCCGATGACGGAAGAAATGATATCCGGTGGGAAGTCTAGCGAGGTCAGAACGATGACACAGGAAGAAGCTAAGAAGCTATATCTTAAGCTTTGTAGCCGGGGCAAGCCTTCGGATTACAGGGTATCAATATATACCCCTGATAATGTGCGCTAATGATAATTTTATTGTGATTTTGCACCATATCTGTATATTTCAGTGTTCTATAACCAGGAAAGCACTACCGCTATGGAAAAGGTAAGGAAATACAGCAGTTTTGAGGCGATGAAGGACACTGCAACCAGCGGTACTGTCAGTGCTGCTGTACTCGCGGAACGGCACAAAAAGTTTGAAATCTTCATGGATCTCTTGAGAGGAGACAATCCGCCTGAGAAATCGCAGCAACCCGTAAGGAAGCCAAAGTAAGGATTACCTGAATGCTTGATTTCAATTCACTTCCCCGAATTATAACATCACTGAACGATCACAAGGTTGAATACATGATCGTCGGTGGCTTCGCTGTGTCTTATTACGGATACATCCGGGTCTCCATGGCCAGGAATACTAATCGGCCTGCCGATAAAGCTGACCTGGATATCTGGTACAACCCGACGTACGAAAACTACTTCAATCTTCTAAATGCTTTGGAAGCTGTACCGCTCGACGTTGAAAGACTGAAAGCAGAGCAGGACCCGAATCCGAAAAAGTCGTTTCTGAAATTCGACCTCGCCGATTGCACCCTGGATCTGAACCCGGCAATCCGGGCAGCGATCCGGTTCCGGGACGCTTACAACAGGCGTACCGCCTTCAAACGGAATGGGATGGAGATTTCCTTCATCGGCCTCGAAGACCTGATTGACGATAAAGAGATTATGGGTCGCCCGAAGGATATTATCGATATTCTCGAACTTAGGAAGTTGTATCCGAGCATTTAACATCTCCACAGTTTTCGCGGATCTAAGATACACCCATCCGAAGAAGTGGCGTTTGGATATACCGGAGGATGTTGACCCCTTAAAATCCGGAATGTCTTGGAATGTTAGAGCTAAGGATTTGGTTAAACTCATTAAAGAAAATCCAAGCGCAACTTTCACCGTCGATAGTGACTGCTGGTGGATGACCGATAAAAGATGGAAACGAAACTGCGTGTGGCAGCGAAGTTACCGAGTTGGGCGATGGTGGATATGGCTCTGGTCATTGCTATGGTGGGGACATTTTGGAAGCTCTGGCTAAAATAGTCGGCGTAAAGGTCGAAAGCGTATGAACAAGCTCGTCCCACCCATCTACGAGATCGATCTCCCTATCCCAGTCATACCGGTAATCCCAGCCCTGATTATTCCTATTGACAAATACGAGCCGAAAGTTGATAGTTCTATCAAATTTATTGAAACCAGTATATAGCGTTCGCCTGATCTTCCTTTCGTGGCTGCCATGTAACTGGCCAAGTGTGTTTTTTCAAAAGCTGTCCGCGTAATAGGGTTGCATTTGCAGGGTAGCCACAGATTTTTGCTGTTTAATTTGGGCCGGTGCGCTGTATTTGACTCCTGATACCGCGCTATCCTACGACGGCTCACATAACGAAGCAGAATTTGTATCCGGCTACGCAGTTCTGAATTTAGCGCTACCGGTGAGACTTAGCACCGGAATGCACCGAAAAACGACAGTACCACCGAGTTATTTATTTTGCACGAGTCGTCTGTTAAGCGAAATCTGTTACAAGGACCTGACGCCAGTAGAAGGCAAAATCCATGTTTGCAGCGATACATTGAGAAGCATGCACATGGTCATCACCTCTGCTCACAAGTAACCGGTCGTTAACAATAGAAATATTTTTATAATCTCTATAATTTAATATATTTTCTCCCTGGCGTTTTGGTATATTTCGTTGATTTTCAATCTCGACCTACTCAACGTTCACATGGGAAAAATTCTACGCCATCTTGGCGTGATGGCAGCCGTTGTCTTAACGGGAACTTTCAGCCTGCACGCACAAACTTGCACGGTCTATGACTTAAAGCTTAACTCTCAATCTGCGGTCAATCTGCGGTCAACAGTTTTAGCCCCTCTTGTAAGACGGTCAAAGGGGACATTACGATTTCCGGAGCCGACATTACCGACCTGTCCCCGTTGGAGAATATCGAAACGATCACAGGAAAACTTACAATTCAAAATAATTCCAGTCTTCCAAACCTAAAAGGCCTGGAAGGTCTCACGGGAGTGCAGCATTTACTGATCTACACCAACGAGTTGCTTACCGACCTTTCAGGTTTGGAAGGACTGACGTCGGTTTCGGGCATTATTCACGTTAGGTTTCTTAAGAATCTGACCAGTTTGAAATGATTTGATAATCTGGCGACGGTAGGTTTTCTTTACTTGAGTAATAATGAGGTATTGCCCAATTTGAGCGGGCTAGGCGCATTGGAGACGGTAACGGACCTTTTGTCAATTACGACCAACAACGCGCTTGTGAATTTAAGCGGATTGAGCAGCCTGACTGGCTTAAGGCGCATTATTGTAGGGGAGAACGAGCTACTGAAAAATCTAACGGGCCTTGAAAAGCTCGAATCGGTGAGCTATCAAATGCATATCACTTTGAATAAGGGCCTTTTAAGCCTGACGGGGCTGGAAAATCTACATTATCTCAGCGAGGCTTATATTACAAGCAATGATGTACTCCCGGATCTTTCCGGGTTGGAAGTTGTTATTGGCGTGCAGTGGCTAGTGATGGGAGAAAATAGTGCGTTGACCAGTCTTGCCGGCTTGAATAACCTCAGGTCTTCGACCAATCTGATTATTCGTGGTAACGCCTCGCTGGCTAATCTGGATGGTCTGGATAATTTAACCTACGTTGGTTGGCTGCAAATAGTGGGTAATGCGGAGTTGCTGAGCCTTTCGGCGCTGGTCACCTCTGCCAGCGGGCGTTCGAACGCCAATGCGAGGGTGGGGGCACTAGGCTTGAAAAGCTCAATATCACTAGCAATCCTAAACTCATGCTATGCGCGCTCGAACCTGTGTGCTCATTCCTGGGCAGCGTCAGCGCTGTCGTAAGCGGAAATGGCTCGGGCTGCCAGAGCCAAGCGGATATCGAACATGCATGCGGAACGTTGCCGGTCAAGCTGGTGTCATTTACGGCGACCTCCGAAAGCAATACCACGCTTGTCGCATGGCTAACAGCCGAGGAGCGCAATAGTGCGGTATTTGAAATTGAGCACAGCGTTACGGGACGGGCTTGGCAGAAGGTCGGCGAAACTGCGGCCAGAGGGGAAAGCAATGATCCAGCCAGCTACCAATGGATCCATCGGAATCCAGCTGGGGGAATGAACTATTACCGGCTGAAAATGATTGATCTGGACGGCACGTTTACTTACAGTAAAATCGAAAACCTGGAATTCAAGATAGGTCTGTTGTCTGCGGGCATTGTTTATCCTAATCCGGTTTGCGACAAAATCCACATTGACAGCAATCGTGAAATAGTTAGCCTGAAAATCGTTGACCTGCAAGGCAGGACTGTCTATGAAACAAGCCGACTTTCCAGGGATGGAATCTCTGTAGATCGTATAGCTGCTGGCGCATACCAGATCCAGATGATCACAAAGACGGGAACTGTCCATACAGACCGAATCATTATTTTTTAGAATCGAATACAGAAAGGTTCGCAAATGGATTTTTGCTAATTTTTTATGTAACTTTACCTGCAATAAACTCAACGTCCTCCATCATGAAATCTTACGATTCTCTTCGGTATTCGTATATCGAAATGGTCCGTATGCACCGCTCCGAAATACTACTCGAGTGGCAACGGATCGAAAACCAAAAGCTTATCTTACGCAAAAAATATCTCGATGAATTACATTCTTCGCAAAATGGCCCATTGATGAAAATTTATATGTGGTTTGACCTCCGTGTTCAGACATATCGTCAGGAGGCTGAACAGGAGAGGAATTTATTCAAATTACGATATGAGCAAGAGAAACAGCTCCATCGGCTGAAAACGACATTGTGCCCGGTCGACAATTAATACCGATAGTGATATTGCCCGGATGCACAGAGTGGTATTTCGAAAAGCAATAAAAAAACCTGCAAATGATTCATTTGTAGGTTTTTTTATTGTTACGGGTATTATTCAACATGTTCTAACTAGCACATGTCTCAAAAAGTTATCAACTTCTATCCCGTAGCTACTGGCAGGTATAAAATCTTTTTCATCAGGATGCTCGCATAATCTTTTTACCACTAGTCGACTAAAATTGCGTTCTGTCGACTAGGCAGGGCAGGCTGTTTGCGATGTGGGTATTCATGGCTATCCTTGCAACAAAAATCGACAGCCATGAAACAACTTTTACCTCCTATATTTTTTTTCGGCCTTCTACTAGCCGCGTGCAAACCCGGTGCAGAAAAAGACCCTTCGTATCAATTTGAAAAAGGATTTGGTGACTCCAAAGAGCATCCTGTTGGCGTGCCTTTTAGCTGGCCGGCAGGGATACGTCTTCTCGATAAGCCGAATTCGACAGAGGATTGCTTCGAGGACTCAAAGAAAAAGAACCGTTTCCATGGGCATGGCGGTAATGTGCAAATTTGTCTGAATCTTTACAATGAAACCGACGCACCCATTAAAGTGCAACTTCCTCCCGGGTTTATGCTTGTGGCTAAAAGCCTGAGGGTGCAAAATGGTTTTATTGTGACATGGGTGACCATAGAGGTGCCGCCCCGAGAGCAGTATTTTGCGACACTTTACATGATCTGTGCAAACACAGACAGGAGCTCACCCTACAACGACGAAATTGAAGAACAGGCCGTTATCACTGACCACCCGGCGCTCAGGGAGCTTTCGAAGCTGCTCGAAAATAAAAAATGCAACTTTGAGGATTATGGAGGCAAGTATTTAGACCCAGACGCGGTGGCAGCGTCAGATCTTCCCATGCTTGCAGCAAAAAACCTGATTTACGGAAAGCCGATAACCGAAGATGTAAAGGCGAGGATTCTGGCGTTGCCGGAAAGGTAACGTCTGAGAATTATAAATGCGGTTTATCGGCGTAGAATTGGTTACAGAAATAAACTGGCCAGAGGGGATAGTTTTCTTTTTGTGACCTGCCAAACATCGGCGTAATAGTGATCTGCTAGGAGAATTCCTTTGCTTGTCAATTTAGTATTTGATGACCTCTTTTATAACGTCGTGGAAGAGCGGATCTATCATTGAAAATGGCTCGTCGAGCATAAGGAAGGGATGATGCATGTTGGCTAGCAAGAGAAATTCAAAATATTTTAGCATACCTAGCGAGAGAGCTCCAATTCGCTGGTTTTCAAATGATGCTACACCTGGAGAATAAAACAGACGATTTTGAACTTCCCCATCTGAGAATACCATTGCAATAAGGCTACTGACCTTCATATCACGAGGCAGGAAACTCTCCTGAGGCAGATAGGCGATTATTTTACTGGAAATATTTGCCTTTGGTCGGAACGGAATATTGTAGCCTTACCTTTTTGTGAGGTTCAATATTTCCTTGCCTCGAAGTCGCGGAATATAATTGCATTCGTTCGGCTAACCTGTTGAAGGATATATTCGCAATTTACCGCTGCTTCTCTCATTCATCTGGAAATCGTATCAAACTGCAAGTTAGTTGTTAGAAAAATACCATTGATTCAGAATGAAAAAAAAGAAGTTGTCAAAAGAGACAACCTCGAATAATTATATCCACTTGCGTCTGCCTTAAAGCTAAATTCTGGTAAAGATCAAAAGATCATTGGTGTTTTTATTTTTCACTTTGAAGTATTTGTCTGAGACTTCTCTTAGGACATAAGTTTCCTCACCAGGTAAAAATATTGAGAATTCTTTGTCATCGCCATTGTATGACCATCTATACATAGGATCTGTTCCTGCGGGAATAACAATGTTTAAGTTCAACTTACCACTTTTCTGAAGGCTGATATTCGTTAGTAAAGAACTCGTGATCATGGGTTCGGCATCCTTGGCGATGCGCCAAGTTCCAATGAAGTAGTCTGCATTGGCGGATGGTACGTCTATATACTTGCCGGAGCAAGAAAGAATGAAAATCAAAAAATAAAAGAAGCAGTTTTGATAGTGTTCCCATAGGATTAAGCTTAGATTGTTGTCGAAAAAGTTGGTTAAATATGTAGAATGTAACCGGAATAAGACATAGCAAAATACTGGAAATTAGTTAGCGGCAAAGTAGCCTGAGTGAACTTATTGTTGGAAAGCTCTAGGCGGATCAGGGAGGGGATGAAGTGGCACCTGAAATTTAGGTGCTTTCAGTGACCTCGCTGGCGCCCGCAGCCGGACTCCTTTACCTGACCTAGGCTTTTTGCGTTGCACTGACAACTTACTCGGACCTCAATGCATTTACGGGATTGATCAATGCAGCTTTAACCGACCGATATCCAACTGTCACAATCGCAATCAAAAATGTCATTCCGAGCGCGACGATAAAGGTTGTCAGGTTTAGCTCGATATGGTATTGGAAATCGGCCAGGTATTTATCCACAAGCCACCATCCGATCGGAGCGGCAATAACGAAGGCTACTACGAGCAGGTGAGCAAATTGTCTACCGAAAAGCCAGACGATACTTCCCACACTAGCCCCTAACGTTTTGCGAACACCGATTTCTTTGGTCTTTTGGGCGACCATAAAGGAAATGAGGCCATACAAACCAAGGGAGCCAATGAAGATCGCGATGCCGGCGAAGAGCCACATGAGTTGCAATAGGAGCTGATCGGTTTCATAAAAACGTTGCAGGTGCTCATCCAGGAACTGGTAGGAATAAATGTAATCTGGATTGGTTTCGTTCCATGCCTTTTCGATGGAAACCAGCGTTGCGGGCAGCTTTCGGCTGCTTATTTTCAAGGCGCATTGCGTATTATCTGCAGCCTTGGTTGTGAGGCAAACCGGGTCAATTTTCTCGCGGAATGATTTGTTATGAAAGTCTTTCATCACTCCGACGATGATCCCGCTGCGACCATTAATATTCACATTTTTTCCAATTACTTCCTGCGGCGATTTAACCCCGAGCTTTTGAACCGCGGTTTCGTTCAGCAAATACTCCCTCGTGGTGTCGGATGGTACCATGTTGCGGCCTGCCACAAGTTTCAGTCCGAACATAGCGAGGTATTCAGGGTCACCGGTTTTGTAGAAAATGGTAAATTTTTCTTCTTCGGGCCTGCCTGCATACCGGATATTAGTGTCGAAATTATTTTCAGGCGATGCTGGCGGAGCGCTCAAAAAAGCAACTTTCTCCACCCCTGGCAATTGTGAAAAACGCGCCCGCATGGCGCTTTGCTTAGCAGGGGTTGTTTCCGGCACTGACAGTAGCACGATAGCGTCTTTTTTGAAACCCATATCCGCTTCACTATTGAACCGCATCTGACTGGTAATAACAATTGTACCGATCAAGAGCGTCTGCGAAATGGCAAACTGAGTGACTACAAGGCCCTTGCGGATAGAAAAGCCGCCGATCTGGTTCTGAGTGAGCTTCCCTTTCAGTGCCATAATCGGCTGGAAACCTGCCAGTACCAGCCCGGGATATGAGCCTGAAATGAAGGTGACAACTATCAGCAGGCAGGCGACAAAAACGGGTTGATTTATGTCTTTCAGCCAATCGAGTGTGACGCGGGTAGACAGCAGCTCGTTCATAGATGGCAGCGCGAGGTATGCCGCCCCGCTGGCGAGTACGAAGGCAATGAGGGTAATGAATCCTGTTTCGATGATAAATTGCCAGAAAAGCTGCCCCTTCCTGCTGCCCATTGCTTTCCGCACACCGATCTCCTTGCTGCGCCCCAACGCCTGGGCAGTGGCTAGGTTGATGAAGTTGACGCACGCAGTAATGATCAGGAAAAGACCAATCAGCGAAAGCGCAATGAGCTGGCTTTTGGTAATGGCGCCGCCAAATTCCTGGTTCATGTGAATGTCGGAAAGTGGTTGCAGATGAAATTTGAAGGTTTTTGCATCTTTGCTATTGTAGTATTTGGTGGAAATGCCGGCCATGGCTTTGTCTGCCTTCGAAGCATCCGTGCCGGGTTTCAGCAACACATAACGCCTGGGTAGCGCTCAGAATTCCCCCCCAGGTATTGAGCCACGGGGTTGTTTGTTTGATGCTGGGATAAGAGAGATATATTTCCTGGCGGATATCGGTGTTTTCGGGCAAGTTTTTGAGAATACCTGTGATGGTAAAATCAGTTTTGTTGTCCAGCCGGAAGCTCTTTCCAATCGCCTGATCCTTTTTGAAATATTTCTCGGCCAGGCGCTCGGTAATCACAGCGGTATTGGGTTGCGAGAGCGCTGCTTCGGGGTTTCCGGCGATGAATGGGAAATCCAGGATATGAAAAAAATCGGGTTCGGTATAGGCTACCCCGTCATTAAATTTGGGATCGTCTTTGCTAGATGGGAAGGAGATATTCCCGCCGAAGCTGATGAGCATCGAAGCTTTTTCAACGAACGGATAATCGTCGCGCATGGCAGCACCAATGGGCTGTGGCACGCTACCATATTTGCTGACGGTCTCATTGTGCAACTCGGAAGTAACCCGGTAAACGCGATCTGCATTCGCATGGAATTTATCGAATCCGAGGTGGTAATTGACAAGTGAAAAAATCAATATTCCGCAACTCATGCCTAGCGAAAGTCCGAGAACATTGATGACAGTGTAAGATTTGTAACGGGCAAGCGTTCGCCGGGCGACGGTAAGATAGTTTTTGATCATGGCTGTACTGAATGTTTTGGGGGAATAGTAATGCACTTTCTTCTGTGTTTTTTGCCGCGAGATCAACAGACCCGCAGCGCGTCTTTTCAGATAGTAAGGTTTCGCGAATTTGACCGCTTCTAACAAGTATCTTTTTCTGGCGGCGGCCTCACCTACCCGGTTTACGTCGAGTTCGAATTGCTCTTGCATGTCGCCGCCCAGTTCTTCGAACAATTCTGACGGACAAAGCATCCTAAACAATCTTTGAGCAAAACGCGGGGGGAGGGCTTTCTTTTGCTTTTTCATCACTGTGCCGGATTTACTATTGCATACCAGAATTGGTTTCGTATCTCCTGGATTTCGGTCAGCATGTCTCGCCCTGCCGTAGTAATCATGAAAAGCCGCTTTCTTCTTCCTCCCCGGCTTAAGGTGGCGCCGCCCATTTCCGAGGTGACAAAACCTTTTTCTTCGAGCCGGTATAACGCAATATGCACAGCGCTGAGGCTGATGGTGCGATTAGTGCGTTGGCGAAGCTCTTCGGCTATGCTCACGCCATACGCTCCGGCGCCAAGCACGATGACGGTGAGCAGGACCAGTTCTTCAAACTCACCTAAATAGGGTCTTCCCATATTAAAATTATTTTCTTATTATTTGCTAAACAAATAATGTACCAACGGGACTAACCTTGTATAAGGTGTTGATATTAAATTAAATGAGTGATTTTCTTTCCGTTTGGAATGTCCGAAATCGAACGATTAGTCGCCTGACCGGACGAATTGCAGTAAACAACACCAGACGCAAGAGTTGTCCGGGAGCCGGACATCAAAGTGGGGACTTCCCTACATACGGCAGTGAGGGACAAGACAGCACATGCAAGCGCAATACGGACATTTGATATAGCGCCCAGATTTGGACGCTGATGCCTGGTTGCTCTGGGTATTTGTGTTACACCTGTAAGTACCCCGTTTCTCAGACAGTCATTTGTTGGTGAATTTTCTTTTTCACCAGCGATTCCTTCCATTCAAATGGTGTCAAATTGCCCAGTCCTTCGTGTGGTCGTCGCTGGTTATATTCTTCAATCCATTCCGCTGTTAATTGTCTGACCTGATCCAGATCGAAGAACAAATAGGCATCTAACACTGCTTCTCGGTACAATCGGTTAAATCGTTCAATGTAGCCGTTTTGGGTCGGCTTACCAGGCTGTATATACCTGGTTTCAATCCCTTTCTCCTCACACCAGATCGTAAAATCTTTTGAGGTGAATTCTGGCCCGTTATCCGATCGGATCGCCCTTGGGAAGCCTCGGCTTTCGCTGAGCTGATTTAGGGTCCGGATAATTCGTTTGGAAGAAAGCGAAGTGTCCACTTCTATGGCCAGAGCTTCCCGGGAGCAGTCGTCGATCACATTAAACGTGCGGAATTTACGATTGCCAATCATACTATCGCTCATAAAATCGACGCTCCAAATTTCGTTTACCTGGGCGGGCTGCGCTAACGGTTGCCTGACCCGATCAGGTAATCGCCGCTTCCCTTTTCGCCGCTTATTCAGCTTCAAAACTTGATAAATGCGGTGTACTCGCTTATGATTCCATGGCTTACCAGCTCTGCGCAGGTAGGCAAAAAGCTTCCTGAAACCATATGAGGGATGTTTGAAGGCCAAGTCTTGAAGCGACTCAATCACCTCAGAATCATCTTTCTTACTGCTGTAATAGTATTGAGAACGAACAAGGTTAACGATTTTACAGGCTCTGCTCACAGCGATGTCGTACTCGCGAACAATCTCCTCGGTCAATTCCCTTTTTGCGGCAGAGCCCAGCCCTTTTTTGCGAAGATCTCTTTCAAAATCTGATTATCAAGGCTCAGGTCGGCAAACATCTTTTTCAAGCGCGAATTCTCTTCCTCCAAGTCCTTCAACCGTTTGACGTCAGATGCTTCCATCCCGCCATACCGGCTCTTCCAGTTGTAAAAGGTGGCCTCAGAGATACCATGCTGCCGGCATATTTCCTTAGTCGGAATGCCAGCTTCCTGTTGTTTCAGGATCGAAACGATCTGTGTCTCTGTAAATCTCGTCTTCTTCATCAGTTTAAAATTAAGGTTTAATCTCTAATTTCAAACTGTCTGTTTTTTAGGGACACTTACAATATGAATAAATATCTCGCCCTATTTTGAAAAAATATTCATTTTTTCGTCATAAATGGGGCTTTGTATATTTAAGAAGTTCAGCACACTGTGAAACACGTGATTCTGCGATAACATCTTATTTTGTTTGAGTCGTCTCGAACCATCTGACAACCATACAATAAAAGGAATCGCATATTGTTCCTTGGGAGCTATACTTAAAGGAAGCCCATGCATATACAGGTTTTTTTCTCCTAGCGACTCGCCATGATCCGAGATAAAAATCATAGTACTATGGTAGTCGTTAAATTGTTTCAGATCTTCAATTACTTTTGATAAGATATAATCTGTATAAACGATAGTGTTGTCATAAGCATTTACCAGCTCGTCATGAGAGCATTTGCCTAACTCAACACTATTGCAAACCGGCTTAAATACCGTAAATTGCGGAGGATATTTTTTGCCGTATGTTGGACCATGACTTGTACTGGTATGTAGTACTACCAATATCTTGTTCTTTTTGCTGGCTCTAATTTGCTCTTTTAATCCATTCAAAAGAACTTCATCGTAGTTGCATCCTTCGCCTTTGCAGCTGGCCATCAAAGCATTCTTTTCGTGATACTCCTTTATGTGAACAGGCGGTTCTCCCCAGTTTGTTGTTCTCCAGATGACGTCAATATTATTTCTATACAAATAATTGGGCAAAATCTCATATAATTCGTCAGAGCTGCTATGTTCTAAAATCCCTTTTACGCCGGCGGTGGTATAAGTTGCGACAGAAGTGGCATCAAAATGGAATAAATTGGGAATTTTGGAAAGAATTGGATTGGTGTTTTTCTTGTATCCATATAAAGAAAAATTCTGGCTTCTTGCCGACTCACCTATGACCAGGACTACAATGGATTTCTGATCATCCTTTATAGTAGCATCGGGTAATAAAATTTCCTTTTCGTTCTTTTTATGCTCGTGTATGTAGAAACGTGAGGTATTTACTACATAGGACCAAGGCATGGACAGGCCAATTAATTCTTTTGCATTTTTATCAACCCATAGCCAATTGCGTGCATTTGCAAATATTAGCGCAACGAGAAATATTGTAGTTAGCGAAGTATTGATAAAAAAAATCTTCCAACTTGGATTTGTTAGTTCAATTTTGACTATGTAGACACTTGGGATAATGCCCATAACTATCAAGTAAGTAAATAATTTTACGGAGAGAAAACTTACGGACTCGTCATATTTTGTATTGAGTACATTTCCAATCATACTTTCGTCAAGTATGATACTGTAAGTGTTAATAAAATAGATAGCTAGCGAGTTAATTATAAACAATATAGCTAATAAAAATTTCCCAAAGGCGCGGAAGAGAGAGAGGAATAGATAGAAAGCAAAAGCATTTGCAACCAACGCTGATACAATCAAACTGCTGACAAGGATAATGCCATTCAGGCTAGTATAATCAGCATTAGTAAATACAAATCTGAAAAATGGATAATAGAAAAATAGAAAGTTTATGAAACTCGCAAATAGAACAAAATGAATTATTTTTAATTTACTTTTTGGCATATTTGTAAGCGATTTTTGATATTGAAATAATCGAAATAGTTATTGGTAAATACAAAATAGTTAAATTCTCATTGATGGCTCTAATTGCTAGCACCACACAAGAAGCCAGGAGTAATACGACAAAGATCGGATCGTATTTTGTGTTGTCAACCCAGATCCAGATTTTGTATTTTTGGTCGATAAGAATACCCGAAAGCCCACAGATGTAACCAATAATACAACCAATAATAACATCTAACGGATAATGTGCGCCAACACCCACTCTTGTAAAAGCCAGAGCCAAGCCTGTGGAAAATATAAAAGCTATGCACAGAACTTTATGGTGTCTGTTTTTGGGTAAAAATGCAAATAAAAGAACTGTTAGTATTGTGAAGATTGTGATTGCGTGTCCAGAAGGTAAACTATTGTGCCCTGATAGTGCGCCACCAATAATCACAAAACTACTGTTGTCAAACGATGCGGCAGGCCTTGGAATCTGGAATAAGTTCTTCGGGACTATGCAGAGCATAGGTGATAAAATGGTAGCTATTATTAAAGGCCCCCAAATTTTAGGTGCATATAAAATGAAAATAGTCAGGAATGACAAAAAAAACAACGTATCTCCAACCTGCGTGAGATTATATATCAGGTTCGGTAATTGTGATAATTTTGAATTGACAGCATAGAAACACTCCTTTTGGATTCTTATGTATCCGGTGGCGGATAAAGCACCTTTAAGATAAAGAAATATAGTGATAGATAGGAGGGAAAATGCCGGTAAAAACAATGAAGAAGGTTTTACCTTAGAGTAATTATTAATAACTTTGGTATTTATTAAATTTTTTCTTTCTGAATTTATACTTAAGAAATTATCCAACATGTACGTTGTCATTAGGTTCTTGGAGGATTTGCCAGGTTGATCGTACATTTTAGCTTACACAAAGTTTCGATGGGTGGTGGGCTCGTAGGGGGAGCTAGGGGTGCTCTTCAGCATGACCTTTTGCCGGTTAGTATGATTGACGTGTTGTTCTTTAAAGGATTGGTTTCAGGCGCATTACAAGTCGATACTCATCTTCATTCTGACGCCCCATTTGGATAGATCCGGACGGTTGGTTAAATAGGTGAACCTTCGGACTACGTCCACTCTCAAAAATTTGAATATGTTGGATACCCCAAGCCCCCCTTCGATATAGGGTACCTGGCCGAGGCTACCAGAGAGCCGGTTTCCCTCGGGCGTGGAAGGCAGAAGGATTAGGTTCGAATGATACCCGGGCAGGCTAGATCTATCTAAGGCTCCGGATAATAGCTTAACCGTCAATATTTCCCTTAGTTTCAGCTTTTTGATGAGCGGGATCTTGTTGAAAAAAAAGCCATTAAAAGAATGTTGAATGTGCAGGCTTGCATAACGGTTGCTGATAAACTCCAGATTGTTCATCAGGTTATACGACTGGAGTTGGTTGGAATAGGACTGGTTGGCCCGATGAATGGTCAGCAAAGGAAAAGGCAATGAACCTAAGACCATTCCCGCCTCTGCCGTAACATCGGAGAACCCAAGCTGTGAGAGAAAAAAACGTTTGGAGGCGTTTAGTGTAAACCGTTGGTAGTTGTATTGACCTCCCATAAGGCCCTTCATGCCGAAGGCAGCCCGGAGCGTGTAAACGGGGTAGCCATTGATGATAGGCCTGCGATAACGTTTTCCCTGGAAAAAGGTCTCATGCGGAGCCCATCTGAGCTCGGAATAGATTTCGGACGTTGCGAGTTGATCTACCCTCAGACGGGTGTTGTTTTGTGGGGCAGATTCAAAGACCAGGATGCCTGCGGGCGCGATTTTCTGGTTGCGATACCCGAGTCTGAATGCCAGGTGACCAGTAGTTTCGTGAAGGTATTCGAACTGCCATTTTTGACTGTACCACATCTTATTGTTGCTCCCTCTGCGGAAAGAAAGTAGGATATTGTCTTCCGCCAGGAAGCCAAGCTCCTGTCCGGGGATCTGGATATCGCTGTTATAACGGATAGAGACCGAGCGGACCGGAAACCGGTAAATGGAGCTATCGTTCAGGGATACGGTCATTCCCAAGCCATATTTTGTTTGCTGGTCCCTGGTTCCATACGCCAGGTATCCGTCCAGTACTACCTTTCGGCTAAAGAGCTCGGATGTTCGAGCCCCAACTTTTAGCCTGGAACCCTCTACGGAGTTGAAGCTATAAAAGGAGGAGAATGGGCCAAATTCGAGCGGCCCCAAGGGTGCATATCCGGAAAGGGCAAAGGCTCCCAGTGCCATCGACTTACGGAAAGATCTGGAATGTTTAAGACTATCGACATTGTTAAGTGCCTGTTGGTCGATGGCTGAGAGCTGCTCTGGGCGGTCGATCTCCCCGGCGACGGCACCTTCTTTTTTTACATAGCTTTCCAAGGCATAGGGATAGTTCCCTCTCTGGGCGTAGCCATCGATGATGTAGGTCTTTTGGCCAAACATGCCGATCCCGTCTTTGAATATACCAAGTTGCATCGACATCGTGCTCCGGCTCAGGTAATACCGCCCCGTCATTTCGGAAAGGTACTCGACAGACAGTTTGAGGTCATTGAGCCAATTGATGTTTGCTTTTTCACTGATCGTAAAGTCTGCACGTTTTACCGCATAAGTTCCGTCCAGTGTAACGTAAAGAAATCCTGTAAGGAGCGCATCCTCCTTGTTACGGGGAACGACATTGACCTTTATCAATTGGGGCCGGACGTTTTTGATCGTATCCTGCAAGTAATATTGGTAAAACAGGGGGGCCGTTTGGGCAATCGGACTCAGAAAACGGCGGTTGCCGAGGGTGATGTCGGCATCGTAGAGGTCCGGCTCTCCATAGATCTTTTCCAGGAACTCGTCAAAGCCGTCTTCATCAAGGTATTGGTCGATGCGTGACTGGTTCTGGCCGAGGATAATGGGTTTGGTTGCCTTCTGTTCTTTAAAAGCATTCCAGGTGCTTTTTTCGTGCAGGTATACCGGTACCAGGGATTTACCCGCCACCCCGGAGGTATCCATCCCGGTTTTCAGGAATGGGTATTTGCGAAGCAACCAGGACTGGGAGGCTTTGTCCTTGGCCAAGGCCAGCGACATGGTGAGTTTCTCATATTTTTTAAACCCATAATCGTCCCTGGTACGCGCGTTATTGCTGTCCCTGCGGGCGATGACCTGCCTTATAAGCTCGACGGCGGGATTATTTTGGTTTCGATACCTTTTGCGTTTGCTGCTAACGGTCACCTCCTGGAGGCTGTTCGGGTCCTGCGAAAGAAAGATCGCTAGATTTGGGGCCATAGAGCTATTGAAAGGATAGTTTATTGTCTGATAGCCGACGGCGGAAAGTCTCAGGCTACCAGCGGCTTGGTGGGACCAGAAACGGAATCTGCCCAATGAGTCCGTAATGATGCCTCCGGAAGCGATGCCTGCAAACTGTACGGTAGTATAGGCAAGCGGCTCCCGTGTGTCTTTGTCCGATACGACGCCCGACACAAGGATGGAGCCTTGCTGTCCTATCGATGGGAAAGCCGCGAGCAGCAGCAGACCCGTGTAAATTACTTTGAAAATTTTAGACACCATTCCTCGGTTACTAGATGTATATACGTGTGTTTCATCGTAAACCTGCGGCCGGCTTTGCATCCGTTGCGCTGCAAAAGGCGGTGAAGCATTAAGTCAAAGTAAAATCATGCTTAAAATTCGGTCGCCAAAAGAATGACCAACACGTCAACAATCGTGACAAACTTGGTTTGCCATCCGGGTCTTTTGCATCGGTTCAGCTACGAGGGCTATCGCTAGGGGAGCTGCAATGGCGCCAGGTGACCAACGTCGTTAGTCATCGGTAGCGCCGTATTGCTCATTTAATTTTTCACTGGAATGGAGAAATGTTTTCCTTTGGAAGAGACCTTTGATAACTGACGATTAGGGTTTTGGAAGTTTAACTTGTTGCCTTTATAAACAGGTTCCAACGGAGCAGGAGAAGGTAGAGTCTGAGGCAGGTAGACGAAATGGGAGTATGGCCTTAAAACCAGCGTTATTAGATGTATAAGTATTTGTTATTTGCCGCGCTAGCGATAGGTGGCTTGGAAAAAGCGTCCGGTCAAACTCAGACACAGCAGTATGATGTCTTTCATGACGACCGGTGTGTGGGAAAGATGCTCGTTACAAAAATTAGCGATGGACGAAAATGCGTTTTTAAGCTGACTTTCAGTGCGGCGTTGAGCCTGCTGATAAAGAATGTATTTATCGAAGGCATGGAGGAGGCGTCTTTCGAAAATGGTGTACTGGTCTACTCGAAGGTCATGCGAAAAGTGAACGGCAATGTTAAAACAGACAAGCACACGAAAAAAGCAAACAATGCTTATATAGCCTACGAGGGGGATACCAAAACAGTGATCCCGTTGAGTGAGATAAGGTCGAACTTTTTCACTTTGTTGTTTGCCGAACCGGTTAATGAACCGACAACTTATTCCGACTACGTTCAAAAGGAATTAACACTGGTCAAAACGGCGGCACACATTTACCAGGTTACGACGAAAAACGGGCATTTCAACCGGTATAGCTACGTCAATGGCGCATGCTCGATGATTGAAGTGAGCACGCTGATGCTGACCCTTATGTTAAGACGCCATTAGGCAAGAAAGGGAAGGCCTATTGCTTGCCGGCTTACCGATAGCGTTCGTGTTATCGGCAAAAACATTAAAAGCGACCTCTGATAAATGCATAGAAAACTTTACATAAGTATCGCCCGCCAGTTGTGCGGTGAGGCAAACGAGAATGAAAGTGCCTTGATACAACAATGGTGTAAAATGAGCTCAGCCAATTCTAGGTTATACGATAAGCTTCGGCTTGTCTTGACCAAAGCCGAGCAACTGCCTGGCGTAACGCCCTTCAATACTGAAAAGGCATGGCAAAACCTCGCCGGGCAAATACACGGCGCACGCGAAGATACAGACTAGACAGCAACGCGTCTTACGAATTGGCCGCTCCCTGATGATTCAAATACGCATTTGAACACGGCTCTGTCGGGTTGATCGTCTTTCCTTATCATGTCTTCGATCTGCAATTTAAGGTACTGGGCCATTACTGGCCTCCCATTCGTCGCAGAAAGAATTACAGGTTACAAAATCCACATTCTGCCCTTTCAGTTTTAAGAGCAAATTTTCAAATTTTGTTGTCAGTTTTTGGGAATCAGGGCATTTTACATAAGTGGGAAGTTTGTAACTGCTCAAATCTGCAAACTCCCATGGATGGAAATATAGCGTCAAATTACCCCGCTTTTTTAATGTAACCCTACTTAGCCATAGATACATGCTTAGCGGTAGGTTTTTAAAAGACAGCCAAAACAATGGGAGTCGTAACCAGGGGGTAGCCGAGCATGGCAATTGTATGAGTCCGTCGATCAAATGCGGATCGGCAGACCGGCCGAGCATATTATAGCGGCCGGGCAACCAAATCGGGTTGATGGACGAGTCGTAACGAAACCCCCACTTTTTGAGTAGCGATCTGTCTATCGGTTTTAGACGGGGCATACGAAATCCATGAATGACTTGCCCGGTTGCTGCTTCGAGAATCCTACGCGAGTGAACGATGTCGCTCTCGCGGAATGTCCGGGTGTGTGAATGAAAGAGCGCATGGGAGGCGATTTCGTGTTTTTGGGAGAGCCGGCGGACCAGGTCGGGGTGCTTGTCGGCAAAATTTCCAGTCACAAAGAACGTAGCCGGGACGTTGTGCCGGCTCAGTACCTGGAGTACGGCTTCCAAACCCAGCAGGGTTACCTGCATTTGATCCGCCTCAGGTACGTTCTGGTTGAATTCTTCCGGGATGTCGAACTCCTCGAGATCGAAGGTAAGCATTACGAATGCGTTTTGCATAGGCTAATGGGGACGATTATTTTTATAAAATTTGCCGCTTCCCGCAGCAGGACTTTGATGCTGAAATCAGTAAAGATCACCGAAGGCTTGACTGACACATCCAGCCCATGTATTTCGAATCCTTTTTGGAGTAAATTGAAGATCAGCTCTATTTCAAAAATAAATGTATTGGTACGGGTTGCGAGCAGCTGCGGCAGTACATCTTTGCGAAAGCCTTTAATGCCAGCTTGCGTGTCGGTTATGTGTTTGTCCAGGAGAAATCTGTTCAGTACCTGCAGGACCTTGGAGACAAGCCTTCTTTTCAGCGGCAGCTTTTTGAAATAGCTCTTCCTACGATTACCATATACAAAGGCGCATTGGGGATTGTCCTGGAAAATTCTGGCCATTTCGACAATCGGATCGGTGCCGAAAGGAAAATCGATGTCGGTATACATGATTATTTCGCCCCTGGCCATGGCTGCCCCTTTCCGAATCGCGGCCCCCTTGCCTTCGTTAATCACACTGTCCAGCAACGTAAGGTTCGGGATGCCCCTCAGGGCAGGGATATTCATGAGCCTCAGATTAGCGGAGCCGTCGTTGGAGACGATATATTCAATCGGTGTGCCCGGTAGTTTTGTTTCGAGCTCACAAACGGCGTCTACAAGTATTTGCCACCAGCCCGGCAGCGGATTGTAGCAGGGCAGCACAATGCTGATGCCCGGCCTAGTTTTGGTTTTCATGTTGATGAAGCAGTAATTGTATTTGTAAAACCACCCATACCAGCACGCACGGGATCACTTTGATCAGATAAGGTTCAAAAAAGTTGTGGCGCAGCGCGGGCGGATAGATGTCGGTAGGCGCCAGAATGCAGAATACAAATACCAGCACGATCAATGTTTTCGACCAGGGCGCTAGTTGTTTGCGGTTGACGATGTGAAATAACACCACCCCGGGAATGGCGATCACATAGGTGGGCGACTCGGCTGCATGGTTGAATAAGATCACCCAAAGTGAAGCGTAAGCCAGCAAAAGCAGACGTTGCCGGAGTGTGCGGTATTGATTACGAAACAGGCAAAGTAGCCAGGTAATGCCGAACAATACCACACCTGCCAACTGAACTTTGGCGACGCCGCTCTGTGAGAAAGACGGCCACCATACTTTGATCAGGCCCAGGATCGAAAATCCGTAGTTCACCGCATGGTCGGCAACCAGAATGCCATGCCAGTCTTTGTAAACCTGCGCGAAATCATCCAATCCGGTGACAGGCAATGGCAAAAGTGCCAGTACCACCGCCCACAGCACCGAGTAACTGATATATTCTCTTTTTTGCGGGTAAAAAAGGAACATTCCCGCATAAACCAGGCCATAACCCTTGATGCAGAATGCCAGCAGCGGGAACAGTGCTGCCCAGCGTGTCTCTCCATTTTCCAGCAGGGTAAACGTAAGCAGGCCCGCCGCGACGATCAGCGGGTTGGTTTGTTGGCCATGGAGTGAAGTCACCAGCTCGAAAAGAATAAACCACCAGAAGAATGCCTTGTCGGTGTGACGGAGTGGCAGACTGCGGATCGCATAGAACAGCGCCAGCGAGCAGCAGGCTAGCCAGAGCACCAGGCTGACCGGCAATGGGAGCAGCGAAAAAGGTGCGAAAAGAATACAAAAAGATGGGTTGTAGAGGAACAGGTCGAAGTACTCGTTAGGATATTCCAGATGCAGGTTCTGGTGCGCGACAAGGTGCCCGAGCGCCGCCCTGAAAATCTGGAAATTATTGTACTTCAACGGCCCTCCTGCATAGTGCTGAATGGCAATAATCACGCTCAAAAGTAGGTAGACACCCAAAATTATTTTTGGACGCGACAGGAAGTCGGAGACTTTTCTGATCAACATGGATTTACAGGTAATTCAAAAACTAAAATTTTCTTCCGGGCTTAGTTCCTTCGCGGATTGGCCGTTCTTGCTTGCCAGCTGCTTGGTCTTCACGCTTGCCAGTGCCGCGGAAGCTGCCAAACCGCCAGCTGAATGTTAAGGTCAATGAGCGGTTGTAATACCGGTTGGCACTGTTGCTTTGAAAGCTCGGGGCAGTTGCAATGCTTTTTTGCAAAAAGTTACTGCGCAGAAAATTATTAACCCCCAGTGTTAGGCTTGCTTTCTTATCCAGGAGCTCTTTTTGGACAGAGAAGCTATAAGAATAGTCTGCCGAATTTCGTCCCTGCAGGGTTACATAACCATTACTATAGTCTCCCGAGAACTGGATGGTATATCCCCGGGGGAGTATATACGAACTGTTTAGTGTATACGCGTAAAAGATCGCGTCATTTTTAACGTTCAGCGCGCTGCTGGAAAACCACACGTGGTAAATTTCAGCGCTCGTACCCATTGTCCAGCTGTTGCTGAGCTGCATATATATATTTACATTGGCGCCCAGGCGCTTGTTCGACGCAATATTTTGCGAGGTTGTGTAGGAGATGCCAAGACTGTCTACGCGGCTCAGTTGTTCGATGGCATTACTGTTGGCGTTGCCATAGATGCTGCTGTTTAGCGCCAGGCCGGAAGGACTGTTATAGGAATGTGCTAGTTCCAGCATCCGGGTGACTTCCGGCCTTAACCGGGGATTTCCGGCCGAAACGTTGCGGGGGTCGCTGGCATTGACATAGGGATTTAAGTCCCATATCCAGGGGCGCCGGATGCGCTCGGTGTAGTTTAGTTTAAAATCGTGCTGGTCATTGAGTTTTCTGGTAATAAGCATGTTGGGGACAAAGTTGCCGAATGTCGCCTTAAAGGAAGGGGAAGGCCCTGCGAAATTGCCGCCAAGGTGCGTGCTCTCATAGCGGAGCCCGGGCCGGAATCCCCAGCCGCCCGGCGTTTCCAGTTTGAAGCTAAGGTAGGCTGCCAGGGTATTTTGAAAGTAGGCCATGCGGTCAGAGCGGAATGGCACCTCCTGCAGCGGGCCGCCTGGATTGTTGTGGTTGTTAAGAACGGTGAAAGAGCTGTTTGATTCATTCCTTGCGAAACGCAAGCCGGTTTCGATCAATTGCTTGCCGGATTCGCTCAGGGGATGCCCGTAGTCGACCTGGAAGCTAAGGTCATGACCCGAGCCTTTATTGGGGCTTTGCTCCCTGAAATGGGGTCCCCCGTCAAGGCGGAATTGTTCAGTCACATAACCTGATTTGTCGTTGGAACGGCCGTAATTGCCGACCAACCGGAGATTCTGTTCTGGCCGTTTGAATTTTTTCTCATAATTGAGCGAAAAATCTACCCAGCCGAAATTTCCATTCTGGTAACTTTTTTGATTATACTCCGTTCTTTCAACCCCAGTGGTATACAAGTTGTAAAGGCTGGCCTGTTGTGGCCAATGTCCTTTCCAATAGGAGATTCCGAGTCCTACCTTCTGTGAAGAATCCGGCGTGAATTCAACGTTGAAGTCGCCGTAGACGCCCTTATCCTTTTGAATAGCATCTGAGCGCTGGATCAGCTCGCCGATCTTGACGCCGCCAGCTAATGATGACCGTTCCAGCATAGAGACGTTACGCTGGCGTTCCTGGCTGCCATTTAAGGTAAGCCCGAATGCAAATTTGCCACTGGATAGATTTACGGCGCCGTTCATGGATTGTTCCAGGTTACCGCCGCTCAGGTCAATGCTGCCATTGGTCCCTTTCATTTTCTTTTTGGTAACGATATTGATGACACCCGCGGCGCCTTCGGCCTCATACTTGGCGGAAGGAGAAGTGATCACTTCGACCGATTCGATCGCACTGGAAGGAATCAATTTAAGCGCCTCTTTGAGGTTTTTGGCCAAAATCCCTGAGGGCATGCCGTTCAACAAGACTTTAATGTTGGAATTCCCCCTCAATTTTACTTCTCCGTTGGCGCCTACGGACACCATTGGGGCTTTCCGGAGCACATCGGACGCGGAGCCGCCTTTATTGCCGATGTCGGCGGAGGCATTATACACCAGTTTGTCACCCATGTTCACTATCAGAGCCTTTTTGCCTGTGATGGTGATTTCGCCTAACGTACTGGCCTGTGCCTGTAAGTAAATTGTTCCCAGGTCGATTACCCTGTTTGCCCCGACAGTCAAGGTGGTTGACTGGTAGGTTTTGTACCCTACATAAGACAGGATAAGTACATAGTTGCCCTTTCCCTCGGTAAATAGTTCAAATGCGCCTTTTTCGGAAGTTAATGAACTGGCTACAATCGAACCATCGTTTGCCTTCAAGGCAACGGTCACAAATTCCATCGGATTCTTGGAGGAAGAATCTGCCACGCTTCCCCTAATTAAAAAGCCCTTATCAACCGCCGGATTCTGGGCAAAAGAAGCAGTTGCGGCGATCCAAAGTCCTATAAAGGTTATACACCATCGGTGTCTTCTGTTGTTAAACATTTCTCTGAGTTTATTCGGTAATTCTCAAAGAAAAATGTTCCTCAGCTGCGGCTAAAATGTAAATGAGCAACCTCATGGTTTTGATGACTAACAACGTTTGTCATCTATTCTTGCCGGATAGGGGGAAAAAGCAGAATTTTGAGCGTTCGATACAAAAGTCAGTTATATGTCAGAGAAAAGGAAATGGTATTTTAGCGTGTATGTCCAGGAAGGTGGATTCTTCGTTGCCATGTTCATTCTGACCATGTTGCACGAATGGATAGAAGTAGATACAGTAATCGGACTTTTAAAAGGGCTGGCTTTCTTTCTCATCCTTTATCTGCAGGCGCAATTGCATCGGTTCTTTATACTTCCGCTGATGCTTAAAAAGCAGTATGGCATGTATACGATAGTGAGCATCGTTACAACATTGGCGGGAGCGCTACTGCTTTATACTGCCAACTACTTTTGGCTTGCTCCCGCTTTTTATTTCGAGGACGGTTTTCTCATTTCGTTTATTTACCATTTTGTTATTTGTACGGTTAGTACCATTACCATTATGTCATTTTCCCTGGCCCGTCAATATTCCATAGCTGTGCAGAACCGGTACCATGACCAGCTACTGCTTAGTGAAATGAATATCAAGTTCCTGCATGCTCAGTTGAATCCCCATTTCTTTTTCAATATGTTTAATAACCTCTATGGTGTGAGCCTGACCGAACCGGCGAGGGTGCCTGAGCTTATCCTGCAACTGTCCGGGCTGATGAGATATCAATTAGAAAACGGCACAAAATCGACGGTAAGTATCCAGGAGGAAATCGAATTCGTTCGCAACTACATTGTTATGGAAAAGGAGCGGGTCGGCAATAGGTGTGCCATCTCCTTCAATACCCCCCCGGATAGCTCACTACTCAGCAGTTACCAGATCGCGCCTTTGATCCTGATTACCCTGGTAGAAAATGCATTCAAGCATAGCCTGACCGTTACGGCAACCTGGTTTATCGATATCACCATTGAGATGAAGGATCACCGGTTGATACTCGATATACAGAATTCGCTACCGGACTTATCTTTGAAACAGGACTCCACTGGTATTGGGCTGAAAAACATTGAGCAGCGCCTGGAGCTCCTGTACAAAGGGCAATATAGTTTTCTTACCGCTGCTGACCAAGACAGCTACCGGACAACCTTGATATTGCAGCTAAAGAATTTTTGAACTATGGAGCCATTGCGTTGTATCATCGTTGACGATGAAGAGGGTGCACATCGGGTAATCGCACACTACCTTCATGACATTTCATTCCTAACCCTTTGCGGTTCATTCTACAACGCCCTTCAGGCAATGGATCACTGTTATAGTAATCCCGTAGATGTTATTTTTTTGGATATCAACATGCCAGGGCTTTCAGGTATGGAAATGTTGGCCGCCATGTCACACCCGCCGTTGGTTGTATTGACTACCGCGCACAGTCAATATGCCCTGGATAGCTACAAGTACCAGGTAGTGGATTACCTGGTGAAACCCATAGAACTGCCCAGGTTTATGGCGGCTGTCGATAAGGTTCTCATCCGTTACAGGCCTGTCAGTCCGGCGGGGCATGGGGCCGGCGGCCGGACCGCAGCATCGGATTTCTTAATGTTGAAGGTGGACGGGAATATTCTTAGGGTCGAGCTTGAGCATATACTCTATGTCCAAAGCTGGGGAAATTACGTCCGGGTTTATACCACCGAGGCGACCTATCTGAGTCCAATAACAACCACTGAGATAGAGAATAAGCTCGATAAGGCGCGTTTTATGCGTATTCATAAATCCTATATAGTTGCATTGAAGAAGATACAGAAAATTACCGGTGGACAGGTTCAGTTGGACAAAAGCGTCACATTGCCGATCGGGAACACTTATCGACGTGAATTGATTGAAGTACTTCAATAGGAAAGGTGTATTGGCTTCTGGCCACCACTAGGAAACGGATATTGCGTATGCGGTTTATGGCCTGCACGACAAAAATGAAATTGGAAAGACTTTCAAAATCAAAATGACCAATCAGGTTCGTCATTGAAAACAACGAGTTTGTCATTTGATTGCTCAGTTGGCCAAGGCGATTACTTACTTTGTATTAGGGAATCAGATCTAGTTAACGAGAATGGGATGCGCTCCCTCTCACGAGAAAAGCTTTTTAGATAATCTACTACTATGCAGAAAAATTCTTCGGCAGAAGGTGGCGACACCACTTCGTCTACAAATATTGCCAGCTTATGGCTGCGCCTAGGTCTGGGTGTTGCTATGCTCCCTCACGGATATGAAAAATTGACTCATTTCGCTGAGCTAAAGAACTCTTTCATGAGCTTTCTAGGACTGAGCGATCCTGTCTCGCTGGCACTGGCCATTGGAGCTGAATTGTTTTGTTCCATCTTGCTTGCGATAGGACTGTTAACACGGCTTGTACTCATTCCACTTATCATAACTGCGTTCGTAATTGTTTTTGTAGCACACCGGGGGGATATTGTCGGCGAAGGAGCCGCAGGTTTCTTGTTGTTAGTCGGCTATATCACTTCTCTGCTGCTGGGAGCGGGTAAGTATAGCGTGGATGCTGTCATTTCTAAGAAGACAGACCATCGGTTTTCTTTCTAGCCATTTCCGGCGTTGCAACCACTCTTAGATGGATTCTCTATTACCGGGCTATCAAGCTTGGGCCCGTTTTGGCAATAGTCTTATTTGATAAAGGATTGATTTCCAGTGTACTGGCCGGAATGATCACTGCTGGGTTTGCCTTTTGGATTAGAATTTGATAACTTGCGGTATCATACTATATGATCCTGTTCTTCTTCCCGCCCCTCAATTGGCGTGGATTTTTTTTCAATATGGCCTTATCAGGCCCGCAAGTATAATCCAAAATGAGTGATAATCTCAACTTCCTTTTTTTAGGCAACACCCTCATGTCCTGGGCCCTGGCCATCTCACTTCTTGTTATACTCTTTATTGTCATCAGACTGTTCCGTTCTGTGGTGATTAGAAGGGCGAAGAAGTGGTCCTTAAAGACCACCACATCTTGGGACAACTTTTTGATTGAAATGATCGAATCTTCGGTGGTGCCGGTATTCTATATCGGGTCGTTTTACCTGGCATTTTCGATGCTGACAATGCCCGCGAACATTAACCGGGTCCTCCACATTGCTTTTCTGATCGTTGTCACCTTTTTCGCCCTCCGGATTGTGAGCTCGGCTTTTAAGAAGTTTGTGCTTTCTTTCATCCATCATCAGGAAAACAGCGAAGCTAAGCAAAAGCAGGCAAGCGGGCTTATCCTGATTGTGAGCATAGTCATCTGGATTATCGGGTTCATTTTTATGATCGATAACCTGGGCTACAACGTCACCTCGCTGATCGCCGGGCTGGGGATCGGTGGTATTGCCATCGCTTTGGCTGCGCAGACGATCCTGGGCGACCTGTTCAGCTATTTCGTTATTTTCTTCGACAGGCCTTTCGAAATCGGTGATTTTGTAGTGATCGACGACAAGTCGGGGATCGTCGAGTATATCGGGATTAAAACGACCAGGCTACGGACTTTGGGCGGCGAGCAGCTTGTTTGTTCCAATACCGACTTGACAAACGCCAGACTGCACAACTATAAAAGGCTCCAAAAACGGCGCGTGCTGTTTTCGCTGGGCGTTACCTACCAGACTACGCACGAAAAACTGGAATTGATTCCCCGGATTCTAAAGCAGATCATCGAATCCAAACCATATATACAGTTCGACCGCGCGCATTTTTCCGGCTACGGGGATTTCAGCCTCAATTACGAAATTGTCTACTATGTGATGGATGCAGATTACACACTGTATATGGACCAGCAGCAATCCATTTATCTTGATATCTATCGTATTTTCGAGCAGCACGGGATCGAATTCGCATATCCGACCCAGACATTGATTCTACAACCCGAAACCGGCCAGTCATTACAGGGCTCAATGGAATGAGGTCTATTTACAGTCAAGAAGCGCCGTTCCCAGTTCAATCGCCTTCTTTTTGTTGACCTCACCGTCGCTGCTTACGTCCACGGTAATAGCCAGCTCAACGCCTTTGTCGAAAATGTACAACCTGTTTTCAAATGAATTCCAGGCCGCAGCCTGGCCAAGGCCGGGCACGTCGCTGTAACTTCGGGCCACTTCGGCGAAAACCGAATTCAGCGAGCCAGCCGTAGATTTCTGCGTTTCTTTGCTTAGCCTCATCTCGTCAAGCTTTTTGACTTCCGCATTGACTTTGGCATTGTCACTTTTGCCGTCTATGGCTTTGTCTAACTGTTTTTGAGAGGCCGCGAGTTGTTCTTCGGTCGGGGCGCGGTGGGAGTTTTTGAAATAGTCCAGCGTCACTTCTTTCATGCCGTGCAATTCGACCAGATCATTTACCGGCACCAGCCTCTCGCTTCCTAATATGGACATCGTTTTTTTGCGTCCGCTTTTCCACGAGTACTGCATGCTGTGGTAATCGCTGTTTTTCATCACCCGATTGTAGTTCTGCTTTGCCTGGTCCTTGGATTTTCCCGCCACGGCTGCGGCCTTTTCCAGGGGGAGAAGGCTGTTGAGCCGGTCTTTGTATGCCAGCAGGCAGCTGGCTGTTTTTCCTTCGATGGCGTTTTTAGAGGAACTTTCGCTGTTGGCGCTTTCACTTTTTGTACAGGCAGTGATTGACACAGAAACTGTCAGTAATAAAGACAGAATAGATTTTTTCATGGCTAAAAGATTGGATATATCCTATAATTTGACAAACTCAACGCGCCGGTTATTTGCCCGGCCTTCAGCAGTTGCATTGTCGGCAATCGGCTGGGATTCTCCCCGTCCATCCGTATCAATGCGTGCTTCATCAATATTCCAGTTAGTGACCAGCGCAGCTTTCACGGCGGCCGCCCGTTTGCCCGACAGTGTAAGGTTACTTTGATCATCGCCTTGACTGTCGGTATGCCCGGTCACCCGGATTTTGACCGCGGGGTTATCCGTTAGGGTTTGTCCGATTTCTTTCAAAATCGCATAGGAAACCGGCTTGATCACGTCCGAATTGGTGTCGAAAAGTATCCCGCTTGTAACAAATTTGCCCTCTGTCAGCAGTTTGCTGCGGGTGTCGGGAAGGCCGGAGGCAACGCGCAGATCGGTCACAAACACTTCACGGTCTTTTACATAAAAGGTGTTGGTTTCAAAAATCATCCGGTAGTCGGCTCCTGGCTGAAATGCGCGCGGAATGTCCCAAACTTTGGTTTCATCCAGGTACACCCGCAGCCGCGCTTTCTGCCTCCATACCGATACCTTAACGAAAGGCTTTTCCGGCGTGTGCCAAAGATCAGTCGTTTTGGTATTGTTCAAAATTTCGCTCGGGTAGGAGTTCATAACAGCTATGCCCGTACTTCCAACAGGATCCAGTGTCACCGTCACCTGATTGGCGTAGTGGCGGGACAGTATTTCAGGATACAGCTTTGTGTCAACAAACCGCAGCATGGTCATTACGCGATGCGCGTCGTCGGCGCCGAGCTCGAACTCGATGGTTGTGTTCTCGGGAATTACAGGCACAGACTCAGGATAAAATGCCTTCATCATTAAATTTGAGCCATTTGCCTGCTTTACCTTGGAGGGTCACAACTTCGCCGGATCCATCGGTATTCCATTTTCCCGGAAAATCACCTACTGCGTCTTGTGTGAAATCTTCGGCCGCTATGACTTTTTCGCCCGGGATAAAGTCGAATTTTGAATAGGCGGCAAAGCCAACCGGCTGCTTTGACGCGGTCTTGGCCGTTTTTTCATCATTTGGCTGTTCAGCCCCAATTTCTTGTGTAGCAGGGTTTTCAGATACTTCTTTATGCTTATCCTTTTTTTTGAAAAGTCCGCCAATACCGTCTTCGACCTTGTCAAAGCCCTTGTCGATACTTTGATCAATGCGGCCGTTGGCGCGGTCGGTGGCTTTTCTTTTGGCGGTGTTACGCGGGTCAAGGATTTGCGCCTCGGCCAGGTGGACCAGCAGTATGGCGGCCAGAGTAATTTTGGAACAAATATTCATCGGTTTTTCAGGAACGTGGCTGTCAAATATCGGCCGGCACCTGCCGCATTCAAATACTGACTGAGCAACTGACAAACTTGAAGGAGTAAACTGCACGGTAAAATGCGCGTGTCACTCATTCAGGTGATTCATCTGCTCACCGGCCCTGATCTTTTCGCTAAGCAGGACTATATTTACTTGCTACCAAGATATCTTATGAAAAAAGTCCTGCTATTGCTGCTTGTTCATATAACATTCCGTGCATTTGCTTCGGATACCCTTCGCGTTAGCCAGTTAGGAGAGCTATGGCAGTTAGGACAGACGTTTTCAGGGGAAATCAAAACATCCGACGGCCGCAGGGCGCAGCTTTATCACACGTTACAAAACGATCTGTCAAAAAGCGTTTTCATCGACCTGAAAGCGCCTTCTGCTGACAGCATTAAGGCTGCAATTCTGGGTAATTTATCTGACACGACCATCGTTTCCGGTCCCTATGTCAATGCAATGCACTGGCCGTTCCCGGAAAATCCCGCCATTATCCCGGTCCATCTGAAAGCGGGCCAGACCATTTCCATACAGGTGACACTTTGGAGCGCTACCGGTAGGCCGTTTTCCGTTCAGAACGTCGTTCTGCAAAGCCGCGCTTACACGCTGCAACAGTCCGTCGAAGGCTTTCGCGCGTTCATGGGCAGGACCGAATTCAATGGTTTTTTCCTTGGGGCAACCGTTTTTGCGATGCTGTTTTTCCTTTTGATCTGGGGAAAAGTAGGGCAGCGCGTTTTCCTTTTTTACAGTTTGTATTTACTGGGAGCTGCGGCTTATTCGCTGGTGGTCAAAACACTTCCGTATTCCTATCTGACCAAACTCGCCTACATCGATTATCCCCTAACCTACAAACTCGGCGAACCGGTCCAGTACTTGTTTTTTGCGGCCTACGTAGCATTTGCCAAAGAGCTGCTTGACATCGACCGGAGGCAACAAGCGCTTTATTGGGCGGTGACCGTTTTCATTTACCTGCTGCTCGCCGGCGGTATTGGTTTGCTGGCGTACAATTTCCTGAATTTCGATTACAGTTTGCAACAACAAGCCTTTCTGTGGTCGCGGCTGATCATCCTGCCGGCTGCATTGCTATTGCTCTTCTGGATTATTTTCAAAGTAAAAAGTCCGGTCAAATGGTTCTTTGTCGCGGGCAGCTCATTGTTTTTTATCGGCGGCTTGCTGGCAGTGATGGTAGATCCGAAGAGCCGTCACCTGTTTTTGGGCATCACCAACCTGAATCCGGTCAATTTTTTCAAAACCGGAATTTTACTCGAATGTCTCTGTTTCGCACTTGCGCTGGGGTATAAAATCAGGATACAGCAAAACGAACGCGATGAAGCTGCCCGGGCCTACATTGCCCAGCTCGAACTGAACCGTCAAATGGCCGAAAGTGAAAACCTGCGGCTTGAAAAGATGGTAGAAGAACGCACCGAAGAAATCCTTCAAAAAAACACACTGATCGAACAGCAGAAACAGGCGCAGCTGCGGGCCGATCTGGAAAAGCAGCTGGCCGAAATGGAAATGAGGGCACTGCGTAGCCAGATGAACCCGCATTTTATTTTCAATAGCCTGAATTCTATTCGTTACCAGATCCTGAAAGCGGATTATGAGCAGGCTGTGGATTATCTCAACCATTTCTCAAAACTCCTCCGCTACGTGCTACAAAACTCCCGGGAGCACGTAGTAAGCCTGGCCGATGAGATTGAAATGAACAAGTTGTATGTACAGCTCGAAAAGCTGCGGTTTAGCCAGGGATTCGAGTTTGTGCTTCATATTCCTGACGACATCGACACTGCGGGCATCATGGTGCCGCCCATGCTTTTGCAGCCTTATATTGAAAATGCGGTAAAACACGGACTGGTACCCAGCCGCAAGCCACTAAAAAAGTTGTCGCTTCGAATGCAGCTTTGCCCGGCCGGCTACCATATCATGATTGAAGACAATGGCGTTGGCCGGTCGTTGGCCCCCAGATCTACGCTGCAAGGCAAGCAGCAATTGGGTATGGTGATCGCGGGCGAGCGGATCGGGCTTTTCAACCTGCACTTCCAGCCTCGCATTTACGTTGAAGTGGAAGATCTTTTCGAAGCAGGTACACCCAGCGGTACCCGCGTTTTATTCACCTACGATATGCAGGAAAAATGATTTACTCAGCTGTTCTGATCGACGACGAAACCCACTGTACCGAGAGCCTGGACCTGCTTTTGCGCAAGGCCGACCTGGGAATAGAAGTGATTGCGAAATTCAATGAGCCAGCCGCAGCTGTAACTTTTTTAAACGCGAATCCGGTGGATTTGATTTTTCTGGATATCGAAATGCCGGAGATGAACGGTTTCCAGTTGCTGGAGAGTGTACATAATCCGGAATTCGACCTGGTTTTTACTACGGCCTACGACCAGTATGCAATCAAAGCCTTTGGTTACAGCGCAATGAACTATTTATTGAAGCCCATCGATCCCGAGGAGCTTTCACAGACCGTTACCAAATGGATCGCCAAGAAAAACAAAGCTCTCGAACCCGCTCAGATCAGGTTGTTACATCATTTCTTTCAGAACCCAAGCACGCCCAAAAAACGTGTCGCCGTGCCTACTTCCGATGGGCTGGAATTCCTAGAAATCGACCGGATCATTCGATGCGAAAGCGAAAGCAACTATACCTGGCTGCATTCGGTCGACAATCAAAAATTGCTGGTTTGCCGGACGCTCAAAGAAGTTGAATCCATTTTAAGCGAGAGTGGTTTTTTACGAATCCATCATTCCCATCTGATCAATCCCAGCTTTGTCCGCAAGTTCATCCGTCACGACGGCGGCTCTATCATTATGGACGACGGCATGCAGCTCTCAGTTTCCCGGACCCGAAAGGAGAGGCTTTTCGAGCTTTTCGACAATGTTAAGAGGTTATGACCAAATTGTTTTTTATAACAACTTCAAAGCGTTGCAGGGTGGTATTCGTGGGAATTAAGGGGCCTTGGGGGGCAAGACCTGAATTTAATGGAGCATCAGACAGCGTAATGGCACGGTTATAGCAGACAATGCTATTAATTATCCAATTGCTGCTATGAAGCCGAAACAATATTTACTCGCGACCAGAAACGTTGCTACCCTTGTTATTTTACTCTGCGTGTTTTCTTCCTGCTCGAGGAAGCTCACCTTTTCCAGATCTGCCATCGTCCCGGCCGCCCAGGGGGCTGTCAGAGTCAACCGTGACAAAAATGATAACTACGCCGTAGACCTTAACATCCGTCACTTGTCACCACCCGAACGGCTGGTTGAATCCAGAAACGTATATGTCGTCTGGGCCAATACAAGAGACAATGGTGTGAGGAACATGGGGCAATTGAATAGCAGGAAAGGCCTTTTTTCCAAAATGCTCAGAAGCAACCTGCAGACTGTAATGACTTTCGAGCCTACCAATTTTTTTATCACCGCCGAGAGAGAGGCTAATATCCAGTACCCGGAAGGCCAAGTTATCTTGACCACCAGACGGTGAAAGACGCAAGATCAGGACAGATGAAAAGAAGCATTGAAAGCTTGACGGGATATTCAATCGGCGGGACAGATGGCGTTATAGGTTCGGTCGGGGAATTGTATTTCGATGATATGACCTGGCAGATACGCTACTGGGTTATAGATACCGGAAAATGGCTTCCAGGCAGAAAGGTACTCATCCCTCCGCAAGTAATCTTGGGGCTTGACTGGAAGAATAAAATCATCGAAACTAGCCTAACCATTCACCAGATTAAAAATAGTCCCGCGCCTGATGCCGATAAGCCCGTATCCCTACAAGAGGAATCAAAGTCCTTCGGTTATTCCCCCAATTACTGGTTCTTGCCAGCAATGAATGACGAAGTTGGTTTAACCAACCAGCCCGGTGGCGACAGTTTACCTAATTGTCACCTACGAAGCTCTCGGGCTTTGATCGGCTATCAGGTTCAGGGGCGGGATAACTATTTGGGTACTATTACAGACTTCATCATCGAATTTGACACTCAGAAATTGAGTCACATCGTCGTTGATGGTCGAGCCTGGTTACATTCAAATTACCTGTTGATAGGGGTGGAATCAGTGCTCCGGATTGAATGGGCAACATCCAGCATGACTGTTGAACTTGGGAAGGTTGAAGTCAAGGATTTTGGCAGATATAATCCATGCGATGGTATCAATGTTTTAATGGATGGTTCTTACTTGGACTATCATGGCCGGCCAGCCAAGTAACTGACGCTTTGAAACGCTCGTTTTAGAAGGCATTGATTTGAGACGCAAGGTGGATTTTAGCTGGAAGAAATAAAGATATCTACATCAGATAAAGAATCTGTGCAAGAGTACTCTCAAGCGCAGGGCATTCACTTTTAAACTTTAACATTGCTTATGGAAAACAGCAATTATTTGAAATTCATCGGAATGCTTATGGCTTCCTTCTTTGTGATGTATGCTGTCATGTTCTTAAATGTCAATGATATGGAACATATTTATCTAAGCGTCACACGTCTGTACATGACAATTCTGATGATTTGCCCGATGGCGATCATCATGGTGCTTTTCATGCCCAATATGTACCCCAGAAAAAGGGCAAACATGATGATTTATATGGGTAGCGCCCTAATCTTTGTCCTGGCATTCACGTTTCTGCGCAACCAAACTTTCGTCAGTGACAAGCAGTATATGAAGGCGATGATCCCGCACCATTCTTCGGCAATTTTGACCAGCAGCAGGGCGGATATCAAAGACCCCCAGGTGAGGATGCTTGCCGATAGCATTGTCAAGTCCCAGCGTGAGGAAATCCAGCTGATGCGCTCGGCCCTTGAAAGGTTTTGACAAATCGTCTGTTGCCAAATCAGCCTATTTGTAGCGTTTGATCAACCGGGAAATGGTAAGTCCCTGGATCAAAATAGAAAAGAGGACAATCACAAACGTGACGGGCACGATAATGTTTTTGAAAGGACTTGTTGGAAGGGATAATGCCAGGGCGACTGATATACCGCCACGCAGACCGCCCCACGCCATTATTTTAAGGCTGGAAAGAGGAAAATCCTTGATGAACCTAAACAGGCCGGCAGTTGTATAAAGGGCCACAAAGCGGAAGGTTACTACCACCACCGACATTACCAGACCGATGATAATATAAATGAGCTTGAAATCCACGATGACGATTTCGAGCCCAATTAACAAAAAAAGGACAGCATTGAGAATTTCATCGATCACCTCCCAGAATTTACCCAGATAGTCGCGGGTCATATCGCTCATTGCCAGTGCTTTTCCGCGGTTTCCTGTCATGATACCGGCGACAACCATCGCCAGTGGGCCCGATACGTGTAACAGATGGCATAGGGAATAACCACCCATCACCATGGCCAGGGAAATCAATATTTCGGTCTGAAAATGGTCAATTGACTTCATCAATTGATAGCCTGTCAGACCTACCAAACCCCCAATCAACAGCCCGCCACCAGCCTCTTGTAAAAACAAAAGGCCAATCGCGCCCGCCCCGAAATTTCCTATTCCAACCGACGCAATTTTAAGTAGCGTGGCAAAAACTACCACGCCGATCCCGTCGTTGAAAAGCGATTCGCCGATGATGTTTGTTTCCATAGCCTTGGAAAGCCCAGCCTGTTTTAAAATCCCCATGACGGCGATAGGATCAGTTGGAGATATAAGGGCTCCTAAAAGCAGACAGTATATGATAGGGACCGGTTTATCTAAAAGATCCATGATAAAATAAAAGCCGTAACCTACCAGTACCGTTGAGATCAGAGTTCCCATAACTGCAAAGCTTGCAATGCTCTTCGAAGCCCTGAGAAGATCGGACAGGTTTACATGCAAAGCCCCGGCAAACAGCAGAAAGCTCAGCAGGATGCCCAATAGAAAATCTGAAAAATCGATCAGCGACAATTCTTTCTCGATCAGGGCGGTAAAGCTGCCGGAAATGTAACCGATGCAGATTACAGTCAAGGCGGCCAATGCGCCCAATAACATCAGGCTGATCCCTGACGGCAGTTTCAAAATTCTCACGTTCAGGTAGGAAAATAATGCGGCCAAGGTGATCAGCACTGAGAAAAGCAAGAATATTTCCATAAATCAAAGATATTGATTGGTTGAGCTCCGGAATACTGCGTCTGAAATTCGTTTTCGGGCAAGAGCTACGTTGAATTGTAAACATTTGTTTGCTGACATGATTGTACAAAGGTTTTGAGGCCTTATTTTTTTATCCTTTATTTTACCCTCCGTACGATCTGCAAACTAACCCTATGTAAACAATTTTCTATGCAAAATCATAAAAAGCTGAATGAATTGGCAGCAACTGCCATTTGTGGCAACGATATCACTTCTTCATGCCTGTATGTCTCTTCGCTGACGATCATTTACGCGGGCCAGTATGCCTGGCTGGCTTTGCTGCTGGTCGCTATTGTGCTTTTTGTGTTCAGGAAGATCTATGGGGAAGTCGTGGGTGCCCTGCCGCTGAACGGCGGCGCATACAACGTCTTGCTTAATACAACCAGTAAAAGCAATGCTTCTATTGCTGCCTGCCTGACAATCCTTTCCTACATGGCGACCGCTGTGATTTCTGCCAGTGAGGCCATGCACTATCTGCACGGGATCTTACCGGGCGTGCCGGTGCTCTTGGCCACTGCTGTGCTGATTACCCTATTTCTTTTTCTGGTGATGTCAGGAATCAGTGAATCTTCCATTGTGGCTGTCATCATTTTTATTTTGCATATCACAGCCATGATCTTGCTCATTGGCAGCGCCGGATGGTATATCCTCAAAAATGGGCTGGATATAGCAATCAGCAACTTCCAAATGCCAGCGCATGGTAGTCTTGCCACAGCGCTGTTCTTTGGTTTCAGCACAGCCATGCTCGGTATTTCGGGTTTTGAAAGTTCAGCCAACTTTGTTGAAGAACAACAGCAGGGCGTTTTCAGGAAAACGTTACGGAACATGTGGGTTGCTGTCTCGCTGATCAATCCGCTGATGGCGCTGGCGGCAGTCTCAGTACTTCCGCTGGCCGAAGTGGCCGAGCACCAGGAAGCTTTGCTGTCACACCTGGGCAACCAAACAGCAGGGAGTTGGCTTGCTATGTTTATCTCGGTGGATGCTGTGCTGGTATTGAGCGGGGCTTTGCTGACCTCATATGTCGGTGTCAATGGTTTGATACGCAGGATGACGCTCGACCGTATCCTTCCACAGTTTCTTCTGAAAGAGAATAGCCGTGGCAGCTCCCCGCGGATCTTGGGCGTTTTCTATCTGCTATGCTTGTCGGTGCTTTTTATTACCCAGGGTCAGCTTGGCCCGCTGGCAGGGGTCTATACGATTTCATTCTTATTGGTAATGATTTACTTTGGGTTTGGAAACTTCCTATTAAAACTTAAACGCGCGCGCCTGCCGCGGCCCGAACGGGCGCCGGTCATGTCGGTGGCTTTTGCCTTGTTGGCGGTAATGGTGGCCCTATATGGCAATGTCCGCCTGCATGCGGATTACCTGATTGTATTTCTGCAATATTTTCTTCCCGCTTTGGTGCTGATCATGCTTCTGCTCAGCAGGAACGAAATATTGCAATATGCTTTGCGCTTCTTAGACGGTTTTTTTACTGGCGTGAAACGTTTTATTATCGTAGCCAAATGGCATTTGACCCGCTCGTTAAAACGACTTACCGAGCAGGAATTTGTGTATTTTACCAAAGGTGATGATATCTCGATCCTCAATAAAGTGATGATTTATGTTCAAGAGAATGAGATTACTAAGAAGCTAAAAATTGTGACTGTGCTAAACGACGGCGGCCACGTATCAGAAGATTTCCTTCGTGACCTTGATGTGCTTGACCGCGCATACCCGGAGATCAAAATTGAGTATACACAGGTTCATGGTGTTTTTGGCCCGGAGATCATCCAGCGGCTCAGCGCACAATGGAATATCCCGATCAACTTCATGTTTATCAGCTCGCCAAGCGACCGGTTCTCACACAGGGTATCTGATCTGGGTGGGGTCCGGCTTATTATTTAAAAAGCAGCCTTTTCAAGGAATACCTTTACCGAATCTGAGCGTAATCTGACCTTGAGCCAATCATTGATCTTTCCCAAGTCACGTGTTGTTTGCCTGGTGTTTTTCGAGCCAATCACTACTACGGTGAAATTGTGCGTAGGCGCACCGGATTTGAAGAATTGCTGCCGCTGGGCCGAGCAATAGGTAACATCGGGGAAAAGCGGTTTCATTTCTTTCAGCAGCGGATCGCCCAGCTTCTGCTGAATTGACATGGAATCCCGCCGCTGAATAGCAATGCTCAGCTCATTTTTCAAACGGTTTATCTGGGCCCGGAAAAGCTCGGTCTCGGATAAATCCTTAGACACGTCAGCAATTGAGAAACCCTGGGCAATGACCAGCTTTGCGTGGGAAAGTCCGTAATAGGCTTTGCGCTGCACCAATCTTTTCTTTTCCGCTTCGCTGATCGTCTTCCCGCCATAAGTGAGCTTGATCTCTCTTTTGATAGGATCGAGCTCGTTTTTTAAGAGAAAGTCCCCGTCAATAAAGCTTTCTTTGGCAATAAAGTTGTTGGCATTCTGAATAAAGGTCTCTTTTTGTACCAGGAGGTAGCCGTAATAAACGCTTGGAACCGTCGTAACGAGTACGATAAAGGTAACCCAGCGGTTTGCCATCGTTTTCTGGGTTTCGTCAGCATAATATCGGATGGGGTATCGAAGTAGCCGGACTGTAATGAGTGTAGCGCTGCCGATGAAAACGGTATTGATGGTCAGCAAATACAATGCGCCTAGCATAAACGACCAATTTCCGGTTGCCAGCCCATAACCTGCGGTGCAAAGTGGAGGCATCAACGCTGTTGCGATAGCTACGCCAGGGATTACATTGCCTTTGTTTTTGCTCGAGATGGCGACGATACCTGCCAAACCACCGACGAGTGCGATGATCACATCGTAAATATTGGGCTGCGTCCGCGCTAACAGTTCCGAATGAGCCTGGTAAATGGGTGTGACCAGGAAGTAAACGGCCGAAGTGAGCAATCCTGCCACTATGGCAAACATGTAATTAACAAATGCTTTCCGGAAAAGGGGAAAATCATAGGTAGCAATACTGTATCCCATACCAAGGATCGGCCCCATTAACGGGGACACAAGCATCGCACCGATAATGACCGCAGTGGAGTTTACATTTAAGCCAACCGAAGCGATAAAAATTGCAAAGATCAGAATCCAGAGATTGGTACCTTTGAATTCGATACCACTTTCAACTGTATCGTGAATTGTCGTATATTCTTCGCGTTCTGATGAAATATCAAACCGCCTGAGTATATCCTGGATTGCCATAAAATAAAGCTGATGAAAATTACATTAGTTGATAGTCGGCTTCAACGTCAGCGGGATCGCTCCTTTAAACTGTTGGAATTGGGCGCGTATTTCCTGTATTTATTCCTGCTCATCAATCTTAGTCTGGGCCGGGATAGCAAATGCAAAAAGCACGCGTGTAATGGTCGCGTGAACGCCGGAGAATAGTAAACACGCCCATACCGCAATGCCGATCAGCAGGTAAAAAAGGAGAACGACACATACCGATTAGGCTGCCGCCGACAAGCAGCACCAATAACCCCGCGCCGATTGCCAGATAACCGAATTTAATATGTGCCGTGTAGAAAAGCGCGATTACGAGCACCGCACCGACATCATCGGCTACGGCAAGAGCAGACAAGAAGATTTTGACGAAAGATGGAATGTATCTGCCCGAAAGCGAAAGTAACCCTAGTACAAACGCAATGTCGGTCGCCATCGGGATTCCCCATCCACCTGCCGACTCGGTGCCTGCATTAAATGCGAAATAAATGGCTGCCGGTACGAGCATCCCTCCCAGTGTGGCTACCATAGGCAATGCCGCTTTTTTGACATTGGACAATTCGCCGGCCATAAACTCCCGCTCCAGTTCCAGCCCGATAACGAAAATGAAAATCGCCATCAGTCCGTCATTGATCCAGACATGCAGAGGGCGATCGAATGTGCTACCATTGAAGCCCACCGAAAGGCTGATTTTCCAGACATGATAATACGGTTTGCCCCACGGCGAATTCACCCAGATGAGCGCAGCCACTACGCACAGAAACAGGCTAATACCACTGGTGTATTCCTGCTGGAAAAGCTTGCTGACAGGTTTGATGACGCGATCGATCGGGGTTTTAGTCATGGTGACGGGCAAGATGGAGAGACAAAAGCTCTGAGCAAATATAGGCCAAAAAGTGTTTGAAGCCGGCGAACAGGCCCACCCCCCTGTTAAGGAAATTTTACTTTATCTGGCGCAAAGTATTTCATGTGAGTTGCATGCGTGGGCTGGATATTTACAAACGGGCAAAGATTTGCCTAGACGAACATTTCAAAAACACAAGATTGAACCTGGGATGTGGGAGCTACTGTCTTGCTACTGGAGGCCACCCCGCTCTGTTCTTAAAAACAACAGGGATGAGTCGTCCGCCGTTTCCTAGCATAATAAAATCAATAACAGGCCGTGAAAAGTTTTACGTAAACTGGTGTGAGAATATCTCTTTGGCTACTATGTTTTTTTCCAGCACGTAGGTGAGCCACTGCTGCTGGTCAACACGGTTTTTCTTGCAGGTTGTCATAATTGAATACATGGCTGCGGCCATCTCGGCTGCTTGGTGGGAGCCTGCGAATAAAATGCCTTTCTTTCAATGGCAAAGCGGCCTGATGGCGTTTTCAGCCAAGTTATCATCTAGTTCGATTTGGCCGTGCAGGGCGTATGCAATCAGCCCTTCCCAACGTTCCCAACGTGGGAGTCAATAAGCAATGAATTGCCCGAGTGGGCTTTTCGGCATTACCAGTGGCAGTTGCTCACGTATCAAATGCTTCAACTCAAAAATGATTGGTGTCGTTCATAATATTACGAGTTGAGTGTGGCTGATAAAACCATTTAACTACCAGCATGCTGGATCTGTATATTTAGATTTTCTGCATCAGAGCTTCCAGACGCCTCCATTATTGGCATCGATACCGGCCGTGCTCAGCATGCTTTTTGCCAAGACGCTTCTGGCACTGCTGCGGCAGCATGTAATTACTGGTTTGCCTTTTTTTAGCCATGTATCTGTCTTTGAGTTGATTTCACTCAGGGGGAAATTGACGCTTCCTTCTATATGCCTTGTTGCAAATTCATGGGCAGAGCGAACATCGACTATAAGTGCCCGTTGTTCAACAAGGGCTGAGTAATCCACCTTTTCGATCGAAATAATGATGACAAGATTCCCAATAGTTTATTTTTTTCTTTTTGTGGTGATACCCAGTATAGCATATAGCGGGCAATAATTTAGCAAAGAGGTTAGCAGTAGTACCGCTCCGATCGCAATAAGGACGATTCCGAGGGCTCCCGATGTTATTTTTAAGAAGTATAACAATGCGGTCGCCAAAAAGACCAGCACACGGCTAATTTTATCGGGGGTTCCTAAATTTGATTTCATGATGTAGCTGGTTTAGTTGCTTAAAGATTGGGCGCAAGGCCAATTACAGGGGGAATACCGCTCAGTGGACAAGAGAGATTTTGTATTTTGCTGATTCCTGTCAAATGATCTTGCTCGATTGGTATGGATTTCTTTCGTTTTTCACTAGTGAATGATACAAATTTCGGAACGGGCGGCGAGCTTGTTAGTGACATTTGTCACGGAAGGGAAATTCCCGGCCACAGGGCGCTGATGGCGACGAGCATAATATTACTGGGTCAAAAAAACGGTCATTTGTTTGGTCACTAAACCTTCGAATGAACAATGCGTCACCTGCAAAGACCTGAGGGGGCGTATGCGCCCTTACGATCAACTGGGCATGCGACCGGATCGCGACCAGGTAACTTCGTTATTTTGAAGGCGCCCTGGCTGAACCCTTCTAGGAGAGGTGCTTAGATGCGGGTTTGACGTCCGGATTCACTGACCGTTCAAGGCGGAAAAGCGCGATGGCCAGAAGTAGCGTTGCGGGAAAAGCCGCATATAGCCCCAGTGGGGCTATGCTAACACAAAAAATAATACCGGCCCAGCAACCTATTTTCAATGCCTGCCGGCCGGCAAACATAGAAATGGCGATCAGCAACTGGCAGAATGCAATCGTTAATACCATCGGGGTGATAATCGAGATAAATGCTCCTAATATGAATTTTTTGTAGAGTGGAATTGCTGTATCCGCATAATCCTGATAGGCCCACGGAGCGTCGATTGCGATGTAGGTGTTGGCTGCTGCGGCCGCTAAGAAAATCACCATGACCGTTAGTCTGGTGAATTGAATATTCCTTTTACTTGTCACTATCAGGACAACAGCAAAAGCATTGCTGAGCCAATAGGCCGTCCAGGAAAATGATGAAGAGATTTCAAATATTTCCATTGTGATTGACGGATGGGTATATCCAAGTTGTTATAGATGTGATTATTGTGCCAGGCGCAGGTCACTACCAGGTCTGCCCTGGAGCTAGATAATAAGCACCGTCTGAGTGCTCACAAGAGTTTATGTAACTGTATTCCCCGCCGGAGACTTGCGCTGTTGATCCTCCTTTCGGCACGTGGATCCGCAACCTTGAGCTAACTTACGGTATTCTTTTTCAGTTCTGGCCTTAAGGTCTTCCAGTGTGTCCTGGCAATTTTGTTCCAGGTCTTCAATCAGCTCTGAGGCGGCCTCGCTCAGTTTCCGCCGGGTACGCCTACCTTTATCCGGAGCAGTTAAAACGCCCGCAGTAAAACCTGCTGCAGCTGCGAGGGCTATGGCGAGTGCAATCCTGGTATATTTCATGGTTTGAATGGTTAGTTAATAATCGTAATAAGAAGGGGGGACGAACGCACCGCGAATTCCCGCCAAAGGCACGGATTTATTTCATTTCCATGTCCTTGCTCTCTTTTCATTTGAAGGCAGTGCAACGCGCAAGCCCCGTATTGCTTGTCATTTTGGTAAACCAAGAGAACTACCTTGCCATCTTTATTTTTTATTTTGCAAGTTCCGCTCAGTGGGGCAGATATTGTCAAACTGTCAGCGGCGCCACCTTTTACATGATACAGGTATGTGCCGTGTTTAGCGGGTTTGCCCATTACTTTGCCTGTGTGATTGTCGACAAGGTTTCTTTATCATCCATATGTGCAATCTTAGCGCCAGCAGCGTCCTTGATCACTCCGTGCGCCGTCAGCCATCCAATGTGTTTTCTCGTGCCATCAGTCACCTTTCCTGCTGAATTGATCGATGGTCTTGGCTGCTTGTAGTTTTGTGAATAGGCATTGCTGATCGCAGAAACCAGCAGGACTAATACGAGCAACAGCTGAGTCTTCTTGATGTGATTGGCTGTTTAATTGTTTATCAAATTTACTGCCGCACAGAGTGGGTAATTATGACAATGGTCACATAATCAGCAGCCTTACCTCATGATTGATGCCTGCCAGGGCCGCGCTTACTTCTTTACAATGTTTAGTAAGTGTGAAGCGTGCAGTGAGGCATGGAAAGACCTGCTGAGTTCAAGCGCAAAAAGGCTGGTTTTGCTTTTGAAGAGTTTATCAAACGACCACCTTGTGAGCAGCTGTGAAAAGAATTTAACAAAGAAAAAGGTTGCCAGCGAAAAGAGTTTGGCTACATCAGCCTTTGAAAAGTTCCAACGGAAATCTACCAGATTCATATGTATCCTGTAAGCTTACAGTTCAGGATTTCATTGACCGTATATCCTCTCTGCCGCGCGAGGCGGTATATCTCAAACAACAAATACAGGACGACGCACCACCTCAAGATCGCGTATCAGCGCATCTATGGGCCTTTACGCGACCAGGTGTTTTTCAGTATCCAGTAGTTAAACTAAGGCATCCGCAGGCAGCCGGAAGTGCACAACAATAAGAATTCCCAGGGCAAAAGTTACAGTCGCTTCTGGCAGTTTTCCCAGCAGGAACAGCACCTTCTGCAAACACTGCCCGACCAGCCCTTAATGATCAAGCACAGCACTTCGGCCAAGGTGCAGCTGGATGCAGTAGGACATACATACTTTCGGAGCATGGTGGAAATATCCTTTTCCCATGATACCGCTCCAACTTTTTCCTGCGCATCTACTTCCCAGAAGCGCTGTACGGATCAGCCTAGGCACGTTTTCGACACTGATGGTCTGAGGAGACTCATCAGTTACTATTTTTTATTAAAATAATACTGATATTTGTCATACTCAGCTTTCTTTGCATTGAACAACTAACCTTCTTCGTACATTCTACGACATGGAAGACCTGCATGTACATCATGGTGACGATTTACCAGACAACCTGGCCTGGAAAATGTTCCGAGAAGGGGACGACCAGGCGATGAACGTGATATTGCAGCGTTATTTCCGCCCTCTTCTGCATTACGGCAGCAAATTCTCAGCGGACCGTTCACTTGTAGAAGACACCATCCAGGACTTGTTTTTAGGCTTTCTCGAAAAAAGGCAGGATTTGGGGAGCCCCGCCAACCTGAAAAATTACCTCTTTAAGTGCCTGCGCAATAACCTAATCAGACAGGTCAAGGAAAAGGCGCGGTTGAAGCCAATCGAAGAGGACGACGCCCTCTTTACGGAGCCCACAAACATCCAGGATATCATTATGGGCCTCGAAAATTCGCACGAGATGTCGCAGCGAATTTCTAGCCTTTTTCTCTCGCTCACCAAACGCCAAAAAGAAGTCATGTTTCTCCGGTACTACGAGAACCGCAGCAACGACGAAATCGCAGAGATCATGGATATCAACAAGCAATCGGTGTCAAATCTGCTTGCGCAATGCCTGACCGTTCTTCGTGAAAACTGGGTGCATATCCTGTTTTTGCTGCTACCATCTCAGATCAAATAGCTACGACGCATCAAACAGTCTAAATAAAATGGGCTGACCATCAACTAGTTAATGCTACCGTAAGAAATATTCAAAAAAAAGATTCCTGAAATTGAGTATTGACAGTGCGTTTTTTGCTAATCGTACTGGAAAGGCAATTATTCGATTTTATGAATAAATATTACAATTTCAAGGCGGTCGATTTTATCGATGATCCCGGCTTCCGCGACTGGGTGTACGGCAGGTCCCAGGATGCTGCGGTGGATTGGCAGCAACTTGGTGAAGCTGAACCCTCGCTCGTGCATGAAATGGAAGCCGCCAGGCTGTTCTTGAAAAGCGTTGCCGGCGAGCAGCCGGACGTGTCTGAGGATTACATTAAAATTTTCGGCGATCGTATTATCCGCAAACATAACCAAGAGACTTCGCGGGAGACCAAACTTTCTACGATACGCTGGTATAAGAACCCGGTTCGCCTTTTGTATATGGCAGCTACGGTTTTTCTTGCTTTTGGCCTGGGTTGGTACTTGCTGCTCTCGGCTAACAGGAATGCTTCCGAGCAGTCCGGTATGCTGGCCTGGCTTAGAGCTGATGACAAACTTGTCAATAAAAGCAACGGGTCAAGCCATGCGGAAATCATAACCCTGCAAGACGGGAGCAAGATCACATTGCAACCCAACAGCTCGGTCACCTATCCCGAGGTTTTCGACGGGACAGAGCGGAATGTACAGTTGGAAGGCGAGGCGTTTTTTGAGGTAAAAAGGAATCCGAAGCAGCCATTTCTGGTGCATTTTAACAATCTGACCGTGAAGGTTCTCGGCACAAGTTTTAATATCCGCTCATTTCCAAATGAGCAGAGTGTAAAAGTAACCGTCAAGACGGGCAAGGTTGCAGTGCTTCCGGACAAGGCGGGCTTCGGGGTACGGCTGCTGACGAAGGCGCCGCGTGCGGTAACGCTGACGGCTAACCAGGAAATCCTGTACAAAAAGGGCGGAGATCGGTTTGAGCGGGCCGTCGCTATCAACAGTCAGATTGTGAATTCCGCGATATCCGAAGCGGATTTTGAATTTGCCCGGACACCACTTAGCGATGTGCTCGAAAAACTTGAAAAAGCATACGGTATCCCCATTATCTACGACGAGGACCAAGTGCGCGACTGCTCACTTACGGCCTCGCTTTCGGACGAACCATTACTTGAAAAATTGAAGATGATCTGCAAAACAATGGATGCCAGCTACGAAACGGTGGATGGCCGGATCGTGATGAATGTGAAAAGCTGCCGGGCGGCGGTGCAATAAATGTTTAACTTAACTGACCAAGCTCTATGATAACATAGCTACCCAAACAAAAAAAGACCAGCAGTGTTTGCGCCACTACCGGTCCTTCGATCCCTTTCCTTAGTCAAAAGCCTGGTTCTTTATGAAGAACCAGAAGGGGATGTTTTGTCCAAAAATCTCACTAGTTGATACAAAACCAAGTCAAATATATGAAGCGAAATTTAGTCCCACAACCGTTACTGCTGAATTTTATGAAGGTGACCTTGATTCAATTCTGCCTGTTAATCGTCTTCACCGGGCTCGTCTTGGCGCACGATTCCCGGGGACAGGAAATTCTCGAACAAAGGATCACATTAAAAATAGAGGAAGGCGAAATCAGCACTATTCTCGCCAAAATTGAGGGTATTGCCAAAGTGAAATTCATGTACAGCCCGGAGGTAATCCAGGCAGGCCGGAAAGTGAAGTTGGTTGCGACCAATGAGCGTCTCGAACGGGTTTTGCAAGATTTCCTTTCGCCGCTCCGCCTTACCTACGAGGTCAATAAACGGACGATCATCTTGAATCTGGCACCGTCGCGCTCGCCTTTGAGTTTGCAGCCGTTGCCGCACTCGGAGCGATTCGACAAGGCTAGCGTGACTGTTTCGGGTACTGTAACAGACGAAAAAGGCGACGCGCTGCCCGGTGTCAATGTGATCCTGAAAGGAACTCCGTTCGGCACGAATACCGATACCAAGGGCAAGTATGCGTTAACTATCCCCGATAGTGCCGGTGTGTTGGTTTTTAGTTTCCTGGGTTATAAAACGGTCGAGAAAGAAGTCGGTAACCGGACTATTCTGGATGTATCGATGGGCCTGAGCGACAATTCGCTGGACGAAATAGTTGTCGTTGGTTTCGGTTTGAAAAACAAAAAAGAAACCATATCCGGGGCCATTTCCACGGTTCACGCCGATGAACTGTCCCATGCTAGCACGGTTACAGCTGCCGGGGCGCTGGTGGGCAAAATGCCGGGAATCGCTTTCCGGCAGAGCACAGGCAGGCCCGGCAGCGCGCCCGACATTGAAATTCGTAACTACGGATCGCCGCTGGTGATTATCGACGGTATCCAGAAGGACTATGGCAGCTTTGCACAGTTGGATTTTAATGACATTGAAAACATTTCGGTGCTGAAAGACGCGTCTGCATCCATCTACGGCATGCAGGCTGCAAATGGCGTGCTGGTTGTGACAACCAAAAAAGGCAAGCGCAATCAAAAGCCGCTGATTACGCTCAACGGCTATTATGGATTGCAGATACCCGCGGGCTACAATAAGCCAGCCGACGCTGTCACTTACCTGAAAGCCATCATACAGGATGAAACCTACAATAATGTCCCGGCTTCCGCACGGTCTGTCACGCCGGAGGAGTATAACAAATGGGTTCAGGGTGCCGAGCCGGGCTATCAATCCTTTGATTGGTTTGATTACATCTGGCAGACCAAACCACAGACCTATGGCAGTCTGAATGTCTCCGGTGGCAGCGAGAATACCGATTATTATATCAGCTTTAACCGGGTCGAGCAGAAAAGCATGCTTCGGAATTTCCATGGTTTTGACCGGACCAATTTTCAAAGCAATGTGAACATCAATCTCAGCAAGAAACTGAAAGTCGGCTTGAACGTCACCGGGCGTCTGGAACGTAACAGGCAACCCGGGCTTCCAGGCGATGATTATGATTTTGCATTGCAGTCTGCATTCCGGAACTTACCGACCAAACGCCCATTCGTAAACGATGACTCGCGCTATCCGGGAATCTCGGCCATTGATCCGCAGTTTAGCTATGGCTGGATCAACGAGGAAATGTCGGGGGTTTACAAGTCTGAGGTCAGGATCATGCAGCTGAACGGCACGGGGGAATACAACATCACCAATAATTTGAAGGCCAGGGTCCTGCTGAGTTATTGGTTCAAAAACTACCGGACGGACTTGCGTGAGAAGTCGCCGATTTTATATAAGTACAATGAAGCCGCTTCCGCTTATGACATTGCCTATCAAGGAAATGCGCGGTACACCGAGCGCTACGTACAGAATTCCGAGGAGATGACCAGTAACATGCAGCTGGATTACGAGAAGACTTTCCAAAAGCACCATGTGCATTTGGTGACGGGTATGGAAACCAAATCGGCCAATTATCCCGGGGTGTATTTCCTGGGAAGCCCAGAAGCCAATGGTATACCGTTTCTGACCACCAAGACAGTCACATATATGCGGGACGAGATCCCCTTTAACCAAAACCGGTTAGGTGTACTGGGCCGCTTTAACTACGACTACGACAGCAAATACATTCTCGAACTGTCAGGCCGGTACGACGGCTCGTACTTTTACAAAAAGGGGAAACGCTTCGGCTTTTTCCCATCCGCATCTGTCGCCTACCGAATCTCTCAGGAAAACTTCTGGAAAGACAATGTATTTTTGGACAAGCATATCAATGAAGTAAAAATCCGCGGCTCTTACGGCGTTTTGGGAAAAGAACTGGGAAATCCGCTTACCTACCTGACCGGATATAACTTTAATCAAGGGTCGGCTATCTTAGATGGCAGGGAGGTCGTTTCCAGCCGCATTACTGGCCTGGCGACCGACAATATTACCTGGGGGCGGGTTTACGTGCTCGATCTGGGGGTCGATGTGGGGTTGCTCGGTAACCGCCTCACCGGAGGCTTCGACTGGTTTGACCGCCACCAGACCGGTGAGCTGGCCAGCCGCTACGATGTGCTGCTACCCAATGAAATCGGATTTAGCCTGCCCAGCGAAAACCTGAACAGCGACCATACCAGGGGGATAGAAATGAATTTGAACTGGAAAGACAACATCCGGAACTTCACTTATTTCCTGGGCGGCAACTTTACTTTTTCCCGGTGGATCACCGGGACCCGCTACCGTCCCAGATGGGCGAACTCGTATGATCGCTACCGGGACCTTTGGAATACGGAAGGCCGTTTCAGGGATGGCAGTTTTCAACTCGTGGCCGATGGACAATTCCAGAGCTGGGAGCAGATTGCCAATCACCCTATCGATCAGGACCACTATGGTAACACGACCCTACGCCCCGGCGATTATATCTTCAAGGATACCAATAAGGACGGTTACATCACAGATCTGGATATGCAAAACGTTACCTACCGCGTCAATAACGGCACGCCATGGCTGAACTTTGCTTTTCAGGCCGGAGCCAGTTGGAAGGGGATCGATCTGAGAGCTGAATTTGCTGGCGGTTCCAAGTTCACCTACGAGCAGCAATGGGTTATGCGCTATTTTGATGGCAATACGAATGTTTCGCAGTATCTGGCAGATAATTCAACCTGGTACAAAGACATTTGGGACAAAAACAGCGGGTACGACATCGGCCGTTACCCGCTGCTGACCAAGGGCGTCAACAACTGGATGAACACGCATTGGCCTAATAGCAACTGGCAAACCAATGTGACCTACCTGAAATTGCGGAATCTGGAATTGGGATACAACCTTCCAGACCATGTCATCCGGAAAGCGAAACTCGCAGGTTTGCGCGTATATATTTCGGCCCAAAACATCCTGACCTTCACGAATATGCCCGGCGGACTGGATCCCGAAATGACACATGACGCCGGGATCGCCTATCCGAACCCCAGGCTTGTCAATGCCGGTCTGACTGTCAAATTTTGATCCCTTTTTATTTTACAAATCATGAGAATCTTAATTGGTTTCCTTACCATAGCCTTGCTGGCTGGTATCGCGGGATGTTCGACAGACCTTGATACTGAACCTACCAACATACTACCCGAGAGCGCCGTCTTCACCGACAAAGCGCTGGCAGAGTCCGTATTGGCGAATTTCTACGCTTCGGTGAATTATGGACAGAATAATGGCGACTACGGCAGTTATCACCTGCTGGACGAAGCAAACCTGTCCTATGGCCCCGCCACTACCACGGACGCTGAAAAAGTGATTCCGCGAGACCTGTTTGACGCTTACGATTATGAACTTGTCCGGAGAATGAACCAGTTTCTGGTCGGAATCCGGTCCAGCGCGGCCCGCGCCGCATTGCTGGAAAGCGACAGAAGCAATATGGAGGCGCAATGCATTTTTTTAAGGGCCTGGTACCATTTCTGCATGGCCCGTTCTTATGGCGGAATGCCTATTTTAGGCGATACTGTCTTTACCTATGAATCGGGAATCGATCCGGATAGATTCCAGGTTGCCCGCTCGACCGAAGCCGGAATTTACGATTACGTGATCGCGCAATGTGACCTTGCCGCAGTTAACCTCACGTCGGCCAAAACGACCAATGGCGGTGTGGCCAACAAATGGGCTGCGCTCATGCTCAAAGCCCGGGCAGCGGTTTATGCGGCCTCTATTGCCAACTACGGCAATAAACTCACCCCGACCCTACGCACCCAAAACTGGGAAGCGGGCATTCCCGCCGACCAGGCTGCCAAATATTACCAGATCGCCCTCGAAACGGCCGAACAGGTGATTGCCCAAAGTCCATATGCTTTGCAGATCAATGAAGCAAACCTGGGTGATTCATTCTATAAAGCCACCAGCGTTAAGGCGGGTAATACGGAAGTGATATGGGCTATGGACAGGCTCAGGCCCAATGCGGTGACCCAGTTTACTAACTTTACCATGCCTTATTCACATCGCGATTTTACTGACGGAAATGCTTTGGGTGTCGTATTGAATCTAGTGGAGGCATTTGAAAACAAGGATGGAAGCAGTCCTCTCATCAAGACTACCAATGCCGATGGCAGCTATGTATTCTACAATTCCGTTGAAGACCCGTTCACAAAAAAAGATGCACGTTTATGGGGCACCGTTATATATCCAAATGCACCATATCGTCAGTCACCGGTGATTTTACAGGCCGGGCAGCTTAACAAATCCGGTAATGCCTACGTTTTGAGGACGTCTTCTGTAGGTGGGCGCGACGCGCAAGGAAACCTAATCACTTCCATCAATGGCCCGGTAGCGAATTCGGACAACTTTGTTAACAAGACCGGCTTTCTTGTTCGTAAATTCGTCGACGAAACACCTAATGCCGGTTTAAATCCCTTATTTAGTGAAATGTGGTGGCCCAGATTCCGGATCGCCGAAGCGTATCTGATCGCGGCGGAAGCGGCTTTTGAATTGGGCGATAAAACCAAAGCGGTCACCCACCTCAATGCGACCCGCAAACGGGGCGGCATCCAGTCCCTGACGGCCGAAAAGGTCACTTTCGAACACATTGTGAATGAGTACCGGGTCGAATTTGCATTCGAGGACCACCGGCTTTGGGACCTAAAACGCTGGCGGTTGGCGCATAAGCTCTGGAATGGGATACCCAATGATCCGACTGCCCAGATGTACAGTTTATTTCCGTATAAAGTAGTAGCGCAGGGTGATCCAAATGACGGTAAATGGATTTTTACCAAACAGGTTTCCTTCAAAATGACGTCCAACCCCAGGAATTTTCCATTGATGAGCTACTACGCGGCCATTCAGCCCGACTGGCGGGCCAAAAACCCTAAATTGGTCAACAATCCACTACAATAAGCAAAAATCTATGGCTATTCGATCATTCTTCAAAGCGATATTCATGCTTTTTCTGATCACTGTTCTGCTGCCCGGGTGCAGCACGGAGATCGATAACTGGGATTACCCTCGTTCGGTCGTTTCCGGACGGTTTGTTTACAAAGGTCAACCGATGCAACTCATGTCGACGGCTTCCGACGCTACCGGCTCCAATATGCTTCAATTGCACCAGACCGACGGCGACTGGATACAGGGGTTTGTGAAAGTGTTTGCCAAAGAAGACGGGACTTTTACGGTAAATGCCTTTGACGGAGACTATTACCTAACACTGACCCCCGGAAGAGGTCCCTGGCAACCCAACATGGATACGGTTCGTTTCTCTTTGAATGGGGAAAAGCGCGACTTGTCTTTCGAAGTGACGCCTTATTTCTGGATTTCGGATTTCAAAGATTCCTACGCCGATTCAACCCTGACTGCGACGTTCAAGCTCGAACAGATTGTGCCCACTGCGAATTTGGAACGGGTTGTGGTGGAGCTTGGAACGACCGTGATCGTAGATAATCTGTCCAAAGCTTACGAGAAGTCATTCACCACCATCACCGCCGGCAGCCACACGGTGACGTTGAATTTGAAGGAGTTGTCCGGCGTCGAAAAAGCGAACCTGCGAAGGACAGGACATTTGTTCGCCAGAATCGGTGTGAAGACAGCCGGCGTTTCAGACATGATCTATTCGGAGACGGTCAAATTGCAATAGCTGGTTAACCATCCATTTTTGGGTATCCTAATCCGCCAGGACTGCACTGCGCAGTCCTGACAGGATTGGTATGCATTCACTTTCAAATTAATCCTTATGAAACACATCAGACTATTACTTTTGCTGGTGCTATTCCGGCTTATAGGCATCGGGAATTTTCAGGCCGCCGCGCAGCGGCTACCGGCTGCGAACTTGAATGTAAGGACGGTGGCAAACCATGCTTCGAATGCCGATTCGGTCGACATGACAGGCCAGATCGTTAATCCAAGTTTTGAATCTTCGTTTGAGGGCTGGATCAACAATGGAATGGCCACACAAGGTAATGATGGGCTGGATCCCTACCGGCAGGGAGATGCCTACATCGAGAAATGGGTAAGCTCGCCACCCTTGCCGGATGTGGGCGTGTCACAAACCATTGCTAACCTGCCCAACGGCACATATACCTTGACGGCTGGCGCACAAAATATCTCTCAGGACCCGTTCGGCCCGCAGCCCGGTGCATTCATCTTTGGGAATAACGCACAGACCGAAGTGCAGGCGAAAGGCGAATACTCGGTAGATTTCCTGGTGGTAGATGGGACGGCAACCATTGGCTTTAAAACTAAAAACTCCTTGGGGAACTGGACTGGCTGCGATCATTTCCGTTTGCAGTACAAAGGGTTCGATACCCCGGCGATGCAGGAACGGTTGCAGGTTCTGATAGACTCAGCCGAAGTTCTTCTGACTGGAAAAATGAAGAGTGCCAATCGGGCCGCGCTTGAAGCGTCCCTCGCCACAGCCCAGGAGCCTTTGCCGCAACAGGGTTCTGACGAAGAGCTGGCCCAGCGAATTATACAACTGCAAACGGCCGGAGAAGCGGCAAAAATATCCGTGGAAGCATACGCGAAACTGCAAGCGGCCGTCGATGCCGCAAAGCAAGCCTACGGGAGTGTGAGCGGCGAAGGAGCGGCCACGTTGCTTGCGGTACTCGACGCCAATGAGACACTGGCGAATAATTTCGAGGCAGAACTTTCCGAGATTCTGGCGGCACCGGGCCAGATCGATGCGGCTATTCTCGCTTACAAGCGGGCCAATGCCTCTGACGACGTCCCACTCGAAATGACCGAGTACATCGCCAATCCCAGTTTCGAGTCTTCGTTTTCGGGCTGGAATAATAACGGCATGCAGGTGCAGGGCAATGATGGGCTAGCAACATACAAGCAGGGCACCCTCTACGTAGAAAAATGGGTGGGAGCCCCTCCATTGCCGAATGTAAGCGTTTCGCAGGTTGTTACCGGGCTGCCCAACGGCAAGTATACGTTGACGGCAGCAGGGCAGAATATTACGCAAAACCCTGCCGGCGGCCAAACCGGCGCTTTCATTTTCGGCAATGACGGGCAAAAAGGGGTCGGCGTATTGGGCGAATATGCCGTGGACTTTCTGGTGATCGAAGGCAAGGCGACAATCGGCTTCAAAACGGAGAACTCCCAGGGGAACTGGGCTGGCTTGGACAATTTCAGGCTGCAATTCAAGGGGTATTCCAGAACGGTGATGCAGGATAAATTGCAATCTTTGGTGGATTCCGCTCAAATATTGCTCGCGGCAAAAATGAAGAATTCCGACCGTACTGCGTTGCAAAGCGCGGTCGCCGCAGCGCAGCAGCCGTTGCCGCAGGACAATCCGGACCAGGTACTGACACAAAGCATTGTGCAATTACAGACAGCCATTGATTCGGCTGTCATATCCATCGACGCATACGGCGAACTTCAAGCGGCGCTCGATAGTGCAAACGTGGTTTACGGTGACGGAAGCGGTAATCAGGCGGCGGCGCTTCGGGATGTCATTGACAGCAACCAGGCTCTTGCCGACAATCTCGATGCGGAGCTTTCTCATGTGCAATCGGCACCAGCAGCCGTTTATGCGGCCATTCTCGCATTCCGTGTGGCCAATTCGGCAGGAACACCTCCTGTCGTGATCACGGATTCCCGCTTTGCGCGGGGCGCTACGATGGCCTTTGGACGTAGCACGATATCCGGTGTCAGCCTGGATGACCTGCGCGAACACGGCTTTTGCTACGGTACTAACCCGAACCCAACCATATTCGATCAAAAGACGACCAAGACCTTTTGGAATAATGGTCTGATCTACCGGATCGAGAATTTGCAGCCTGCAACCGTGTATTACATCCGCGCATATGCCATTGGCCCGGATTATGCGGTAGGCTACGGCGATGCGATCAAAGTTATAACAATCCCCCAGGGCAATGTCACCTACCAATTGGAGGGAAGTGTCACCAATAGTGGCGAGAATTACCCGCGCATTGCCAGCGCTGTGGAATCGGGTGTTTTCTACTACAACCAGCTAACCAGCATCTCCGGGCATCATTTATCGGTGAATTATCACCCTGGAACCCCAACGGCCGAAGCGAGCTATGGCGGCTACATGCAGTTCGGCGCTAACCCAAGTTACCAAAGGACAGGCACGACGCTGCACGAAATGAACCACACCGTGGGCGTAGGGCAGCATTGGATCTGGTACGGACCATCTTCGCCGCTAAGGGAAGGAGGATCGGGAGGCAGATGGTTAGGAGAAAGAGCCAACAAAGTACTTCAATTCCTGGATAACAATCCTGGTGCATTCATGACCGGGGACGGGGTACATATGTGGCCTTACGGCATCAACGGTGCACACGAGGACAATGGTAGCGAGTTCCTTTATACGGCCAACGCATTGATCACACAGGGACTCGGGGAGGACGGGCTGCCGTCTACCGGCGGGTTTGCCAGTCCGGCCTACACCTTTGATTATGCAGACAATGCCAAATATTACATCAAAGTGGAAGACGACAAGATGGGGCTTTTTACCTCCTTTCTGGTAGAAAATGAGGCAGGGCAACTTGTGAATAAACCTTTGACCGGGCCGAATGCCCTGAATGACGACCACGCCGCCTGGTATTTCCAGTTCAATCCGGCGACAGGCTACTACCAGATCAAAAACGCGGCAACCGGCAAGTTCTTTACCTATCAGGGGATAATGGAAAATGGCATCGGCCTCAGTGCCTCTAATCCCGCTTCGCCAGCGCAATCTTTCCAGTTGATGGGTGCCCGCTACAATACAAGCCTGGGCGACGAGGGAAACAGCGTTTCCGCCAAAGCTTACTGGATTGTCAGTCCTGAACGCAATATGTCGCCGCCTACACTTGCGGCGAAGACAGACGGAACAACCGGAACGCAGGCATTCGATTTTACCGATGCTGCCAAGTCGCAGCGTTGGCTGCTTTTGTCGGCCGGACAAGTCGACTCGTTCCGGGATCTGGTAGTCGATCCCGCAGAGGTCCGAAATCCGCATGTAGCCAATGGGGATGGCAAAATCACGCTGACCTGGGATCCTGCATTTGGCGTGACTTACGATGTGCTGCGCGCGCAGACGGCAGATGGAAATTTTGAGAGCATTGCCAGCAATTTATCTTCTACCCGCCATGCGGATGCGGTGCCTAATGGAAATACCCATTTCTACAAGATCGTAGCCCATAACGAAATGGGGAGCGTGGTCGAGTCCGGCGTATTATCGGGGAAGGCGATGCAAGGTCAGCACGCACATTATGCTTTCGACGAAAACCAGGAAACCAGGGCGTACGATGACTGGGGAGCCTATCACGGCCAGCTGAAAAACGGAGTTACATGGACAAGTGGAGGTGCTAGCAATGGCAGACCGGCAGCTTCCAAACCAGGAAGCGGCGGCGTGGTTTTATCCAGAACGGACAGGTCCTACGTTGAACTTGAACCCGGATTGGTGAGTTCACTTGCTGATTTCACGATTGCGACGTGGGTAAAATTGCCCGAGAATTTGGACGACTACGCGCGGCTGTTTGACTTCGGGACCGGCACGGGGGCATACATGGCATTTGCTCCCAAGGCGGGCAGCAAAATCTTCTACCAGATCCGGAATTCCTCAGCCGACTACACGCTGTCTATTCCTCATAACGTCCCTTTGAACAAATGGGTACACCTGGCGATCAGTCAGAACGGTGCTACGTTCAAGGTATATTTGAATGGCTCGTTGATCTTCACAGATCAGCAAGCGGCGCTGAGGCCTGTTGACCTTGGTAATACCAGCCAGAACTATCTTGGCCGCTCACAGTGGGGCCACGACCCGTACAGCGACATGGCCTATGAGGATTTCAGCATCTATAATTACGCGCTTTCTGACCAGCAGATCACGGCCCTGGTGCAGGAAAGCCCATTGCCTGTTAGGCTAATATCCTTTGAAGGTCAGGCGACTAGTGAAGGCAACCGTGTGAGCTGGCGGACGGCCGAAGAAATAGACAATGATTACTTCGTCGTTGAGCGCGCATCGGGTAAACCGGTAAACTTTCAGGTGATTGGCAAAATCAAAGGAAATGGGACAACATCTGTTGAAAATAGATATGATTGGCTGGATTCCGAGTCTTTGAATGGTATAACGTACTACCGGCTCAGACAGGTCGACATCGGTGGTCACGCTACTTTTAGTCGGATTATTGCGATCGACAATCGCATCAGTCGTTCATTGAATGCTTATCCAAATCCAACCTCCGAGCGCGTGATGATTGACTTGCCTGAAAGGGCCTCCTCGCCGGTTCATGTTCAGGTGTTTACAACGGGCGGACGTCTTGTGCTTGAAGATCGATTAACAGGGGCAAGAGAGGGCAGGTTGGATTTCAACGTGAAGGCCTTACCGACAGGTTTGTACCAATTAAATATTATATCGCCGACCGGCAATTATCAGGTCAAAGTTGTCAAGAAATAGCAAGGCGAAGTATGTAACAGGGCCGCTCATCATATCCTGATTGGGCGGCCTCATTTCTCTATCGGGACGTTATTTGAAGTTGTACTTATAGGTAAGTCATTTTGTTTTCCGGGTAGTGGTTGCTTTGACCGGATGAATTGAACAGAATTACATACAAGATGTCTATCATCTACTGTATCAGATAGCTATTAATTAATCCGAATATGGCATTTGCTATGATTTCGTTTCTCGGATGTAGCTCAATGGACTGATTCTAATCGTACGCTGATTTATCCGAAACGAATTCTTTATAGTAACCGTAGCATGGCAAATGTCCTGAAACTTTTATGTGAGGATAGTTAGATGTGATAGTTCACTTTGACCGAGGAAATCACCTCGGTCAATTTTACCTTATTATATCAGCTAACATTATCTTGCCGGGCGGCAAATGTTATGTAAAAGCATTGTATTGTCCTGAAATAGCTTCACACAAAAGCAAAACGGATGAAAGCAAAAGAGAAGGAGATCACGGTCAAAAACCGAAAGCCTTGGGGACGATTAAGCGAAACGGAAAAGAAGAAAATTGTTCATGAGGTAAATTTGGGGATAATTAGTCAGCGGGCAGCAGCTCGCAAATACGGTTTAAGTCGAAGCAGACTTAGTGCATGGATAGCCGATTTTTCTTCGTTTAGTATTAAGCCACGCGAGGTGGCGGAAGAAGCCATTGGCAATATGACTGAAAGTGCAAAAACCCGAATTCTGGCCAAGCAAGTTCAGGACCTTACGAAGCAACTTGAAAAGGCTAAGTTGAAGATTAGCGGGCTTCAGACAATGATCGAGGTCAGCGTGCAAGAGTTTCCCATCAAAATCAGAAAAAAGCCTGGTACCAAACAGTAAAAAGAATGAGATAGAAGCATCCGGAAGAATTGCTGGACGAAGCTGTGATTCTCCGTACATTTTGATCCATCATTCCGATCGTGGAATTCAGTATTGCTCAGCAGAATATGTGAGTATTTTAAATGATGAAAACATTGCGATCAGTATGACTCAAAGCGGAAGCCCCTATGACGGTGTTTTCGATTGAATCAATACTTTGCTGTTTCATAACTTTGGTTGATTTTGTTTTGTTGATGCAAAGCAAGCTTGCGCACAGATCTGAATTGTCCTACGATCCGGAGCACAAGGTGGTCAAATCAACTTAAAAGTAAAAGAATCCTGTAAAAAATGAAGCAGTTTTCCGAACCCGATTTCAAGAATCAAGAAATTCTTCAGAAGGAAAGCGAGAAGTCATTCCTGCTCGATTTTAGCAATGATATGACGGCTGTCCGAAGCAGGGAAGATCTGGCCCTGGTTGTCAGAAAAGCGTTTCGACAGCTTAATCCGGATGGCGGTTATGTGATCAGAAAGATCAATGCGGATGGGACAACGATGTCTGCGTACTTGCATGATACCGGCGGTTCGCCGTTTGACGCGGCTTTACTGGAACAGGTACTTACCGAAAAATATCCGATCCATGACGGTATCCAAAACCGGATTATGGACAGCTATATTCCCCTGCTTTTCAATGTTCGGCAGGAGCTGCAAAGGGGCTATCAGCTTTCCTATCTGGACCTTTGGGAAAACATGGGCTTCAAAACGATGGTCGGTATTGCATTGCGCAATGGCGAGACGAATGTGGGCTTGCTATTGCTGAGCATTGATGAAATCAATATCCCGATCTTGCAGGGCATCTGCTCACAAATTGCGATCGCGATAGGCAACATTGTTGCCAATGAGGAGATTCTCCGCCGCCAGGCCGAACAGCAGCTTATGCTCACGTTTTCAAATGACATCACCGGCGTCAAAACCAAATCCGACCTGGATTATGTGATTTCCAGTGTTTTGGAAGGGCTGTTTCAAACGCGGATCGCCGTTTTGTACCTGCTGGCGGAAGATCAGGTTACCCTGAGGCCATACCTTTTCGACAGGCAGTTTTTTCAGGAAAATGAAGTTGCCGAGCACGAAGCATTCTATTCTTTGAATATCAATGAACAGCATATAAGACTGGTTTTCCAAAGCAGCCAGCCGATCCTGCTCGATATTGATGAAAACCTGGAAGCAAAATGTCTCAAACTCTCCATCCAGCGGGAGCAGCGCGGGCTCAATAGCGTGTATGCATCGGCGCTAAGATTGGGCGAGCAAAATCTGGGTATGGTATGGATGCTTGGTGGTAAGCAACCGCCTGTGACCATCTTCCAGGTCTGATTGAGAATTCTGAATTTTGGGATATGAAAAAAGAGCAAAGCAAATCCCAGCAACGCTATCAGCAGCTTTACCGGCGCTGGAAAGATAGTGGT